>Ga0315289_10000142_pt1 | contig 115601 bp, 104 predicted proteins | sample YL17G11_40_MG_FD_203452 | JGI IMG/M metagenome (GOLD analysis project Ga0315289, IMG submission 203452) | Sediment microbial communities from Yellowstone Lake, YNP, Wyoming, USA - YL17G11_40 | ecosystem: Environmental > Aquatic > Freshwater > Lake > Sediment | place: USA: Wyoming | collected... | reverse complement strand
AATCTGGCTGATGCTTATAACCGAGTTGAAATCGAAAACAATCATTTTTGCTCGCAATATATTGTGAATAAATGTATTATGTTAAAATCAATTTAGCTCAACCGGACAGTAGTGACCATACAGAAATTTTGCATAACTTAACACTGACTTAACGGACTGATTAAAACTGGACACGGACAGACACGGACTTAATTAAAGGCATAAAAAGTTTGCCACAGATTGCCCAGATTAACACAGATTTTTTTAGCCACAGGGAACATCTGCCCCAAAAGTTAAAACTGAAAATACGAAGCCGAAAAGCCAAAACTTACGGACAGAAAAGATTGTTTGTCAGGTGAAGTAGTGACTATTACACTTGAATGATACCCCCCACATACAGTTTTTGTTTCGGCCTAAATTCTACAATTTATAAACTTCAAGCTATCGCTATATCTTTTGCCAATGTTAGAATCTTAGCGATCTCCTCGTCCGGTTTAATCCCCCTCTCCACCATACGTTTCCCTACCTCTTGGCCGAGCGGCAATTTGAGAAAAGCAAACCGCTCGCCAACATATCTATCATGAACGAGCTTTCGTAACTGATTCTCGATAGGTTTGGACTCATCAATATCAAACTTGCTTATCTGTTGCACGTTTTTGCGCAATTCATCTTGCACATTGTTTAAGCAGATCTCGTTTATGACCTCGATTACAATCTCTTTGGGCAGATATTCTTCAAAGTTGCCTTTTTGTAAGACATATACAGCCCTAACATTAGGTATCTTTTTAGCCTTTAATTCCTCAGCCTCTTTTTCTTTATTTTTATCAAACACGATAATGCAGGGCAGGTTATATGCATTAAGTATTATTGCATGCATCGACATCTTCGTAAGATCGGAACCTCCGGCAGAAATTATCGATATACCCAAACTACGCGGGTTCAAACCAATACACTGGAACAGGTGCGGGTAAGCATAAAGTTCCGTTTCTCCTTCAACAATCAATGTACAATTTCCACCACCACCCAAAAGAGCGTCTGAAACTTTTACTCCGATTAACTCCCTTAGCTCATTTATTTCCTCAACCTTCTGCAAAGCAAAATAAGATGGCTCGGTTGCACCATCACTCTTTCGTCTAAGAACTACATTATCCTCAAGACGTCCCAAATCTAGAAATACCGGCGAATGAGTTGTGCAAATTACTTGTGATGTCTTACTCAAATCCTGCATTGCCCATCTCATTTCACGTTGTGCTCGCGGATGCAAGCTGTTCTCCGGCTCCTCGATAGCAAGAATGAAATTAGGTGTTTCATATTTCGCATATATTCTGAACAATGCCAATATGAAGCTATTTTGAATTCCAGCACCTCTGTTTTCAATTGGGATTTGGTCTACCCGCTCATCGCTCATAGAAACAGGTACCTGTATTCCTTGCAATGGATCAACATCTACTTCATGGTCTAACCTTAAGTTTGGATTGTTAAGTTGCTCACGCATCGCATCTTGCACATCTGTTATTCTTTGCGCAACACCCAAACGAATATGTTTTTTTAGTTCAGCTGCTGATGTGGCTCCTTCTGCTACAAGTATTTGTTTAATGAGTGGCCTGAGGAGTTTTCCTAAAAGGCCTGTTGTGGTCATTTTGCCTTGACTCTCCAAGTTCCGGGAAGCCGGGACAAGAACAAAATCGGGCAATATTTCTTTCAGCTTAGCATCCGTTATTTTCTCCCATTTGCCGTTTTTATGAATTTCATTTACTGCATTCTGTTTGAAAGCGAATGTTCGTTTCACCTTTATTTCTTTAGTAGAAGATATCGTCGGTTCTGCGGGTACCTCTTCATATTGGTCAAAAGTAACCTCAATAATTACATGATTAGATGTCTGTTTTTTAAAATAGTCAGATTCACTATCGAGTTTTTTAGATTCAAAAAATGTTTGCAGGGCCAGCATTACTGAGGTCTTCCCACAGTCGTTTTCTCCGATGATGACCGTCATATCCGAGAGATTTATTGTTACCTCTCGCAATGCCCTGAAGTTTTTGATAGTGACGCTTCGCAGTCGCATATTTGCCTCAGACCTTACTATAACCTATGTTAAACTACAGTATTATAAGTAGAAGAAGCTAAATGATAAAGTGGAAAGCAACCAATAAATAAAGGATGCAATGTCAATCTGTGTCTGAACAAAGCATTCTGTCCTGATAGGGTGCAAAAAATGCGTTCTATATCTGCTCGGGGTAATCGAGTTCGGGGTGGGGTTCCTGCTTGGCTTTGGCTTTTTGCGCCCGCCTGAATGTTACGTTGACACCGGTAATATCGGGGTAATCTATTTTGTGTCCTGCAAGCAGTTCCTCGATTGTTAGGATTTGCAATTTGGGATGAGTTCCCCAGTGTGATTTATAAAAGCCAGCACTTGCGGATTCTCTGCGCATATCTCGCGTCACTTGTCCTGAGCAAGCGAAGCGCGTCGAAGGAATCAGCGTCTAAAAATTCTCTGTGGTCTCTCCGTCCTCGGCGGTAAAAAATAACAGTGTCAATCAGTGTCAAAAAAATTCGTGCTTATTCGTGTTCATTCGTGGCTACAATTACTTCCCGAAATCGCCATCATGGAAGGGGACCGAATAGTCTCTCTGATAGCGAAAAGGTACTACATAGCATCGGTTAATGCATCAGGATGAGTTAAAATCTTAGGTTCTTGCCCCAGCCCCTGAGGTATCTTGTCCCGATGTATATGACAGTAATCCTCATGGTTATAGATACTCAAGATATGCGTGCAGTGTGGAAACGTGCATTTCCTGCCATTAGCCGAAGTTTTTAGCATTTTTTTCCCCATCGTTACTCCTGCAGGTAAATCACCGAACAAAAAAGCTGTAAAGGTTAGTTGTCTTCGTCTGCGGCCTAAAGATTTTCTAATCTTTTGTATTGTATTACTTATACCACATTATTGGGTTTTGTCAAACTAAATTCAGCAACGAGTAAACTGTCGAAGTTAGCGCCGCCCACGGCGGAGGAGTTTTTAGTTTTGGGGCAGATGTTCTTTGCGGCTAAAACAAAATGCCGTGTCAATCCGTGTCCCTCTGTGTAATCCGACTCCGCTGAAGCTTCGCCGGACAAGTCAGCGCAATCCGCGTCTAATTTTCTTTGTGTTTTTTGTGCCTTTTGTGACTCTTTGTGGCTTGTTTTAATGCTATACAAAAAAATGCAACATTTTGCAATGTTTCCCCAAAGCTGCCGTCGACTGTAACGCCAGCAGCAATCAGGTTAGAAACCTCAAAATAATATTTTTATAACATTCGACCGCTTTTTCAACGTCGGCTATGTCTATATATTCATTGGATTTATGGCAAACCTCCGGCCGGCCCGGCCCGAAAACCACAACCGGCGCATCAAAAGGCACAAAATGCGGCCCATCCGTCGTAAAGCCGACCGCCTTCGTCCCCGCCGCTCCCACCGTATTGCATAAGTCCTTTACAAACTTACAGTTGCCGTCCGTCTCCATCGCACCCACCTCACGAATAATTGAAACCGAGGCCTCAAATTCAGGTTTTTCCCGCTTCAGCCCCGCAAACATCTCTCGAAAATCATCAATAATCCCCTGATGACTTTGGCCGGGCAGCGTGCGAATATCGAGCCCGACGCTACACTGAGCCGGAACAACATTAATTGCCCCGCCGCCTGCAATCGTATTAACACTCACAGAACACCCGCCTAACAGATTATGCGGCTTAACTTTAACGCGGTAATTCTCTAACTTATCCAGCAAAGCCCGCATAGAAGTTATCGCATTTATGCCCAACTGCGGCGTCGAACTATGAGCCGCCTTGCCGTGCGTTTTAACCTCAAGCCACAGTATCCCTCGATGCGCCGTGACTACCTCAAAATCCGTCGGCTCTGGTATCACAACGCCGCACAGCCGCGGCAATTTGCCGCTAAAATCACTGACAAATCTTTTCGCCCCGCAGCTATCGGTTTCTTCGCCGGCAGCAGCAATAAGTATAATATCACCCTTCAATTTGACCTTTGAATCAACTATTTGCCTTATCGCCGCAGCAACCGCTGCAATCCCGCCTTTCATATCCGCCGAGCCTCTGCCGTAGATTTTGCCATTGCGTTCAATCGCCCGAAATGGCGGGTTTTCCCAGCCCTGCTCACCGGGTTCAACAACATCAAGATGGCAGGCAAACAAAAGGGCATTTCTCCGGCCGGCTGACTTTATCCGGGCGATAAGATTCGCCCTGTTTTTGTCCCAGTTGTCTATCGTCGAATCTATGCCGGAGCCGCCAAGCTCATCCGAAATTATCTTCGCCGCAACCAATTCGCCCCTGCCGGCTGTCGTATCAGCTTCAATAAGCCGCATCAGCAACGTTTTCATAGTCCAGTGATTATACAATCAGCAGCAGCAAAAGAAAAATCACAAAATTTCTATTGCAGATTAAACAACCAACAGCCATAATGAAAATTTCAAAATTTTCAGGGCAGAACCGAAGGAACATAAATGGGACCAGTATTAAACGCCCTTGTAGAGCTTCAAAGCATAGAAAACCGTTTACGAGCCGTAAAGGCAAAACTTACAAGGTGCAGAAGAAAAGTAATCATCCAGGAGAACCAGGTCAGAGGACTTCAGAACACCATCGAAGCGAAAAAGGAGGAAATTCAGCTAACCAAGGTCCAGTCCGACCGGCTGGAGCTGGAGCTTAAAACCAGAGACGAGGAAATAACCAAGCTGCGGGCCCACCTAAACACCGCAAAAACAAACAAAGAATACGCCTTAATCCTTACCCATCTTAATACAACCAAGGCCGACAATTCCAAGATAGAAACTCAAATTCTGGAACTACTCAAAGACATCGAAGCCGACGAAGCCGAGTGTAAAACCATCCAGGGCGAGATAGACGAACAAAAACAACAACTTGAGCAGACACGAAAAGATACTGAAATACTCGCAGCCAAATACGAGCGTGAAATTGAAGAAATACAGGCCGAATGGAACAACAAGGCGCAAACCATACCTGCCGAACCCCTGCAGACCTTCAAACGCGTTGCCGAAACTTATGACGGCGAGGCAATGGCAGTGATTGACCATCAGGAGGGACAAAACAGCACCTATACCTGCGGCGGATGCTTTATGGGCATCACCACAGAATCAGTCAATCTGCTTATGACAAAGGATGATATTATCCGCTGTCCAAACTGCACAAGGATTCTTGCGCTCCAGAGCGGCAAATCCGAATGAGCAAATGAACCGGAGCACTTATCATAAACTCATATACCCATCGGCTTTTTCACGGGATACAGGATGCAAAATAAATCAGAGCAGATAATCGCTTACACGGACGGCGGAAGTCGCGGCAACCCCGGTCCTGCCGCCGCAGCTTTTATTCTGAGCAGGCCGGACGGGACCCAATTACTTTCAAAAGCCCTGTTTCTCGGCGAGACCACCAACAATGTCGCCGAATACACCGCTGTCTGCAAGGCCCTCGAAGCCGCAAAGCAGTTAGGCGCCAAAAACATAGTCCTCTTTAGCGATAGTGAGCTGCTTGTCAAACAATTAAACGGCCTATATAAGGTAAAAAGCGAGCTAATCAGACCGCTGTTCCAGCAGGCCGTCAACCTCCTTAGCGAATTCGAGGGCTGCGAAATCAAATACATTGCCAGGGAGAAAAATGAAAAAGCCGACGAACTCGTAAACCAGGCGTTAAATCTGCAGCAGGACATCGAGGACAAACATAAGACAGCCGCACAAAACAAAAAGCCGGTTCGCCTCGGCGTATTAATCAGCGGAGGCGGCACAACGCTGATGAACATTCTCAAACATATTCAGCAGGGAAAACTGAACGCCGAGGTCGCCGTGGTAATAAGCTCGCTATCAACGGCGGGCGGCATCGAAAAGGCGAAAAACGCAGGACTGGCCGTAAAAATCGTCCGCAGAAAGGACTGCCCTGACATCGAGCAGTTCAGTAAACGCATCGAAGAAGAGCTTGCTGCCGCAAAGGTTGACCTTGTCATACAGGGCGGCTGGCTGTGCCTGTGGAAAATACCCGCCCGATACGAAAACCGCGTGATGAACATACACCCGGCCCTGCTGCCGAGCTTCGGCGGACAAGGTATGTGGGGACATTGCGTTCACGAGGCCGTGCTGGCGGCAGGATGCAAAGTAAGCGGCTGCACAGTGCATTTCTGCACAAACGAATATGACAAAGGACCTATAATTGTCCAGCAAAGCTGCCCCGTAAAAGAAGACGATACGCCTGAAACCCTCGCCGCCAGGGTCTTCGAGCAGGAATGCATCGCATATCCACAGGCCATAAAACTGTTCGGCGAGGGCAAACTGCTTGTCCAAAACGGCAGGGTAAAAATAAAATCGTAACCCTTAAAAAACGCCGAACAAACAACAAGGTATGAATAAAAGACAAAAAGCCATAATAATAAATTTCGCCACCATAATAACTGCCACAATTATCGCAGTGGCGGCAATGATTAACGTCAAAGACTGGGTCAACCGCTCGGAAGCAATGCGGGCGATGGAGCATCTCAGCCAAATAGTCCTGCAGTACCGAAAAGAAAACGGCTGTGTGCCTCCTGAATCATACGTTGACAGAATCAAAGAAGAACTGGAAGGGTCTGCACGGCTGGGCAATTTGAACTACAGGGCCCGGTGGATAGAGCCGGATTCATCACCGGATGAAATCCTCGCTTACACCCAAAGAGACTATACAACATTTATAGGCGGCAGCGGAGCTATCGTTTTAAGACTCGACGGCCGAGTCGAATGGATGGACAAAGAAACATTCGAACCCCTCCTGGCCCGGCAGCAAAAACCTCTTGAAATTGAAACACTCCAAAAGTAGTCAAAGATTTGCCCCCAGCACAGAAATGCCAAATTGCAAAAGAGGATTATCCGCCTGTGTCGTGCCTATTTGCCTGCCTTATCGCGTGATTCGGCAACCGCTTCGCTTTCCTTGCCCGGCTCGCTCCATTCAACGCATTCAAATCTCAAGTGCTCTTCGTCCTGTATGTCAATCTTGATAAGATTCCTGCCCTTGAATTTACCGGCCAGCACGGCCTCGGAAAGAGGGTCTTCTATATAGTGCTCGATTGCCCTTCGCAAGGGTCTGGCTCCGAATTCCGGATTGTATCCCTTGTCGATAAGAAATTCCTTGGCCTGCTCGCTCAGCTCCAGTTTCCATCCATGCTCGGTCAGTCTCTTAAAGACCTTCACAAGCTCGTAATCAACGATGGTATGCAGATTTTCTCTTGTCAGAGGCTTGAAAACTATCGTATCGTCAACCCGGTTTAAGAATTCCGGTCTGAATTGCCGCTCAACTTCTTTATGAAGTATCTCTTTCATTTTCTCATAAGTAGCATCGGGCGTTTTCTTGCCGAAGCCGAAGCCACCGCTCTTGATAAGCTCTGCTCCGATATTGCTGGTCATAATGAGTATGATATTTTTGAAGTCAACATTACGTCCGAAGCTGTCTGTTAATCGGCCTTCGTCCATAATCTGCAGGAGTATATTGTAAACATCCGGGTGAGCCTTTTCTATCTCATCCAAAAGCAGGACTGCATAAGGCCGCCGTCTGATTCTTTCGGTCAATTGGCCGCCTTCCTCATATCCCACATACCCCGGCGGTGCGCCAACCAGTCGGCTGACGTTATGCTTCTCCATAAACTCGCTCATATCCAGTTGGACAAGGGCATTTTGATCGCCGAACATAAACTCCGCCAATGCCCTGGCAAGTAGTGTTTTGCCGACGCCGCTGGGTCCGAGGAATATGAAGCTGCCTGTCGGCCGGTTCGGGTCTTTCAAGCCGGAACGGCTGCGTCTGACCGCTTTGGCAACAGCGGTAATCGCCTCATCCTGCGAAACCACCCGCTTATGCAGCTCCGCTTCGAGTTCCAGCAGCCGCTGCGTTTCCTTTTTCTCCAGCCGGGTAAGCGGCACGCCTGTCATATTACTGACAACTTCGGCTATCGTCTCTGCCTCGACAACGCCTGTTATTTCCTTACTCTGTTCATACCATTCACGCTGAAGCTGGTTCTTTTTATCAAGCAACTGCTGTGCCTCATCCCTCAGCGACGCCGCTCGTTCATAATCGGTCGCACCTACCGCCTCATCTTTTTCGCCCTGCAGTTTCTCAATCTGTCCCTCAATTTCCACCAGGTCTGGCGGCGGAGTCATATTTTTCAGTCGCACTCTGGCGCCTGCCTCATCGACGACATCAATCGCCTTATCCGGCAGGCAGCGTCCCGTTATATACCTTGTGGAAAGTTCGACGGCCTGATAGAGCGCCTCATCGCTGAATTTGACCCTATGATGTGCCTCATAGCGGTCTTGGAGGCCGCGAAGGATATCGAGTGTTTCATCTTTAGAGGGCGGTTCAACGATAATGGTTTGGAATCTTCTTTCGAGTGCTCCATCTTTTTCGACATATTTTCTGTATTCATCGAGTGTAGTAGCGCCGATGCACTGGACTTCACCGCGAGCCAGCGTTGGTTTAAGTACGTTGGAGGCGTCGATAGCTCCTTCTGCACCGCCGGCGCCTACGAGAGTATGCAGCTCATCGATGAATAGGATGACGTTTTTTGCTCTAACGACTTCATTGATGACGGCTTTGATACGTTCTTCGAACTGCCCGCGGTATTTGGTGCCTGCGACCATCATAGCGAGGTCAAGTACGACGATACGTTTATCCTTGAGGATTTCTGGAACTTGGTTATTGATGATTTTTTGGCTGAGTCCTTCGACGATAGCAGTTTTGCCGACGCCGGCCTCGCCGAGAAGGACGGGATTATTTTTTGTTCTGCGGCAGAGGACTTGGATTAATCTGTCGATTTCGTTTTTTCTGCCGATAACGGGGTCAAGCTCATTGTTGGCAGCGAGGAGTGTGAGGTCTCTGCCGAAGCTGTCGAGCGCCGGTGTTTTGCTTTTTGCCTTGCGTGCCGCCGCGGGCCCCATTTTCATACCGAGGTCAACAGGCCCGCCCTCTACGCCCGCACCAAGCAGATTTAAGACCTCCTGACGAACTTCCTCAAGCTTCAATCCAAGGCTCATAAGGACCTGCGCCGCTATTCCTTCATTCTCTCGCAGCAGACCAAGCAGTATGTGTTCGGTGCCGACATAATTATGATTAAGGGCCCTTGCTTCCTCGATTGCGTACTCAATGACCTTTTTTGCCTTCGGCGTCTGCGGGAGCTTACCCATCGTGACCATATCCGGGCCGCTTTTGACCAGCTTTTCCACCTCAAAGCGCAGCTTCTTTATATCCACATCAAAGTTCTTCAGAACCGTAGCGCCCACACCGCTGCCCTCTTTAACCAGGCCAAGCAGGATATGTTCGGTCCCTATATACTCGTGGTTGAAACGCTGCGCTTCCTGGTTTGCCAGCGCCATAACCTTTCGTGCCCGGTCTGTAAAACGTTCAAACATCTTTTTTTACTCCAAAATACCCACTGCTGTAAAACCAATCTAAAACTGCCCCCCACTAATATCTATTATATAGCAAATAACAACCCTGTCAAGCTCTCATCAAAGTCCCTAATCATCATAATAAACCGCTATTTATATGCTCTACTTTAAGCAGTTGTTCGGCTCATCCGGCATATAAAACGCTTACCTACCCTAAACTTATCGACAAAAAACGCCGCCGGCTTTCCCGTTACTGACGTAAAAATCAACATTTATGCCGCACCTATTTAATTGTTGCGCCGTTAGTATCGTCTTCCCGCACCAATTGTCCTTAAAATTCAGCCCTAAATCCCTGACTGCCCTGACCCTGCATCACTTGCCAATTGGTGCGGGATGGCAATCGGGCGATTATTTTTAATTGTGAGCGCATTTTTTAAATAGGTGCGGCATTACACACCTAAAATCTTATTATTTTTTTTATTTTTCTCTTGACAGAGCCCCCCCCATAACAAACAATAGGTAGTCACTCGTTAGGAAAGGTCGGTTATGTGCCTAATATACGCCCAGTTGAAAGCAGGTTCTATTCAAACAAACGTTCCCAGTTCAAAAAGTGGAGGTAATAGCAATGTTTAAGAAAGTCCTTTCAGTATCATTAGTTTTGATTGGTCTTGTATTCTGTCAGATGTTAGAAGAGTGTTTTGCATTACCACCCATATATGCAAGGGAGGGGCTTAGTAATTCCGAAAGGGTCGACGAACTCTACGCATACGTTACGGCTATGTGGCCGGCAGACACAATATGGCCTCAGATGCTCAACGCAATGACAAATATTGCCAATGATAATGACGTAGATGCAGAAGCTGCTATTGAAAAATTGTGCACCGAATTCTCTGAGAATCAGTATTTACCGGTAGCTCTTCATGAGACAGCAAAGCTTTACCGGCTTGTCGGGAAAAAGGATAAAAGCCTCCAACTTCATCAATACGTTATAGACAAATGGCCGCAGCACGAGTATGTGATGTGGTCACTGAGGGATGTGGCTTTCTTAAATATTGAACTCGGGAATTTAGAAGCTGCTCAAGCTGCTACAGACAAAGCGCTGACCGGCTTTGCGAACAATGTGTATATAGCGTTTGTCGGTTATGAGATAGCGTACCATTACCAGCATTTCAAAAACTATGAAGAGGCCAAAAAGTTATATCAATACGTTATAGACCGCTGGCCTGAGCAAACGGATTATGTTCGGTGGTGCCAGGGGGGCTTGGAAGAGATTAAATTTGCCTTGGCAAATCAGGCGGCCTCTGATTCGGAATTAAGGGCAAAGGTGGAATCAGCAAAGTCCAGCATTGCTAAGTATGATATGGAGGCTGCTGAAGCTGTGATTAACGAACTACTTACCAAATATCCAAAGGACCCACGCATAGCCGAGCTCCTTTTTGAAATAGCAGAGCAATTACAGAAGCTTGGAAAATATGAAAAGGCCAGGCAGCTTCACCAGTATGTTGTAGATACCTGGCCTCAGCACGTTTCGGCGATGTGGTCACAGGCAGGCGTGGCAATATGTCACATTGGCCTTGGCAATATGGAGGATGCCGAGGCAGCCACACAGAAATTGCTTGCCGATTATTCCGGAAACGACCGCATCGCAGAAACCTTCTACCACATAACTGCAGAATACCTTCGATACGAGTATTACCAGCAGGCACAGGAACTTTGTCAACGCATTGTGGATAGCTGGCCTGATGATAAAGTTGCCCCTGTGGCCCAGATGCGAATCGCTCAATGTTATGAGAAACTCAAAGACGTAAATAACCTGCCGGAGTCGGAAGCCAATCTCCAGATAGAGGGGGCTTATAAAGAAGTCATCGAAAGATATCCCGAATCCACCTCTGTTGCAGGCGCTGCAACAGCACTGGGATGGCTTACTTTCAACCAGGCCCGGTGGGACGATGCCGCACACCATTTCCAACTGGCCCTGGACAAAAATCCACCAGGCGCCCCAAGACCCATCGACATTCTTTATCCATTAGCACGGGCATACGAGCAGACCGGCCAGCCCGATAAAGCGAAAGAGCTTTATACCGAGCTGCTTAATGCTCAATCTCTGGGGCCCGCCTCTATCGCTAAAATAAAAACAAGATTAGAAGAATTGACAGGAGCAAGCAAATGACCGGAAAAAAACTTCTATCCATCGTGTCCCGCATCGGCCTGATAAGTGTCATTATCTGTGCCTTGGGAGCATTTTCTCTTCCACGCCAAACGACAGGGACCACTGTTTACGCAGGTTGTTATACTGAATGTAACGGGGATACCGGTGGAGCTTGCTCGCCCAAACCTCAAAGCTCTTGTTATGAAAGCAGAATAGTCTGTATACGCGTGAAATCCGGCGGAACCTGCTACGACCTTGAATTAGACTGTCTATCTGCAGGTTGCATAGCGGATTACTCCGAATGGTGTCCTTAGTTTTTCGAACCATGCTTTGCGTATCATTAATTACGAATGTTAATACTTCAACTTAAACTTATTAAGGAGGTCTTCCCATGACCAAAACTGCCGCTTTTTATTTTGTTTTGCCCTTGTGCATCCTGGGTGCCGCCGCTTTCGCTTACGCCGACGACCCGAACATACCCCAGTTTATCCAAAATTGCAAAAATGCTCTTGCTCACAAATCCATATCGATGAAAATCAGCATCAACGTTGAAGCAGAAGGACCTAACATCCACGAGTTGACCCGTTCTTATCAAAGACACTTTAACTTCCGCTGCGACGCAAATAATGCCGAGTGGGCTGGTCAACACCTGATTTTTGACAAGGAAGGAAATGTGGACACCCGGAACAGTTCTGTCATCAAGAAAATCCTTGCGGATCATCGATTTATGGAACTCAAAAGCAAGCTTGAAGGTCCGCCCCGCGGTGTCATTGTATCAAAAGACTACCAAAAGTGGCACAGCGGACTCCTCGAAGACCCGGAATCGGGCGGCCCTCTATTGGGGAGAATGTATGGAAGCAATCACAAAAGTATCCTCGACCTCATAGAGTACTGCCCCGCCCCCAAACTCCGTGACAGCCGGGAAACCGTTAGCGGGGTATCCTGCTACGTGCTCGAAGGCGTTAGTGAGTACGGAAAAGTGACCGTGTGGGTATCGCCCGAAAAAAAATACGCCTTACTGAAATGGTCTGTCATCAAAACCGGCGATGACCTTTTCAATAGCGAACCTGTCTCGAACTCAAATCTGCGTATTACCAATTGGGTCGCCGAATTTGTCGTGACCGAGCTAAAAGAAATTGACGGGTCATTCCTGCCTGCGCAGGCCGTCCTGACCCATACAATAACCTTCGCAGACGGCAGCGTGGACTTCAGCAAGCACAGTTACACCGTAACCGACATTGATTTGAACTCCGCCATAGCCTTCGACGTAAACCTGCCTGAAGGCACCCGCATGTACGTAATGGAGGAACCGGGTATCCGGTATATCTGGCGCAACGGCGAGATAGTCCCCGATATGAAGGGGCTGTCATTCGAGGATATTGACCGAATGGTGGAGGACTCAAACTCAAGGTAGATGAGTGAACCTTCGTTAGAACCACTCCTGTCGAATCGCCGGGCCAATAGTGTCAAGTTCCGTTTCACCATCTATCCGGTACTGCTCCTTTTCATTCTAACCTGTCACATCTCGGCTCCCCTGCTCGGAGCTGATATTACTGAAAGAAAAGCCCTTGACCCGTACTGCGGCATTTACTGTCTTTATGCCCTTATGAAATTAAACGCAATCGACATTGACCCCATCGAATTACTCAAACCTGAATATATCGGCTCACACAAAGGCAGTTCATTGGCAGAGCTAAAAAAGGCAGCAGAAGACCATGGAATATACGCAGCTCCTGTCGGAAAGCTAACCACCAGAGATCTTCGTCAATCACCCTACCCTGTCATTCTGCATGTTAAATCTGCTCCGGACAGCAAACAATACAACCATTATCAGTTATTTTTAGAAACACAGTCCGGCCGCGCCAAGCTGTACGACCCGCCACAACCTGTCAGTATAGTCCCATTTTACGACCTGGCTCCACGTTGGGATGGCACAGGGCTTATTGTCTCTACCAAACCTATCAAGATTAGTGCTGTTTTTGTCCCTTCCCGCAAACGATTTGTAATCTATGCGGCAATTGCTGTTGCGATTATTTTCGGCCTTCGCCGGGCCCGACGCCGCTGGATGCCGTCAGTTGACCGGATATCACGGCGGCGGTTATTGGGCCTGTCTGTGGTGCAGGGCGCTGCGCTTACAATCGCAGCACTGCTATGCGGGATGCTTTACCATTTTGCAAGTGACGAGGGTTTCCTGGCCCATGCAAATGCCGCAGCCTCGATTCAACAGGCACATCAGGGTAATTTTATTCCGAAGGTAAGCGAGAAAGAAATTCGCAGGTTGCTTAATGTCGCTGATACCGTCTTTATCGATGCCAGATTCAGCGAGGATTTTGAGCAGGGACATCTTAAAAGCGCAATCAATGTTCCGGTAAATGCCCGCGATGATGAACGTCACAAGGCAATGGTTAATGTTCCAAAAAACGCTCGCATCGTGGTTTACTGTCAAACTTCCGGTTGCGGATTCGCTGAGGATGTGGCAATCAAACTCATATCGGATGGTTTTTCTAATACCTCCATATTCAAGGGGGATTGGCAAAAACTGGCCGCAAAAAGCAGCAAGTAAAGGAATTGCTTCTATGCAATCTAACGGACTGATACAGCAAAGAATACTTTATGTTTTTACACTGGTTGTGCGAATAGCTCTCGGTTGTCTTTTCCTATGGAGCAGCCTGCCAAAAATACGTCAGCCCTACGATTTCCTGTCAAGCGTGTATGACTATCAGCTTGTCGGCCCGAAGCTTGGCATGCTGGTTGCGATAACCCTTCCCTGGCTCGAATTGTTTGCAGGCCTGTGCCTCGTTGGCGGAATTTTCGTCAGCGGAACCCTGCTAATCAGCGTTGGAATGTCTCTTATGTTCACATTCGTCATATCCTCCGCCCTATACCGTGGTCTTGAGATTAGCTGCGGCTGCTTCAGCAGTTCCGATACAGAAATCATAAGTTACTCCACACTAATTCGGGCCTGCGTGATATTATTATTCAGCACCGTGACGTATGTTTCTGTAATTATCTTTCGGCCTTGCTCTCGGAGGATATAAAAAGGCCAAAAGCCGCAAAATAATCCTTCCTATCCCTCTCAATTTTTTTGTATAATGCGCATTCCGTATATCAAAAGGCGGTTAAAAACTTCATAATAAACCTATCAGCGAATTAATACAGGAGGTAAGGAGAATGTTCAAACCAGTAACCTTAAAAGCCGCTGCTGCGATAGTGCTGCTGATGCTATCGCCAATGGTCGCAGCAACATCGCAAGGTCAGGAAAACTCACCCGGCGACAAATTACTTCGAACAATACCCGCTGAAATCCTGTTTGTCGTGCGCGTGAATAACTTCGACTATACTCTCAACCAGATAGACCAATTTTTAAGCGGCGCCTCGCCTATGCCACTCGGAGTATCAATTATGGCACGGATGCAGCTCACGGGCTTCCTCGGCGACCCGGCCCTAAACAATGTAAAGACCGCCGAGAGCTTTGCGCTCTTTGGTCTTATTATGCCTGGGGAATCAGCAGAAGCGCCCGCTCCTGCGGAAATATTCGTAGCCGGACTTGTGCCGATTACGGACTTCAACCAGTTTGTCAGCGGCAACCAAAATTGCAGCCAGCCGGATGACAACGGCATTTCGAGGATTACAACCACTGATATGTCGGGCCAAACCGGGACAACCCTGATTGCCGACCTTGATAATTACGCCCTGCTCACCACCGCCGACAATTACGATAACCTGTTATCGGTGATAAAATCCATCTCTGTCGAAACAACCGGCTTGGCCGGCAATCTCGATGCCGACGAGGCGGAAAATGCAATAAAACAACCGCTCTGGGCCTATGGCAATATCCAGGCAGTGTATAAAACATTCGGCCCCATCATATTTATGCAGCTCGAACAAGCCGGGGCAATGATGAAAACTTTAGAATCAACCGGACAACCTCCCCTGCCAAACGCTGAAAAGCTGATGCGTCTGTATGCTGAAATGCTTGAGACGCTGATGAAACAAACAAAATCTTTAAGCTTAACGGTCAATCCAAAACCCGATATGCTAACTGCCACCGGAACCATTTCAGCAATGCCCGGCACAAATATGGCTGATACGTTAACCGCTGGCACCTCGCCTAAGCAGCAGGACAAGCTATTAGGTTATCTGCAGGATGGGGCAATGATGAATTTCGCATATACTATAAATGCGCCCCTGTTGAAAACCTTCAATAACACGGGACTTGACATCCTCGCAGCCATAGCGGGCCAAAATATGACCGCTGAAGATTTGGCAAAATTGAGAAAATTGACCGAAGATATTACCGATTCCCTCGGCAGTGCGGCCGCCTGCTCCTTAGGCATAGATACACAGGCCTCCCGTCTCACCGGCAGGTATGTTTTGGAAATCAGGGACATCGACAAATTTAACAATATCGTAGGACAAGCTCCGGGCATCTGGAACGAAATATTTGCTGATTTTTATAGAGGCCTCGGAATGGAAACGAGCTTTACGGTAAAACGTGCAATCGACAATTACAAGGATGTTTCAATAGATTCAGCAAGGCTCGTTTTCGAATCAACCGACGCCAATTCGCCCCAGGGACAACTTATAAACTCCCTTTACGGCGAAGGTATTGATTACAGATGGGCGATTGTTGACGGTCTGTGTGTTTGCGCCATCGCAGGCGATGCCAACTCAGTTATACGAGAGATGATTGACCTCGCCAAAGCCGGCGGCCCCGCACAAACCCCCTCAGAGATTACGCAAGGTCTTGCACTAATCCCGAGTGCGGACAAAGCTGACTTTGTCGGGACCTATAACCTCTTGCGCACAATGAAAATGGCCTTTGCTATGTCTCCCCTGCCGGTGTCCCAGCTCGATATACAAACAAAAAGCAATTTGGCCTTTGCCGCAAAAGTCGGAAACGGCAGGGTATCCATTGAGATTGCACTACCCAAGCAGCATTTAACTGAATGCGTCTCAGCCACTATGGCAATGCAGCAGATGTTCGCCCAGCAAATGGAATCAATGCCTCAGCAAACCCCTCAACAAACCGGCAAGCAACCTCCCGTCACAAAACTGCTGCCGGCAAAATCCATCACTCAACCCGGACCAAGCGCAGGTAAATTTATAATTGAGCCAGCCGTTGACATCGGCGGCGTGCGATTTGGTATGACCGCCGAGCAAATGAAAGAAATCCTCGGCCCGCCCGACAACACAACAGGATGCGCTTATCAGTATTTCAACGGTGGCTTTTTAATTATCACAGCATCGGATAATACCGTTGATACCGTAATCTGCGGCGTTTTGTATGCACCCGATTCGCCTCTGATAAAAAACTGCAAATATCGCACCAGTAAAGATATTGGTATGGGCTCTGGTAAGCAGGATATTATATCGGCTTATGGTCAGCCTTCCTCGACACGGCAGCACTTAGACGGAAGCAACTCTGTCACTCTCGAATATGAACACATATCCGCAAAGTTTACATTAACAGACGACAAAGTTGTTCAGATGATATTTAGAAGTCCGCGGTAAGAAAAAGGGAATGCTCAAAAATTTGAACCCTGCGATGCGACTGTTTGCACCCACAGGATATTTGAATAATTCAGTTTCTCCGGATGCGCTTATTACATCTTTGGCGTTAGCTGTTGTCTCCGCCAAGCAGTTTTCGCAGGTAATCATTTTCCCGGCGTGTTGCTTCCAAATCGAAAAGCTGATACTTAATGCATATCCGCAGGTAATCCATCGCATCCTGCAGATTATCAACGCTTTTCTGCAACTGTTTCTGACCTTCGCCTGCCTGGGTGGCCAACATAGCCAGTTTCAGATGATAAGGGTCGCCGGTGCCCTTAAGCTCTTTTATCAATTCATTAAGTTTGTCTTCCAGATTCGCATTGTCCATCACATCACCCCGCTATCCAAATCCTCCCAGGTTCCTCGTTCAATATCAGTAATGTGCAAATTCCATACCGAGGCGGCTTATTGTTTGCACCCTGCCAAATTTCACCACTTATTCCCATAATATAAGCCCCTACACTAATTCTACGAGACTCCATTAAGTTCTGTTCCAATTTTCCGAAACGCAACTACTGTATGGATTAAAGCTCAATGTTGCAAAAAAACAACATCATAACCTGACCCTTATTTTCAGGGTCAATATAGCGGTTTTAATAACTGGCAGGTGCAACCAATGTTGATTATTATGAACACGGCATAATGTCCGGCTGCTACTACGCCTGTGCAATAGGAGGGGGTTCATAACCAGCCTGTTTTTTCGATTATTGACTAATGAGGTGTTCAGCGTTATAATATGCTTAATTAAGAACGAAAAAATTCTTTTTTTGAAAACTGGGCTGCGCTCGCCGTGTTAACGCACTGTCGCAGCAGGCTGGGCTTCGCCCCAGCGAGGAGATGATTATGGCTCTCGGAAGAAACAACTCTTTACAACGATTCAAATGGCACATCGTCGCTGTTTACATCGCATTAATAATCGTGGTCCTGCTCACCTTGTTTACCGACGTCTTTCGCACCACCGAGCCCGGCTCAATACCGCAGCTTATATGGCTTATCATCTCATTAGTTGTTACGGCAGCCTTAATATTCATACTTTCAAAAACGTCCAGAATTCTCGGCACGCTGGAGGACAATAAAGCAAAACTCGATAACATAGTGGAAACCCTCGAAAAAAATCGGGCCGTGCTGTCAAAAATCGACCAGAGCGCCCATCTCAGTGAGACAGCCAAGGCCATCGCTTTCCGCGATACCGACATACAAACTTTGCGGGAGGCCGTTTTTGACAAGCTCCAGCAGCAGGATTTCGATTCCGCCTTCGAGCTGATTGATGAAATTGACCGCCGAGCGGAATATAAACAGCTTGCCGAGCAATTGCGCCTCCAGGCAGGCAAATATCACGATGCAACCGATGCCGAAAGAGAAAACCAAATCATAGCGCACGTTGAAAAACAGTTCGAAAGCTATCAGTGGGCCAAGGCAAGCGTGCTTATCGAACGGCTAATCAGAGATTACCCGAAGTCTGAAAAAGCAAAGGCGATGCGGCAGAAACTGCTCGATAAAAAAGAGGAACGCAAAAAAATACTGCTCAATGCCTGGGACGACGCCGTAAAACGTCAGGCCACCGACCGCAGCCTCGAAATCTTAAGAGAGCTCGATATGTACCTGTCGCCCAACGAAGGCCTTGCCCTGCAGGAAGCCGCAAGAGACGTCTTCAGAACAAAACTCCACAACCTCGGCGTCCAGTTCTCAATCGCCGTCTCCGGAAAACAGTGGGATAAAGCCGTCGAAACAGGCACACAGATTACCCGCGATTTCCCAAACAGCAAAATGGCGGAGGAAATCCGGGAAAGATTAGACATCCTGAAACAAAAAGCCGGTCAGAAAAGCTCTTAAATGGAAATTTTTTGACCTCTCATCCGCCCGATAAAAGATTTGTCAAATCCGACTACTGAAAATCGAACAGCGATTGTGTCTTAATCATCGTGACTTGGTCGGGATAAGCGGCAAATGCGTGAACGTGCAGTTCCGTTCGCCTGGCCTCAAAGTCGATATAGCAGAACGGCTGCAATCCTCCAACTTCCAGCTCGGGGAACTTAACAAATACGCCGCGATTGCGGGCGAACCGCTCAAGGTCGAGATGGCTCTGACGATACAGGCTGGGATTCATCTTCTCGACCTGAAAATCGGTCATATAGCTCACGCCCCGGCTCAGTGTGCATTTATGCGAACGCGGGCCCTGGAACCGAAATCGCTCAATCAAACCCCGCTGCGGCAGCATCTGGCCCGGCGAACTGATGACCTCGCTTAAGCATACCTCCGCGGTAGATACACTGATAACGTGCGTGCAGCCGGTCACCCATATTTCAGCTTCATACTTGTCGGTTATCAGCTTACGTTTGGCATATATCTGGAAAAGCTCGGGATGAAGAGGTCTTTGAAAAAGGCTGAACACCAGTTCATCAATAACTATATTGGTTTGCGGCAACTCCACTGAAAACTCCTGTCAAAAAACCGCCTTTGCCATTACAGAAATCATTATACAAAAAACACCTCTTCTTTTCAAGCGCAATATCAGTATTGATAAGGCGTCTTTTATCTCTTATAGGACTATCATTTTGCAAGTTCTGAAGCCCCAAAGACTAACAACCGTGAAATTTTTTGTCAAAAAATCAGGAAATGAGAAAACGCCCCGTTAATTTCCCGTCGGCGGGAAGAAAAATGCGTTGATAACGGTCGCAATAATATCGTAAAAGGCGTGTGTCCCCGCCGTAATTCCGAAACCCCGTATCGCGAAAAGCACGGCAAAATAGATACCTGCGAGCGTTCGAAATCCGAACTTCACCCAGTTGAATAAATCCCTTTGATTTACCCTGCCCGTGAAAAAATCTATATGATGATGGGCACTGAACATCGCCGCTGAAATGCAGACTGAAATTACAACCGAGCTTCTGCGGTCAAATCCCAGAAGGTCCTCAAACAGAAACATCAGAACACAAATCAGAATCAGCCGAAAAACAAGCTCTTCATAAATTCCGGCGCCTATGCCCGTGACAATATCAGCCAGCAGAAATTGGCCGTTGCCTCTGCTTTCGCCGGCCCCCATAACCCCTGCCATAGGCGGGCTGCTCAAAAACAAACTCAGCACAATCAGCGGAACGGCAAGCAGAATACATTCAACCGCCATCGGCCAAATATCGCTAAAAACAAAATACCAGTCTTTTTGCGACGCCAGTTGCATCGCCACCAGGGTAACCACAACCGCCAGAGGAGGTATTGCCCAGGCCGCTTTGCTGCTGAAACCGATATGCTCAAGAAAATTTTGCAGCCACACAAACGCCACAACGCGAACCTGCGTCCGGCTCAGGACATCGGTATTAATCAGAATCGTCCCCACCTCGTAGAAAATAATAAAAGGAAGCAGAAAAAATATGGCGTAAATCGGTCGGCTCGTGCGCTCCAGATACGATTCCTTCGCAAAGTTAAATAACTGGCTTGTGCCGTACTTGTATCTATCTGCCTTCTTTGTCTTTTTGGTCATCTGCAAAAAACGAGCTCTGTTTGCGGCTTTCTATTTCGGCCCTCTCACTTTTTATTTTTTAAGAGTTTACTTCAGACAAACCAAAATTACAATAGTCAAAAAATCCTTTGCTCTTAAAATAACGGTTAAAATGACTACAGCCGAACAACTGACACAAATTTATCAATCACTTTTCGACTGCTTCGGCCCGCAAAACTGGTGGCCGGGAGAAACCCCTTTCGAAATTATCACAGGCGCAATTCTCACACAGAACACAAACTGGACCAACGTCGAAAAAGCAATAACAAACCTCAAATCTGCCGACTTACTGAACCCTGAAAAACTCCATCAGCTTGAACTATCAGATTTGGCCGGTCTTATACGACCGGCCGGCTATTACAACATAAAAGCAAAACGCCTCAAAAATTTCGTCGACTGGCTTTACGAAGCATACGACGGCCGACTAACAAACCTCGACAGCATCAGCACCGACAAGCTAAGGGCCGAGCTTTTAGACATAAAGGGCATCGGCCGTGAAACCGCCGACTCTATCCTGCTCTACGCCCTCGGCAGACCCATTTTTGTCGTAGATGCTTATACCGCAAGGATGGCCGTTCGTCACGGCCTGATTGAGCCGGATGCCGATTATGAACAGCTAAGGGATTTATTCCAGTCAAATTTGCCTCTGGATACTAACTTATTCAATGAATACCACGCCCTGCTTGTAAGGGCCGGCAAAGATTATTGTAGACCACAGGCAAAATGCGCCGGCTGCCCGCTGGAGGATTTGCCGCACAACCTCGACATCGAATATTCTTAAAAGATATGGAATAAACTCTATACAACTGCTACAATTGCGCCCGATATAAAGATTTACCTGTTTTGCCATTTAGTCGCGAGGACTTATTTTATGAACGGACAGCCGACAAACCGAATCAGCGTGACAGACCCAATCGCTCCTGCCATTGAAAGGGTAAAACTACTGCTGTTCAAACCGTTTGACATAAGCAACTGGTTCGTCATCGGCTTCTGTGCCTGGCTGGCACAACTCGGCAAAGGCGGCGGCTTCAATTTCAACTTCGGCCCTTCTCAAAGATGCCGTCAGGGTCTGCCGGAGCCATTACATCACGCAAAGGATTTCGTCCTCGATAACCTGTTCTGGGTAATCCCGGTTGCTGCAATCATCTTCTTGTTCATAATAGCCGTGGGACTTGCTCTTGCCTGGCTAAACAGCCGAGGCAGATTTATGTTTCTTCACTGTGTAGCAACAAATAAAGCGGAAGTCAAAGTTCCCTGGTATAAATTCCGACAGCAAGGCAACAGTTTGTTTCTGTTCCGGCTCGCAGCAGGTGTCATCTCCTTTTTGTGCGTCGCCATACTTGTCGGCGTAACTATCCTGTGCTTTGCCGTCTCCTTAGGCACACATAATGCCGGCCTGAAAATATCTGCAATCGCCGCCCTTGTATTTCTCCTGCCATTGATAATAACGGCGGCAATCGCCTTTCTGCTGCTTTTTAAATTCACAAATGATTTCGTAGTGCCGATTATGTACCTCCGCAACTGCCGCTGCCTAAGCGCCTGGCGGGAATTCCTGACAATCCTGAAAGCCAATAAAGCCCGCTTTATCCTCTACCTGCTCTTCCAGATTGTTATAGCAATAGCCATCTTCGCAATTATTGCAGCAGCAACAGTTGCGACCTGCTGCTGCGCCGCCTGTATCCTGCTGATACCCTACATAGGAACCGTCCTTATGCTGCCCCTGCTGGTCTTTACAAGGGCTTATTCGCTGATGTATATCAGGCAGTTCGGCGCCGCCTTCGATGTCTTTCTGCCCTGAAATAAAACCGCATCATCCGAAGTGCCATCCCATTACTGCAAGTTCCTTCCTTGACAAAACCGGCAACGACACTTATCATAATGCGCGCCGACTTTGTTTCTCTAAAGGATGACTCAACCTATGTCAAATAAAGGATTTACGCATCTTCATCTGCACAGCCAATATTCTCTTCTGGATGGTGCGATTACTTTCGACAGGTTGCTCAAACGCTGCAAAGAGCTTGAGATGGATACCGTCGCGGTCACCGACCACGGCAACATGTTCGGTACCGTCGAATTTTATACAAAAGCACTCGAGGCCCACGTCAAACCAATCATCGGCATAGAGGCATACGTTGCGCCGCGCAGCAGGTTCGACAGACAAAAATGCTCCATCACCGACGCCGCATATCATTTGGTACTGCTGGCTGAAAATAATACCGGCTACCGGAACCTGCTAAAACTTGCAAGCGCCGGCTTCACTGAAGGATTTTACTACCGGCCGCGAATCGACAAGGAAATTCTTGCCGAACTGAATGAGGGACTGCTTGCCTGTTCAGCGTGCCTGAAAGGCGAGATTCCCGCGCTGCTCGCAGGCGGCGACGAAAAGGCCGCTGCCGCAGTCGCACAAAGCTATGCAGAAATCTTCGGCGGCGATAGGTTTTTCATCGAAATCCAGAACCATCAGGACGACAAACCCGGGGTCCGTCAGGGGCTTATCGACCTTGCGAAAAAAATGGGTCTGCCGCTTGTCGCAACAAACGACGTGCATTTCCTGCAGGAAGATGATTATGAAGCGCACAATTGTTTATGCTGTATAAGCACCGGCAAAAATACCAGCGACCCGACCAGATTGATATATCCGCCGGACGTCTTCCTGAAAAGCCCTGAGCAAATGTATAATCTTTTCCCGGAGATTGCCGAGGCCTGTGATAATACGCTTGCCGTCGCAAACCGCTGTAATGTTGACATTGACCTGAAAACCCGTCACGCACCCGTATTCAGACCAGACGACGGCTCAACTCCAGAAGACCTTTTAACCAGACTTTGCTGCGAAGGGGCGAAGCTGCGATACGGCCAAATCACCGACCAGATAAAGAACCGGCTCGACAGGGAGCTGGAGGTAATAAAATCGAGGGGCTTCGCCGGTTACTTTCTTATCGTCTGGGACTTCTGCAACTATGCTCACAAGAATAATATTCCCGTAGGCGCAAGAGGCAGCGCCGTAGGCTCAGTCGTCGGACACTGCCTCGGCCTGTGCGACGTTGACCCCATCCGATACGACCTTCTCTTCGAGCGATTTATGGACCCGCATCGCAACGAACTGCCTGACGTCGATATCGATATCTGCCAAATCAACCGGGCAAAAATCGTCGACTACGTCCGGCAAAAATACGGCCACGTCGCTCAGATCATAACCTTCGGAACAATGAAGGCACGGGCGGTCATCCGCGACGTCTGCCGGGTGCTCGGCGTCCCGCTGTATCAGGCGGATACGCTGGCCAAGCTTGTTCCTGCATCTCTCGATATGACTCTCGATAAGGCATTAAAGACCGAGCCGCAGTTGAAACAGCAATACGAACAAAACGAGCAGACAAGAAAAGTCATTGACATCTGCAAAAGACTCGAGGGTCTCGCACGTCATGCATCCGTCCACGCCGCCGGCGTTGTCATTGCCGATGAGCCGCTTACTAATTTTACGCCCCTTTATAAAGCGCCCGACTCCGACGATATCATAACCCAGTATGAAGGACCCATCGTCGAAAAGGTCGGGCTGCTGAAAATGGACTTCCTGGGGCTTAAAACCCTTACCGTCCTCGAACGGGCAAGACAGCTCGTTAAATCCATTCACAACACAGACATCGACCTTGAAAAGCTCGACCTTACAGACCCCAAAGTTTTCGAGCTTTTCTCTAACGGCAAAACAAAGGGCGTCTTTCAGTTCGAGTCCGGCGGTATGCAGGACCTCTTAATGAGAATGAAACCGGACAGAATCGAAGACCTCATCGCAGCCAATGCGCTCTATCGCCCGGGGCCGATGATTCTAATCCCGGACTACATTGAGCGAAAACACGGCGCAAAATGGGACCTGCCACACCCCATTATGAAAGAAATCCTCGACGAGACCTACGGCATTATGGTCTATCAGGAACAGGTGATGCGCATCTGCAATCGGCTCGGCGATATCCCGCTGCGCGAGGCCTACGCCCTAATCAAGGCGATAAGCAAAAAGAAAGCCCGAACCATCGCCAAGGAAAAAGAAAGATTCATAGCTGGCTGCGTTGACAAGGGCCTGACCAAAAGCCAGGCCGGCCAAATCTTCGAATTCATCGAACGCTTCGCCGGTTACGGCTTCAACAAAAGCCACTCCACCCGATATGCCTTCATCGCATACCAGACCGCTTATTTGAAGGCACACTGGCCCGTCGAGTTTATGGCTGCCCTACTGACTTATGAAATGGACAACACCGACAAAGTCGTCGATTACATCGCCGAATGCGCCGAACTGGGTATAAAGGTCCTGCCGCCGGATATAAACGAAAGCGGCGTCGATTTTACTCCGCTATACAAAGGCAGCGGCGAAGACAAGAAAGGCGTCATACGCTTCGGCCTTGCCGCCGTCAAAGGCGTCGGGGAAAAAGCGGTCGAGCAAATTACCGCCGCCCGTCAAAAAATCAGCAGATTCCATAGTCTGTTTCATTTCTGCGAAAATATCGATTTAAGGGTCGTCAACAAACAGGTCATCGAAGCCCTGATAAAAGCCGGCGCCTTCGACAGGCTCGGCGGAAACCGGGCACAAATGACCGCCGGCCTTGAAAAAGCAATGCAAATCGGCGCCCGTCTTCAGGCCGACAACCAAGCCGGCCAGTTGAGCTTCTTCGGCCAACCACAACACGACAGCGACTATTCCAAAGACGCAGAACAACTGCCAAACGTGCCGCCCTGGCCTGAAACCCAAATGCTTACCTTCGAAAAACAGGTCCTCGGCTTCTATATAACAACCAATCCCTTAAGCCACCACGCTGAAACGATAAGTCTTTACTCGACACTCAACAGCTCCCAGTTGGCTGACCATACCCAGGACGTGCAAATAATCATCGGCGGAATGATAAACAAAATAAGGTTTCACCTGACAAAAACAGGCCGAAACGCCGGCTCTAAAATGGCCGTCTTTACCCTTGATGATTTGCAGGGTTCCGTCGAGGTTGTAATGTTCCCGGACGTCCTCAATAAATACGGCGGTCTCCTGCTCAAAGATACTGTTGTGTTCGTAAAAGGCAAACTCGATTTCAGGAGAGAAAAACCAAATATACTGGCCGTGGAGTTGATACCTCTCGATGAGGTGACCGAAAGATTGGCCGGCAAAGTCAAAATATCGCTCGATGCAGCAGATGTCACCAAAGAGAAAATCGCAACCATAAAAAGCATCTGCCGGAGTCACAGAGGCAAAAGCCCCGTCTATGTGGCCATAAGAACCGACAAAGGCAGGGTCTTCGCCGCCGCCGACAGGCAATTATCCGTCAATCCGGACATCGACTTCTGCAGAGAAATCAGGCAGCTCGTCGGCCCTGAAAACTTCCAATTAACAAAATGACCGAAGGTCCTCCTGAGCGAAGCAAAGGTTCTGGCATTCGTGAAATAAATACCTTATTATAAAGTGCTATACGGCTGCTAAATAAAAATGAAAGATAAATTCTCAGGGAAATTCATTGTTCTTGACGGCCCGGACGGCTGCGGTAAAACTACGCAATTAGGCCTGCTTGCAGAATATCTTAACAATGAAGGTATTGAGGTAGTTAAGACCCATGACCCAGGTGGCACTAAAATCGGCGACCAAATCCGCCACCTCCTAAAATATGGCGCCAAAGGAATTATGGATGTTCACACTGAAACCATGCTGTTTATGGCCTCGCGAGCCCGACTTGTTGCTGAAGTAATTAAACCAGCAATAGAAAAAGGCAAAACAGTTCTATGTGATAGATTTATTTCATCTACTTGTGCTTACCAAGGCAGCAGTGGATATCCACTTGAGAAAATAATTGAATTAGGCAAATTTGCGGTTGGGGATGTTTGGCCAAACTTGACAATTATAATTGACATACCTGTTGAAGAGGGTCTTGGGCGTACAGGCCGTAAGCCACGCCAAAAAAGTATAGCAAATCACAAAGATGCTAACCAAAGCCACTTATTTGAAAACACTACTCCCGACAGATTTGATTCCAGATCCCTGGAATACCACCGAAAAGTCAGAAAATGGTTTCTCATGCTGGAAAAAGAATATCCGGGGGTCGTTAAAATCGTCGATGGGAGTAACGCCAGTATCGAAAATGTTCATGAAAAAATAAAACAAGTCATCATAAAAACTGATTTTTAAGACATGTCTCTTAAAGAAATTTTTTGTCAGGACAAAGCAATCAGCGTTTTACAGCAGGGCCTCGCCGCGGACAAGATGCCGCACGCTTATATATTCGCAGGCGCTGAAGGCGTAGGCAAATTCACGACCGCCCGCGAATGGGCAAAGCTGCTCCTGTGCAAAAGACAGAAGACAGAAGACAGAGGACAGAGGACAGAGGAAGTTTTGGTTGATAGCTGTGGGGAATGTGAATCGTGCAGGCTGTTTGAGGCCGGCTCACATCCCGACTTTCACCATATATACAAGGAGCTGCGAGAATTCACCGAGGACGGCAAAAATAAAAAACCACCTGTTGACCTTCCCGTCGATGTCATCCGCGAATTTTTAATCGATAAAGTATTCGTTAAGCCAACCCTGTCGGAAAGAAAGGTTTTTGTCGTCAGCGAAGCTGAACAGCTAAACGCCTCGTCACAAAACGCCCTGCTAAAAGTCCTCGAAGAGCCACCCGCTTATTGCTGTATAATCCTGCTGTGCACCCATACAGAAAACCTTCTTGCCACCACCAAATCAAGATGCCGGATATTGCGTTTCGGCCTGGTTGAAGAAGAAAGAATAATCGACAAGTTAAAACAGACGGGTCTTGACCAGAAAAAAGCTCAGTACTTCGCACGCCTCGCACAGGGCAGTCTGGGACTTGCCTGCCAGTGGGCCCAGCTCGAACAGGCAGGCGTTAATCTTTACCAGACCAAAAAAGAACTGCTTAATTCACTCTCATCCTATAAGCTTGCCGATTCATTAAACCTCGCTCACGGTCTCCTCGATAAAAGCAAAAAAATCGCCGATACCTGGGCCGACATTTACAAAACCGTCAGCAAAACCGACATCAACAGAAAAGCTGCAAAAAGCCTTGTCCTGATAATCATATCGGCCCTGCACGACGCAATGAAGCTCAATATCACAGACCCGCAAAAAATCATCAATTTCGACCAGGAGGAACAAATCAGGAAACTATCCGACCGCTTCGACCCCGAGCAAGCCGCCCAAAAAATCTCCGACGCCTGTAAAACAATCCTCTGGATTGACTCGGCCGTCAATGAAAAGCTTATTTTCGAGCAGCTGTTGTTAAATCTCGCCTCTTCTGATATAATGTGAATTTGTAAACGGCAATGTTAACGCTCGAATTTAAGTTAGATGATTGGAATGGAAAATACTCCGGTAATAAAGCCCAAACAGGCAAAATATAGAAAATTTATGCTGGTTCGCTACGGCCGAATGAGCACCCTCGGCTTCTTCGAGCACCAGGAAACGCAAATACCCAAACTGCCGGGACGCATCGTCGTAAAAACCGAAAGGGGCCTCGAATTAGGCGAACTTGTCGGTCAGCTCTGCCCTTACAAGGCGGGATATTTCAAATTAAACCCGGAACAAATCAAAAAATACTTTGACGACAGTGAAATCGAAATTTCCCTCGAGTCGGCCGGCAAATTCATCCGTTACGCAACCCCCGAAGACATAAGCGAAGAAAAGCACCTCCGTAAAATCGCAGAAGAAGAAATGAAAAGCTGCAGAAAATTTGTCAAAGAGATGAACCTGCCGATGAAAATTGTTGACGCAGAGCACATCTTCGGCGGCGAACGCATCATTTTTTACTTTATGGCCGACGGCAGGGTCGATTTCCGCGATCTCGTTAAAAAAATAGCTCACGAACACCAGACAAGAATTGAAATGCGGCAAATCGGCTCCCGTGATGAGGCAAAAATCCTCGGCGACTATGAAAGCTGCGGGCAGGAATGCTGCTGCATAAAATTCCTCAAGGCCCTCAAGCCCGTCAATATGCGAATGGCCAAGATGCAAAAAGCAACTCTCGACCCATCAAAAATTTCCGGCTACTGCGGCAGACTGAAATGCTGCCTGCGATACGAAGACAAGACTTACTCCGAGCTTAAAGAGCTTCTGCCGAAAAAGAACGCCCGGGTAAAAACAAAAGACGGCGAAGGCATCATCGTTGACACCCACATCCTGACCCAGCTTGTCGTCGTCGAACTCGGCAACGGAACAAGAATCGCCGTCGGCACAGATGAAATCGAGCTACTCTCGCCGCCGGCATTGACGGATAATAACAAGGACACAGTAACGGATGACCGCAGCAGCGATAACAGCGAAATCAAAAACCAGTAGTCGTTCAGGAAAAATTATGCCGCGTAAAATCGTTGTGACATCAGCACTGCCTTATGCCAACGGCCCGATACATATAGGCCACCTCGTCGAATACCTCCAGACCGACATCTGGGTCCGCTTCCAGAAAATGTGCGGCAACCTCTGCCTTTACTTCTGCGCAGACGACACCCACGGCACGCCGATTATGATAAGCGCACGCGCCGCCTCTATAGCCCCGGAAAAGCTCATCGAACGCATCCATAAGGAGCATACGGCGGACTTTGACGGCTTCCTCGTCCAATTCGATAACTACTACACAACTCATTCGCCGGAAAACAGGTACTTCAGCGAACTGATTTTTAACTTGCTCAACAAGGCCGGCTCAATCACCAAACAAAACGTCGAACAGGCCTGGTGCGAAAACTGCAAAATGGCCCTGCCCGACAGATATATCCGCGGCACCTGCCCGAAATGCGGCGCAGAAGACCAGTACGGCGACTCCTGCGAGCTTTGCAGCGCAACCTATCGGCCGACCGACCTGCTCTGTCCGTATTGTGCAACCTGCCGAGATAAACCTGTCCTCCGCACCTCACTGCATTATTTTTTCAAACTTGCCGATTACGAACAACAGCTCAAAGGCCTCATCACAAAAGGATACACGCAAAAATCGGTCGCAAACAAGCTCGATGAATGGTTCAAAACAGGCCTTAAAGACTGGGACATATCGCGCGACGGGCCTTATTTCGGCTTCAAAATCCCGGGCGAGGAAAATAAATTCTTCTACGTCTGGCTCGACGCCCCCATCGGATATATGGCCTCGGCAAAAAACTACTGCGATAAAAATAACCTCAACTTCGATGAACTCTGGAACGGCAGTGAATACGAATTGTATCACTTCGTCGGAAAAGATATTATGTATTTCCACGCCCTGTTCTGGCCTGCAATGCTCATCGGCTCCGGCTTCAAGACAGCCGACGAGCTCTTCGTCCACGGCTTTCTGACCGTCAACGGCGAAAAAATGAGCAAATCCAGAGGCACCTTCATCAAAGCCGCCACCTATCTTAAATATCTCGACCCTGAATACCTCCGCTATTATTATGCGAGCAAACTGACCGCCGGCATCGAAGATATCGATTTGAGCACCGGCGATTTTACAAACAAAATCAACTCCGACCTTGTCGGAAAATTCGCAAATCTTGCCTCCCGCTCTGCTCCCATACTGACAAAATATCTCGATTCCCGGCTGGGACAATTAGACGACCCCGGCAAAAAACTAATCAGCAACCTTGCCGCCGCAAAAAAGCAAATCATCGAGGACTACGAACAGTTAAACTACGCAGCGGCCGTCAGGACAATTACCGCCCTTGCCGACCAGACAAACCAGTATGTCGAGCAAAATCAGCCGTGGGTGACCATAAAAACCGACCCCGAAAAAACACGGACGACGCTTACCGCCGTAATAAACGCCGTTAAAATCCTTACAATTTACTTAAAACCAATACTCCCGAAATACGCCGAAAAGACCGAACATTTCCTTAAAGTCGATAAACTGAACTTTTCAGATGCCGAAACTACCCTGGAAAACTGCAAAATAAACGATTTTGAACGGTTGGCCGAGAGAATTGATAAAAAACAGGTGGATACTATGATAAATGAAAGCAAACAAACTCAAAGTCCCAAATCAGACCTCACAGCTACTGTCGAACCAATTAAGCCAGAGTGCTCCATCGAGGACTTCCAGAAGATTGATTTGCGCATCGCAAAAATAATAAATGCCCAGGCCATCGAAGGCGCAGATAAGCTGCTCCGCTTACAGTTGAACGCCGGCGGCTCTGAAAAAATCTGCTTTGCCGCCATAGCACAGGCCTACAAGCCCGAAGAGCTGGCCGACAAAACTGTAATTTATCTGGCCAATCTAAAACCAAGAAAAATGAGGTTCGGCACCTCCGAAGGTATGATTCTCGCTGCCGGTGCCGGCGGAAAAGACATTTTTGTCCTCTCAGCCGATCCCGGTGCGTTGCCGGGACAGAGAGTCCTTTAGACCTTTAGGTTCGACTCCTTCGACAAGCTCAGGACAAAGTACGCTCACTATAAGGTAAAAATGAAAAAAAAACTCGATGAAATCGCTAAAGAAGACGGTCGATTCAGCCCTGATGCCGTCAAGTTTGTCTATGAGGGGCTTGGCCACACCGCCAAAAAAACTGCGGATGAGCCGGCCCACGTCACCGGACAGACCCTCTGTGAAGGATTGAGGAAATTAGCCCTCGAAAAATGGGGCCGGCTGGCTATGTTAGTCCTCAATAACTGGGGGATAAAAACAACACAGGATTTCGGCGAAATCGTTTACCTTATGATTAAGCACAAATGGATGAGCGCCCAGCCTACCGATTCCGTCGATGATTTCGTTAATGTCTATGATTTCAAAACCGTCTTCAAAGACGATTTTAAATTTTAACCCTTTTTATGCAAAATTAATTTTCTTTTATCCTTAAATCGAGAGAAACCTAAAAGTGCCGCACAAAATCGTAGCCAAAAGGCCGCTAAGCAAAGACGTCTTCACTGCCGATGTCGAAGCTCCGCTTATCTCGCAGGCACAAAGGCCGGGCCAATTCGTCATCATCGGCATAACCAGCGAATACAGCGAACGCATCCCCCTGACAATCGCCGACACCGACCCCCAAAAAGGCACTATCCGCCTCATCTGGCAGCGTGTCGGCAAAACCACAGCAGAACTCGCCGCCCTCAATACAGGCGATTATATCGCTAACGTCGCAGGCCCGTTGGGCAGACCAACGCATATCCAAAAATTCGGCACTGTTGTCTGCATCGGAGGCGGAATCGGCAACGCCCCGCTCCTGCCCATCGCCAAAGCCCTTAAAAAAGCCGAAAACAAAATCATCGCCGTCCTCGGAGCAAGAACCAAAGACCTGCTTATCCTCGAAGACGAATTCGCCGCCGTCTCTGATGAGCTGTTTATCACAACCGATGACGGCTCTTACGGCCGAAAGGCCCTCGTAACCGAACCTCTCAAAGAAGTTTGTCAGCGTACCCCAAGGCCGGACCAGGCCTTCGCTATCGGCCCTGCTATAATGATGAAATTCTGCTGTGAGGTCACGAAACAGTTCAACGTCCCTACACAGGTCTCCCTCAACACCATTATGGTTGACGGAACGGGTATGTGCGGCGGCTGCCGAATAGAATTCGACGGACAGCCCAAATTCGTCTGCGTTGACGGCCCGGAGTTTGACGGCCATAAAGTCAACTTCGACCTTATGATAAAAAGATTAAACACTTATAAAAACTATGAACAAAATGCCTACGCACTTTATAAATCCCGCCCCTCCGAGGGGCGGGATAAAGAACACCAATGCAAAATAGACCTCGACAAATAAACTGATTATCTCCCGTTCCATCTTTGCGATATGGACGAAAAAGAAAGACAAAAAATGCTCCGGCAGCTTCTCGAAAAGAAAAAAGCCGGCAAACTCACTCCCGCCGACAGATACAAAATCCTGCCTCAGGATATGCCCGAACAGGACGCCGACAAAAGAATTACCAACGTCTGCGAAGTTGCGACCGGCTATACTGAAACTGCCGCCCGGCTGGAGGCGCTTCGCTGCCTCCAGTGTAAAAACGCACCCTGCATTAAAGGCTGTCCCGTCCAGATAAAAATACAGGATTTCATAGCAGCTATCGCCGACGGCGATTACAAAAAGGCACTGGCCATTATCAAACAAAACTCCCTCCTGCCCGCCGTCTGCGGACGTGTCTGCCCGCAGGAGGTCCAGTGCCAGGAAACCTGCACTGTCGGCCTGAAATTCAAAGACCCGACCAAGGCCGTCTCAATAGGCCGACTCGAAAGGTTCGTTGCAGACCTCGACCAGGATAACAAAAGTATCCCCGAAATCGCTCCCTCGACCGGTATGAAGGTGGCAGTAATCGGCTCAGGCCCTGGCGGCATCGTCGCCGCCACCGACACCAGAAGGGCCGGACACGATGTCACCATATTCGAGGCCTTTCACAAAACAGGCGGCGTTATGGTCTATGGCATCCCGGAATTCCGGCTCCCGAAATCCATCGTCCAGAAGGAAATCGACGTCCTCTCCAAAATGGGCGTCAAAATCGTCACCAACTTCATCGTCGGCAGAACAAGAACCATCGAACAGCTTATGAAAAACGATGGCTTCGATGCAGTCTTTATCGGTGTAGGAGCGGGCCTACCCAGATTTATGGGTATCGAAGGCGAATCCCTCATCGGCGTTTACAGCGCCAACGAATATCTCACACGCGCAAACCTTATGAAGGCATACAAATTCGGCAAAGGCGCAGATACCCCCATCGCTCATTCAAAAAGGGTCGCCGTCACCGGCGGCGGCAACGTGGCTATGGACTCCGCCAGAACAGCCGTCCGACTCGGCGCCGAAAAAGTCTATCTGATTTACCGCAGGAGCGAAAAGGAAATGCCCGCACGAATCGAAGAAGTCCACCACGCAAAACAGGAAGGCGTCGAATTCCTCACGCTGCAAAGCCCAAAAAGAATAATCGGCGACGAAAACAGCCGGGTAATTGCCGTCGAATGTCTCAAATACCGCCTCGGCGAACCTGATGAATCAGGCAGGCGCCGCCCCATCCCCATTGAAGGCTCAGAGTTTCAAATCGACGTTGACGCCGTCGTTATTGCTATCGGCAACGCTGCAAACCCCCTGCTCCGACAGACTACCCCGGGCCTGCAGTTCAACAAGTGGGGCAATATCATAGTTGACGAAAACTGCAAAACCTCCATCGAAGGCGTCTATGCCGGCGGCGACATTGTCCTCGGCGCAGCCACCGTCATCCTCGCAATGGGACAGGGCCGCATCGCCGCCGCCGCGATAAACAAATACCTCAAATCCAAAAACAAAAGGGCTGCAAATGGAGATGAGTAAAAAAACCTCGCAGCCCTTTTCTGCAACAGCGTCTTTTATCGTTAATGTTTAAAACTTCCATTTAATGCCGGTGCCAAAAGCCCAAGCATCACCGGTCAACATATACTCCCCGTAAATCGAAGAACTTGCGTCGAGATCAATTTCCGTACCTGCATATCCGCCGAACATTGCTTCATCCACTTCACCCTTCACTATGGTGGTATCAAGATACTCTATGTCTATATCAGAATTGTAATAGTATAAGGCGGGCCCTCCATATATTCGCCAGTTTCCCATTTCATACGTAGGACCTATAGCAAGGAAAATGTCAAACGATTTAAAATCAGAGTCGACTTCCGCTGTGCCAAACCCATAGTCCGATAAATCAAACAAATAACTGTCATTTCCCTGGCTCCAGCTCATCTGGTAGACAGTGCCCCAAGAAAGCTTCTCCTCTTTCAGGAAAGTCCACTTGGCACCAAAACCACCACTAAAGTTATGACCGCCATCAAAATCGATACTGCCGTCAATAAGGCCCCCTTCGTCCTTAATTTTGCCCCTGCTGTTAGCAGCGCCAAGAAAACCATAGAACTCCCAGTTATCGCCAATGCCATAACCAAATTTTGCTAAATAAGCATCCGATTTCATACCTTCAGCTTTTGACTTTGGAATGCCTGAGACGAAATCGGATTTCCAATCTATGTCAAAGTCGATTTCGCTGTGTGCATAGTCAAAACCGACACTGAACTGCCCGGTTTTAAGGCCAGCCGTTGGAGGTCCCACAGGAGCAACGGCAAAAGCCGTTGAACCAGATAGACTGGCTGCTACAAATACAACAATTAACAATAACATTTTCTTTTGCATTTTTAGCTCCTTTCAAACATAACCCATATGTGCCAGATAACACTAAAAAGAGACATTGCCACGTCTTCCATAATGGGCAAAACTCTATCTGCCTTCGCCAGATAAAGCAATTAAAATATTAGTAATTATTAGTAAATAATAATAATTATTATGATAGAAGGATTGTAATTATTTGCGTGTAATGAAGTTATGGCGTATAAGAAAGATGAAAAAACTTTAGCAGCAGATATAAAAATCTCTTTACTCAACGAGTTTGAGAGGCAATGGAAGGCCCGGGGCCAGATACAAAAACGCGCGGTAGCTGCCGCACTGCGATTATGGCTCTCTCTGCCGGAGGACTTACAGGCGAGGTTGATCAGTCAGGAATTAGGTGAAGACGATTTCTTAAGTCTTGTCAGAGCAATAGTTGATGAGTGTATTCAGATTAGACAACAAGCATTAACCAAAGAAATCAGCAAAAGACCTGCTAAAAAAGGAAGCTAAACGAAAGATATAAGAAATCGTCCAAAGCCAAACCGCAAAAGCCCTAAAATTGAAACTTCAGCGAAGTTCCCAGCACATTGATTCCCGTCCACTTGTCGTTTGTCCTGCTCGTCTGCCAGAGGTAAAAAACCTCGCCCTTTATATTCTTTGACAACGTAAACAAAAGCCCGCCATACAACCTGTTCTTGTCTATATTGTCATCGGTAATGGTAAAAAACACCTCGTCCGCCGCATAAGGCCGCAGTTTCAGTGCGGTAAATTCAAACGGCAGCTCCAGCGTCAGCTTGTTCCTGTAACGCCACACGTCCTTTTTATCTTCCCTGTCGCGGTATTCAAGTCTCGACCTGTCACTCATATCAAGGCCAAACAATTTGTCTTTCACCGTAAAATACACATTAGGCTGATGTTCCTCTCTCCATTTACCTTTACTGTCTTTCTCATAAACTTGTCTGTAATTGAACCCGACATCCAGCCACTCCGCAAAGCCCCTGTAAACAAATCCAGGCTCCAAATGGTGATAGTATAGCTCCTTGGCATCGTCCCCAAGCCGAAATTCCTCCTCGAAGTTGAACCTCCAGTCTTTGTTAATATCGAAGAAAATAACCCCTTTGGTCCAGTACTGAAAGTCCTCGTCGGCAAAGCAATCCTCACAGACCAATATAAATGCCATTGCCATTACACCAAAAAATACCAGCTTTCTTGCTCTCATTGTGTCTCTCCTGCAATATAACAGTATTAACCATTTTTAATATTCTTACTGACCAGCCAGTCAGTCTGAGTTAGCTTATTACTCCCTTTATATATTCCTTGGTCATCTCCTCCCTGGGGTTCTCAAAAATCTCTTCCGCCGGCCCGTGTTCTATCAACTCGCCAAGATATAGAAAAACCACATAATCCGCAAGCCGCTTCGCCTGGCGCAAAATGTGGGTGACAATAATAGTCGTATATTCCTTCTTCAGCCGCAGGAAAGTCTCTTCGATGCGCCGGCTCGACTTGGGGTCAAGTGCCGATGTGGGTTCGTCCGCAAGTATAATCTCCGGCTCGACCGCCAGTCCCCTCGCCAGGCACAGTCTCTGCTGCTGGCCTACCGAAAGCCTCGATGCCGGCGAATACAGCCTGTCTTTTACCTCATCCCATAAGCCCGTTTCCTTAAGATAATGCTCCACTATCGCCTCCAACTGCTTCTTGTTCCTCTGCCCATGTATTCTTGGCCCATACGCCACATTATCATAAATCGACATCGGCAATGGATAAGGATTTTGCGACAGCAGCCCCATCTTCTTCCTGATGCGAGTCACTTCGACCCCCGGGTCAAAGATATTTTCACCGTCAACTAAAACCTTGCCGGAAACCCTGATTCCTTCTATTGAATCTATCAGCCGGTTAAATGACTTTAAGAGCGTTGTCTTTCCGCAGCCCGACGGGCCGATAATGACAATTATCTTCTTGTCCGGTATGTCAATGCTTATATTCTTCAGGGCCTGTTCTTTCCCGTAGAATACGCTGAGATTTTGCACGCTTATGTGAGTTTTGAATTCCATCTTCAATTCCTACCTTACTATATGTTTAGTGAACCTTTTCGTTAAAATCCTCGAAACAATACTCACTGCCAGAATTATAACCGTAAGTATAAATGCCGAGGCATACGCCCGCTCCCGAACCTCAGGAAAAGGCGTCCCGAGCTGAAAGAAAATGGCCAGCGGCAACGTAGCTGCCGGGCGAAACAGAGAATAAGGAACAGAATCAGTAAAGCCGGCAGTAAATATTACCGACGCTGCGTCCCCGATTCCCCTCCCAAAGCCAATCAGCACCGCAGTCAATATCCCCGGCAAAGCCTGCCTGACCACTACCTTAAAAGCCGTTTCTAACCTTGTTGCTCCCAACGAATACGATGCCTCTAAAAGCTCTCTCGGTATCATCCGTATTACTTCATCCATCGCCCTGCTCATAATAGGCAGTATCAATAGAGCCACTGCAATAATACCCCCTAATAAAGATGCCTTGAGACCAAAAAAAAGCATAATCGTAAATCCAAAGGCCCCATACACTATCGACGGCACTCCCCACAAAACATCTAATGAAAAACGCACAAATCCCGCCAAACCCGAACCCTTCCTCGAATACACATTCAGATATAACACCATCGGCAAACTAATCATAATGGACACAAATGTCGCTCCTCCCGCAAGATACAAAGAACCAATGATAGCGTTTAATATCCCTCCCTCTTTGCCGAGATAATAGCCCCCTTTCGGCGTCTGTGTCACCATCGAAAGATTCATTGCAGGCACGCCCTTCACGACGACGACTGCCAGTATAAGCACAAGGCTCGATACGATTGCAAGAGTCGAGGCAACCATCAACACCTTGAATATTCTCTCTTCTATGACTCTCCTGTCCACCTTACTCGATACTCCTTTCAACTCTCATCAGGACAATTCTTGCTATGACGTTAAAAAATAATACCACCAGCAGCAGAATCATAGATGCAAGCAGCAGCGCCGAATCATACAACGGCACCGACATCATCTCCCCGTAGTTATTGGCAATCAACGCCGGCAATGGATAAGCCGGCTCCAGTACAGATGACGGCACCTTCGCTACATTGCCCGCCACCATAAGCACTGCCATCGTTTCACCAAACGCCCGCGATAAACCCAGAACAACAGCAGCTATGACCCCGGGCATAGCCTTGCGGACAACAACATGTTTGGTCGTTTGCCACTTCGTCGCCCCCAGAGACAAAGATGCCTCCCTCATCCCATACGGCACCGACCTAAACACCTCCACACACACATGAATAATTATAGGAAAAACCATTATCGCCAAAACAATGCCGCCGGCGAGCACGCTATAGCCCGATGAGAATTTCCCGAATAACGGCGCAATGTGGTCCTTTATCAGCGGCACTATAACCAGCACACCCCACACGCCGTAGATTACAGACGGTATGCCCGCAAGCAGGTCAATAAGCGGCTTTATCCATTCCTGCACATATCTCGATGCATATTCAGAAAGATATATCGCCGTCAGAAGGCAAAGCGGAATTGCTATCGCCACAGCTACCCCCGTCACCCAAAGCGAACCCATAATAAAGGGAAAAAAGCCAAATTCCCCTCTTGACGGATGCCACGAGCTTGAAAATAATATCTCACCCAGCGATTTAATCGCTAAAATCGGCCTTGACCTCTGATATAATCCTATTGCCATCAGAAATACAATCAGCCCCGAAAAAATCGTCAGAACCAGCATCAGCCTGCCGGCAAGTCTGTCTTTTAGCAACCTGCTGCTTTGCATACTTAGAAGATTTCCTCTCATCTGTCCCTTTATTCGCTTCCGAGTTTATTGAGCTGCTCCTGAATCTTCTCCCCTGTCAGGTTAATGTAGCCGCATTCTGAGACATACTTCTGACCGTCCCCGAGGACCCATTTGAGAAAGCTTATAACCACTTTTCTTTCGGGCCTGCCCCTGCAAACAAAATGAAGGTCCCTCGCCGGCGGAGATAAATACCTTCCCGCGGCTATGGCCCCGACAATCTCGTCCCTGCTGTTGTAAAAATCCTCTTCTTCGTCTATTAAACCGTTGCCGTCAAAGTCTATAGGTAATACTTTTATCCCTTCGACCTGTTGTTTTGTCTTGGCATCATATGCGTAGTTGATGTTGTTGAACCCGATTCCCAAATCATCTCTCGCAACCGCCTCGGCCAGGCCAGGGTCGCCATAAACCCCCACTCCAAGCAGGTCTTCCTGTTTAACACCTAAGAATTTAGCCCATGTCTCGGCTGCTCCACAAGCGTCAGAGCGGCTGTAAATATGTATCAAATCTTCAGACTCGACACCTGCAACTTCACCCCACGTCTTGATTTCCCCGGTTGCCCAGATGCCAATAAGCGTTTCCCGTTTGACCCCCTTGCCGAGAAGCTCTTTCAGAAAGGGATTCCTCTTGCTGACCGTTGGCACTACCGCATCCTTCGTCACTGAAACCCACCACGCCCCCTTCTCAATCTCAGCCTCATAAATTTCCCGCGAAACCATACCGATATCCACAACATTAGCCAGACAATCAGCCATTCCTTTACCCGCACCGCCGGCTGCAATATCTATCTTTACCTTTGGGTAAATCTTCCCAAACTCCTCTGCCCATTTAACCGCCATCGGATAAAGTGCCCATGCACCTGAAATACTTATTGTCCCTTCTAACTCCTCTTCACCCGATTGCATTCGAGCCCTTTTTGGACACCCGACGGCAAATAAAAAACTAACTAACAACAAACCGCTCAATAACTTTCTCATCGTCTTTATGCTCCTTCCAAACGCCTGGTTGAAAAACCACACCTCTTTGTTATTCCAAAAACTCCATCATTCGTCTCCTCAAACCAAATCGGCAAGAGTCAATGTCTCCAGCCTGTTTGAAATATAATCTCTTATCTCCTTAAACACCTTCATTATCTTCTTCTCTCCGCTTAAAGGTGTATCTGAGTGAAAATACTTGCTCACAGATTCCGTCGGCGCCAGCGCGCCATCCATCTGTCTTATGATTTCCGCAACGGTTATCTCTGCCGCCGGTCTTGCAAGCTTGTACCCGCCGCCGGCGCCCCTCCTGGTTTTTATGTAACGATTCTGCCTCAAAGTCGTAAATAAAAACTCCAGGTATTTCTTGGAAATCTCGCACTTTCTGCAAATCTCCTCTATCTTTATAAAACCCTTCTCTTCGTTGCGAGCGATATAAAGCAGCGCCAAAATAGAATACTCGCTCTTGGTAGTTAGTTTCATAAAAGTCCCTTTTGCAAACCTGATTATCTATAAAGTCTATGAACATTATAGACAAATAATCTTCGCTGTCAAGATAAATTTCCAAATTTTCTTTTCCACCCTTCCCATCCCACAAACTCTACCAAATATCGTTGACAAATCGCCTCTTTTTAGTATTATCTCGACTTTCGCCGCTTCCGATAATCTCAAAGGGGCGAACTGTAAAATCCGGTATTTGCACAAAACCAATGGTAAAAGAAAGAACTTAAAGGCAGTGATAATGGAAATCAAGCCCTTCAAGGCATTCAGGTTTGACGAAAATAAGGTCGGCAGCGTGGGCAACTGTATCGCCCCGCCCTTCGACGTCATCAGCCCGGACCAGCAGGAACAACTCTATAATAAATCCGAATACAATATCGCGCGAATAACAAAAGGCAGGCAAACCCCCTCTGACAACGATAAAAATAACAAATATACAAGAGCTGCCGATTATCTTAACTCCTGGATAAAAAAGGGCATCCTCAGGCAGGATTCCGCCGAGTCCATCTATGCATACGTCCAGAACTTCCGGCTGTCCGGCGCCGAATACCGCCGCCTCAGCTTCATCGCCCTGGCCAAACTCGAAGAATACGGCAAAATCGTCAGGCCTCACGAACAGACCCTCAATGAACCGAAGCTCGACAGGCTCAACCTCAAAAGGGCTACCGGCGCCAGGTTCGGCCTGGTCTTTATGCTTTACGAAGACGAGAGGAAAATCGCAGATAAAATCATTGAAAGCACTGCCGCCCAAAAACCGCTTGTCGATTTCTTTGACAACCAGGACGTTCGACATCGGCTGTTTGCCATAACCGATAAAAACGACATCGACGCAATTGCGAAAATGATGCTCGATAAAAGCTGCATCATCGCCGACGGCCATCACCGCTACGAGGCGGGCCTGACCTACTACAAAGAAACCAAAAATCCCTCAGCCGCTTACCAAATGATGGCCTTCGTCAATACCTGCTATGAGGGACTGGTTGTCCTGGCTACTCATCGTCTCATCGGTAATCTCCAAAACTTCAATATTAAAAATCTAATCGCCGGCCTCAAAGAAAACTTCAAAATCACAGAGCACTCCTTCGACTCTCCTCAAACCAAAACAAATGCAAAACAAAAAATGCTCGACCAGATGAAATCTAAACATAACAACGGCAAAAACGTCTTCGGAATTTACGGCGCTGACAAAACTTTCTACGTGGCCATGCTGAAAGATAATCATGCGATGAGCTCAGCAGCTCCTGAAAAAAGCGACCCCTGGAAGTCCCTCGATGTCTCTATCCTGCATAAACTCGTCCTCGAAAAACTTCTGGGCATCGGCGAAAAACGGCTCGCAGGCGGTTCCAATATCGAATACATAAAAGACACGGACAACGCAATCGATGAATCAATCGCTAAAGTTGACGCCGGCCAAAAACAAGTCGCTTTCTTTATGAACCCCGTCAAATGGGAACAATTGAAAAACGTCACTGCCGCCGGCGAGAAAATGCCCCAAAAATCAACGTATTTTTACCCGAAACTCTATACAGGTTTAACTATTAACAAGCTGTAACTATTTCTTCAGGAGACCCTTTTATGGCAGACTGGAAAAACCCCCCAAGATTATTCATCCCGGGCCCCGTCCTGGTCAAAGACGATGTCCTCCAGCAGCTCGCCCGACCCACTCTGGGACATCGGGGCAAAGAATACGCCCAGCTTCACGCAGAAACAACCGATATGCTCAAAAAAATCCTTTTCACTAATCAGCATGTTTTCCTGTCCACATCCTCGGGTTCCGGCATCTGGGAAGCATCTATACGTAACTGCGTCGATTTGAATGAAACCGTCCTTTGCACCTGCTGCGGTGAATTCAGCGATAAATGGGCAAGCGTCGCTAAATCCTGCGGAAGAAACGTCGATGAGCTTAAGGTCGAGTGGGGGAAGGCGGTCCCGCCGGATATGCTCGATGAAAAACTCGCCTCCGGCAAATACTCCGCCGTGACTCTTATGTATAATGAAACAAGCACCGGCCTGATGAACCCGCTTTATGAAGTCAGTGAAATGATGAAGGAAAAGTATCCCGACATCCTGGTTTTTGTCGATGCCGTCAGCGCAATGGTCGGCCTGCCTGTGCATTTCGACAAGCTCAGCTGGGACGTGGTATTCGCTTCGGTCCAGAAGGCATTTGCCATCCCGCCGGGACTTACCGTCGCTGCGGTAAGCAGCCGGGCTATGGAAAAAAGCAAAACCGTCCCGGGCAGGGGCTACTATTTTGACTTCCAGGCCTTCGCAAAATCCGCAGAGAAAAACCAGACCCCTACCACGCCCGCCATACCGCACATTATGGCCTTAAATTACCAGTGCAAAAAGCTCCTCGCCGAAGGTATGGAAAACGTCTGGAAAAGACACAAACAAATGGCTGACTTCGCAAGAACTTGGGCAAAAGAAAATTTTGACCTTTTCTGCGAAGAAAAATACGCATCCAACACCCTTACCACCGTCAAAAACACCCGCGGCATCAATGTCGCCGAAACCATAAGTGCAATACAGAAAAAACACAATACCGTCTTCGGAAACGGCTACGGCAAGCTCAAAGAGCAGACCTTCAGAATCGCTCATATGGGCGACATCACCCTCGATGACATAAAAGAGCTGCTCGGCTGGCTCGACGAAGAAATCGGCTGAAATAGCCGCCGAACCTCATCGCTTTTTGACCCCCGGTTCGATGCCTTCTATTGGCCTTTCGCCGGGGGTTTTTATTTCCTGCACAAAAAAACCTTTGACGTACCGAACCACTTCGAAATAAAATCGTATAAAAATTCATCTGAATCTTTTTACCTGCGGCAGAGCTATGAAAGGATAAAAAAATGCAAACTGCAACTTTCAAACAAAACAATATCTCCTCGCGTTATTTCACTTTTTCAATCCTTTTTGTCATTCTGTTCTTTACCGCCTCAGTGCCGGTGCTTGCCCAGGATGTCAATAGTATTGACACTCTGCGCCAGATGGGCAGTGCATTTGCCAAAATCGCCGAAAGGGTCTCTCCCGCCGTGGTCAGCATAAAGGCGGAAAAAGTCATTACTCGCGACTACCAGTCAATGCACGATTGGCCGTTTGGTGAGCCGTTTGACCCCTTCCAAGATGATATGTTCGATTTTTTCTTCCGCCGTCGTTCTCCTCAGCAGCCCTCGCCCCGCCAGCCGTCTCCTCAACAAAAATACCGCCAGTCGGCACAGGGTTCCGGCTTCATCGTCTCCGCTGACGGCTATATTCTCACCAACAACCACGTTGTCGGTGACGCCGACGAAGTCACCATAAAGCTGCTCGATGGCCGTGAGTTCACCGCTAAAAATATAGGTACAGACCCCGAATCCGATGTCGCCGTTGTAAAAATTGATACGACCGGCCTGCCTTTCCTTGAACTTGCCGACTCCGGTTCCCTCAATGTCGGCGAATGGGTCCTGGCCATCGGAAATCCCTTCGGCTTAACCCACACCGTCACCGCCGGCATCGTAAGCGCCAAAGGCAGAAGCGGCATCGGCCTGTCCGCCTACGAAGACTTCATCCAGACTGACGCCGCCATAAATCCAGGCAATTCCGGCGGCCCGCTCGTCAATCTTGACGGCAAAGTAGTCGGCATCAACACCGCCATCGTCGGGCCGGGCGGAAACGTAGGTATCGGTTTCGCCATCCCTGTCAATATGGCTAAAGCAATCTACGAACAGCTCGTCGGCGGCGGCACCGTCGTCCGCGGCTTCCTCGGCATTTCTATGGCAGAGCTTACCCCGCAGCTCGCTGAAGCATTCGATTTAAAAGACACTAAAGGCGTCGCCATCACCGAAGTCATCGAAGGTTCCGCTGCCGAAAAAGCCGGCCTCAAACGCAACGATATCATTGTTGAGTTCGAAGGCCAGCCCGTCGAATCCGTCAACGAATTCCGAAATCGCGTCGCTATGCTCAAACCCGGCGCCAAAGTCAATATCGTCATCCTGCGGGACGGTAAAAAACAAACCCTCACCGCGGAGCTCAGCGAACGACCCTCAACCGCACAGTCATCGTCCACCCAGCCCAAGGCCCTTCAGCAGCTCGGTTTTTCCGTCCAGAACCTGACGCCGGAGATGGCTGAACGCCTCGGCTACAAGGACCAGGCCGGCGTCGTCGTGACCGAGGTCGAGCCCGGCTCTCTTGCCGATGCCGCAGGTATCACTGCGGGAACACTGATTATCGAAGTCAACCGCCAGCCCGTCAAAAATACCGAAGAGTTTAATAAGGTCCTTCAAGAGGCGCAAGACCAGCAGAAAGTTCTGCTGCTGGTCAAAGACCAGCGATACACGCGCTTTGTTGTCCTGACTCTGCCTCAAAAATAATCTACCTTGAACCTGGGCTGTAGATGTCTTTTCCGGCGTAAGCCGGAGGCATGAATTTTAGATAATCAGTCTCTCAGTCAACAGACTGTGGGGCTGAAGGTGCGCTTAAGACGGCATTGGCGGCGGAAAGGTCGTCGGCAAATTCGAAGATATTATCAAAGCAGGTCACCTTAAAAATGCCTCTGGTCAGGGAAGAAACGTTAAAGAATATGAGCCGGCGGCCGGCGGCGTTTACGAGCTTATGCAATTGAATAAGGCCGGAAAGACTTAAAGAGACCATTATATCAACTTCGGCAAAATCAATCAGGACGTCGCTGTCGGTCCTGTCCTGAATGATTTCCATAACCTTGTCGAGATCTCTTCTGACGCCTGGCTCCGGCGGCAATTCGACAAGAATGACCTTATGCGAGTAATTGCGGATTGTCATTTTAGCTTCCCAAAAAATTAGTGTATGGCTTTGTCGCCTTTCAAATCTCGCATCGGCAGAAATCGGCGGCAACTTAAGAGAAAAAGGGGCATTCGCTGATTACAATACGCGATTTCGGCTGTGGAACGCTGTAATTCGAGAAAGATTCTGGTATTATACTGGAATTCAAAAGCAAAACGGGAAGGCCGAGATATGAAAAAGAACAAGGAAATACGCTTATGAAAGCAGTTGCTCTGCGGACATTATCCATAGCGATTATTCTCACGTGCTGTCTGGGCTGCGGTCAGCCATCCGTATTTATACGCAGCTCCGACAGGGCAGATTTCAAAGGCGTCTTTGTCCTTATCAAGGCCGACGACCCCAACTCAGCAACGTATGCCGTCGATTGCAGCAGCCCTGCACACTGGGATGGCGACACGATGTATGTGTTTTACTCCTGGGGACACCCGTATCGGGCTTCAGGGCCGGACATCTTTCATCTGAGCGGCACAACAGAGCGGGTCAGCTTCGACAACGAATCTACCTGGCGGATGGGCGACAGGTGGTGCGAGTCAACGCACAAGGCAGAGGACGGCAAATTATATATGTGGTATCACAATGAGCTGCCGGGGTGGCCGGCCAAAACCGCCCCGCGGATAGGAGCTATGGTCTCGACAGACAACGGCCTGAACTGGCATGATATGGGTATCGTGCTCGAGGCACCGGCCGGCTCCGATAATCCTCAAACAGCAAACACGTATTTTATGGGCGGCAACGGCGACTTTGCAGCAATCGCAGACCGCAAAAAACAATACCTCTATTTTTTTATAAGCACCTATCATAAGGATAAAGCCGAACAGGGAATATCCGCAGCTCGAATGAAATATAAAGACCGCAACGACCCGAAGGGCAGGGTCTTCAAGTGGCACAACGGCAAATGGAGCGAGCCGGGCATTGGCGGAAATGTCACGCCCATTTTTCCTGCTGCCATTGACTGGCACACGACAAATGCCGATGCTTTCTGGGGACCTTCTGTCCACTACAATACATATCTGAAACGCTGGGTTATGCTGCTGAACCGGGCCAAAGATAACAACTGGACGCAGGATGGGATTTATATAAGTTTCAACCGCAACCTTGCGAATCCAACCGGCTGGACAAGGCCGGTAAAAATTCTTGATGCGAGCGAGCTGGAGAAATCAAAATGGTATCCGCAGGTGATGGGGCTGGATGCGGCAAAACAGCAAACTGATAAGCTGGCAGGGAAAAATGCCCGTCTTTTTGTTTCGGGAGTTTCCAAGTGGGAAATAGTTTTTGTGCGGCCTGGCGAAAAAGTTCCAACAGAAAAATCCAAAGATAAATTTGGTAAAGGGGAATAAAGATGACTCGATTGAGTAAATTGCTCATTTTGTTTGTGATGGCGGCGGTTTCGTGTCAGCCGAGCAGCCGGCCGATGACAAGCTCGCAGCGGTGCGTAACAGCAAGACAGGGCCTTGCCAGAGCTACACCTGAGGAAGTGGGACTATCATCGCAGCGTCTGCAACGTATCAACAAGGTTATGCAGGGATATGTGGACGAGAAAAAAGTTGCGGGAGCTGTGACTATGGTGGCACGTCGAGGCAAGGTGGCTCACCTTGAGTGTTTCGGGATGATGGATATAGAATCAAAGAAGCCGATGCAGGTCGATACTATATTCAGAATCTACTCGATGAGCAAGCCTATCACGAGCGTGGCGGTGATGATGCTGTATGAGGAAGGCCACTTTCAGCTAAGCGACCCGGTTTCGAGATTCATTCCGGAGTTTAAGGACGTCAAGGTCTTTGTAAGAAAGACCGCTTCGGGAGTTGAAGCTGCCGAGCCAAAACGGGAGATAACGATACATAACCTTCTGACGCATACATCGGGATTGGCATACGGGCTAAGCAAAGAGACACCTGTGGATGAGATGTATGAGGATGCGAATATATTTAGCTGGGATGAGACAATAGAAGAAAAGATAAAGAGACTGGTTAAGCTGCCGCTTGCGAATGAGCCGGGAAGCACGTGGCGGTACAGCATGGCGACGGACGTGCTTGGACGGGTTGTTGAAGTTGTTTCGGGCAAGCGATTTGATGAGTTTTTAGAGGAGAGGATATTTAAGCCGCTCGGTATGAATGATACGGGTTTTTATGTGCCGGAGGAGAAAAAAGGGAGATTTGCGGTTCTATACAAGGTTGGAGAGGGTGGGGTCCTTGAGCGTTACGAGAGAGGGAAATGGAACAATTTTTCGAGCTCGACACGCTTGTTTTCGGGCGGTGCGGGTTTAGTATCGACGGCCTCCGATTATATGCGATTTTGCCAGATGCTGCTTAACGGCGGCGAATTAGATGGAGTTCGGATATTAAGCCGCAAGACGGTTGAACTTATGACCAGGAACAATCTTGCGGATGAATTGTTGCCATACGGCGGGTCGGACAGTAAAGGGGAAGGTTTTGGTTTAGGTTTTGCGGTTATTATGGATTCGGCTCAAACAAGGTCGGTAGGTTCAGAAGGGGCATATTCATGGGGCGGAGCTGCGAGCACCGGTTTCTGGGTTGACCCAAAGGAGGAGCTGATTGGAATCTTTATGACACAGGTGATGCCTTATAGCGGCAGATTCACGCAGGAACTCAAGGTTCTTACTTATCAGGCGGTCGCGGACTAAGGACGGTTCATAAATAGAACCATTGAGCCACTACGGGTTTCGAGAAATTCATATCGTTGAGCATTCAGCGGATAAAAGACAAGCCAAAAGGGTGAATAATTCAAAAGGAGGAGCTTTGTTTTAATGTGCAAAACAAGTGGGGGGTAAATTTGGCTTGACGAATTACTACGCCGATAATAGACTCACTTTTTTGCTTATTTAACTGTGATTTTTTGGAGTAACAAAGCTTGGAAGCAGCAATTGCCAAGGCCGACGCACTTATCGAGGCGATGGAGTATATTCGGCAGTTTCGCGGCCGAATTGTGGTGGTCAAATTGGGCGGCAGCGTTCTCGATGATGCGTGTCTGCAAAAAAAGCTCTTAACAGATGTTGCATTTATGGCAACGGTGGGGATACAAACGACTATCGTGCACGGCGGCGGAAAGGCCATTACCAGGGCGATGAAGGAGGCCGGACTTGAGCCGGTCTGGGTGCAGGGCCGCCGATACACCGATGAGCGGACGCTTACAATAGCAGAACATACTCTGGTGAATAAAATCAATACTCCAATCTGTGAAACGCTGAGAGCGCTTGGCTGTCATGCAACGGGACTGCATTCACTGAGCAGTTGTGTATTATTTGCCGAGCCCCTGCGGCTGGCAGGCGAAAACGGACGCAAGCTCGACATCGGGCTGGTGGGCCAGATTACTGAGGTGAGCGGCCACTTGCTAAAAACGCTGTGCGAAACGGGAACGATACCCGTTATTGCGCCGGTAGCGATGGATAAACTGGGAGGGAAACTGAACGTAAACGCCGACAGTGCGGCGGGGAATGTGGCGGCGGTACTGCATGCTGAAAAGTTAGTCGTGGTAAGCGACACTCACGGGATACGAACGGACATCAACGACCCGGAAAGCTGGGTCTCAAGCCTGGATGGGCAGCAGATTAAAGAGATGATAAACTCCGGCATTATCGGAGATGCGATGCTGCCGAAGATAGAAGCGTGCCTGACGGCGCTGGAAGCAGGCGTGAAAAAAACTCATATTATTGACGGGCGAATCGAACATTCACTGCTGCTGGAGATATACACAGCCAAAGGAGTAGGAACGCAGATAATTAAGAATTAAGAATGTAGAATTAAGAATAGTGACACGCGGCCTGAGCGACGAGCCGCAAGATGCGAGATAAGAATTATGACGACGAAGGAGACAATTGATTTATATAATAAATATGTTATTGCGAATTATCCTCGTCTGCCTCGCGTCATAGTGAAGGGGCAGGGCTGTTATTGTTTCGACGCCGATGGTAATAAAATTCTGGATATGTTCCCCGGCTGGGCGGTCAGCGGAACTGGACACTGCCATCCGAAGGTGGTTGAGGCGATACGGAAGCAGGCGGGCGAGCTTCTGCACATTGATAATACGTTTTACTCCGAGCCGCAGGGCATATTGGCAAAGCTGCTGAGCGAGCGGGCGTTCGGAGGAAAATGTTTTTTCTGCAACAGCGGAGCCGAGGCGAATGAGGCGGCGCTGAAACTGACCCGGCTGCACACTGCTAAGGAAAAATACAAGTTCATCACAGCGGAGGGCGGCTTTCACGGGCGGACATTTGCGACAGTTACGGCGACGGCACAGCCGAAGTATCATGAAGGATTTCTACCGCTTCTGCCGGGTTTTATGTACGTGCCGTTCAACGATACCGGCGCGCTGGAGAAGGTGTTCAGCGATGAGGTCGCCGGCGTGATGGTCGAGCCGATTCAGGGTGAAGGCGGCATCAACGTCGCTACAAAAGAATATCTTGAGACAATCCGCCGGCTGTGCGACGCAAATGGTGCGTTAATGATTTTGGACGAGGTGCAGAGCGGAATGGGGCGGACAGGCAAATGGTTCGCATACCAGCACTATGAAATCGAGCCGGACATTATGACAATGGCAAAGGCCCTGGGCGGAGGAACGGCAATAGGGGCGATGATGGCAAAAGGAGAAATAGCGGCGACACTGACGCCGGGTAAACACGCCTCCACATTCGGCGGCAACGCCCTGGCGTGTGCGGCAGGGATTGCGGTCATCGAAGCCATCGAACAGGAGAATTTGCTGGAGAACGCCGCCGAAATTGGAGAATATACAAAGAACAAGCTCGGCGAGCTGAAGCAAAAGCATACGATTATAGAGGAAGTTCGGGGCATCGGCCTGATGATTGGCGTTCAGTTAAAAGGACCCGGCAACGATATCGTAAATAAATGTTTGGAAAAGGGCTTGAGAATAAACTGCACGAACGAAACAGTCCTGCGGTTTATGCCGCCGCTGATTGTTAATAAGAGCCAAATCGACCAGGCGATTGATATCCTCGACACCGTTCTAAGCGAAGGTTAAAAAAATGAAAGATTTCCTTTCCATAAACGACTGCTCGGTTGAAGAATTAAGCTCGCTGTTGAAGCTGAGCGGCCAGTTAAAAAGGTTATATGAAAGCGGCAGCCGGGATTTGTGCCTCTCCGGCAAAACACTGGCGATGCTGTTCGAGAAGCCGAGCCTTAGAACGCGAATCAGCTTCGAGGTTGCGATGACGGACCTCGGCGGCGATGCGATATACGTCAAGCCCGAAGACATCGGCGGCATCGGCACGCGCGAGCCGGTCAGGGATATTGCACGGGTGCTGAGCAGATACGTCCACGGCATAATGGCGCGGACGTTTGCGCACAGCACAGTTACGGAATTAGCAGAATTCGCAACGGTGCCGGTGATAAACGCCCTGACGGACTGGTCGCATCCGTGCCAGGCGATGGCTGACGTGCTTACGATAGGAGAGCGCCTCGGCCGATTAAAGGGCGTAAAAATCGCCTTTATCGGAGATGGTAATAACGTGGCACGGTCGCTGGCGTTCGCCTGCGCAAAGCTGGGAATGAAAATGGTTATTGCATCGCCGGTCGGCTATGAACTCGATGCCGACACAATCGCAAAGGCAAATCAAGTATCCGCCGGCGCTGTTGCGCAGACAAACAACCCTGCTGAAGCGGTTGTCGGCGTCAATATCATTTACACCGATACGTGGGTGAGTATGGGGCAGGAGGCCGAGAAGCAAAAACGCATTGCCGCCTTTGCGGGTTTTCAGGTCAATGCCGAGCTGGTAAAGAAAGCGCCGGCTGACGTCAGGATTATGCACTGCCTGCCGGCTTATCGCGGCTGCGAAATTACCGACGATGTCGTTGAATCGCCAAATTCGATTATCTTTGACCAGTCCGAAAACCGCCTTCATTTCCAGCGGGCATTGTTGAAAAAACTCTTGAGCTAAATTTATGAAGTCCTTCATAGTTGATTTCTGGTCAACAATATTTAAGTGGTTGAGATTCGTATCTCTGTTTCAATTGATACGAGCTTTATTTCCGAAAACAAGAGGAAACTATGGTTTTGTAGATATATGGGTTTTGGGTAATTTGATTTTTTCGTTCTTGTGCTTGACAGTCTTATCAGCTCCACAAGTTCATTGGTGGGAGGTTGCAATACTATGCTATGCGGGAGTTCGCATTCTCGAAGTCGTAATATATCAAATCAATGTTCTACTATTTGACGAATATCGAGCAAAAAGGGCAGGTATAAAGTACGCTGTTCAAGGTTTTAGAAGAATCGTTTTACTTCTTCTTCATAACTATATTGAGGTACTATGTTGGTTTGCTTTGTTCTATCGTAATCTTGCCTCTCTGTTTGATAGTAAACATATTTCACTTGATTCTCTTGGTGGATCTTTATATTTCAGCTTGGTGACAATGTCTACGTTGGGATATGGCGATATTACTCCTAAAGACAGAGCAGGTTTGTTTCTCGTCTTTATGCAAACCTCAATTGGGCTATTTATGGCCTTATTGATACTTGCAAGGTTTATTTCACTAATACCAGAACCAGAGACTCTTGACGAGCTTGAGAAACGGTGAATTTCAAATATCTAGAATAATGGACGACGAATATTTACCAGATTACGTCAAAGAAAACTATGAAGTCTTTGATAGATTTACGTTTGATTATCTTTTCAAAAGACTATTAGCTGATGGTTATGACAACGAGCAGGCAAAAGATGTTATTTTGTATAACTGCTCGCTAAGCACCCTTGTGATGCAGGAAAGATTATACAACAAATATTATCTAAAAATGTCGGTGAATGACCAGATAGCTCCGGATTTAGCAGAACTAAGAGAAGAAATTGCCAATAAGATACTTCTGGATAAGATTCTTAAAATACTATGAGTCTGGATTCCTGCTCCCTCGGGGACAGGTTGCGCAAGGATGACACAGCCGGAGTAAATTTTTTCAACATTATTATGTCGGTGATAGACAGAAAGATACTTGTAGCGAGCACGAATCCGGGGAAGTTGGCGGAATTGAAGTCGATGCTGGGGGACGATATTCAGTGGGTGGGGCTGGCGGATTTTTCGGGTATCCCTGCGATTGAGGAGGATGGCAAAACATTCGCTGAGAATGCCCGTAAAAAGGCACTCGGCTATGCCAGAGCGACAGGGCTGTGGACGATTGCCGATGATTCGGGGCTGGCGGTCGATGCGCTCGGCGGTGAGCCGGGGGTAAAAAGCGCACGGTTTGCAGAATCTTACCGCAGAGACCGCAAAGAACGCAGAGATTCTTTAGATAAAAAGAACATCGAGAAGCTGCTCAATCTCCTAAAAGGCATCTCCAAAGAAAAGAGGACGGCGAGATTTGTGTGCTGTCTGTGCCTGGCAAGTCCTGAAAAGATTTTGATTGAGACAGAAGGAAAACTCGAAGGATTCATAGCTGAAGAGGAAACGGGTGCGAACGGCTTCGGCTACGACCCGATTTTTTTTGTGCCGAAGTTGGATAAAACTGTTGCGCAGCTTTCGCGCGAAGAAAAAAATGCAATCTCCCATCGCGGCATCGCCATCAGGAAACTGAAGCCGTTGCTTGAAGAACTTTAAGAGGCCATAAAGAAACACAACGTAAGGCACGGTGCCAAGTTCCCCGGCCATTCAATCGAAGGTTTGGATTTCGGCTCGACTGACAACAATGGGCGATACAGGGTTCGAACCTGTGACCTCACGGGTGTGATCCGTGCGCTCTAACCAACTGAGCTAATCGCCCAAAGCTGCTTATATTAGAACCGCCGGTCTTATTGAATGTCAAGCTCATTCTACATCAACAAAACTGATTCGCCCCAACTTGACGCCTTTCAGGCTGATTAGATTTTCCGCCACTTTATTGATTTCACGCACGCACCCCCGCAACACAATTACCTCCAAACAGTTGTGCTCATTCAAATGAATATGAATCGAGGAAATTGTCTGCAAAATATGGCAATGCTGCAAATCGGTAAGTTTCTCCATCAAATTTGTGGCGTGATGGTCGTAAACCACGCACACGGCAGCCACCGCTTTGGCGCCGGGATTGGCCAGATGCTCGCTGCTTAGCTGCCGGCGTATCAAATCACGTATGGCTTCGGACCGGCTTTGATAACCTTGTTTAGAGATAAGCTCATCGAACTTCGAAAGAAGCTCCTCCTCAAGTGACACACCTATCCGTTCAACTCCCTTCATTTTGTCCTCCTGATAGCAAAGATACCGACATAACAATTTATTGCCGACGAACCTAAAAGAGTATTTTACCTGAGAAAAAATATTTTGAAAGAACCAAATTTTATCTTGACTTAGTAGCACGATTTTGGTATTTTTATGCGCATATCCTGCGGTTTTTTTTACTACGCAGAAATAGAAATATGAAGAAAACGGCACTTACCTTATGTTTCATAATGCTGGCATCAGTCTGCTGGGCCGACACCGATGCCAACAAGTCAGACAATATCCGGAGCAGGGAAACCTTGACCGGCGGTTTTTGGGGGCTAAACGATAAACTGGCAGACAAGGGTATAGAAATAGGTCTTGGCGTTACAAACATCTATCAGCAGAATGTCCACGGAGGCATCAGCACACATCGCCGAGCAGGGCGGTTCTCCGGCAGCTACGATTTGGAGCTTTCAGCCGACCTTGAAAAGCTGCTGGGCATTGAAGGCGGCAGTATGTTTATGCTCACAGAGGGTGTCTGGTCAAAATCTGCTGGTATTGACGGCCCTTCAGTGGGTAGCGTTTTCGGTGTAAATGGTGATGCCCGTGGCAGACGTACAATAGACATTACCGAACTATGGTATGAGCAGATATTTGCGGATGAAACCATTCATCTTAGAATCGGGAAAATGGATCTCACCGGCGGCTTCGAGCACCACAACTGTCCCGTATCATTTGATTGCAGCAACTATGCCAATGATGAAACCACCCAGTTTCTCAACGGTGCGTTGATAAACAACCCGACCATTCCATTCCCGGACTACGGTCTCGGTGTAGCTGTTCACTATAACCCGGTCGGCTGTTGGTATGCAACAGCCGCAATAGCCGATGCCCAGGCTGACATCCGAGAAACTGGTTTCAAAACAACATTCCACGACGAGGATTATCTGTTCTGTATCTTTGAAACCGGACTTACCCCACATCTGGATTCAGCAAATGGGCCTCTGCAAGGTGCATATAGAGCAGGCATCTGGTATGACCCCCAACCAAAAGCAAATACAGATTATGCCGATGCCGGCAAAAGTTACCGTGATGATGTCGGATTTTATGCCACCTGTGACCAGATGTTGATTAAAGAAAATCCAGAACAACAAGACCAGCAGGGTCTTGGGGCATTTTTTAGATATGGCTATGCAAACAGCAATAAAAACGATATCGCCAACTTCTGGTGCATCGGTTTCCAATATCAGGGATTGCTGCAGAACAGAGACAACGATGTGCTCGGCGTTGGTTTTGCCCACGGCGCCTTTAGCAATAAAGCACCCACAACTTACACCGAAGATTATGAGAGTGTTGTTGAACTTTATTATAATGCTCGGCTCACTCCGTGGCTGGCTGTCACGCCGAGTATTCAGTATATCGCCAATCCCGGCGGCGATAAAACAATCAACGACGCTGTGGTCCTGGGCGCGAGGGTTCAGATGAGTTTTTAATCAGCAGAGCTTAACTCAAAATATAATAGGAGCACCTTATTATGCATATGGCTAATGAATTATTATCGGTTCCGGTTGCCACCGGCACGCTGGCAATAGCCGGCGCAGGTCTGGCCTTTATCTGCAAAAAGGCAAGGAAAATTATCGCCCCAGATAAATTTCCTCTGATGGGTATTCTGGGGGCGTTTGTTTTTGCCGCCCAAATGGTCAACTTTCAGCTTCCCGCAATGCCCGGCACAAGCGGTCATATGGTCGGAGCGGCGCTGCTGGCTATCATATTAGGCCCATCTTTGGGAGCAATAGTCATATCTTCGGTCGTGATGATTCAGTGTCTCATTTTCCAGGACGGCGGCCTGTTAGCCCTCGGCTGCAACATCATCAATATGGCAATTGTCCCAAGTTACCTCGGTTACCTTTTGTATAAAAGCTTTACTATAGGCCCGTTCAGCAGCTTGCGAACATACATCGGGGCTATGTTAGCTTGCGTAATAGCCATCGAAGCCGGTGCAATCCTCGTCCCGATAGAGACAACCCTCTCAGGGGTGCTTGTGGTTCCATTCTCGACCTTTCTGATAACAATGCTCGGCGTTCATTTTTTGGTTGGTTTCATCGAAGGATTAATTACCATAGCGGTTCTGGGATACTTGCAACAGGTCAGGCCTGATATCATAGTGGATTCTCTGCAGGGTAAAGTCAGATTAAGCAGAAACGTAGTCTTGATAACACTGGCGATATTTACCATTTTCACAGGCGCCGGCCTTTCCTTACTTGCCTGCGGTATGCCAGATGGTCTGGAGTGGAGCTATGCAGAAAGACCGGACCAGCCGGACTTCGAAGCTATCATCTCCAACGAAGATTCTATAATTTCAGCGGTAGATGACTTTCAAGCCAGGTACACGCCGATGCCTGATTATTCCATCAGGACATCAAAGCTGGGAGAGACCGTCGAAAAGGAACAGAAAATAGAGACCTCGGCCGGCTGGATAAGTCTTGCAGGAGTGGCCGGCTCCGGCTTAACAATGGTGTTCATCTGGCTGATAGCGTCGTTCCTGAGAAAAAAGAAGTCGCCGGAGGCATAACGAGAAATACGAGATACAAAATATGCATCACGCATATATAGATAAATTTGCTTATCAGGACTCGCCCGTTCATCGGCTTGATAGCAGGGTAAAGTTTATAGTTACGCTCGTTTTTACCGCTGCGGTTGTTTCTTTGCCCCGCACCTCACCGAGCATTCTAACCTGCTATGCCATTGGGCCCTTTATGATGCTGGTATTAGGTAGAATCCCGTTAAGATTTGCTTTCAAACATATACTGCTGGTCAGCCCGTTTATTCTGGTCCTGGCCGTGACGTGCCCCTTGTATGATAGAACCCCTGTTGCCGTTGCCTTTGGTACATTTTTATGGCAGACCTCACTTGGCTGGATGAGATGTTTTACAATTCTCGGAAAGTTTATTGTTACAATGCTGGCGCTAATAGCGCTGGTTTCCACCACTCGTTTCAGTGATTTACTGACGGGCTTACAAAAGCTCGGCTTGCCAAAGCTTCTGATTATTCAACTCGGTTTTCTTTACCGTTATATATTCATTCTTATCGACAGAGCTCATCACATACTGCGGGCAAGAGCAGGCAGGAAACTGGCCAATCTGGGATTTGCAGCAGAACTCAAAATAGCAGCCGCTATGCTCGGCTCACTCCTTATCCGAAGCATTGACAGCGCCGAGCACGTAAATATTGCGATGCAGGCCCGTGGCTTCGAAGGAAAATGGCGCAGCATCTCGAGGCTTAAAATCCGCCGCTGTGACTTACTTTTTACCCTGACCGCTGTGTCCTTTCTGTTAGGCCTACACTTTTTTGTCAAACCTATTTTACTATAGAGGCATTTTTAATGTCGAAAGTGATTGAAATAGAAAATTTTTCATACGAATATCCCGATGGTACGGCTGCGCTAAGTAACATATCCTTAAGCGTAGAACACGGCCAAAGACTGACCCTCATAGGCCCTAACGGCGCAGGCAAATCCACATTACTGCTCGCAATGGCCGGCTTTGTAAAAGGCACAGGAAAAGTCCTCGTTGACGGCCTGCAAATCAACAGGCAAAACCTAAGAAAAATTCGCACTTTGCTCGGCTGCTGCCTCGAAAATCCTGATGACCAACTATTTATGCCCACCCTGTTTGACGACGTTGCATTCGGGCCGCTCAATATGGGACTTGACGCTGAACAAGTAAAAAACCGCGTGTCCGAAGCGCTGAAAACCGTCGGCTTGGCAGAAATGGCCGACAAAGCCCCGCATCATCTCTCAGCAGGGCAAAGACGAGTCGCCGCAATCGCAACTATCCTCTCTATGGCTCCTAAAATAATTACTCTCGACGAGCCCGACGGCAGTTTGGACCCAAGAAACCGAAAAAATCTTATAAAACTGCTCAGCGGTTTGCCCCAGACACTAATAATAGCAACCTGCGATATGAATTTCGCAGCCGCAATCGCCGACAGGGCCGTTCTTCTTGACAAAGGCGGCGTCATCGCCGATGGCGATGCCATAAAAATAATGTCCGACTCAAGACTAATGACCGAGCACGGCTTAGAAGTGCCAGGGCAGTTTAAGAATATCGCTCGCCGGTCAACCAGCAACTAATATCTTCAATTTGAAAAACGCTTACCCCACAAAATATATGAACCTTTATAACAGGTTAACCGGACCTGATATTATCGGTCTTATCACGCCCAGACAATCGCCAAAAAACACCGCAGCTGAATTTATTTCTTATAATTTATATGGAAGTGATGGACACGGTAAATCCGTGCAAAGCCCTTAAAGGGCACACAAGAATCAGGAGGGGATAAGATGACTCGCCGTAATTACCGCAAAGGGGCGGCATTACTACTGTCAATGATAGTTTTAGGAATACTGTCGGCCTTTGCTGCTGCAATCTATTCAGTTTCCACAACCAATGTTCAGCTCGCTGAAAACCAGCGTAAAGCCGACTATGCAAGGGCGTCCGCCGAATCCGGACTTGAGATTATCCGCCTTTGGTTAAGCTGCGTCGTAATACCAGGGGACACTCCGCCCAGCCAGAGATTTTCTTTAATCGCCGACCATTTTAAATCCGCAGTCCACGACATCTCCGGCATTACGCTGACTCCCAGCAGCTCAAGCATAACAATCCCCGACATCACGCTGAACTCCGCAAAAGGGCAAAGCTTTGAGGCACAAATCACTCCGCTGCCGAGCCTCGCCGACCCGAACACGCTTCAGGTGAACGTCACCGGAAAATACGGCTCGGTGACAAAACCGATAAGAGTAAATTACGAATTCGGCTCAAGAGCGCATCTGGCTTTCGACTACGGCGTGGCAACAAAGGGACCTTTGCACCTGGCAGGTAATATAGCGCTCGAAGGCGTAAACGTCTCCGTTGAATCGGACGTCTATATCGTGAGCGAAAACGAGCTTCTGGCCCTTTCGATAATAGGCAACTCACAAATAGCCGGCGATGTGCATATCGCCAATCCCATCGCTACCGTCAATTTACAGGGTGGAAAGGCCTCAATAGGCGGCGAAACAGGCCAGGCCGCCATAGACAACCACGTTGCCTTCGGTGCCGCACCGACGGAATTCCCAACACCAAACCCGGGCCATTTTGAATCTTACGCCACCAACATCGTGGATTCCTCAACTAATACCTCCGCCAATGCAACTTTCAATAACATAAGAATAGTAGCCGGAACTAATCCTACCTTCACGGGCGACATCACATTAAACGGCGTTGTCTTCATCGAAGTGCCGAACGTAGTGACATTCGCAGGTAATGTGACGATAACGGGCATCATCGCCGGAGACGGCGATGTAGGAGATGATTCCGCAACGAATCAGGTTAATTTCCTCGGCAGTGTATTCAGCAACTCTGTCAGTAAACTGCCCGCCGAGTCGCAATTCACAGGCCTCCGGGATGAAACAGGAACATTCGCCATTGCGCCGGGTTTCTATGTGTCCTTCGGCGGCAACTTCGGCACACTTAACGGCGTCATAGCCGGTAACGGCATCGAATTCTTCGGAAACGCCGGCGGAACAATTAACGGCTCCGTCGTAAATTATGCCGAAACAACGATGAACCTGACCGGCAACAGCGACCTTTACTTCAACCGCTCCGGCCTAACAGAGATACCGGCCGGCTTCGTCCCCGAAATAGTGCTAAAATACAAACCTGTATCTTATTCGGAGGCCCCGCTTTAATCTTTGCTGGTCACATAGACCGCCTGCTCGGCAAATAAATTAGGTGCGAACCTGACCGCCCCAAGCCGTGTTTTGCCCAGCGGAATCTTCTTTTCTACCCTGACCCCAAGCTCCTCGCAGAACCTGTCGAAATCCTTCAGTGACAAATAGTGCGTGTTCGGCGAGTCATACCAGCTAAAAGGCATCTGTCCCGTCACGGGCGCCCTGCCGGCAAGCAGTAATTGCGCCCTGCAGCGCCAGTGTGCAAAATTAGGAAAGCTGACTATCACCTTCCTGCCGACTCGCAGCAGCTCCCCGAAGACCTTCTGGGGATTTTTAACCGTCTGCACTGTTTGCGACAATATCACATAGTCGATACTCTTGTCGGCATAATCCTTCAACCCTCGTTCGACGTCATGCTGGATAATGGACATCCCTCTTCTTACACAAGCCAAAACAAGGTCCTGCTCAACCTCGATGCCCTTGCCTTTTATGTTCTTGTCCACCGTCAGCTTTGCCAGGAGTTCCCCGTCTCCGCAGCCGATATCCAGGACCGTGCTGTTCGGCTTTATTATCGATTCTATCAGCTCATAGTCAACGCGGGTTCGATGCGCCTGCTTAAGTCGGCTGACCGGCTGCACATTTGCGAATAAGCCGGATTTGTCTGCGATTCTTATTCCGGGCTGATGCGTCGCATCCAAAAAACCGGATATAAACGAACCGAGCATCTGCGGCTCCAGTAAAAAAGCGTCGTGGCCGTAATCCGATGCTATATTGCAAAAACTCACGTCTTTATTGTCGGCAACCAGAGCGTTAACTATTTCTTCCGATTCCGAAGGCGTATAAAGCCAGTCGCTTGCGAAACTGATTATAAGAAATCGCGACCTGACATCCGCAAATGCCCCGGTCAGCGACCCGTACTCCTTTTGCAGGTCAAAATAATCCGCCGCCTTGGTTATGTAAAGATAGCTGTTGGCGTCGAATCTTTCGACGAACTTCTGCCCCTGATAGTCAAGGTATGTCTCAACGGCAAATTCGCTGTTGAAATCATAACTGTACTGCTCAGCGCTGCGCAGTTTACGCCCGAATTTCGAACGCATACCCTGTTCCGACAGATATGTTATGTGCCCTATCATCCGGGCGGTTGTCAGACCTGCATCCGGGCCTTTCTTGCCGTGATACCGTCCGCTTAAAAAATTCGGGTCAGCCAAAATGGCATTCCGACCCACCGCATCAAACGCAATTGACTGGGCGCCCAAATGCGTGGTCGTGGCAACAGGTATCGCCGCCTTAACAAAATCTGGATACTCAATCGCCCACTGCAAGACCTGCATCCCGCCTATCGAGCCGCCAATCACACCCAGAAGCTTTTTTACCCCGATTTTGTCCAGCAGCAGCTTCTGGACCCTGACCATATCCGCAATGGTTATAATTGGAAAATCCGGGCCGTATGGCTTGCCCGTCGCCGGATTAATTGAAGATGGGCCCGTCGTCCCGCTGCACCCCCCCAGAAAGTTCGAGCAGATGACAAAATATTTATTCGTATCGATTCCCTTGCCCGGCCCGACCATATTGTCCCACCACCCGACCTTTCTGTCCTCGGCGCCGTGGTAACCGGCAACGTGAGCATCGCCGCTGAGAGCGTGGCATATCAAAACGGCGTTATCACCCGCATCGTTAAGCTGCCCGTATGTCTCGTAAGCCACATCAATCGGGGCCAGCACCTTGCCGCATTCGAGCTTCAGAGGCTGACCCTGCCCGATGACACGAAGCGTCTTTGACTCAACCAAACCGACCGAATTTTCTCTAATTTCTGCCATAGCAGCCGCCCAGTATACCAAAAATCCCTCTTTTGTAAAACACAACTCTAAATCAAACGGGCATCAAAACCACAAGACCGGCAAAAACCCGTCAAAATATACCCTCTTAAAATCACCGAAAAATCTTGACACCATATAATACCGCTTGTAGATTGTATTTCAGGTGGTTGCGGATAGCAAAAAACAGAGGGACAAGTGTACCTGAATACTATTTAACGAAAGGGACTACAAAATGGCCAGGAAGAAAAAAGCCAAAAAGGCCGCGAAGGGACTCTGGACAACGCGCGACCTTAACCTGCTCAAGAGGCTCTTCCCGAACAACCCGACCTCTAAAATAGCCAAACAGCTCCGGCGCAAAACCGACGCCGTAAAGAAAAAAGCTTCCAGAATGGGGTTATGCAAGGCAAAAGGATACCTCAAGTCTATTGGCAGGGCGTAAAAAATCGAATCATCCTCTTGTGATTGCTGGTTCGGTGCGGCAACGTTTTCCGTATGGGGACCACCCGACAAATAAATCAGGCGGGGGCAGGGCGGCAAGTCATCACAGGCGGAAGTACACTAAAGGCGTTCGGTCTTCGTCTGGGGGGCGTAAAAGTAAAAACTTGTTCGAATCATTGACCTTCCATCAGCGGTCAATCTTTACGCATTGCTGGTCAGGAACTTTTTAGAAACCATACTGCAATGGCGCATTAGTATTTTATCAACAAAATACCTGCATACATTCTTAACTCTAATTTCTTGACATCCGCCCCCAATACCATTATTTTTACATTAACAATTTTGCTTTTTGTCTTGATTCTATGTTTTTGATTATTGGAGATTAGTCTTGAGAGCTCTTTCAGGCATACAGCCTTCCGGCAGGCTTCATATAGGCAACTTCTTCGGTGCAATGCGCCAGCACCTTCAATTCCAGGCAAATTATGAGTGTTTTTATTTTATCGCAGATTATCACGCACTTACCGCCAATCCGCAGCCGGCCGATGTCGCTCAATATACCCTCGATGTCACAATGGATTACATCACCCTCGGCCTTGACACCGAAAAAACCGTCTTCTGGCGACAATCCGACGTCCCCGAGGTCACCGAGCTGGCCTGGCTACTTTCCTGCATAACGCCGATGGGACTGTTGCAGCGATGCACAAGTTACAAGGACAAAGTCGCCCAGGGCCTCACTCCCAATCACGGCCTGTTCGCATACCCCGTCCTTCAGGCCGCCGACATCCTGATTTACAAAAGTGATATTGTCCCCGTAGGCGCCGACCAGAAGCAGCACATCGAAGTCACCCGCGACATCGCCATCCGATTCAACAATACCTACGGTGAAATCTTCACCGTCCCGACCGAATACATCATAGAATCCGTCGCCGTTGTGCCGGGTATCGACGGCCGCAAAATGAGCAAAAGCTACGGAAACACCATCGAAATATTCGAGCCGGAAGGAAGCGCCAGAAAAAAAGTTATGCGCATAATCACCGACTCTACGCCGGTCGAAGAGCCTAAAGACCCCGAAAAGTGCAACGTCTTTGCGCTGCTTAAGTTATTCGCCTCCCCTGACGAGATAGCTGAGTGGGAAAGCAGATACCGAAGCGGCGGTATGGGCTACAGCGAAGCAAAAAAAAGACTCGCCGAGCTGATGGCAGACTATTTCAAACCCTTCCGAAAAAAAAGAGCCGAGCTCGAAAACAACCTTGATTACGTCAAAGAAGTCCTTGCCGATGGTGCAAAACGCGCAAAAGCCGTAGCTGCTGAAACACTCGAACAGGCCCGAAAGGCCGTCGGATTGGGAGCTAATTATGGCCGCACAGAAAATCCTCGAACCTCAAAAAACACGGGAGTTATAACTTGACTGATTATCGTGTAAATCTTGACATATTCGCAGGGCCTCTGGACCTGCTGCTGTACCTCGTCCGCAAAGAGGAAGTTGACATCTACGATATTCCCCTCGCCAAAATAACCGACCAGTACCTGCGATACATCGAAATGCTCAAAAAACTCGATATCGACCTGGCCGGCGACTTCCTGGTAATGGCCTCGACCTTAATGCAGATAAAATCCGCAATGCTGCTGCCGAAGGCGGAACCCGAGCAATTGCCGGCTGATGACCTGACCGACCCAAGGACGGAGCTTATCCGCCAGCTCCTCGAATACAAAAAGTTCAAGGATGCCGCAGGCCTGCTCGGCATCGCCGCCGACCAGACAATGGAGCGTTTCGCCAGGCCCGGTACCATTATCGAACAGTTAAAACCCGGCAATGAGCCGGAGGTGGACATCGAACAGATAAGCATCTGGAACCTGCTCGAAGCCTTCGACTCAATATTGGAGGCCACCGGCGCACGTGTTGATGTATGCTATATCAAGGACGATACGCCTATCGATTTATACCAGATAGAGATTTTGCACCGTCTGCAAACAGAAGGGCCGATGACCTTTGAACGAATCTTCAAGCCTGCGTCCGGCCGCTTTGTACTAATCGGGTTATTCCTGGCGATTCTCGAATTGATTCGTGAAAAGCTCGTCTGGGTCGAGCAGCCAAAATCCTCCGCCCAGTTATACTTGAAGGCATTGACCGATGAGCCCGCCGAGCAGGCCGTCAGAAAAGCCCTCCTCGAACTCGCCGAGACTAACAATCAGCAATCTGCACCAGCCCCGCAGCAGGAACAGCCCCCCATTCCAATTGCCGAATTGCCCCAAAAAAACAAACGCGTTGCCTCAGATGAAAATTATGAAGAAATGGAACGCACCGAAGAGCATAAACAGCAAATAGAGGATTAACGAACTTCGTCGCCGAACCCATCCAGCCGAAAGCCTGACACTCCTTCACACAGGCAACGTCTTCTTTGTCTTGCGTTCTCGCCGCCGGCCTTCAGTACCAAACCGTAACTATAACGTTGGGCTCGGTTTTTTTGCCCTGGACCTCGCCGACAACCGTATTGGTTTGTTTTACGATGATACCGGGATTGCTGCGCAGCCAGTTGGTTATTTGCTCATCGAGAAATTCGATAGCGCCCGCGTGCAGTTTCGTAAAGAACGTCTTTACTCCTGTTATTCGTTCCGCAGAAACCACCGCCTCCGCCGGCTTTTTTAAAACCGACATTGCGGCCGCTTCGGCCTTCGGCGCACCAGCCGGCCCACCCACGCCCAGATTCAGCGGCGAATGTGAAACGTTCGAGCCGCCGACACTCTCATCAAGTGAAATAGGCCTGTTGATGCCGCCTTCAGAAGAAAACCCCCTGTTGCCTAAGTTGTCCATAAAAAATCCTCTAACAAAAACCAGGCTTAAACAATATCACTTCGACAAAACGCAACTGGCTGCCGGATGAAAAACGATGACACAACTTAATCAGGCGTTTCCTCTGCTTCTCGACCTAAAATGCCGGTAGTCGTTAATATACATCCGCTTTTCCAAATCTGCAAGCACATTCCACAAAACTCTTGTCAGGTGAAAACATTAGACCGGCACGTGTTTTTTTGCTACCTTTATCTAACTATGAAAAAGAAAATCGGCAAAAAACCCGTAACGGTCGGCTTTATAGCGCTGGGCTGTCCAAAAAATATAGTCGATAGCGAAAGGATGTTGGCCGAAATCGCCCAGGCCGACCTTGCTATAACCGCCGACCCCGACAACGCCGACGTCGTTGTCATCAACACCTGCGGCTTTATTGCCCCCGCCAGGGCCGAAGCCCTCGAAGCAATAAAACACGCCGTCCTCCGCAAAACCCACGGCAGGGTAAAAAAGGTAATCGTAGCGGGCTGCCTGTCGGAAAGATTAGGAACCGACCTGTTCAGCCAAGCCGACGGCATCGATGCCATTGTCGGCCTCGCCCGGCGGGATGAAATAGCACAGATAATTAAAAAAACTCTTTCTTCTACAATACCCGCCGCCTACCTGGACCGCCCTGGCGGAACAATCGACGACAGTGCCCCCGATGACAGGGCCAGGCTGCTCATTACCCCGCGCCACTGGGCATATCTTCGAATCGGCGAGGGCTGCAACCATAAATGCTCTTTTTGCACAGTGCCGGCAATCAGAGGCCGATTCCGAAGTAAACCCGAAAAACTCGTCCTTGCTGAAGCTACCGAATTAGTCTCATCAGGCGTTGTCGAATTAAATATCATTGCACAGGACACCGCCTGTTACGGCCGCGATTTGAAACCAAAAAACGACCTCGCCGCACTCACCTGCGAGCTTGAAAAAATCCCCGGCCTGGCCTGGCTCAGATTGATGTATTTATACCCGGCAGGAATCAACGACAAGCTAATCCGAACCATCGCAAAAAGCAGCAAAATCCTCCACTATATCGATATGCCCATCCAGCACATAAACGACAAAATCCTCAAAGCAATGCGCAGGCCCGACACCAAAAAAAGTATCTGCCGCCTGATTGAAAACCTCAGGCAAACCTGCCCCGACATCGTCCTGCGAACTACCCTGATAGTGGGCTTCCCCGGCGAAACCGACCGCCAGTTCAGCGAACTTGTAAATTTTATCAAATGGGCCCGATTCGACGCCCTCGGCGTCTTCGAGTACTACCCGGAATCCGGCACCGTCGCCGCCGAAATGCCCGACCAGCTCCCCGACAGGACAAAGCAGCAGCGCCTCGACGAGCTGATGCTGACACAGCAGAAAATCGCCTTTGCCAAAAACAAAAAAAGAATCGGCTCCAAACTCACCTGCCTGATTGATTCTGCTGATAATAAACGCACCCCCAGGGGACGCTTTTACGGCCAGGCGCCCGGCATCGACAGTCTCTGCATCATAAAAAATTGCTCAGCCGGCCCGGGCAAATTCATTGACACTAATGTCATCGGCACAAAAAATTACGACCTGCTCGTCAGGCAAATTTAGTGTTGAATTATATCGCAAATAAAGTAAACTCGGCATTATGTTAAAACTCATTCCGAACATCCTGACCTTTGTCCGACTCGTTCTGTCCATTGTTTTTCTGGCTATGATTCTTTACTCGCCCTGTGCTTCAAACAGGTCGCTGTTTCTGGATATTGCTTTTACTGTCTTTGTCATAGCGGGCCTTACCGACATAGTTGACGGCCACATCGCCAGAAAATTAAACGTTGCCGGCAAATTCGGACGAATGATAGACCCCCTTGTTGATAAAATTCTTGTCTGCGGCGCCTTTATCTGCTTGGCAATAATCGGTGAGCCGAAGCTTTTTGACCTGCCTTCCCTCTCTCTTAAAATCATCCAATGGTCGGTGGCTGCCGTGCTGACCTTCAGGGAAGTCTATGTCACCGTCCTGCGCCATATCGCCGAAGCACGCGGCATTAACTTCGCCGCCACCACCTCCGGCAAAATCAAAATGCTCCTGCAGTCGTTTGCTGTCGGAATGGTGCTTATAAAAATGGCCCACGTCCAGACCGCTAACTGGGGATACTGGTTCACAGCCATAACGTTTGTCATTATGCTGGTAGTCACTGTATTCTCAGGAATAAGAGCAACACAACGCAGTTCCTGGAAACAGATGGTGAGCTAAAACATCTTTGCAAATACGATAGTTACAATTCCATTTATAAAAGAAGCCGTCACGGCGGTTGTACATACAAAACCGTGACGGCTTAGAGTTTTGACCTCTCTTTGGCGAGTTGTCTTTATTGTTCAATACGCGTAAAGGCGGTGACTGTAAGCATCTTCTTACCGTCTTGTTCGGATACCGTTCCTTCCACCTCAACTTTTTCTCCATCCATTTGCTCGCCGAGTTCTTTGCCCTTGGCATCAAGCACGACTTCATAATTAACGTCCTCTGCCGTCAGTTGTACCGACGTGATAACATCGTTTGCATCGCGGGATACGCTAACGACACCTTGCAGCTTGACAACATCGGCCCCGGGGGCTTCCTCTGCAAAAAGGCATGAAGCCAAAAGGGCGCCTGCCGCAACCACAAAGACAATTCCCCACATTCGTTTTGTTGCTGACATATTGTTCTCCTGAAAAACACCACCAAAATAATTCCTCTGCGGGTAAGCACACGCTTCACGCTTGGAATTACATAAATTTTCAAAATAACCCGGCAAAACAAACCTCCGTCTTGACCGTGCTAAAACCCTGCACAGTCCCAATAATGATAGAAAATTTTAATCTAACTTTCTTAAGGCAGCTTGTCAAGAAAAAAATGACAATAAAAAAGGGCTAAACCGGCACCCCCTGAAACGAAATTTTCGACTAAAAATTAAAATATTGACTTTTTCACCTTTTAACGTTAGAATATTTGCTTCGTTTTTCGCCTAAAAACTCTTTTTGTTGTTTTTTTCTTAGAAAGGACACATTATGAAATCCTGCCTGAAAGTTCTGGCCGCCCTGGCAACACTCCTGACTATATGCACTTTAGTCGCCGCTTCCGAACCCAATGCCGCTCCAACTGAACCAAACACACCAGCCAAACCGCCAGTTGCCGGCATCGTCGCGGCCACTGTCAAAGGCGTGGATATCACCGAAGCCGATATAGATAACGAGGTCATCCAGTTGCTCAAACGCAAGAGAATACCGCCCCAGATACCCTCTCAGTTTATAGAGCAGTACAAAAAGCAGCTCAGGCAGCCGGCTCTGGAAAATCTCGTCGACAAGCTGCTGCTGGACGAACAAATAAAACAGGCAAACATAGTAGTCACTGAAGAAGACATAACGGAACAAATAAAAAAGATAACGTCCCAACTGGGACTGTCGGTGGAGGAATTCAAGGAACGGTTAAAAAATATAGGCACAGACTTCGACCAGTGGAAAAAAGACCTGCAACTCGAAAGGGGACTCGGCTATCAAAAATTCTTTGAAACCAAATTTGCAGACAAGCTGGTTGTCACGGAAGACGAGGCAAAAAGTTATTACTCCGAAAACGAGAAAAACCTGGAACAGGTAAGAGCAAGCCATATCCTCATAAGTCCCGATATGTCCGACCCCAATGCCGACCCCAATCAGGCCAGGGCAACAGCCAAAACAAGGGCGCAAGAGCTGCTTGAACAGCTCAAAAACGGCGCAGACTTCGCCGAACTGGCCAAAGCCAGCTCGGCTGACCCGGGGTCAGCCTCCAACGGCGGCGATTTGGGCTTCTTCGAAAAAGGTAAAATGGTGCCCGTTTTCGAGAACGCGGCCTTCGAATTAGGCGTCAACCAGATCAGTGACCTTGTGGAAACCCAGTTCGGATATCACATAATAAAGGTTACCGACCGGAAAAACACCTTCGAGCAATTCAAAGACGACATATTAGCTATGCTAAAAACAAAAAAACTGACGGAACTTTCTACCCAGTATATCGAATCGCTCAGAGCCGAAGCAAACATTGTTTACCACAACATCCCTTCGACCAAAGATAGCGAGCCTAATAAAGTCGACGAGCCGCAGGTTGCTCCCGGAGAAATGCCGATTCAGCAGAATAAGACACCGGTAAAATAGTGGAGCCCGACAGGTTCGCTCCCGTGGCTTTTCGGGCTGCGGCGGGGCACTTCGCCCCGACGAGCTGCGAAGGAGAGTAAAAGTATGCTTCCGGCTTGTACCCTCATACCGCGTTCTATTTCAGCAGCGTCGTAGGGTCCGGATATGCAGATTCAATATCCTTGAAGTATTTCACCGTCCCTACCTTCAGCTCAATCGTGGATTCCTCATCACAGACGATAATGCCCCTCGGATGCATCTGAAGGGCGCTGGCAGTCCATATATGGCTGACGCCTCCTTCTATGGTATGCCGCAGCGCACGGGCTTTCTTGTGGCCGTTGACAATAAGCATAACCTCATCGGCGTCCATAACCGTACCAACGCCCGTCGTCAAAGCCCTCGTAGGCACCTTATTAACGTCATTGTCAAAAAACCTCGAATTGGCAATGATAGTATCCTGAGTCAGCGCCATTGTCCGAGTTCTCGACGTCAATGACGACCCAGGCTCATTAAACGCAATATGGCCGTCGGGTCCCATACCGCCGACAAAAAGACAAATGCCACCCGCCCGCTCTATCTTCTCCTCATAACCTGAACATTCCGCTTCAAGGTCCGGCGCATTGCCGTCAAGAATATTGACGTTGTCTTTCTGAATGTCTATGTGACTGAAAAAATTCTCCCACATAAATGAATGATAGCTCTCCGGATGGTCCTCAGGCAGGTTCACGTATTCGTCCATATTAAAGGTGATTACATCCCTGAACGAAACCACGCCCGCCTTGTTGAGTTTTATCAGCTCACGGTACATCCCCAGCGGCGATGAGCCTGTCGGCAGACCCAGCACAAACGGCTTCGACCTGCTCGGCTTAAATTCAATGATTCTCGATGCAGCATAGTTGGCAGCCCATTTGGATACCATCTCGTAGTTCGGCTTAATAATCACTCTCATAAACTAACTCCTATCCAAAAATATCTTTTCTGTCAGCATAAATTCTCAATCCTGCTGATAAGTTCATCTCCCAGTGCGGTTTTCCTGGTTATATGCTCTTGTATCTCGCAAACGAAACTGTTCTTTTCGAATGTCCCTCGCACCTGCGCAAAGTCGGCACGTCTTGTCTGCTCATCGCCGTCAACCCCATAGCCAATCTGCGCCGTGGCGGCAAATTCCTTTCTCGCATCGGCGGAAAGTCTCCGGTCGAGTTCCGCCACCGCATCCTTCCATCTGGTTATTTGCTCAATAATGTCCGCCGCCGTTATTTCTTCGACCGCCCTGCCCAGCCGCTGCTGCAGAACGTTCACCGCCCACGTCCACTCGTACGCCGGGTAATTATCCTGCATCGACTGAAACGCCTTTGCCACGTCCTCCAGTGTTCCGACAGCTCCGCTCTCTATATCATCAAGCATCTTTTGCACGCTTTCCTCCGGCGCAAACAAACCGGCCAGGTCCAGCCATTTGCCCGCCCCCATCCCTGCCTCCGGTGACAAAGCCGCTCGGAGCTCCCCGACATCCTTGAACCGTCTGCCTTCGAGCCGTTTGATAAGACAATTACCAAGAAATTTATCGATGCCCGTCTGATATAATTTAACGCCCTGCTCTAAAGACGAATCCTTAATCTTGACGCTGTGATAGGTAAAGTAATCCGAGGTCTCCCCTGAAGTGGCTTTAAGACCCATAAGCAGCCGGCAGCCGTTCAGCATCTTCTGGACCGTGTAAGGGCTTAAAAGCTTGAAGTTTATACAGTCCAGCTTTTTCGGCGCCTTGCGCCTGTCTCGCTTCGGCCATTTCCGGGCGTCTCGAACGGTGCCTACGCTCCGCAAATTCACGCCGGGCACAAGAACGCTCTCGTCCTCATGCTCAATCAAATATGAAAACGGCAAATCCGAGGTGTCCGAGTTCCTGTAATGTCTTCCCATCACAACGCTGAACGCCCCCACCTTCGCAGGCCAGAGCATATACGAATCGCTGGCCGTCTTGGAGCCTCGTTCAACCACCCCCTGATGCACAGGACCCAGCTTATACATATGATTGCTCTGGTTCGTCCCGCTGCCGGCGTTCAAAAATGAAAATAAACCCGCAATCAAAAGGGTTGACTTGTGGTGCGTAACAGTGTAAGGCCCCGCAAATACCGCACAGGCCTCGCCGTGATAACCGCCGCAGTTCGCAAAAAATACCGAGTTCTCCGCAGAATACTGCTTGGCCAATACCGTCCCCTGTCCTACGAAACATTTTATTATTATCGCCCCGTCAGTTATCACCGAGCCGCTGCACGCAATAAATTCCTCCGCAAACACCCCGGGCCCAATATAAACCGGGTCTTCCGCACAGCTATTCACCGAGCCGTTCTCCAGCCGGCTCACACCCTCGATAATGCTCGACGGACCTATCCTGACGTTCTTTATAATCCGACAATTTATTAACCTCGAACCTTTTGCCACAAGACCCATAGACGAGGTGACAGAGGCGGTATAGTCCGCTATCATTTTTTGCAGTTTTTCAATCACCCTCGGCCGGTGCCTGTAAAACGCCATTACATAAGCGGTCTGTGCCGACAGCTCATCGTATATAGGTATTTCTCTGCCGCCGGCCTCGTTCACAACCGCAACGAGGGTCCCGTTGCCGAACGAGCTTCTCCCCTCAACGGCAAGTAAATCAACGTTCTCAATTACGACGTCGTCTTCAATCACATAATTGGCAATATAATTTCTCACCTGGTTTATATACACGTTATCGCCGATTGTGCAGTTGTGAATCGCTGCGTGACTAATACCCGCCAGCCTCTCGACTCCCCCTGTGAAAGAAACCCGTTTCTTAAACACGCCCAGCTTTATGTCGCCGGAAAAATCTGTCTCCTTTATTCTCGAAGGGTCAAATCCATCAGCCGCCCGCACTTTTGACCAGTCAGCACAACTGCAGCTCTGTCCGGTCAGCCGGGAAATCTCCTCAGACGATAATGCGCGATATTTCGACGCCATTTCTTTAATCTCCTTATATTATGGCAAAACCATCTTTTGCCTCAACAGCACAGGCGAACGCTATAATTTACCCTGATTTGCGCCATAATACAAGCGGTCAAATAGAAATGTGTAATTAGAACGGCCTGATAACTTCTATGTGGTAATCTATTCCGTCAACTGCTTATTCTCCCCTCTGCGAACCTCACAGCCGGCCACTCAATGTCCTGCCCCTGCGCTTCTGCCTCGAGACGGTCCATAAATTCCCCTGCCGCACACAGCCGCTGCTCGGCTATTTTACGCACCTGCTCGAATCGAAACCCATCCTCCAGCCGAGCCTGCCAGTACCGATACTCTGTCTTCTTTTTCCATTTCTGCAGAACCTCGCTGACGCCCCTGCCCCGACAAATGCACCGCCGGTACTCGTTAAGAACCCCCACCAGTCCCATATCTTCCAGATTGCGAGCGTCGGCCAATATCATAGCCTCCGCCATCCCGGTAGAACGGCTGCCGCTTTCAATGATAATCCTTGTTATCTTCCCAATTCTAAAAGTTTCGATGACGCCGGCCAGTTTCTGCTCGGCGACACCGGCGGAAAATCCCGGCAAATCCTCCCCGTTAACATCACCAAATCCCGACTTTGCCGCTCGCACCTTGCTTTCCGGATAACACGCCAGACCCGCCTCGCTGAAATACGCCGCCGCCGTCAGGCAAAATCGGTCTACCTTCAGCCCGGCCTCCGCCAGCTTCGGCAGTTGGCTTATGTATTCGACACTGCGAACCAGCCGCTGTGCCCGTTCCCAGAGAAAAACCCCGAGTTCCCCACTTAACGCCGATATTAACGCCTCTTTCGCAAGTTCCCGCACACTTTCAGCTTCTGCCATAACGTCCTCATTCTCAAAATCCCGTTAGGGATGGCTCACGCCATAAAAAAGATTGCGCCCCGCTCTTTTTGTTATTCGGGACACAGCGCCTTTTAAGATAAAATTTTTTTCACAAAAATTGCAGTAATTTCTCATCCGCCGCCGATGTTCCTTTATAAACGGTTATGCCCACATCAGGCATTCTTCCGTGGAAACTCTTGAACTTTCGTCAGGGAAAAAAACTATGTCGAATCAGCCGCGGGTCGCTAAAGTGCTGGCAGCTTTGTTGCTCTCTATGACCGCCGGAACAATCGTCCTTATGACCCTCCGCAACGAACCTCCTTCCGCAGGCCCGTTCTGCCTTTCCAGTTATTATCGGCTCGACCCAGTTGAAGAAGCCCTCGCCTCCCGCGCAGCTCAGTCGCCAAACCGCTGGAACTGCATCGAAATCTACTACAGCGACACTAAAGCCGGCAACATAGAACAAATAGCTTCTCTCAACGGCCTATCACGACAGGAGGACATCAACTGCCACTTTGTTATATGCAACGGCCTCGGCGGTAATAACGGCCAAATCCAGACAACCGAAAAATGGCACAGGCAATGGTCTATCATCCCGGGAAAAACCTGGTACGGCACAGGCCAGACCATACGTATCTGCATCATCGCGGACGGCAAATCCTCCATACCGACCGACTTCCAGACAAATAGAACCCATACACTTATTGAAGCTCTTCGAAGAAAATTCGACATCCACCCCGAAAACATCTATTACCCGGGCAACTGGAAATAGCCGCTAAGTCCGAAATTCTCCCTCTCCGTCAGAACCACCCACGCACGCCAGTCTTTTTTGTTTATCCTGACCGGTTTTATCGCCCTTACGTCCTTCAGCCATACTAAAAGGCAAAACCTGCTCGCCTGCCTGCTTTGCCAGTACTCATCGCTGCCACCGATATCGCTGTCATATTGCTCTTTTATCTCGGCCACCTTGCCCGGCGTCAGACCCTCGAACTCTTTGACTGCTGAAACGGTTGCCGCCGCACAGACCGCTCCGCTACTTTCCTTCAGAAACAGTTTATCGCCCGGCTGGACCCGTCCGAAAAAAAACTGCCTCGTCCTGCCAAACCGCGACTCAACCCGCTTCCGACCCGCCAATACCGCTTCAAGATACGGCCTCTTCAAAATCACTAAATGACAATTCGCCATAACTATTACTTTTTAATCTATTTTTACCCGCAGCCGTGACAGCTCTTTCTTCACCTGCTCGGCGCTGCCGAAAAGAATCGTATTCAGCCCTACCGCCTTTGCGCCTTCTATGCACCTCTGTCTGTCGTCTATAAACACCGATTCATTCGCCTTTATTCCGAGCCGCTCCAAAGTCAGCTCATAGATTTCTCTCTCCGGCTTTTTCGTCCCCTCGGCACAGGAAAATATAAGCACGTCGAACATATCATACCCCTGCCGATGAAAATACTCCATCGTCGCCGCCTCGGCATTGGATAAAAGAGCGGTTTTGTAGCCGTTCTTCTTAATAGAAGCCGCCAGCGCAAACATTTCCTCCCTGGGCCGGTATATTGCTGCGAACGCACACCCCCATAATGAACCCTTCGGCGTCGCTGCGCCCAATTCGCCGCAAACCCGTCCCCAGAAAACATCTTCCGTGATACTGCCTGTCTGGAATTCCGCCCAGAATTTCTTATGTGCCTTGATATATGGCTCTTTCAACACACCTAAGGCATCTGCGCAGTATTGCATCAGCCCGGGCTCCGGGTCGTCTATCAGCACGCCGCCCCAGTCAAATATTACCGCTTTTATAGTTTCCATAGCTCGAAAGGCCAAATCATAATTTACCAGCTGTTATTTGGCAACAGTTTTGCCCTTTGACGAACGGCCCCGGAAAACCTATAATCATAGCGATTTATGGAGGCCAATATTATGGAACCGATTTTAGTCGCAGTAGGTTTAGTCCTGATTATAGTTGTCCTTGCCCTTCTTGTCTGGCTGATTAGCTCATTCTTCGCCGCAAGAAAGGAAACCGCCGGCCACGCCGCCGGTATTACCCTGCTCGTCCAGCAGCTTGAGGCCCTAAAGGCCGCTCAGGACAAAACCTCCGACAACCTCCAGAAATCCCTCCTGCAGGGCCAGACTAACCTGACTCAATCCCTCCAGTCCAGCCAGACTGTCCTCTCTCGCCTGAACACGCAAATCGGCGAACTGCAGGGCACAAACAAACAAATGCTCCAGATGGGAACGGAGGTAAGACGCCTGCAGGACATCTTAAGCTCCCCCAAGCTCCGCGGCCAGATGGGCGAATGGTCTCTCAAAAACCTCCTCGAAAACATCCTCCCCAAAGACAGCTACGAGCTGCAATACGCTTTCAGAGATGGCAAAGTAGTCGATGCGCTGATTAAAATGGCCGACTACTGCGTCCCTGTCGATGCAAAGTTCCCGCTGCCTTCCTTTGAGGCAATCCTAAAAGCCGACGGCGAAGACCAAAAAGCAAAACTTCGCAGGCAGTTCCAAAAAGATGTAACCATTCATATCGACAAAATCGCCTCCGATTATATAAGACCTGCCGAAGGCACGCTCGACTTTGCGCTGATGTATATCCCCGCCGAGAATGTTTATTACGAAACCATTGTCAAATACGCTGATGACTCGAAAGACATCCTGCAGTACGCTCTTGATAAAAAGGTAATACCCGTCTCGCCGAATTTGCTGTATGCGTATTTGATGACAGTCGTAATGGGCCTGCACGGCCTGCAAATCGAAAAACAGGCCGCCGAAATAAGACAAAACCTCAAAAAGCTCAATGCCTCCTTCGCCGACTTTCTCAACAACTGGGACACACTCGGCTCTCACATCAAAAACGCCTACTCCAAATACGACGAAGGCCACAAAAAACTCGACCGCTTCGCTATGCAACTGAACCAAATTCAAGAAGAATCAGAAGAAAAAACCGAAGAAATCTTATAGATAGGAATTTACCAAAATGAAAAGAAAAATAATCAAAGTTCCAAATGTCCTCACATTCTGTGCATCTCTTCTCCTGATTCTGGTTACAGAGCTTCCTGCTGAAACTCCTAACGTAAAAAACGTCGTGCTTAACGCCGATAAGCAATTCCAAACTATTGACGGCTTTGGCGCCAATCTAAACCCTGACCAGTGGCGTGGCGGAAACCTTAAGTATGCGCTCGATTTGTTAGTGGACGACCTTGGGTGCACCTTGTTTCGGTTCGATTGCTTCGGCCAGGCCGATTGGCTCGACCCGAACAAACGTGATAAAGACGGCCATTATCCCGATGATTATCTCCAGCAGGTCTATACCAGCAACGTCTTCAAAGACGCCTGGGAAACCTACCGCTATCTGCAATCAAAAGGCGTCAAACTTTTCCTTAACGTCAGCGGGCGAATCCCTTCCGCATTGGCCGGCCCCGATGGCAAAAGGCTGGCAGATTATGATGGCTATGCCGAGATGGTTGTCAGCTTGTTAAAATGGGCCCGCTACAGAGAAAACCTTTATTTCACTCTCTTTGCTCCCTACAACGAAACCGACCTCGGTTTCCCGGAAGGACCAAAAATGCTCACAGGCGATTGCCTGCCCACAACCCGTGCTATCCTGAAAAAAATGGACCAGGCCGGTCTGCAGGATGTTAAGCTGATGGTTATGGACGATTCCAATATGCAAGTTGACACACTCAATGAGTTTCTCAAAGATTCGAGCCTAATCAATCGCATCGCCTGTTTTGCCGGACATACCTATGGTGACGGCTTATATGAGGACGGACAGGCCGCCTGGTTTCTAAATCCAGGCAAGTTCAAAAAAATCATTGAACAAATACGAAAAAGCCCCTACCAGAACCACCCATTCTGGATGACAGAGTATGGCGACTTAGACCAGTCAGAGGAGATTGAATTCCAAATCGCCTGGCTTTCTACCCGCCGGCTGCTGAAATTTCTCAACGATGGCACTTCTGCAGGACTCGTCTGGGACGCCTTCGACAACTTCCACAAACACGATTCATCCTGGTCTATCTATGGTCTGCTAAAAACTGACCGCCAAAACTGGAAATATTCTCCCAAACCTCGCTTTTACTCCGCTAAGCAGGTCTTCAAATTCGTAAAGCCGGGCTTCCGACGTGTTGAAATCCTCTCGCCTGACCAAGACCCTAACGATGTTTATTCCTATGCTCGTTTTCCTTTGAGGCATATCCTTCTAAGCGCTTATGTCTCTGCCGACCGCAAGGATTTTACCGTTGTCGGAATGAGCACAATCGAACACGATGTTACTATCAATCTCACGCTCAAAGGGTTGTCTCCGGAAGCTGAAAATAAATCTGTCTCCTATTATCGGACAAGCAGAAATGAGAATTGCCGTAAAATCGAGCAGACTCAGCTCAATAACAATGTAGTTATAGCTCTAATCAAGGAAGAATCGATTTTTACTCTAACAACTGTCGATTAACCAATATTAAAAAACAGTAAGGCCGACTAAATGCTTTACAAAAATTCAAAAACCAAAAAACTCGGCCGCTTCGGCTTACAGCTAAACCAAATACAATCCGAACAGGAAGAGTAATTGACAGAAACGCCTAATCGGATAGAATAAGCACAGACACAGGTTAGAGTGTTATTCGAAGATAAATATGAATACAGACGTTCTTAATTTTATAAAGTCCTGTATCAAACGCCGCCGAATACGCTGGACTTACCACGTCAATATGCGTTTGAAAGGCAGGTTTATAGACCGCCGGACAATCTTATCTTCGGTGGAAAGCTATGAGATAATCGAAGAATACCAAAAGGACAAATATTTACCGAGTTACCTGATATACGCCAAATACAAAGGTGATATTATCCATATCCACATTGCTGCTGATTTTGACAACGATAACGTTACTATTGTCACCGCTTACAGGCCGACACCGAGCAAGTGGGAAATGGGTTTAAAGAAAAGGAGAAAACTATGATTTGCCATAACTGTGGTGCAAAATTAGACAAGCTAATCACGAATTTGCCGTTCAAAATTAGCGATACTTCCATCGTCATCATCAAAGAGCTGCCGGTTCTTCAGTGTGCCAATTGCAGCGAATACTTCATTGAAGATGAGGTGATGGAAAAAGTCGATGCCATTTTAGGCAGCATTGAGAAAACAGCAGAGCTCGAAGTCCTCAGCTATGCCTTATAAAAAACTCGACCGATTCGGCTTGCAACTGGAACAAATACAAAGTGAAGAAAACCAGAACGCGTAAATTGTGTTATCGTTTAGTACAAAAGGTCAGTAGCTTATAGTAACAGGATTAGGGGAATCTGCTATGGAAAAACTAATTGAGTTTATTGAGAAACTCAAAACCAACCAAAAAGTTATTGCAGGGTTCGACGAGGCAGCAACCAAACAAGCAATAATACTACCGATACTTCAAATGCTTGGCTGGAACATCTTTGACATCGGCGAAGTCATGCCCGAATTTTCGACCGGCAGCAGACGTGTTGATTACTCACTGAAACTTGATGGGTCGAACAAGGTTTTCATCGAGGTAAAAAAGACAAGCGAAGACCTTGAACAACACGAAGAACAGTTACTGGACTACTCGTTCCGTGAAGGTGTTGAGATTGCTGCTTTGACGAACGGCATAACTTGGTGGTTTTATCTGCCAACTCAAAGAGGTGATTGGAAGGAAAGAAAGTTTTTTACCATTGATCTTATCCAGCAGGATCCCCGTGACGCAGCAACAAAGTTTACTGACCTGCTGTTAAAAACTAACGTTCTGTCCGGTACGGCTCTCGAAAACGCAGAACGCATATACAAGGACCGTCAAAGGAAGACCAAGATAGAAGAAGCGCTGCCGGAGGCGTGGGCAAAACTTATATCGGAACCGGACCCTCTACTGATAGACCTGTTGGCGGAAGCAGCAGAGAAACAATGCGGCTTTAAGCCAGACATTGTGGCCGTTAAGGAGTTCCTGAAGTCTTGTCGTGATGTGCCTGTTCAAACGGTTACTACTAAAGGGCTTCCGGCAAAAACACGACCGATGTCTGTTAGACCGCCAAAGTCACGGATTAAAGCCGGAAAGGTTACTTTGCAAGAGCTGGTAGGGGGTGGTTTGCTCAGAAATGGGCAAACACTCTTCTTTTGCAACGGAAAACACCTATTCAATGACGAAAAGGCAACCATCCTCACATCAGATAATAAAGTAAGATATGAAAAGGATGGGAAGATATATTCTCTTTCTGAACTGGCGGCAATCCTGTTGCGGAGACATGACTTCAAACATGATAACCACGGCGTAGCAGGCCCCAAGTATTGGCGGACTTACGATGGCAAGTTACTCAATGACCTCAATGAAGAAATAAGAAAACAACGTGGTGATAGGTCATAGTGCCATCTTCTGAAAAGTATTACTCGGTTTCACCGGCGGTTTAATGCTATTTTATCCGCCGGCGCATTTCGGTAAGCCCGCTGACGCACAGCCCCGACCAAGTCTCCATAGTTCCCTTAACATCCTCCAGCTCTGCCTGCGTCATAAACGCCATCTGGGTAATCATCTGCTCACGTTTATTGACCTTCGGCGTATCCAGCACCCAGTAGTGAACTATTCCAAGGTGAACGCTCCCAACCTCGTTGGATTCGTCATTAAGCAGGGCAACGACATAATTCCTGTGTCCCGCCTCCACGGACACCTCCTCCGCCACCTCTCGCTCAACGGCGGCAAGATAGGTCTCGTAAAAATCTGCATTGAATAGCGGCAGGTCGTCAGCCGGATTTATATGTCCCCCTATGCCTATCGACCGGTTCCCGACAAGCCGGCCCTCGCCGGCCCGTCTGCCTCTGACATAACTGAGATACCTCCCGTCGCAGCTCATAATCACGTAAGGTATGAGCTGCTTATAAGCGGGATTTTTCTCTGCCTGCGGCCTCGGTATAAAACGGGGAACGCCCGGGGCGAAAATCTCGTGCAGATAACGTTCCACCTCGAATGCAAGCCCCTGAAACATCCCTGCCCGCTCGAGGACTTTCCGTTCGACAACTAATATTTGTTCTTCCTGTGCCATTTCGTGATAAAATACCCTCTTTCATCGCCGCTGTAAAGACAATCTGGCGACATAAGCATTTCAGCGACAAAATCCTCAAAAACAACTCTTGCAATCACCAACCGTTTCTGGTATAAACCTTCCGGTAAAAACGGCGTATCAACACAGGATAAAAATAGGACTACCTTCAAATGCAAACCACTGCATGGACGCAGACTAATAGCAGGCGGGCCGCCACGCTTCGACGTAGCGACAGCGAGGCGAGCGCCATCCGGCAGCTAAATTATGCCCGCTCTGCAACGCCAAAAAAACAATGGGTAATCCAGCCGACGCACCCGCAGGCCTCCGACCTCGCCAAAGCACTGAAGGTTTCGCCGCTGCTCGCTCAGGTCCTTATCAATCGCGGCATAACAGATTCGCAGGCCGCCGCTGTCTTCTTGCGGCCGAAACTCACCGAGCTTATCAGCCCTGACCTTATGCCCGGAATCAAAACCGCCGCCGACCGAATATCTCACGCCGTTAAATCCAAAGAAAAAATCACCCTTTACGGCGACTATGACGTTGACGGCATCACAGGCGTCGCCATCCTCTGGCAGTTGCTCACCCTCCTCGGCGCCAGCGTCGATTACTACATCCCGCACCGCATCGACGAGGGCTACGGCCTGAACGACGATGCCGTCCGCTCCATCGCACAGAAAGGCACAAAACTCCTCATCACCGTCGATTGCGGCATCACCGCCTTTACCTCCGCACAGCTCGCCGAACAGCTCGGCCTTGACCTGATAATTACCGACCATCACCTCCCCGAATCCCACCTGCCCAAAGCCGTTGTCATTGTCCACCCTGCTCTTGACCCCGCCTACGCCAACCAGGATTCGTCCGGCTCGATGGTCGCCTATAAGCTCGCCTGGGCAGTCGCCGGCGAATTCAATGCCGGACAAAAACTCCCCCTGAAGCTTCGCGAATTTATGCTCAACGCAACCTCGCTCGCCGCTATGGGCGCCATCGCCGATGTCGTTGACCTGCAGGGTGAAAACAGGGTCCTCACAAGCTACGGCCTCAAATCCCTCTCCCAGTCGAACCTCCCCGGAATACAGGCACTCATTGAATCCGCAGGCCTTACGGGCCAGAGTCTCGACAGCTTCAGCATTGGCTTTCATCTCGCTCCAATGCTCAACGCAGCCGGCAGAATGGGACACGCTCGCCTGGCCGTCGAACTGTTAACAAGCGACAGCCCGGCGCTCTCAACCGAAATAGCTCAGTACCTCAAAGAGCAAAACGACCAGCGCCGCAAATACGAGCAGAGAATTCTCAAGCAGGCCCGCAGTATGATAACCGAAAACGGCCTTGACCACCGCAGCCGGAAAACCCTCGTCCTGGCAAGCCCGCAATGGCACACAGGTGTCATCGGCATCGTCGCTTCGAGATTGGCCGACATCTATCATCGCCCTACTATTATGATTAACGCCTCCCACGACCAGGACGGCTTCGCACAGGGCTCCGCCCGCTCTATAAAAGGCTTCTGTCTGGTCTCGGCCATAAAAGCCTGTGCACACCATTTAATCTCCTTCGGCGGCCACAAAATGGCCGCGGGCCTGACCATCGAAACCAAAAAAATAAATCTCCTCGCCGCCGACTTCGAGGCCTACGCCGCCCAAATCCTCACCGATAGCGACTCCGCCCCAAAACTCCACATCGACGCAGCCGCACAGCTATCCCAGTTCAAAAAAGAAGCCGTCTCGGAAATGCAGATGCTCGCACCCTTCGGCCAGGGAAACCCAAGACCGGTCTTTGCAACAAAAGGCGTCCGGCTCGCTTCTCCTCCGAAAACCTGCGGCTCAAGAGGCGACCACTTACAGCTTGCCATCACCGACAATACGAACGCCGTCCGATGCATCGCCTTCGGTATGGGAAATCTGGAAAAAAAACTCCTCGAAAGAGATTCCTTCAATGTCGCTTATCAGCCACAGCTTAACACTTATAACGGTTACACAAACGTCGAATTCATCATAACCGACATCCAGCTCGATTAAACCTCAACCCGATGTTACATCACACATCGCCGCTTTTTAATGGCATTATCTCCCGTAACCGATAAAATAAATTAAAAATTTTCTCAAAAAAACTTATGACCTTTGACGAACTTCTAAATCTCGTTTCATCCGCAGGCGAGCAGGGCCGTCCGCGTCTCTGCACAGACTCGCGTCTGGTAAAAAAAGGCGACATCTTCGTCGCCATCGAAGGTTCGGCCTGCGACGGCCACGACTTTATCAATCAGGCCGTCTCAAACGGCGCCAAATACATCGTCTGCCAAAAACCCCTCACGAGTCACGAGCCACGAGCCACGAGCCACGAATTCATTACCGTCCCCGATTCCGCCCTTGCCGCTGCTGCACTTGCCCAGGCATCCAATGGAAATCCCTCCTCCCGCCTGACTAACCTCGCCGTCACAGGCACAAACGGCAAAACAACCGTCGCCTTCCTCACTCGCTCCTGCATACAATCCGCCGGCAAAAAGTGCGGTCTCATCGGCACCGTTGTTTATGACACAGCCGCAGAAACGCATAATGCAAGTCTCACAACCCCCGATTGCCTCGCCATTGCTCAAATGCAGCAGCAAATGCTCAATGCCGGCGCAACGTATATGGTCATCGAAGCCAGCAGCCACGCACTCGACCAGGGCCGCCTTGCCGCCATAAATTTCAAAGCCGCTGCCTTCACCAACCTCACCGGCGACCATTTGGACTACCACAAAACCAGCAAAGAATACCTCGCTGCAAAAACAAAGCTTTTCTCAGCCCTGTCGCACGATGCCGCAGCCGTCCTTAACAAACAATCCCCAGAAGCTAAAACCATCGCCAAAAAAACCAATGCTGAAATCTTATGGTATGCAATCGACGAGCCCGCTGACCTGACCGCCCACATCGAGTCAATGGACATAACCGGAACTGTTTTCACTATACAATCACGAGCCATGGGTCACGGGTCACGGGTCACGATAAAGACCCCTTTGCTCGGCAGATATAATATCAGCAATCATCTCGCAGCGGCGGGCCTGTGCCTCGCCGCGGGCCTCGACCTCGAAACTATAGCAAGGGGGCTATCCGCCCTGACGACCATACCGGGCCGGCTGGAAAAACTCGACTGGGACGGTGACTTTACCGTCATCGTTGATTACGCACACACCGACGACGCCCTCAAAAACGTCCTTACTACATTAAAACCTTTATGTAACGGCAAACTGATTGTCGTCTTCGGCTGCGGCGGCGACAGAGACAAAACCAAACGACCGCGTATGGCAAAGGTAGTTGAGCAATTCGCAGACCTTGCTATCGTAACGAGCGACAACCCAAGAACAGAAAATCCAGATGATATAATCAGCCAAATTGTCGCTGGCTTCACTGACGTTTCGTGGCACGGGCTTCCAGCCCGTGAAAACACGGCCAAGATGGCCGTGCCACCAAGCAAAATCAAAATTGAGCCGGACAGAAAAAAAGCGATCCACCTCGCCCTGAAAACCGCCGCCAAAGGTGACATCATCCTCATCGCCGGCAAGGGCCACGAAACCTACCAGATTATCGGCAAACAAAAATTCGACTTCTCCGACAAAACCATCGCAATGGAATTCCTGACTAAAAGAAAATGAAAAAACTCCCGATAAAAGAACTGACCGAAATAATAAATGCACAGCCGCTGTCCGCTGAACGCTGTCCGCTTAACGCTATTATCTCCGGCGTAAGCACCGATTCCCGAAGCATAAAGCCCGGCGACTGCTTCTTTGCTATTACCGGCGAAAACCTCGACGGCCATAATTACCTCGCCGCTGCCTTCGACAGCGGTGCCGTCTGCGCCGTCGTCGGCAGGGACGTCGATGACAAAAATTTCGCCGGCCGCTGCCTCCTCAAGGTTGACGATACCATAAAAGCCCTCGGCCTGCTCGCCGCCGCCTGCCGAAACCAGTCAAACTTCAAAGTCATATCAATAACCGGCTCGACAGGAAAAACCACAACAAGACATATCGTTTATAATGTCTTAAAGCAGCATTATCCCTGCCATCAGGCCCCGAAAAACTTTAACAACAATATCGGCCTGCCCCTAACGCTCCTCGGCGCAGACCCCGACGTTGAAATAGTCGTCACCGAGCTTGCCACCAATCACCCGGGCGAAATCGAATACCTCACAAATATCGCCCGCCCCGACGTCGCACTTGTCACCAATGTTCACCCCGTTCACCTCGAGGGCTTCGGCACTCTTGATGCCATCGCCGCCGAAAAACTTTCGATAGCAAAAGGTCTGCCGCCGGACGGCATCCTCATAATCAACGCCGACCTCCTAAAATACCTCCACCTGCTGCCAAAAGCCGCCGACCACCGAATCCTGACCTTCGGCAGGCAGGGCCCCTGCGACATAAAAGCCCAAAACATAACTTATCTGCCCGCACAAGGCAGGTTCACTATCGATGATACCGAAGTTCTCTTGCCTCTGCCAGGCACCGGCAACGTCGAAAACGCCCTCGCCGCCTTCTCTATTTGCAGTTGTTTCGGCATAAGCATAGACGACTTCGCTGCCGCCGTCAAAACCCTCCGGCCCGTTCCAATGCGAACGGAATTGCTCCGCATTGGAACTCTCACCATTCTGAACGATTGCTATAATGCGAACCCGGCCTCGATGAAAAATGCCCTCGATATACTGGCAAACCTCGGCTCCGCCGAGAACCGCAGGCTCGTCTTCATCTGCGGCGATATGGCTGAACTCGGTCCCCAAACCGAATCCCTCCACCGGCAGCTCGGCTCCTCCATCCCGCAGGCAAACGTCCGGCTGGTCCTCGCCGTCGGAAACCTCGCAAAAATCACTGCCGAAGCCGCAAAAAAATCCGCAAATTATGACCTGCAGGCAAAATGCTTCGAAGATGCGCTCGCCGCCTGTAATTATCTGAAAAATTATATAAAAGATGACGATATAATACTGGTAAAAGGTTCGCGCATAGCGAAACTCGAAATCGTTATCGAAAAACTGAAAGAGCTTTTTTCGTAGCTCGAGCATCGAGATATAAAATGATATATCATTTATTATGGTACTTTCGAGACATCTTCACTCATAAGCTTGGCTTCTACGCCTATCAGAACGTGATGTTTCGCTCCGTTGCCGCCGCCCTTACAAGCCTGTTGCTTGCCTTTATCATCGGCCCCAAAATCATCCGCTGGCTGATACGCAAAAAAATCGGCGACCGCCCGGAATTCCACCACGCCGTCCTCAATGAGCTGACAAAAGAAAAGGCAAATACCCCGACGATGGGCGGCCTGATTATTATCGCAGCATCCCTCGCTACCACACTCCTCTGGGCAAGGCTCAACAACCCTTTTGTCCAGAAGGCCGTCTTTCTTATGATATGGTTCGCCGCCATCGGCGCAGCCGACGACTGGCTTAAGCTCACCGCCGTCTCAAGGCACAGAAGCAGAAACGGCCTGAAACCCTGGGAAAAACTACTCTTCCAGATCGGCGGTGCCGTCCTAATCGCTATGTTCTTATACTCCGATTTCGCTAACATCTCTGACGGCAAACTGTTCTGGCTGCCCTTCTACAAATACGGCCTGCCGCTTGCCAACTGGATGTTCGTCCTCATCGCCATCTTCTACATAACCGCCACCAGCAACGCCGTAAACCTCACCGACGGTATGGACGGCCTCGCAGCGGGCTGCTCGGGTATGGTCAGTCTCGTCCTCGTCATCCTCTGCTACGTCTCATCAGAAATGATGACTCGCGCCGGCCCTGTCACCTGGGCAAGCTACCTCCTCCTGCCTGCCATTCCGCAGGCAGGCGAGCTTAGCATCTTCTTCTCCGCCGTCCTCGGCGCCGTCCTCGGATTCCTCTGGTTCAACTGCCACCCCGCCCAGACCTTTATGGGTGATGTCGGCTCGCTGCCTCTGGGCGCTGCTATGGGCTATGGGGCGCTTGTCACAAGAAATGAAGTCCTGCTCTTAATTATTGGCGGCGTCTTTGTTATAGAATTGCTCAGCGTTGTCCTTCAGGTCGCTTATTTCAAATACACCAAAGGAAAACGTCTCTTCAGATGCGCACCCATCCATCATCATTTCCACCTTATCGGCTGGTCCGAGCCTCAGGTCGTCGTCCGCTTCTGGCTCCTCGCCGCCGCCTTCGCCGCCATCGCCCTCGCCACCCTCAAAATCAGATAAGATACGCGATAACTTCTCCGCTATCAGAGCTTGATATACAAAGCCTGCTACTTTTACCTTTGGGCAATCATCTTGGCAATCAGGTCTATAAATTCTCTGGCAGTTGCCAAGTCCTGACGGATTTCATCCGGCTCTGCCTCCATCAGCTCGCCGTAATCACTTTCCAGACGATTATCAAATATGCGGGAATAGAATTTCCCCATATCTTTCGGGATGTCCCCGCTTTTGACGAAGTGCATATTGAATAAGCCCATTGCGCCGCTGTGTTTCCCGCTGGACAAATTCTTCGTAAGAAGTAGCGCAACCACAGCGTAAAAACATGCGTAATAAATACGATTTGCCGCTCCGTAGAAGTGGCCGCTATCGAACATTACCTGTGCTTCTTCGAGCGTTTCTTTGGCCCGTTTCAGCCGGTAATAAACAAGGTCGGCTTGTCCCTCCGTCATGCAACCTTAATTCCTTCTTTTTGGATATTTTGATATAGAGGCGCTGCCTTGCTGACAGGCAAATTCCACTTATCCACCTCTTTAATGATAACACTGATAACAACATCCTCAGCAAGTGCTATATCATAGAGTAAATCGTGGATATGTCTCTTTTCCTGCGAAGGCACCTGCTCATCTAACAGCACCAGTATATCAATATCTGAATCCGGCTGAGCTTTGCCTCTTGCCGTGGAGCCATATAGTATAATTTGAGCGTTTGGGTAGTTCGAATTAACCGCATCCCGACATCGCAGCAGGACGTCTTTGGTGTGCGTATTCAGTATCTTTCCCTTTTCAGCCAAACTATACATAGCAGTAATTGTACCGTAAATTGTTGCGAAGGCAAAAAAATTCTCAATCAGAAATCCCTGTCTTCTTCGATATGTATTCGAACCCCTTCCCTGTATCCGAGCGAATCCTCAGAAGTAATTTTGTCTATCTTCCTTTGTGCCAAAAATATTTTTATCCCCGTAGTTAAACAGCCAAAGCCCGCAACAAAAAATACCGCCGCCGCCAGCGTCGCAAACAGCCGCGGCAAAAGGTATATCATAAGTCCGAAGCCGATAAGCGCAAGCCCCGCTGCAAATATCCACGCCGCTACCCCCTTCGACGCCCGCGATACCGCATTCGTATAAAACCGAAAACTCATACCTGTACCTCATAATCTCTCGTGCCTCGTATTAAAAACGAGCGACGAGGCACGTGCGACGAGCGACGGAATTAATACATCCCGCCTCCAGGCGGCATAGCCGGCGACTCCTTTTTCTCGGGTATCTCGCTGACTATCGCATCTGTCGTCAGCAGCAGCGACGCTATCGACGCCCCGTTCTGCAAAGCAGCCCGTTCGACCTTCGTCGGAACTATCACGCCGAACTTAATCATATCGCCGTATTCCTTGCGCAGCACGTCATACCCGAAGTTCTTGTCTTTGCTTTCCATAACCTTCTGCGCAACGATTGAGCCGTCGAGTCCCGCATTCTCCGCCAGCTGCTTTATAGGCGCTACCACCGCTCTTCTTACTATGTCCACGCCGACTTTCTCATCTCCGCCGGCCTTGATTTTATCAAGCGCAGACAGCGCCCGCAGCATCGACACGCCGCCGCCGGGCAGTATCCCTTCTTCCACCGCTGCACGACAGGCATGCAATGCATCCTCCACACGCGATTTTTTCTCCTTCATCTCGCTCTCGGTCGCCGCACCCACATTGATCTGCGCCACTCCGCCGGCTAATTTCGCCAGTCTCTCCTGTAGCTTCTCAATGTCATAGTCACTGGTCGATTTCTCTATCTCTGCCTTTATCTGTTCTATCCTGCCTTTAATCGCCTTCGTGTCTCCCGCCCCCTCGATTATCGTTGTTGTTTCCTTGTCTATCGTAACGCGTTTCGCCTTGCCAAGCTGGCTTATCTCTATGTTCTCAAGCTGCAATCCCAGGTCCTCGAAAATGGCCTCGCCGCCCGTCAGCACCGCAATGTCGCTCAGCATCGCCTTTCGCCTGTCCCCGAAGCCGGGCGCCTTCACCGCAGCCGCCTGCAGCACGCCGCGTAGCTTATTCACTACCAGAGTGGCCAGCGCCTCTCCCTCAATATCCTCGGCAATGACTAACAATGCCCTGCCCTGTTTTGCGACCTTCTCGAGCAGCGGAACAAGCGACTTCACCGAGCTTATTTTCTTCTCGTGAATAAGAATATACGGCTTCTCAAGAACAACCGTCATATTCTCGAAATTACTGATAAAGTGCGGGCTTAAATATCCCTTGTCGAACTGCATTCCCTCCACCAGATCAACCGTTGTCTCCAGTGATTGGCCTTCTTCCACGGTTATAACGCCGTCTTTACCGACCTTGTTCATCGCCTCTGCCAGCTTCGTGCCTATCTCAACGTCCTGGTTTGCCGAGCATGTCGCCACCTGCTCAATCTGCTTGCCCGATTCAATCGGTATGCTCATCTTCTGCAGTTCTTCTATGATTGCCGCGACCGCCTTCTCTATCCCGCGTTTTACCTGCATCGGGTTGGCGCCCGCCGTGATGTTCTTCAGTCCCTCGTCGAATATGCTCTCTGCTAATATCGTCGCCGTGGTCGTCCCGTCTCCCGCCACGCTCGATGTCTTCGACGCAACCTCCTTTACCATTTGTGCGCCCATATTCTCATAAGAATCTTCCAGCTCAATTTCCTTGGCCACCGTCACCCCGTCTTTGGTCACGGTCGGTGAGCCGTAGGACTTCTCTAAAATCACATTCCTGCCGCCCGGGCCCAGTGTTATCTTCACCGCCTTCGAAAGTTTCTTGACTCCTTCTCGGATTGCCGAGCGTGCATCGGTACCAAACGCTATCTTTTTAGCTGCCATATCTATTCTTCCCTTTTCAAATTGATTATTGATTATTGATTATTTTTATGCCCTATTCTTCAATCACCGCCATTATGTCCGATTCTTCCATAATCAAATATTCTTTCCCGCCTGCCTTCACCTCCGTCCCGGCATAGCTGGTAAATAATACCTTATCTCCCTTTTTTACCTGCATCTTCTTTCGCGTCCCGTCATCTAACTGCTTGCCTTCGCCGACGCTTATTATCTTTCCCCTCTGGGGCTTCTCTTTGGCGGCGTCCGGCAGAACTATTCCGCCCGCCGTTTTTGTCTCCGCCTCCAGCCGTTCCACAAGAACCTTATCTGCCAACGGTCGAATCTTCATCTGTAATTGCTCCTTTCAAAAACCTCTTTCATTACTTTTTACTTTTTCATTTTATCTTTTAACTTATCTGAATATATCGCTGTTATATCTCTTTACAAACAGCCGGCTTAACTGCTCCTGTAAAATACCCATATCAACCGGCTTGTCAATAACGCTGAACACATCCAGTCTCAGCGCCTTACATAGCAAAGCCTCGCACGCCCCGCTTGTCAACAAAATACACGGCAGAAGCGGATAATCATTTCATATAATCTTTACCATTACCAGCCCGCCGCTGCCGGAATCCACATCCACTATCGCCGTATGAATCCGTCGCTGCTCGATAATGCTCACGAACTCGCCGGCGCTTCCGGCCACCATCAGGTTAACGCCTCTCGGCTGGAATATGTCCCGCAGCGCCGCAGGCCACGCTCAGTTCGCCTCGCTGGCCACAACATTTATCTCTTCGAGCTTCGTCAAATTATACACCATTTCCCTCCCTTTGTCTCTTGACTATAGCAAATATTATACCAGCTACCGCTCATCCCGGCCACACTAACGCAAGTCCCTGCTGTAACCAGACTTAAATACAAACCCTGAAAATCGCCCTCGACTGCCAAAATCCCTCCTGATTCCATCGAACCTGTCATCTCGGCAGACTCCCGCAATTCTAACCCTCTATTTTACTGCCCCCGCCGCCCCCAGCGCCTTCAACTGCTCACGTGCCTCTGTCGTATCAGGCGACAAACGCAAAGCCGTCCGGAATTCCTCTGCCGCCTCATCGACCCTGCCCACCTGAACCAGCAGAACACCCACATTGCAATGCATCTGTGCATCTTCCGGGTAAATCCGCAGGACCTTTTCAAACTGCTCTATCGCTTTATCAATCTCCCGGCGATTGGCAAAGATGACCCCCATTTTATAGTAGGCCTCCGTATAATCCGCCCTTAACTCACCCGCTTTTTGGTAATGCGCCACTGCCTCATCATACTTCCCAAGCTGGTCAAGAACCAAGCCAAGTCCATACTGCGCATCGGCATCGCTGGGTCTGAGCCGCACCGCTTCCCGAAAATATCCCGCCGCCTCATCGTTCCGACCCATTTGGCTCAGTGTATTGCCAAGATTATAATATGTCTCCGCAAAACTCCTGTCCAGACTTAACGCCTTCTTCAAATGCCCGGCCGCCTCTTCATTTTCCCCCTGTCTGGCAAGCGCATTGGCTAAATTGTTAAGCGCCCCGACGCTTTCGCCGTTTATCTCTAATGATTTATTATAATTCTTTATGGCTTCTTCTGTCTCTCCCTTTTTAGCCAGTACTAGTCCTAAGTTGTTATATGCCTCTGCATCGTCCGGCTTATACCGTATCTCCTCTTTGTAATGCTCTATAGCTTCTTCGTTCTGCCCCTTCTTCATAAAAGCGTTGGCTATATAATAGTGCGCCCTCCCATAGTTTCCCCTCATCTTCAGCACGGCATTATACTGCTCAATGGCCTCGTCATACCTGCCCTCCAGAAAATATGTAAGACCCAGATTAAAGCATGCATCAACAAGGTCCTTCCTGTGCTTAATTGCTTCCTTATAGTACTCAATGGCTTCTTTACGTCTGCCTTTTTTCAGCATAATGTTGGCAAGCTCCAGATGGACCCCCGGCGCATGCGGAGCCATCGCCAGCATATACCTGTTAAGTCTCTCTGATTCCTGCCAGTAATAAAGGTAACGATGCGTTGCTGTAAGCTCCGAACCAGCCAGAATCACTATAAAAGCCCCCGCTATGACCCGGCGAGCCATTGAGCCGCTGATATATCCCCTCATCTTCTCAAAAAATAACGTCAGCACCATCAGCAGTCCCACCGACGGCAGATACGCATATTTGTCCGACGTAAGAACGTTGGTAAATCCGATTACCCCCATCGTCGGCGATATCCCCACAAAAAAGAACAGCCACCCCGTCATCAGCGCACGCGTCCAGCGAAGCGATATTAATAGCAGCGACAATAATATCACCGTCCCCATCACCCCGGCAAACACCGCAGGATGATGAACTCCGAACGGCGCCGGAACAGGATAATGAGACGTCAGGTTGACAGGCCATATAATTTTATAAAGATAAAAAACAATATTGTGGCAAAGAATCAGTGGAATCCAAACAGGGTTGTACTCGCTTGGCATCATCACCTCCGCCGTTCGCCCCTGCGAAATAACTGTAATCACCCCGAATATAACCATAATAACAAATAGCGGCACCTTCTCCACAACCGCACCCCTGCCGAATCTTTTCAATGGCCAGTAATCCAGCAGCAATAACAAAACCGCCAGCGGCACAGTCGTCGGCTTGGACAGCATCGCCAATACATACATCGCCGCACACCAGGTCAAATACTTCCTCTCTCCGCCACGGGCATACCGCACATAAATAATCAAACTCCACAACGCAAAAAAAGTCGCCAGTAGCGTCTTGCGCTCCGATACCCACGGAATCGGCTCAACCGTCATCGGATGCAACCCGAACAATAAGCCCGCTATCGCCGCAGGCCACACGCTCCCGAACACCTTATATAAAAACACAATAATCAATAAGGTATTTATCACGTGCAGACAAAGACTCGTGATGTGAAATGGCAGCAGGTTATCGCTCCGCCCGCCCATAGCATAATCCAGCATCAGCGAAATCATCGCCAGCGGCTGATAATATCCTTCTACCGTCGATGGCTTCAGAACCTCGCTCAAAAACCGCCACGCAGACCCAAAGCTCGGCTCCTGCACTAATTTGTTCTTATGCAGATACTGCTCGTCGTCAAAACAGGATGCCTGTGCCGTCAAAGCAGGCCAATGCGCCACCACTACACAAACTGCAACCGCAGCTAAAAGAATCGCCAGAATAACAACCTGCGGCATTTTCTCCCGGCTGCCGTCCCCCTGCCCCGCCGACCGCTCCGGCTCACGCACTATCTTAATCTTGCTTCCCATACCCTCCCATTATACCTCGCCTCTCATCCCTCGTCCATCCTCCGCCCTCCTGATACCCTGTGCCTTCAATGCTTGTTCAATGACCGGCTAATAATCGGCTTAATGACAGCCGTCCAGACCTCATAACCTTTGTCGTTCAGGTGTAACTTGTCCTTTTCGAACAGCTCGACATTCGGCTCGCCGTTGCCGCCGAGCAGGACCGATGCGGCATCCGCAAAATACAGCCGCTTGTCCTTTGCGGAAAACTCCCTGACCATTTCGTTGGCTTCGTTCATCGCCGGCCAAAGCGACCATCGGCTTGGGCTTGGCTTGATACTTATAAAGATTATCCGTGTCGCCGGCAGGTTTTCGCGCACAAGTCCGGCAAACTTCCGGTAATCGTCGAAAACACGCCGTGGCTCTTTGCCCTCGGCGATATCGTTGTCTCCGGCATAAAACACTATCACGCGGGGCTTGTAAGCCAGCACGATTCGTTTCGCAAAAAAATTAACATCTGAAATATGCGAACCTCCGAACCCGCGGTTTATCACCGGAAATTCAGGAAAATACTTGTGCGTCGCCCATTGCCAGATGCTGGAGCTGCCGACAAACAGGACTGCGTTATCGGGGACCGAGTTTTGGCTGTCCCATTGCTCGAACGTTTCTATTGCTTCTTTCCAGCGGTTAGGGTCGGGGTCGGCTGCCTGTTTATGTCCGCCGCCCAGTCCAACAGCAAAAAAACATGAAACCAGCAAGCAAATCTTTATTCGGGTCATATTACTGCCTTTCTGAAAAATCTTTAAGAAATGCGAAATAAAAACCTGCGCAAGGTCTTTTGCAAGCGACTAACCTTTGAAGATCTTTTTCATTGCGAGGGCGGTTTTTTCGGGTCTGCCCGGGCTAAACGGCACCAGCTCGGCAGTGACGTAGCCATCATAGCCGACATCGGCAAGGGCCTTTGTGACCGCTCCAAAATCCACATCGCCTTCCAGTAGGTCAACAAAACCATCTATCGTACCAATAGAACGCTTAAAATCCTTGATATGCACACGCTTAATTCGCTTACCAAGGATACGAATCCACTGGTCTGGATAGCCGGTCAACAGGACATTGCCGACGTCAAAATAGGCGGCGACGAATTCGGAGTTGAAGCTGTCAATGAAGTCCCGCATTTCCAGCGGACTCAACAGGAATTTATTCCAGACGTTCTCGATACATACGGTGACGCCGGCCTCCTGTGCGGCAGGCAAAACCTGCCTGACCGCTTCAACAGCCCGCAGGTAGCAGAGGTCGTAGGAGACTACCTCGGCATCCGGCAAAAAGAATACATCGACGGCGCCGGGGACAAACAGATAGGCATCAGTGCCGAGCCATTTGGTTATCTGCAGGGCACGACAGGTGAAGTCGATGCTCTTTTTTCTTGTGTCGGGGTCGTTTGCGGTGGGCGAGCAGGTCCAGCTCTCGGCGGAGGCGACACTTGAGATTTCGATGCCGATTTTCTTTGCCTGTGCGACAATATCTTCACACTGGGTTTTAGTAATCCGGTGAGTGAGGACGCCGGTGCTTGCTATCGCAAGCTCGACGGCCTGAAAGCCGAGCTTTTTTGCTTTCTTCATTACCTCGGTTATGGGTTTCGTAGCTTCGAGTCCGCCCTCAAACATCCAGCAGCTTGCACTTATTTTCATTTTATGACTTGCCCCAAAATGCCTTAGTTATCAAATTATTTCACGAACGGCAAAGTCTAATCAGGATATATGAACGTGTAAAGGTTTATCTTACAGGCGAAAGTCAGCGGCCAGCTTGGCCATTGTTTGGTAATTTGCCAGCACCCGCGGCGTGATTTTGCGGCCGTTGGGGGCTGCGCAGGGCATAAGAACGAAGCCTCTGCCCCGGCCGGCGGTGCCGTCTATGAGGGTTTTCTCGACGAGCTTTTCGAAATCGGGGGCATCGAGGTTTTCCAGGTCGGCCAGTTCGATGTTGCCGAAAAGAGCGAGGTCTCTGCCATATTGTTGGCGGACGTCCGCAAGGGCGATGTCGCCGAACGGGGGCGGCTCGACCGGCTCGATGGCGGCGGCGCCCATTTCGACGAAATAGTCGAGGACGGCGCGTAATCTGCCGTGGCAATGAATGCGGGCGAAGCCATTATATTTTCGAATGGTCTGAATCATCGGGCTCGTGTAGCGGACGACGTATTCCTTAAAAAGGTGCGGCGGCAGGTAAGGCTCGGTGGCGTATTCCGGGCCATATATCCGCCACGGATGGCCGGGGAATGCGGAAGCGGTTTTCTCCGTCCTTGTATATATATAATGAGAGAGCTTTTCGAGGAGGCGATGGAACAAGCTCTGTTCGGTCAGGGCAATAATGGTAAAGTCTTCCATACCGAAGAGGGATGCGGCTGCACAAAGCGGGTCTTCAGTATCGACCATAACGATGCCGCTGTCGCCGAGTTTTTTATCCTCTTCTATGAGGGGGGCGACGTTAATATTTTCGGCGAAAATTTCGTCTGGCAAGTTCAAAAATACCTTCAGGTCATCCACATTTTTGAGCAAGTGCTCTATTGTCCATACGGTATCAACGTCAGGGGTGCGGCGTATTAAGGATGTTAAGGTTTTTGGACCGATTTTAAGAGTCAGCCGTTTGAAACGGCAGCCTTGTTCGAGGTATTCTTCGACCCTGAAGGGTTTGCCCGGCAGGTTTTTTGGAAACAATTCGACGTCGCAGGAGCGTGATTTGACGGGGTTTCGCATACGGAGCAGGTCGGTTTGCTCTTCAGCCAGTCGAAGCAGCAGCTGCCAGGAGGGGTCATTATAGACGTTGAACGGGTCGGGGTCGGAAGGGTCTATGGGGAAGCCGCCTATTTCGTAGAAGCTGACTGCGGGACGGTCCACTGCCCGGCCCTGCAGCGTTGCCAATAGTCTTTCGCGTCTTGTCACGGCGGATTCTCCGCCTTATCCGCCTTGTCAGCGTCCGATTTCTGTCCGCTGAGGCTTCTGAAAAGGGATTTGATATTGAAGAAGCCGCCGACCAGAACAACTACCGCAAGGATAATAAAAAGTGCAAGACTAATGAAAAAGAACGCCGACCAGAAATATATCCAGAAGTTCATATCTGCTCACTCCCAAGTGTGACGGGCCTGTTTTTATCGGGAAAGGCCCGTGAACCGAGGAACATTAAAAGGAAAGCAATCGTTATAACGCTCAGGCCGACGATTTCGCTGGCGATATTTATTCCCACCCTGAGCTGGACAGACTTCAATCCGAGGATTGCACTAAAACCGGTGATGAGGGCGAGGTAAGCGCCTGTTCGGCTGGCCCTTTTCCAGTAGATGCCGAGGACCAGCAGGGCTGTGGCTCCCGTAAAGTAGATAGCGCCTGAGATGGCCATATAGTCCCACAGGTCTTCGCCCAGGGGGTACCACAGGCCCCAGATCAGGACGAAGATACTGATGCACACAATAAAGATGCGCACCAGCAGCAGTCGAGTCTTTGACGACAGGGGTTTTTTGAAACAGGGGGCGATGACGTCCTGAGTCAGGACGGCGCTCCAGCAGAGGAGGTAGCTGTCGTGGGTGGACATAAAGGCGGCCAACATTCCTGCGGTGACGATTCCGATAAGACCTGCGGGAAGAATCTGACTGAGGAAGAGCGGCATTGCCATTAAGGTGACCTGCGGGTCCGGGCGGCCTGTGTCGGGGATGAAAATACTTTTGAGGGTTTCGTGCTGGGCGATAAAGACAAAGGCACAGATGCCGAGGAAGTAAGGTAGCAGGAATCGCATAAGGAAGCCGATGGATGACCACATAAAAAGGCGTTTGACCGTAGAGGTGTCTTTAGCGGCGCAGGCGCGAATCACGACGGTTTGCCAGACGGCGCAACTGACCAGGCCGAGGAGGAACATCCAGACCACGTATGCGATGCCGAAGCCCTCTGTGTCGAAGGGGTCAAAGCCCGCTCTTCCTTTCAATGAGGACACCGTTTCAATGATGTTGTTCCAGCCGAGGTTTCTGATGGACAGCAGTGTCGCAAGGAGAAGGCCGATAGTCAGCACCACAAATTGAACATAATCCAGCACTATCTCTGAGACCATTCCGCCCAGGGTGGTATAGATAACAACGACGGCCAACAGGGCGGTCATTATGATTTTCATTTCAAGGGGGGAGGACAGGCCGGTGACACAGGTGATGAAGACGGCAGCGGCTTTGATGAACATACCCATATTGAGGATGCCGGAGAAGGCAAGGATTGTGCCGCCGAGGATGCGGACGTTGCGTCCGAAGCGTTTTTCATAGAATTCCGGGATAGTCATCACGTTCATACGGCGAAGCGGCACGACGATAAAGCCGGTGATGCCGACGATGAAAGTGACGATGGCGGCAGCCAGAGCTATATGAAAAGCAGCAAAGCCGCCGACGAAACCCTTCTGGGCGGAATACATAACGGTTACCAGGCACAACTCGGTGGCGGTCATCGTGGCGGCGCCGAGGAAGGTTTTGATGCCGCGGCCGGCGACGATGAAGTCCGCGACAGTGCTGATATACTTCCTGATGTAAACGCCGAGGGCCAGTACGGCGAGGACGTAGCCGACCACAATGCACCAGTCCAGCGCAGTAAAATTTGTATGTATGCCTGCGGAGCTCAGGTTCATAATGCCAAATATTTATAGCAGCCGATGTTTTTTTTGCAAGCAATTACACGGCCAATAATTATCCTGAAACACAATTCGGGGCGGATACTTTATTTTTAGGGGCTGCCGAGGGGTTTTCCCGCCTGGCTCGGCCATCCCTTACGGGAGGCAGGACAAGCCCCGCACCAGGCGCTTTGCTTCGGTGCGGGGCAAGTAGTTAAAATGAAGGTTGCAGAGGAGATTGATGTTTCGTAAAATACTCGTGGCGAAAAAGCACCATCAGGGATTCTACGACGGGTCAAGGTAAGGTATAAGGTAAAGTTTAGAAGATAGAAATATAAGGCGGAAGGATGGCCAAGGCAGGCAAAAAACTGGCTGATTACAAAGCGGCACAAAATGAGACGATTGGGGCATCTCGGAGTATGCCGGAGTCGCTTGCGGCGGAGGCCGCGGTGTTGGGTTCGATGATATTCAACCCGAAGTGCATCAACGAGGTTGTCGAGCAGTTAAAAGCAGACGCTTTTTACCGGACGGAGCATCAGATTATTTTTGACGCACTGGTTGCGCTTTACGAGAAAAACAGGGGGGAGGGTCTGGATGGGGTGCTGCTTCGCGACGAGCTTGAAAAACGCAAGCAGATTGAGGATGTGGGCGGGGTGGAATATATCGAAAAGATTCTGAACTCTGTGCCGTCTTCTGCGAACGTGATGTATTATGCCGGCATTGTCAAGGACAAGCAGCTTCTGCGGGAGCTGATAACCGCTGCGAGCGAGATTGCGGATGATGCTTACGGCGGCGACGGTGAGCCGAGTGAAAAACTTGACGAGGCGGAGCGGAAGATATTTGCCGTTACGGACAAGAAGATAACCGGCTCTGCGACGGTGCTGAAGGACCTTGTGGTTCGCGCTTATGAGCTTATAGAAAAGCGCGAGGGCGGCAGCCAGGTGACGGGGCTGGCGACGGGCTATTATGAGCTTGACGACCTGACGTGCGGACTGCAGGACGGCGAAATGATAGTGATAGCGGGCCGGCCGAGCATGGGAAAGACAAGTCTTGCTCTGAACATAGCCGAGCATATCGGGGTTCAGGGGAAGCAGCCGGTAGTGATATTTTCATTAGAGATGGGCAGGCAGCAGTTGGCGGAGAGATTTTTGTGCAGCATCAGCGGGATTGACAGCCAGAAGGTCAGGAAGGGACTGCTCAGCACGGAGCATTACGAGAAGCTGGTTGAGGCGTGCGGGGTAGTTTCGGATGCGCCGATTTATATCGACGACACCTCGACTCTGACCCCGCTGGAGCTTCGTGCCAAGGCGCGGCGATCGAAAAGCCAGCATGAAATACGATGCGTCATAGTGGACTACCTGCAGTTGATGCACGGAGGAATGAGCAAGGTCGAATCGCGACAGCAGGAAATCACGATGATATCAAGATATTTGAAGGCGCTGGCAAGAGAATTGAGCGTGCCGGTAGTGGTTTTGAGCCAGTTAAATCGAGCTCCTGAGGGCAGAACGGATCATCTACCGAGGATGAGCGATTTGCGGGAGTCCGGCAGTATAGAGCAGGACGCCGACGTTGTGATGCTGCTGCACCGTGAAGATTACTACCATCAGGGCGAGCCGGATTACACACCGGGCAATACGGCGAAGCTGATAATAGCCAAGCAGCGGAACGGCCCGACGGGGACTATCGACCTTATTTTCAGAGAGAAGTTTACGCGGTTTGAAAACGCCTCCCATAGTTCTGCTGCAGGAGTCGAAGAGCAAACGGCGCCATTTTAGGAATGGAATTGAGAATTTAGAATCTCGAAGGAACGGGATGCCGACTATTCGGCATTGAGAATTAAGAATAGTCTGACAGGTCTGACATGTCAGACAGGTCGGACAAAACAATGATGAAATTGCAGAAGATGATAAAAACTGATGCGAGAATATACGGTGTGATTTTTTGCGTATTGGCCGTGTTTTTTTTGTGTATTGCCGGCGAGGCCGCTGCGCAGGAGACAGCGAAGTATGAGGTAGGAAGCATCGAGGTGGAAGGCAACGTCGGTCTTAGCAGTGCGGAGATTTTGTCAAAGGTCCGCAGCAGGGTGGGCCAGGTTTTTGACGCTGCCGCGGCTGCGGAAGACAGCAGGCGGATAGCCAAGCTTTACGGCGTCGAGTACAGCTATTACAGCACGACGGTGACGGACGGCAAGATTAAGCTGGTATTTGTCGTTGTCGAGCGAGATATAGTCAGGTCGATTGATTTTGCGGGCAGCCGGCGGTACAGGGCCGAGACGCTGCGGAAAAGACTGACCTTTAAGGTAGGTGATTACCTCGACCCTATCCTGATTGAGACGTGCAGGAGAACGCTTGTCGGATTTTATCAGAAGAAGGGATTCGCTTTTGTGCAGGTCGAGTTCGATGCCGAGCAGCTTCGCAAGGGCAAGGTTATTTACGGGATAGAGGAGGGGCCGAGGGTCAAAATCAAATCCGTGAAATTTGTCGGCAACGCCACCTTAAAGAGTGGTGCAATTAAAAGAACGGTGAAGACTGAAAAAAAGAGGTGGGGTTTTCTGCCTGCCTATTACGTTGAAGAAAAGGCGACTGCTGATGAGACAAAGCTGCTGAGGGCTTATTACCGAAATGGTTTTCTGGATGCGCACATAACCAGCAGGCGTGATTTCAGCAAGGACAGGAGCAAGGTCCGTATTACCTTTGTGATTGAAGAGGGTGCGGCGTATTCCATCGAGCGGATAAACATTACGGGAAACGAGCAGCTTGAAGAATCGCAGTTGCGCGGGGCGATTAAGTCGCAGGCCGGGCAGGTGTACAGCGAGCAGGCGGCGGAGGCGGATGATGAGCGGCTGCTCGAAATTTACCGGGTCGGCGGTTTTATAGACGCCGAGGTCGGGCATAACATCAAGTTTGTTTCAAAGGACAGAGTCGAGCTTGAATTCGAGGCGGCAGAAGGCAGGCGATTTCGAATCGGGCAGGTCAATATAACGGGCAATGAGCAGACGCAGGACAAGGTGATACGCCGGGTTCTGGATGAGTATGAGTTTACGCCCGGCCAATGGTACAACGCCGATATAGCGCGCGGGGACGGCAGCGGGAAGCTGGAGAAGAAGATACAAAGTATGGTTCTGGCGGAGTCTGCGAGTATTACGCCGATAGGTAAGACGGCGGGCCAGCGGGATGCGGAGGTTTCGATAATAGAGGGACAAACGGGGATGGTAATGGTCGGGGCCGGCGTGGGCAGCGACACGGGGCTGATAGGCCAGTTGATTTTTGAGCAGCGTAATTTCGACGCCGGCGACTGGCCCGAGAGTTTCAGCGAGTTTGTGACGGGCCAGGCCTTCAGGGGAGCGGGGCAGAACCTGAGGATTGCGCTTCAGCCCGGAACAGAGGTCAGCGAATACCAGGTCAGTTTCACCGAGCCGTATCTTAAGGGTAAGCCGGTATCGCTGGATGTAATCGGTTCAAGCTGGGAGAGAGGAAGAGAAAGTTTCGATGAGAAAAGAACAAAAGGCTACGTTAGTCTGGAGCAGCGATATAAAAACGACTGGAGGAGAAGTATCAGCGTAAGAGCAGAGAACGTAAATATCAGCAGCCTTGACAGCGATGCGCCGAAGGAAATTACTGACGTTAAAGGCAATAATGGTATTGGCGGCATCAGGATTGGCGTTGGAAGGGACCTCACCGATGATATGTTTAATCCGAGCAGGGGCTATAATTTTAATGCCGGATACGAGCAGGTTTTCGGCGACTATACGTTCGGGATATTGAGCGGTGTTCACAGATGGTATAAAGTAATTTACGAGGATTTGGCGGAGCGCAAGACGGTATTAGGGACGAAGGTCCTTATAGCAACGACGGTCGGCGATGCGCCGCCGTTCGAAAAGTTTTACGCCGGCGGCATAGGCAGTTACGGAATCAGAGGATTTGAATACCGGGGAGTAAGTCCCAGAGGACTGCAAATAGGCGTGCCGAGCCCGCAGCGCAAAGACCCCATAGGCAGCGACTGGATATTCTTGGCAGGAACGGAAGCAACCGTGCCATTGATAAGCGATAATTTTGCGGCGCTGTTTTTTGTTGACGGCGGCGCGGTTGAAGAAGGCCCCTTCCGCCTCGGCGCCGGCGCGGGCATACAAATACTGATACCGCAGTGGTTCGGTCCTGTGCCGATGAGATTCGAGCTCGCAGCGCCCGTTATGAAGGATACCGACGACGAGACACAGAGCTTCAGCTTCTCCGTCGGTCGGCTGTTTTAATAAACAAACAGAAAGATAAAGCAAGACCTGCTGCGCCAAGTGCGCAGCACGGCGAGAGGGAAAAGAAATATGAAGACCAGATTAGTCATATTGGGTTGTTTAGTCGGCGTGGTTTTTTTACTTACTCGCTGGGGCGCAGCTGAGCCTGCTGCGACAATCCCTCAGGGAGGCGAGTGCGACATCGGCATAATCAGCGTCAGGAAGATATTCCAAGACTGTAAACGCGGCGCCAGATATTCGGAACAAGCCTCAGCTGAACAGCAGAGACTCAAGGCGGAACTGGAAAAGATGAGCAAAGAAGTGGAGGCCGGCGAAGCGGGCTTGAAGGCATTAAAGCCCGGCAGCGGCGATTATATGGCGCAAATGAAGGAGCTGCTGGAGAAGCGGGCCAACTATCGGGCGAAACAGGAACTATACGGCCAGCAAATGGAACTGACAGACCAGATGTGGACGAAAGAACTTTACCAGGACATTCTGCGCACGGTCGGCGAGGTTGCAAAAGAAAAAGGATTGAAACTGGTGCTTCGAGAAGAAGAAATTGATTTTTCCGAGACAAATGTCACCGAGCTCGGCCTGACGATGAGGACACATAAAGTGCTCTACAGCGGCGGCTGCGTGGATATTACCGGCGAGATAACAGCACGATTAGATGCGGCAGAAAAGTAACACGGCCATCTTGGCCGTGTTATCAATAATCAATCATTGGACATTGGATATTGAATGTTGAATATTTAATTTATCCCTAATGATAATATGACGGTTGAACAATTGGCAAAACGGCTCGGAGCTGAACTGGCCTGCGGGTCAGGGGTCAGGGGTCTGGGGTCTGGGGTCAGGGGTCAGATAAAGGCGGTGGGGCCTGTCGAGACGGCGGGTGGGGACGAGGTGACATTTGTGACTCGGGGGTCAGGAGTCAGGGGTCGGGGGTCAGGGGTCTGGGGTCTGGGGAGGGCGGCACTATTGAGGTCGCGGGCGGGAGCGGTTATAGTCGGCGAGCGGATCGAGGGTCTGGCAATGCCGCAGTTGATAGTCAGGAACGTAGATGCGGCATTGATAGAGGCGCTTGGTATATTTGCGCCGCGATTGAAGAGGCAGGAGGAGGGGATTGACCCGAGCGCCAAGGTTGGGCAGGACGTGAAGATTGCGCAAGGCGTATCCATCGAGGCCGGCGCAGTAATCAGCGACAAGGCAGAAATTGGGCAAGGCAGTGTGATTGGCAGCGGCTGCAAGATAGGCGAGAATTCGAGTATCGGGGCGAATTGCCGGCTGGACGGTAATGTGGTTGTGTATCACAACTGCAGGATTGGCAATAACGTGATTATTCAGGCCAACAGCACAATCGGCTCGACGGGTTTTGGCTACTGCTGCATCGAGGGCGAACACAAGCTCATACCGCACAACGGCGGGGTAGTCATCGAGGATTTTGTGGAGATAGGGGCCAACTGCTGTGTTGACAGGGCGAAATTCGGGAATACCGTAATCGGGGCCGGCACAAAGATAGATAATCTTGTTCAGATAGCGCATAATGTAATAATCGGCAGGTGTTGTTTGATAGCCGGGCAGGTCGGCATTGCCGGAAGCTGCAAGATAGGAGACGGCGTTGTTTTGGGCGGTCAGGCCGGTGTGACGGATAATATAAAGATAGGCGATGGTGCGATGATTGGAGGTCAGTCCGGCGTTTTTCAGGATGTGCCCCCTAAGGGGCGATTATTCGGCACGCCTGCGACGGGGATTGCGGAGGCATCGAAGATAATAAGTTTGACGAAGCGCCTGCCGAAGCTGGCAGAGACGGTCAAACAGTTGCGCAAGAGAATAGAGAAGCTTGAATCCGCCTTCGCTAAAGCTTCGGCGGACAGGCAGAAGACAGAATAGAGAATTTAGAATTTAGATTGGTATTTATTCTAAATTCTTAATTCTAAATTCTTAATTCTTAATTCTTATGAAGCTGCAGAAGACGATAAAAACTGAGGCGAGGATATCGGGCAAGGGTTTGTTCGGCGGTCGCGAGGCGGAGGTTGTTTTTCGCCCTGCCGTTGCCGATACAGGTGTGGTTTTTGTGCGGACCGACGGGGCGGAGCCGGTGCGAATAGACGCCGTTATTTCCAATGTTGCCGAGCGAAGCCGGTGCACGACGATAAAGAAAGGCTCGGTGAGCATAGAAACCATCGAGCATTGCATAGCGGCGGTCGGCGCATTAGAAATAGATAATCTGATTATAGAAATCAATGGCCCGGAGATGCCGTCGCCCGACAGCAGTTGTGCGGAGTATTTCAAGGTCCTGAAGCGTGCTGGTGCGGTCGAGCAGACGGAGCGTCGCAAAGAGTTTACTATCAGGGAGCCGATTAGTATTACAAGCGGCGATGCGTCGATATATGCGCTGCCTTATGCCGATGACGGACTGACCGTCACTTATGACCTCGATTACGGAGGATATACCGGACTGAACAGGCAGATATTTGCGTGTCGAATTACGCCTGAGGGGTTCGAGAAGCACCTGGCGTCTGCGCGGACGTTTTTACTCGAGGCGGAGGCGAGGCAGTTTCTTGCGCGTGGGATAGGGACACATCTTGGTTATCGCGATGTTCTGGTTATCGGTTCGGACGGTCCTATCAAGAATAGTTTCCGGTTTCCAGATGAGTGTGCGCGGCATAAGATTGTGGATTTGATAGGCGATATGGCCCTTGTCGGCCGGGCGGTGAAGGGGCGAGTGGTGGCATACAAGAGCGGGCACACGTTAAATCAGCAGCTTGTAAGGAAATTGTATGAGGCGGCGGAGCAGCAGGAGCGGATTAGCAAGTTCGGGACCGATGCGGTCCTGGATATTCGGCAGATTGCGAAGATTCTGCCGCACCGGTATCCATTTTTGTTAGTGGACAAGGTGGTGGAGATTGAAGGCGACAGCCGAATAAAAGCCATAAAGAATGTAAGCTATAATGAGCAGTTTTTCCAGGGACATTTTCCGGGGACGCCTATAATGCCGGGCGTTCTTATCGTCGAGGCGATGGCGCAGGTGTCGGGACTTTTGTTTGCGCAGAAACTGGAGCACGCCGGCGAGCTGGCGGTGCTTCTGGGTATGGACGGCGTGAAGCTGCGCAAAGCCGTTGTTCCGGGCGACCAGCTTATTCTCACCGCCGAGACGGTCAAGGTGAGAAGAAGAACGGCGCAGTGTCAATGCAAGGCAATGGTGGGCGATACGGTGGTAGCCGAGGCCCAGATTAAATTTATGCTTGTGGACAATGAGAGAATATAAAAAAACCCAGACAAAAAGGAAAACGGATTCGACCCTTCGATTGCACTCAGGGCAGGCAGGCTCACCGCAGAAGGAAGGAGCTTCGGCAGGCAAGAAGCGGATTCGGCAGGCTCACCACAAAACGATAAGCCGGATACATCCTTCCGCCGTAATTGACAGTGACACGACGATAGCCGAGGACGTCATAATCGGGCCCAACTGTGTTATTGACAAGGGGGTTTCGATAGGGGCCGGCACAGTGTTAGATGCCAATGTGGTTATCTGCAGAAACGTGAAGATAGGCAGGAGGAACCATTTTTTTGCCAACTGCGTGATTGGGGGCAGGCCGCAGATGCTCAATTTGCATGCGGATGACGAGATTGGCGGCCTTATAGTAGGCGATGGAAACACGATTCGCGAACAGGTGACCATTCATCCGAGCATTTACGCGGGCAAATTTACAACGGTGGGAAATGATAACCTGTTTATGGTCGGGGTGCATATCGGGCATGACTGCATACTTGAGAACAAACTTGTTTTAAGTAACTATTCGCAGATAGGCGGGCATTGCAAGATTGAGGAAGGTGTGTGGTTCAGCGGGGTGGTATTGCTTCATCAGTTTGTGACGGTGGGCAGGTGGTGTTACGCAGCAGGTCTTGCGGGGATAAATCGGGACATTCCGCCGTTTTTGATTGTAAGCGGGCATTATCCGCCGAAGATTCGCGGGGTCAATAAACGAGGACTTGTGCGGGCAGGTCTTAATGAACGGCAGCGGCAGAATATAATCGAGGCGTACAGGAGACTCTACCGGCAGGGAGGCACGCTGCAGAAGAATGCGACGGCAATGGCAAAGGAAGACGGCCTCGATGAGAACGTTCGGGCGATAATAGAGGCGATAAACAGGAGCAGCGAACAGCGGTTTGGCAGATACCTCGAGAAGTTCAGGCATTAGGTTTGCGGCTGCAGTTAATCTGCATTGAAAGAGTTGCGATGGGTAAAGTGCGTACGGCTGTTGTAGGGGCGGGCAAGATGGGGGCGATTCATGCGAAGGTCTATAGTCAGCTTCCGCAGAGCGAGCTTGTGGCAGTGGTTGATATAGATGCCGAGAAGGCGAAACATCTTGCCAGGAAATACAGGGCCCGAGCGCTTACCGACAGTGCTGATTTGCTGGGAGAGGTCGATGCGGTGACAATAGCGACGCCGACGGCGACGCACAGGAAGCTGGCGAAGTTTTTTATCGAGAACAATATTGCGGTGATGATTGAAAAGCCGCTGGCCGTTAACGTTGAGCAGGGGCGGGAGATTGTGGAACTTGCCAAGGCGCATAACGTGCTTGCCGCGGTGGGACATTCGGAGCGGTGCAACCCGGTTGTGCAGGCGATGAAGAGACTCGATATTGAACCGAGATTTATCGAGGCCACCCGCATCAGTCCGTATCCGTTTCGCTCGACCGACGTGGGGGTCGTGCTGGATGTGATGATACACGATATCGATATTGTTCTGTCGCTGGCGCGGAGCAGGATAGAAAAGGTGGATGCGGTGGGCGTCGGCGTCATAGACGAGGAGGAGGACATCTGCAGCGCCAGGATTTTCTTCGAGAACGGCAGTATTGCGAACATCACCGCTTCACGGCTGGCATTGAAGACGGAGAGAAAGCTGAGGGTATTCAGCCGACAGGGGTATCTCAGCGTGGATTATTTTAAGAAGACTGGGACGGTCATCAAGGCGGCGCCTAACGTAAACATTGTCGAAAAAATCAGGGAGCTTAAAAAGAAGGGCAGATTCGACCTTTTGAAGGCCGACTGGCCAAACCTGCTGCACATCGAGAAGCTTGTCGTTGACGACAGGGAACCATTGCGTCTTGAGCAGGAGAGCTTCTTAAAGGCGGTGACAGACAGGTCGCTTGCGCCCGAGGTCAGCGCCGAGGAGGGGCTGGCGGCGATAGAATGTGCGGAGAAGATTTTAGCGTCGGTAAAAGAACACAAGTGGGAGTAAAAAGCGATTGTTTCCTATTGATAATTGATTATTGGATTTTGGAAAGGATGTTTTGTGTATCATAGATTCCGGTTCAATTTAATTATGATGACCTTCATAGTTTCGGCTGTTGTGTTGATGGCCGGCTGTGATAAAAAGGAAGCAGGCATTTCAGAAAAACAAATCGGGGAAAGAACAGGTGCGAAGGAGCCGAAACAGATGGATGTGAAGAAGGATTCGACAAGCTCACCACAGGCAGAGACGGTAAAACTTGAAACAAGTATGGGGGATGTCGTTATCGAGCTCGACAGGAAAGCTGCGCCGATTACGGCGGACAATTTTCTCGGATACGTGCGGGAAGGTTTCTATGACGGGACGATATTCCACCGTGTGATTAGCGGCTTTATGATACAGGGCGGAGGGTTCACGGCGGAGATGAAGCAAAAGGGTACGCACCAGCCGATAGTCAACGAGGCAGGCAACGGCCTGAAGAACGACAGAGGCACAATTGCAATGGCACGGACGAATAACCCCGATAGCGCCACGGCACAATTTTTTATTAACCACAGGGACAACGCATTTTTAGATTATGCCGGACCGGGCAACCCCGGGTATGCGGTGTTCGGCAGGGTGACGGAAGGAATGGACGTGGTTGATGAAATCGCAGCAGTCAGAACGACCCAGAAAGGGTCTTATTCCGATGTTCCCGTTGAGCCCGTGGTGATAATATCGGCGAAGGTAGTAAGCGAATAAACTCGGCAGTATGTTGGGGGGGGAAGATGATTATTTGTGGAAGGGGAGCAGTATGACGAGAATTTCGAGAAACATTGCAGTTTTGGTTAGTGCGCTGGTTGTTGCCGTATTTTTGGGGGGTATTTCTGCCGGGCAGGCAGAATTTCCCGCCGGTTCTGCCGGGCTTAAACGGGAAGTGCTTGTTGAAGCAATCGTAGTGCAGGTCGGCGCTGATGCATTGGCCAGACTCCGGATTGGGCCGAATATGGAGCCATTATCTGAGATAAAGGTATCGCTGCCGATGCTGTTATATGTTTTGGCCGACCCGAATGCTGCAAAGACGATAACTTCGGCAAAGATGAAAGTCTGGGCCGGTGAAACAGGCGAGGTTAAAAACGGGCAGAATATAAAATACCTTATCAAAACGGATGAAGGTTCTTTTGAGCAGAGGGTTACGGATACGTTCTTTGGAACGATATTTGAAGCAACGCCTGTTATTGACGAGGAAGGGGACATCTTGTTGAGCTTTAAATTTGAGCACCTTGAAGCGGTTCCGCCAGAGGAAGTTGACCCTCAAACATCTTTGCCAATAGGTGAGCCGATACAGGTCGCTGCAACGACACTGATCAGTCGTGTAAAAATCAAGTCCGGTGAGCCGATGATTGCCGGAAGAATGGAGATGACGGCCTCGGAGCCACAACAGTTCGTGCTTGTTCGGGCTGAATATTGAGAACAAGCAAGATTTAGAACCAACTTAGGTTTTTAGCTTTAGTTTGCCGACTAATTGGTGTGCGAGGCGGGCAGGTTCCGGCAGCCGATAGCGAGCCGTGCAGGATAGAACCATTCTAACAGCATCCTCCAATGTGCATTTGTTTCCCACCGAAACAAAGACGGGCTTGACCTTTGTGCGAGTGCGCAGGACGGCGCCGATAGTTTCGCCCTTGTCTTTTAATAAACTGTATGCGCCTTTTTTAAGGGGCGGCATCTCGAAGTCGCCGATAAGGCGGCTTTTTGCGCAGCCGATGGTCGGCTTATTGAGGAATAAACCAAGATGTGAAGCGATGCCGAAACGGCGAGGGTGAGCGATGCCCTGGCCGTCAATGATGAACACATCCGGCTTTGTTTTAAGTTTCTCAACAGCGGCGATACAGGCCGGCGCCTCGCGGAACGAAAGCAGTCCCGGGATGTAAGAGAAGGTGACTTTCCGGACAGCGGTTGCTGTCTCGATAAGCTCAAAGTCAGGCAGTTTCAGGACTACAACGGCTGCGATAATTTTATGACCGTCCCTGCTGAAGGCACAATCGATGCCGGCTACAGTTTTAGGCTCACCTTTTAACTGAACCAACTGCACCTTTTCGCTGAGGCGCTTTTGTAGAGCTACAGCCTGTTGGTAGGACAAATCCCAGCTATGTAATTTCTTAGTTTGCACTTTGTCTTTGGTCTAATAAGAAGCATCACACTTTAGATTATTTATTTTTACTGGTGGTTTTCTTTTCACATGATATACCCTCGGCAGTCAGAGCTTTAGTAATAACATCATCAGATTTTAGTTTCAGACGTACTACGCCCAGAACCCCATAAGTTCTCTTGCTTGTTATTGACTCATCGTGCTTGTCTTCAACATCCTGCATTTCCATAAGTGCGGTGAAGAAAACAGTGTAAATATTGTCACCTTCTGGTATCAATCCGAGTGGTGTGCGCATCAGTGTCCACCATTTTTTCACTTCCGGCTCTAAGTTGATAAACGTTGCTTTAGTCCAGTGTATGCCATCTTTCGATAGTGTGTAGCCGAAGGTTCTGTTGATTCCTCCACCGTCGACCATAGCGATGTAAGTGCCATCGGGGAACTGGGTGACGACCGGGTTTTCAGCGAACTTGGATTTTAGGTCCACGGGATTAAGTTCGTTGCATCTTTTCCAGGGCCCCGCCATATCATCTGCTTTGGCTAGCCCAACGCCCCAGAAACTACAGGGCCAATGCTCAGTATTTGCACTTCCATAGAATGCATACCACTTATCGCCAACGGGATACATAAAGAAAGAATCTGTTCCCTGTAGCCCTTCCCAGGGGTTTGAATCGGGCCCTGGCTCAAGTATTATTCTCAAATCTACATAGGGGCCATCCAGTCCATCTTTTCCAAGTACTGATGATACCGCCCTCCAAATCCTACCTTCGTGATTTATGTACCAGGAATGGTCCGTGCTGGGTTTGCACTTATAAGCGACATAAGTTAGATTCCATCGTCCTTCTTTTTCGTTGTAATAGGGCATAGGTGACCAAAAGGCGGCTCTGGGGTCTTTGCCGGTAAAATCTCCACTTGATTCATACAACGTTGAGACTCTTTCCCATTTTATCCCATCTTTGCTTTTCCAATGTGCAAGGCGCATCTTGACCCATTTTGGGTCGCCAAAGGTTTCTGACGTAAACATATGATACTCACCTTTGAATCTGAAGGCTCGGCCTCCTTCAAAGCCGTATTCGTTGCCCTCTGTACCAAGGTCGCCTTTTTTAAGAACCGGGCCATCATGGACATTGATGACTTCAAATATGCAGTCTCTATTTGCAGATGCCGTTACAGAGGTTAGCAAAATTACTGCAAATAGTGTTGAGATTAGTCTTTTCATAATATGCCCCTTTTAAGTCACAAGTCATTTTTTAATATTTTCCATATTCGTGCAGTGTTTCGACCATCACCATAATATTTTCCGGGGGTACATCATTCTGGATGTTGTGGACAGCGGTGAAAACGAATCCTCCGCCGGGGGCGAGGTCATTGATACGGCGTTTTACTTCGTCGCGGACCTGGTCGGGTGTGCCGTGAGGCAGTACCTCCTGGGTGTCGCAGCCTCCTCCCCAGAAGGTAATGTCCTTTCCGAATTCTTTCTTTAACTGGGCCGTATCCATATCTTTGGCAGAGACCTGTACTGGATTTAAGATATCAACGCCGATTTCTATGAGGTCGGGGATAAAATCGCGACAGGCACCGCAGCAGTGGTAAAAAATCTTTGCATCAGTTTTTTTCTTAACGGCGTCAAGGAGCTTTTTGTCTTTCGGCTTAATCAGGCGTCTGTAAGTGTCCGGTGAAATCATAGGTCCTTCCTGGCCTGTCATATCGTTCCAGTAGATAAAGACGTCGAGGTAGTTGCCGAGCAGGTTGAGGTAGCGATTGCAGGTTTCTATGTAGATATCCGTAATTTTACTCATAACGGTGTCGGCGAATTCTTCGTTTGCAGCCAGAGACATCAGAAAGTTTTCCATACCCATCATTCTTTCTGGCTGTTCAAAAACGCCTCCGCCGAAAATGGCGGTTCCGGTGAGAGCATAGTCGGTATTTTCCCGCAGGTATTTGGCCTTGTCCCGCAGGTGCATAAACGATTCTTGGCTTGGCGGTTCCGGCCATTTATAGTTCTTCAATTCGTTCATATCGATGTTGTTGATGGGGAATTCGACCCAGTCGAAATAGTGGCCGCCCTGCTTTGGCATGCGCAGTTTTGCGCCCCATCCGTCGTAGAATGCCCAGTAGTCGCCGTCGTCGAGGTATTGTAGGTCGGCGCCGGCGACGTAGTCTGCTTGGACTGTGTGGACGTCGACACCGAGTTTTTTTAGAAGTTGCGGGTCGATGTAAGGGAGCCGTTGAACGTGGTCGAATATTTTTATGTCCTCTTTGGGCATACCGAGATAGTCTCTTAAATCGGCGTAAGCTTTTGTAGTTATGGACGAGATGATTGTGCCGCCGATGTCGAGTGGCACTTTGTCCGGCTCTTTGTGGTTAAGTGTGGCGACAACTCGTTCCCTGGAATTCATAGGTTTCCTTTCTTAAGATTTTTAAGTTTTCCTTTTATAAAGCGTTTGCCCAGCCGACGATGCAAAGGCCTATCAGCAAGACGATTGAGCCGATAGCCATAGTTGTAAGGGTTTTTCTGGAGGCGACTTTCCATTCGCCGGTCAATAGGCCAAGTACGTTGGCCCATAAGATTTGGGCGGCGTTGATAACGGCCCAGCCGACGGAGCCGCCCAGTTCACCCATATTTGTAGATGAGACACCGAACAGGGCCACGCCGACGGTCCATATACCCATAATTGAGGTATAGATGAAATAAATTCGGTTGTCTTTTGGCTGATACAGGTTCCAGGTTTTATTTTTGTTCAGCAGGTGGATTGCATAACCGAGGTTGAAGAAGAATCCTCCGATTAGCGCCAGCGGCAGGACTGCGTTAGCAGACAGGGCCTTGTGGGCGCCGAGTGATTCAGCCGTTTTTGCTAATGGGATGCCGAATCTATATGCATAGTTTAGGCCGGGACATAATAGGCCACTTATCAGGCAGATAGTTAATCCCTTTCGGAGTGTTTTTTTCTCTTTCGGTTTGTCGGCGTCAGCATCTATTGAGCCGGCTAAGTCTTTTTCTTTCATAGCGGCTGCCAGCCCCCCGATTATTATGCTTATAACAATGACCAACACACCGGCTATCACTGCTAAGCCTTGCTTTTTTAATATCAAGTGTGGACTTTCAAAGAATAAAGGCACAAGTGAACCGATGGATATAATCAGCCCTATCTGAAGGAAAAAGCCAAGGCCGATACCGAGATAATCGAGTCCTTTGCCGAAGGCTATCTGACCGATGCCCCAGCAGGAGCCGAAGAGGATGACTAGGAATAGAACTTTTGCACCGACCTGGCTGTACGCCTGGAAGAGGTTTGGGACAGTGGCAAATGCGATTGCCCAGGGTACAATCAGCAGCACCCATGGCGCATAAACACACCAGGTATTTTCCCATTTCCATCTTTTGTTTAACTTTAACGGCAGGCCGAATGTGCCGGTGCATACCCCCGCAAGAGCTGTCATTAGAACCCAAAACACTTTAATACTCCTTTATTGATTTTTGATAAGATTAGTTTGTGATATTATCCTTTTATATAAGCACGAAAAATACTTTAGCAAGGTACTTTATTATATTTTGTAAAAAGGCAAAAGCAACACCCTATTTTATCATGTTGTACGGTTTTTGGTTAATAGTCATAAAACTGTGGCAAATCCGTTAATAGCCTGTAGTATGGTGTCAAAAGGATGTTTAAGCTCCTGTAGTACTGTACGCGATGTAGGAGGCAACTAAAAATCATTTTATTTTTTGCAATGTCCTGTTACAATTATTAGTTTGGGTTATTGTCAATTTTTCGCAATAAACTGTCCAGAGAGCAGATGGAAAAAGTAATAAAGATAACCGGGGCGGCTGAGCATAATCTTAAGAACATCAGCCTTAGCATTCCGCGGGACAAGCTGGTAGTGATTACGGGCATAAGCGGCTCCGGGAAAAGCTCGCTGGCCTTCGATACTATTTATGCCGAGGGCAGAAGGAAATATGTCGAGTCGCTCAGCGCTTATGCGAGACAGTTTTTGGAGCAGATGCAGAAGCCGGCGGTATCCGAGATTACGGGGCTTCCGCCGACGATTGCGATTGAACAGCGGAGCGCAAGCAGCAATCCCCGCTCGACGGTGGCAACGACGACCGAGGTGTATGATTACTTCAGGTTGCTGTTTGCCCGTGCGGGTCAGCCGCACTGCTGGGTGTGCGGCAGGGAGATTGCAAGCCAGCACTCATCGCAGATAGTCGAGTCGATACTTGGCCGGCCGGAAGATACGAAGGTCCAGATTTGCGCCCCGCTTGTCCGCGGCAAGAAAGGCGAGCATAAAGAAATATTTGCCGATATTCAGCGTCAGGGTTTCGTGCGGGTGCGCGTTGACGGCGAGATTTATGATTTGAAGAACGTCCCGCCCCTGGACAAGAACAAGAAGCACGATGTTGCGGCGGTTGTTGACCGGCTGATTATCAAAGGCGAGGTTCGCACCCGCATGGCGGATTCCGTGGAGACGGCCCTGAAGTTGGCTGACGGTGTGATTTTGGTTCTGGTGGCGGAGACCAGGGGACAATCGAGCAGCAGTTGGGAAGAGGTCATCTACAGCGAGAAGTTTGCCTGCCCCAAGCACCCGCGGGCAAGTCTGGAGGAGTTATCGCCGCGGCTTTTCAGCTTTAACAGCCCCTACGGTGCCTGCAAAAGCTGCGACGGTCTGGGGACGATACTGGAGTTTGACCCTGATTTGATTGTGCCGGACAAGAGCGTTTCGTTAGAGAGCGGCGCAATCGATGCGTGGCGCAAGGGCGGCAAGAGGATGAATATTTTTTATAACCGGCTCATTAAAAGGTTCTGCAGAAATATAGGAACAAGTAAATCGATACCATTTGAGGAGATACCAGCGGAGATAAAAAGGGTCCTGATGTACGGGACGACGGAAGCCGACGAGGGCAAATACGGATTGGGGTTCGAGGGGGTAATCCCAAACCTTTCGCGGCGATGGAAGACGACCAGCAGCGAGTATGTCAAGGCGCGCCTGCACAGTTATCTTTCGGAGCAGCCCTGCAGGGACTGTGGGGGCGCAAGGCTGCGGCCGGAAGCGGTGGCCGTGACGGTGGGAGGAAAGAATATACGGGAATTGACTTCGTTGAGCATTGAGAAGGCACTGGATTTCTTCAATAAGCTGAAGCTGGATAAAGAGAAGTCCGTAATTGCGGCGCAGGTATTGAAAGAGATAAAGGCCCGGCTGAATTTTATGGTTGACGTGGGGCTTGGGTATTTGACGCTGGACCGGCGAAGCAGCACACTTGCCGGCGGCGAGGCGCAGCGGCTTCAGTTGGCGACGCAGGTGGGCAGCGGACTGGTGGGGGTCTGTTACGTGCTCGATGAGCCGACGATAGGACTGCACAAGCGCGACAACGGGCGGCTGCTTGGGATACTCAAGCGTCTTGTCAGGATAGGCAATACGGTCATAGTTGTCGAGCATGACGAGGACGTTATCAGGAGCGCCGACCATATTATCGACATCGGCCCTGCTGCCGGTGCACACGGCGGCGAGGTCGTCGTTCAGGGCAGCTTCGAGACAGTTGCAAACTGCACTGCGTCACTGACTGGCGAATATCTCAGCGGCAGAAAGAAAATCGCCCTGCCGCTAACCAGGAGGAGCTATAACCTTAGAAAGTGCATCGAAGTCAAAGGGGCATTGGAGAATAATCTCAAGAACATCGATGTGAAATTTCCGATAGGAGTGTTTACCTGCGTGACGGGGGTATCGGGGTCGGGCAAAAGCACGTTGGTCAGCCAGATACTGCTGCGGGCATTGAGGCGCCGGCTTTACTGGTCGCGGGAGTCGCCCGGCAAACACAAGACCATTCTTGGCACTTCGCATATCGACAAGGTCATAGAGATAGACCAGTCGCCCATCGGCAAGACCCCGCGGAGCAACCCGGCGACTTATACCGGCGTGTTCGACCTGATAAGAAAACTGCTGAGTATGACCCGCGAAGCGAAGATTCGCGGATACAAACCCGGCCGATTCAGCTTCAACGTCAAGGGCGGACGATGCGAATACTGCAAGGGTCAGGGGACAAAAAAGATTGAGATGCACTTTTTGCCCGACGTTTATGTGACCTGCCAGAGCTGCAAGGGGACGAGGTTCAATCCGGAGACATTGCAGGTCACCTATAAGGGTAAAAGTATCGCCGATATTCTCGATATGAGGATAGATGATGCACTTAAATTTTTTGCGAATTTTCCGACGGTTGTGCGGATATTGCGGACGCTTAACGATGTCGGCATGGGCTATATGCAGCTCGGACAGTCGTCAACGACGCTTTCGGGCGGCGAGGCGCAGCGGGTAAAGCTTGCCACCGAGCTTGGCAAGGCCGCTACCGGACATACATTATATCTGCTCGATGAGCCGACGACGGGGCTGCACTTTGCCGATATTCATAATCTTTTGAATGTTCTGCAGCGGCTGACTGACTGCGGCAATACGGTTGTGGTAATCGAGCATAATCTTGATGTCATCAAGATGGCGGACTATATAATAGACCTTGGCCCGGAGGGCGGCGATGCCGGCGGCAGGGTCGTTGCATCAGGCGCACCGGAAGAGATTATAAAAAATAGAAAAAGCTATACAGCGATGTATCTGAAAGACAAGCTGAAGGTCTAATACGAAGATTTTCAATTTGTCGATAAGCAGGTATTTTTAGGATATGGTAGTAATGGGGATTTTATGATTGCTGCGGCACTCAAATGGACGGGAGGCGTTGACGGATTTCTGGAAATAATCGACCAGCGGAAGCTGCCGGGGGAGTTTGTCAAAATGCAGTGCCGGGATGTCGAGCAGCTTTACGAAGCTATAAAGACGCTTGCCGTTCGCGGCGCTCCGGCGATAGGCGTTGCCGGCGGATACGGACTGGTTTTGGCAATGCAGAACCGTGAGGCGTGCTGCTCGATATCCGGTGCGCTCGAATGTCTGAAAGAGGCCGCTAATTATCTTGGCTCATCGCGTCCGACTGCGGCAAATTTGTCCTGGGCGATGGAGAGGGTAAAGAAAAAAGTAGAAGATTTTGCCGCTGCGAATCCGAAGGCGGAACTGCGGCAATTGCAGGAGATTATTCTGGCTGAGGCCAATGCGATTTGCGCTGAGGACGTCGATATGTGTCGGCGGATTGGAGAAAACGGTCAGAAGTTTATCAAGAATGGAAACGGTGTTTTGACGCATTGCAATGCCGGTGCGCTGGCGACGGCGGGGCAGGGGACGGCGCTGTCGGTGATGTTCGAGGCACATAAAAGAGGGAAAAAGTTCAGGGTCTATGTCGATGAGACTAGGCCTTTGCTGCAGGGTGCCCGGCTTACCACGTGGGAATTAAAACAGGCGGGTATCGATGTCACGCTGGTATGTGACCATACAGCCGGCTGGCTGATGAAGCAGGGTAAGATTAGCGCGGTGATAACGGGAGCCGACCGGATTGCGGCAAACGGGGATGCGGCGAATAAGATTGGCACTTACAGTTTGAGTATCCTGGCGAGGGAGCACAAAATACCTTTTTATATTGCTGCGCCGTCAAGCACATTCGATTTGAGTATAAAGAGCGGGGCCGAGATACCCATCGAGGAAAGGCCGGCTGATGAGGTGGCCTTTTTAGGCGGCAAAAGGGTCGCAGCGGATGGGGTCGATATTTATAACCCTGCCTTCGATGTGACGGAGGCGAAAGATATTGCGGCCATTATTACCGAAAAGGGGGTAATTGAAAAACCCACGAAGGAGAAAATAGCCGGTCATTTGCGGGAAAGATGAACCGTGCCGCAAGTAAGTGATAATCACGGGCAAGATGCCCGTGCCACCAAAGCTACGTGACGGCTATTACTTTATTGACCTGCGGGATTCTTTCCTTGAGGATTCTTTCGATGCCGGCTTTCATAGTCATTGCGGCGCCGGGGCAGCCGGAACAGGCACCCTGCAGGCGCAGCTTTACGTTGTTGTCGTCGTCTGTCGATACGAGTATGACGTCGCCGCCGTGGCCCTGCAGGGCCGGTCGAATGGTAGAATCAATAACGTCTTTTACTTTTTCCTCGAAGCTCTGCTCGGCGTTAGTTTCGCCGCAGCCGCATTGTTCACACATAAGAAATCTCCTAAGGTTATTCTAACTCAATGATTATAGCGACAAATGATTCCAGAACAAGGAATTTTTCTACATGCCGAAATAGGTTCGACCCTTCGACTCCGCTCAGGGCAGGCAAGCTCACTACAGGTGGTTCGACTTTGCTCACCACAAGTTGGGTTTGATGGTTCGACTTCGCTCACCATAAATTGGGTTTGTTTGGGTTCGTTTTGAATAGTTCGTAGTTCGTTGTTCATTGTTATTAGTCATTGTGTAAACTACGGTTACAACCATTTTGGTATTTTGGAAATTGGGTTCGTTTCGCATAATTAGCCACCTATGAAGAGCTTGAAGTCAAGAAATAAAATCCCTCTTTGCTCACTTTTTACTTCGAGGGCATCCTTGCAAATTCTGCAAGCCGATTTCGATTTTCCATCTGCCCGGATATCTACTT
>Ga0315289_10000141_pt1 | contig 115632 bp, 193 predicted proteins | sample YL17G11_40_MG_FD_203452 | JGI IMG/M metagenome (GOLD analysis project Ga0315289, IMG submission 203452) | Sediment microbial communities from Yellowstone Lake, YNP, Wyoming, USA - YL17G11_40 | ecosystem: Environmental > Aquatic > Freshwater > Lake > Sediment | place: USA: Wyoming | collected... | reverse complement strand
ACATGCATTCTATTTCCTTGCATGCCACAAGAAATTGCTCCTTTCAACATTTTTCCAAATTCATCTTCATTTTTTTCTTTACTCATTTTTTCTTGAACCTCTTGCAATTATCAACCGTTAACACATCGCGAGGCATTTTCCACGCCTTGCAAAAATTCAAACTCGCCAAATAATGCTTGCAATCGTCACAAACAACTTTCATGCTCTCGTTCAATTTGTCCTTGAACCTCTCAAATTCCTTTTGTTCTTTTTTGCTTCTCGGAACAAGCGCGTGCAAGTGTTTTAAATCGGTCGGTTTTTGCTGTTTTCCACCCATTCTTCTTCATCTCTCATTTTTCTTTATCTTGCCTCCATATCTCCATCCACTTGTTTATTCTTTTCTGAACGTTATCAAAGAATGCTATTGTAGAATCGTGTTCGTCTCTCACATCCGATATTACATCCATCAGTTCCAAAACAATATAATGCTTGTTTTTCACAATCCATCTTTCGCTCATTTAATCATCATCTTCATCATAATCATTTTTTTCGTTAATAAAATCCAAATCATGGTTGTTTTTATAATACTCTTTCCACGCTTTTATTATTTCATCACCTTCATTTTCATTATCATTCCAACATTCTAACAACTTCGCAGATAACGGTTTAACATCGTGTATCTTGCACAGATTATTATCAACCAAGAACACGCACTTTCCTTCGTTGTATGTTCTATCGCATGGTATGAACTTTCCAATCAAATCTTGTTGATTTACTCCAGCAGGCTTTACATAACAAAAATCATCACTACTTTGTTTGTCAACACAAAAATACTTCTTAATGCATTCTTGAACACTCAATCGTAAATACTCTGCAATTTTCTTGAATTCTTCTGGAGTTGGAATGCAAGTTCTCCTATTACAACACCAACCACATTTCACACATTCCTTTACTCCTAAATCTTTTGCAGTCTTGAATTGTTGTTTTAATGTTTTCAGTCTCTCATATTCTTGTTCTTGTTTCATTATTCCATCAAAAAAACCAAACATTGTTTTTCATATCTCCTTTTTTTCTTATTCTCCTTTTCTTTTTTATCATCTTGTTCTTCTAACATTTGTTCAGAAAGTTTGACTAATTCGCCCAATTTTAGGTTTTCTTTTTGCAATCTCCTGCATTCATTTAATAAATCCATTCTACTCATAAACTCATATTTATCGTGGTTTTCGCTCATTGTTCAATCACACATCCATATCTTTTCGCATTCTATCTTTATCTTTCCACTCTTGATACTAACAACCGATCTTTTGCAATCGAAACATCTCTTCGCATCCTTCGTCAAACCATCGTTCCCACACTTTATTTTCATTTTCTCGCTTCCTTAATTTTGTCTATTCTTGTTCTTCCATTATTCCTATCATTTTCAATAAAATTTTGGTGTTTTCTATTCCCAAATCAAACGGAAGTCCGAAATGCTTGAAGATTACTTTTAAAAGTCCTTCAAGCAACTCTGTCCGTGCTTTCATGTAATTATGATTATTAGTTTTTGTATTAATGCTTTCTTTTTCGTTCATGTATATCATATATGATACTTTCTATTTAAAGTTTTAGTTGTTATATACATGCTCAAAAAAAAGTTAAAAAAAATAAATTTGCTTCTTTAAAGTCTTTTTTTCCATTCGTTAGGATTCAGATCTTTACCTTCTTGATTTGTTACCGTCAATTCTGCCTTTATTTCTTCTAATCCGTTGTTCTTTACCATCATGATCTTCCCCGTAAAATCCTTTCCTTCATCCAATGCTTTTCGCATGTCTTTCCTTAGTTTTTTTAACGCTTTGTGATATGGTCTAAATTTAGTCTTTATTATTCCATCAATATCAGACTTTAATAAACTATCAATTACTTTATACTTAACCATATTAAATGTAATTCTTTATATTATTTAAAGTTTTATGTTCAAAAAAAATCAAAAAAATCAAAAAATTACATTGCTTTAAAATCTTGGTTAATCAAATTCGTTAACCATTTGTTCAAGAATTCGTTAAGTTCCTTCTTATTTTTCAAATGAACCAATGTTCTGCTTTCAGTTTCAACATACACTTCCTTATATCCAAATCCATCCTGATAAGTCATCGCTTCAGCCATTTTTGTTTCTGGATATACTCTAATTTCCATGTCAGGATCACACATCAAATCCCCGTTTTGTTCGTAGTCATGTGCCATTGAAATTCTAAATTCTTTATTATCTCCACGCAAAAAATCAACGTTCAAATCCATCAATCCAATCGATTTGTATTTTAAATATTCGTTGTTCTTTAACGCATCAAAATCAACAATTCTTGATAACTTGTCAAAAATTCTTTCGAAAACAGTTTTAGTCATGATTAATATATGTCTTTGTTCGTATTTAAAGTTTTGGTATTATCATTTATATTATAATCAAATATACTTTTTTGATTTTTGTGTATTAAATAATCTAATAAAATCTTTCCTTCCATAGAATTTACTTTATTCCTTACTATTTTAGAAAATTTTTCCTTTGTTTGTTGTTTTGGATTTAAAGTAGATAAATATTTTTTAGAATGGTGACATCCTACTTCTCTTATTCTTTTTTTTTTATCAGAAGGAATAGCAACATTAGACCAATAACAATGTCTTCCTCTAATACAACTAGGTTTAATTAAAGGAGAATAAAAAGGAATAACATTTTCTACAATCCAATTACCTTTAAACCATTGTTTTAAAAAAATTATGATTGAATATAATTTCAAATCTGGAAGTCTTATATTCCATGTTTGATTGAAATTAATATTTATTCTTGAATGAGTAACACAAGGAGGAGATGCCCAAATTATATCAAATTCTTGATAGTTTTTTTCTAAATATTCATAAGCATCTCCTATTATCATTTTATCTTTTGGAAACCTTTCTGAATATAATTTAGCTATTTTTTCATCATATTCTACAGCAGTTATTTCATACTCATTCTTCCATAATTCTCTATTTCCTCCAATTCCACTAAAAAGATTTAATATTTTCATTGTTTATTTCCCTATTTAATGTTTTGGTTTTAATAAAAAAAAATAAAAATAAAGAAAAAAAGTTAAGTTATATCATATAAAAAACTTTATTGATTTCTTCTTTTATTTTTGAATCAATAATTGTTATTTTTTCATTTTGATTTGGTTTGTATTCAATAGATCTTCTACTCAAATCTTTTAATATTTCTACATCTTCAGAAGTAATATTATTCATTTCTTTCATACAACATAAAGGAAAATAAACAATATTATTTCCTTTACTATCAATTTTTGGACTTGGATATGTAATTGGAAAACTTTCTTTTCCTTTTCCATTATCATATTCATAAAGAATTGTTCTTTCTATTTCTAATACATCTAATCGATTTCCATAAATCTTTTTCATTCCTTCATCAATAAAATAAAGAAAAAAAGGCATATTATATTTCATAGAAAGTTCTTTATAATTATTATAATACTTTTCATCTATTCCTGTATCTGGATATATATTCCTTCTTGCTTTTGATTTAACATCTCCAATAAATATTTCTTTTTTGTTCTTATTTGAAACAAATCCATCACACAAATGAGAACCAATTGATTTGGTTGTATATACAACATATCCTTCTTTTTCTAAATAATCTTTTACTATTCTTTCTCCAAAATTTCCTTTTTTTACTTCTGGTTTATCTTCCCATTTTCCAAAATATTCTTCTATATTTCTTTCCATTATTTAGCTTTACCTTCTAATATTTCTCCTATTCTTCTTTTAAAGTTTGATTCGTATGATTTTTCTTTTTCAAATCCAATATAATGCCTTCCAGATTTTATTGCAGCTATTAATGTACTTCCAGATCCCATGAATGGATCTAATATAACTTCTTCTTTTCCTGTTGAGTTCTTTATCAAATATTCTAATAAATCTTCTGGTTTTTGTGCATCGTGTTGTTTGTTCATTGGTTTATCATACTTCAACACATCAGGTGAAACTTTAGCATTTAGTTCTCTCAAATCTCCTTTTTCCATCTTGCAAAAAAACACGGTTTCATAAATCGAAGCATATCTTTGCTTAAAATTACATAGATTATGATTATTTTTATACCAAATCAATGGAATAGAATATACTGCAAAATATTTTTCAAGCAAATTCTTAAATTCAACAAAAAACATTGTTGGAAAGAACACATAAACGTGTCCATTATTTTTCAATACTCTTTTGCATTCCTTGAATACATCATCAAGCAAAATCAATACCTCTTTCAGTTCTTTATCAAATTGTGGATTAGTTGTTTTTCTTGAAGGCACGTATTCAACACCCCAAGGAGGATCAGTAATCATACAATCAATCGAACCATCTTCTAACTTTTTTAATTCATCTCTACAATCTACTCCAAACAACGCTTTATCTTTTGCTCCTTCGTTCAATCTTTTAATTACCGTTGCTAATCTTTCCGTTGTATATTCTCCGTTTTCTATCGATTCAATCAATTTCTTAGCATCTATTGTTGGATCTAAATTATCTTCAAGTAATTGTATTTGTTCTTCTATTTCTTTTAACGCATTTGTTTTTTCTTGTATTTGATTTGTTGATACTTTACATTTCTTTTCTTCAATGAACCATTTGATTGTTTTTAATTGGTGTTCTTCGTTAAGTTCATATAATCCACTATTTCGAAACCATCCTTCAGTAAAATTAAAAGTTGTAATTGCAACTTTTTCAGATGCACGATCTTTTTGATGCAACTTGCAAAACTCTAAAAATTCTGCAACTATATTTTTGAGTAAAGCAGAATAAGATTTAATAAGATTTTCTTCCCATCCAATTATTATACTAATTTCTTTTAATGATTTATTTTCTTTTTTCAGTCGTTCAATCATATACAAATAATCAAACAAATCAATTGGCGCATAAGTTTTTTCCGCTTCGTTATCTTGTATCGCAAGTTGATACAAATCCCCTTCGTTATCGATCAAACATGGCACTTTTTCCACTTTCATCTCAATCAATGCTTTTAGCCTATGATTTCCTCCCGCTACTACATACTTTCCGTTTTCAGTATCAGGAATTACCAACAATACCCTCGCCTCGTCAAATCCATTTTCCTTCACACTTTCCTTTATCTGTTCCACGGTATGTTGCCTTATTTCCCTCAATCCCGAAAATTTCAAATCCTTTACATCAATCCATTTATATTCTTTCATTCATTATTTCACTCGTTCATTCATTCATTCTTTTGTTCGTATAGTTGTTCATTACTTTTAAACCTTATTTTTTTCCTGTATCGCAACAATCCTTTTTATCGCATCTTTTCTTCCATATTCTTCGTTCGTTTCAAACGGTTTCAATGCCTTCATCATTCCATTAAACGAAACATTTTCATGTTTGATTCCATTCAAGAAAAACGAATATACTTCGTATTTTTTACTATTATATTTCATTTCTTTTGTTTTTGTTTTAATTTCATCTATTTCAAACACTATATTATAAACATATTTCTTGAAAAATACTCCATGTTTATTGCTCCATTTAACACAATATATTCCTTTTTCATCATATCCTACTCCTTCAATTGGCTCGTTGTTTTTCTCTTCATAAACCATTCCTTTATTTATCCATTTTATAAATTGAAATCTTCCTTTGTTTTCTTCAGGCAAAAAAATTTCTTTTTCATTATCGTTCTCGTTCATTTCTTTTTCAAGTCTTCGTTCAATTTCTTAATCAACGATTCAATAATCAACGATCTATTTATCTTTCCTTCCTTCTTTTCGTTTATCAAATTCACGCATTCGTTTAACATGTTGTTTGCATCTTCAGAAAGCGAGAATATATACGGTTTTTTGTTTTTCTTTATTTCCATTTCATCATCTCATATCTTCTATATTTTTTTAAATAATAATATAGATAATTCTTTATTTATAAACTTTTCTATTTTCGTATATACAGGCTATTAAAATATATATTTTTATTACTCCCATTACACGAGAAACCATATATATACATTCATTTAGTATATATTTTTATTATATATATCAAGAAAAAATACCATATATATCAAGAAAATGTATCATTTTCAATTCAAAAAAATAAAAATCAATTATCAAGCTTTCAAACCTTCTTATAATACAAAAAAAAATGTGATTTTCATTGAATATATACCCATAAAATAAGAAAGGAAAGCTTTAGAACCCGTCACAAAACTAGCGTTACATTTCATCGATCATCCGTGTGTATCCGTATAATAATATTTAATTTTTATATATTTATTTATATATATATTTATATTTATATGTTTATATATTAAAATGAAATTTTTTCTACATAACCATATATATATTATTTTTTTAATAAAAATATTATATATATATAGGCTTATTTTTATTTGTTTAACCTTTATCTCTTCGAAATCAATGATACATTTTTATTACATTTTCATTACATTTTATATGATATGTGTTCATTATTCATTTTATAATGGTTTGAACAAGTGTGTTTTGTAATGCAAAAGTAACACAAAAAAATCAAACAACTTTAAATACTTGTAATGATATTTGTATAGTATTAACGTTGAGATTTTTGAACGATGAAGCAAAAAACGATCAACAGGTTAGAATATTGGTTGTTTAAATACAACACGATATTGATGGCATTGGTGTTTTGCCTGAGCGTGTTACTTGTCTATTTAACGAAAGAATGGTTGAAATGATAATCGGGTTGTTAATTATTTGAAAGATATAATTGAAAGAAAAAAAGACGATGTGAAAAAATGAACGAATTAACGAAAAAGAAAAACGAAAAAGGAACTTGTCCGATTTGTGAAGGCAAAACAAGAGCAGAACGAATAGAATCAGACGATGGTTTGTGTGGAGGTATTGATTTTCATTGGAACGAAATATGTCCAAAATGTGGAAATGTTAAGTTTGTTCGAGATAATATTGAAGAATATAACAAAGAAATAGATGAACTTGATAAAATGAAAGAATTTGTTGATTTTTATCCAAAAATCGAATATCTTTTGAAAGAAACAAGCTTTGTTTTTGATGCTTTTAAATGGTTTGAAGAAACGATTGAATTTAGAATCGAAAAAAAAATAATATATTTGAACAAACATTATAATTTTGATGATAAAAAATGAAACCTAAAAACTGGTTTGACGATTTCATATCCGAACTTGGCAAGCAATGGCAAACCGAACAAGATCCAGCAATCAAGCACGAACTAATGATTGAATCTTGGTTCGTTCGATATTTTCAAGAAAAAGATCATCCGGAATGGAACGAATATGTTGTTAGATAACGATAATGTTTTGAAAGATAAAGATGGGAAAAAGATCGAAGTTGAAATTGAAGATTATAAATATATCAATGTAAAGCAGTTTTCAGACGATTTTGATAAAGATCGAAAAGAAAGAAATTTCATATTGCCTTCAATAGATGAATTTTTTCACGAACTTGCTTCTTTTTTTATTGGCATGTTATGGACGGTACCTATTGAAAAGAGAGAATTTGCTAAATTGCAGTATTTTTTGTTGCTTGATATGATGAAAAAAGGTATTAATCAACATATTAATGATATTAAATAATTTTTTTTCTTTTTTTTATGATTTTTAATAATCGTTTTTTAATGATTAAAACAAAACAAAACATAACATTTAAATATCTTTGATTATTTATTACTCATGGAATGATCGAAGAGAACTTACAGAAAAAACGATTATATATTACTGCAAGGGAAAATCTAAATCCCAACTTAAATCATTACGATTTTTTATATATATATATTATAGCTACAGTTTTTTCTTCTCTTCTTTCATTCACTTTTGATGTGTGATTGAACATGAAAGTTGATATTGTAAAAGTAAAAGAAAAAATGTTTGATTTTAAAGGAACAAAAGGATTGATATTGCTTCCTGAATCTGATTTAGATTGGGGATTTTTAGGTAATTTGTTTGATGTTGTTAATGAATGTTCAAATACAACTTTTATTATAGATGTAATTGATAATAATTTTATAATGAGAAATGTTGAGGATAATGAATGATTAATCATGAAAATCAAATATATAGATAATGAAAATGAAAAAGGTTTCATTTTTACTCCTGAATGGGAAACTGAAAAACTATTTTTGGATATGTTTTTTTCGATGTTTGAAGATACAAATGGAGTAATTGGTGTTGATTATAATTATGATAAAGAAAGTAAAATATATAACAAATTTAAAATAACAACTTATAGATCGTGGTAATGAATGTTAGGTATAATAAATAGATTGGTGATAATACCTTATAAATGTGAATCTTGCGAGAAATTACGATTGATGAGCATTAAAGACAAATGGTACGATAAAATAATAAATAAAAGAACTAAATTATTAAATGGACATTTATGCAAAAAATGTTCAAAGGAATATTTTGATGGTTTTTTTGATGATGATTATGATTGATGTTCACGTTTTTATGCTTGGAATGTTGCTCGCTTGTGTAGTTTGGTTGATTTTAGTGGTTATATATGGAATCAAGTTGTTATGTAGCGAAAAATATTATCATGATTAATAAAAGATCGTTTGATACTCAACAAGATTGGTATGATCATTCTTCATTGCTTGATCGTTGTGATATATGCAAAAGAACGATTCCGGCTCCTTTCAAGCGAATTGAAAAAGGTTTTCTTGTTTGTTGCGGATGTAATTTTGTTTTTAATGTTGTAAATAAAGGAGTTGATATGAATACGAAACCATTTGTTTGGTACCTTCTTCATTACGCCTTTCATGTGAAAAAGTTTATTGATAATATATATAAAGAGTATATATATAAAGTGTGTGTGTGAAATAGTATGCGTGAAATAGTATTGTATATAATGTTCAGACGTTTGAATGTGTTAAAACGAGGTATAAGGCTTGATCCATACATTCTTTTCCAAAACTGCCTTTAACCTTGTAGTGTGCTCGAAAACGGGGTTTTTAAAGTTGCTTGTTTGGGGTTGGGTATGGGTTTTAATGAGTTATAATTTTTGAACAATAAAGTATATATATAAACAAATGTTTATTTGTATAGATAAGTATCTATACAAATAGAAAAATATCTATACAAACAGAAAAATTTTGATGTAAAAAAATGACAACAATTAAGAGAAAAGTTTGGTTATACATGGAAAAGCATCCAGATGCGAGTATCAGGGAGTTAAAGTTTAATTTTGGAGACATGAATTACAACACGTTAGAATCGCACAGGTTAGAATTCATCAGGTTTCAACAAAGCGACGTGAAGAACATGAAAAGGATCATAAGGAGGATGTACGTGTTGATCAAGGCTAAGATGGCTCCAATCAAACAACTTTCAACCGATGATGTGGAGTTGTTATTGGATGCGGAAAGGGTAATAGTATCAGGAGATTAGATGTAGTTTGGAAGCGAAAGTTCAGAAAGTATAAAGATAAAGAACAAAAAAAAAGAAAAAAGAAAAAAAGAAATATTAATTAGATTTTGGTTTCAGGTGCAACTGAAGCCTTGTTTTGCTTTGCTTTAAACTTTTCGTATTGTTTGGTGACTTTACTGGCATAAATTGCGTGCTTGCCAGTTTTCTCTTCGAAAAGGATCATGTTGGCGTCCTTTTCAATTTTTACTTTTTGAGGTTGTTCCATGTTTTTCACTTTCTTGTTTTGATTTTTAATGTGTTGTTTTTTTATTGTATAAAATAATCTCATTAGTATGAATGATCATAAGAAGTTGTAATATTTAAAGTTATTGAAGTTGTTCAAAAAAAAATAAAAAAAAGATCAAGATTTGATAATTTCAATCGATATGCCGTTATTGTTATAACAATATATCTTTTGAACTTGTTTTCCATTTGCTTTTATGATAGTAAAAGCAAGAAATAGTTCCCATTTGAAAGGATTTGTGTATCTTTTAACGTTTATTATTTTCATTTTCATATCACTAATTAGTATATGTTTTATATACTATTTAAACTTTTGTTTTTTCAACAACAATTTGTTGCCTGAACAATTCCGAAGGTTTCAAGTTGTGTTCTTCACCATTATTGTTGTTTTTTTGTTGCTTTTTTTCCTTGAAATAAAGGTTCATTTCTTGGATCACTATCGTTAAATTTGTTTGATCTTTATTCTTTTCTTTAACTCTTGCTTGTTTCCTGATGCGTGGTAGCGTGGTATTGAAGTTCTCGATGAACAACCCGTTGTTTTTTAGTTCGTTGACTTCGTCTCGAAGCTCCTGGATTTCTCTTTTCAGGTCCATTAAATCGTCGTGCACGTGATAAATCACCCAAATTGGCGCGTGTTGTTTCTTGATCTGGTGATTCTTCAAGCACTTCAGGTAAAAATACTTCTTGCCACAACTCCGACACACGTAAATTATTTTTTGTTGCTTCGTTCTCATGATTGTTAAATGTTATATCTACAATTGTTAAATATTAGATTGATTAATGTGATCGTGAAAAATAAAAATAATAAAAAAACTTAATTAATTGTTTTTAAATAAAACTTCAAGATTTAAATCTCCATTACTTAAAGGATCGTCTTCCTCGTAATATTTTGGGTTAATGGCTCTGATTATCACGAGGTCTCCAATAACAGTAAGATTTCCCGATTTAACTGAATCAAACTCGTTATGTCTCGAATCGTAAACCTTACGATTAATGGCTTCGTACTTGAATTCTATCGTTTTATCGTCGATCTTTCTCGTTATTGAACCAAAGACTGTTACTCTCCACAAACAAGTCTCCCATGCGTCAACTTCTCCTTTAATATGATATTCCATGTTTTCTATTATAATATTTTGTTTTAAAATAATTCCTCCCATTTTTTTTCACATTCTTTTTTGGTTTTATTTTTTGTTCTATAATTAATATATATCAATCGTCCTATTTAAATGTTTTGTTTTTTTTGTTCATTTTAATGTTCATTCTAAAATGTAGCAATCAATTATTGACAACAAAAAGTTGATGTCAATTCCAAGTTTACTGCAAACCAATACCTTTATATTCAATCCCTTACCATATCTATATATGGTTAAATCCATCGATATTAATGCACTTAAAACTGAACTTTTACACCTATTACAAATCTTATACCCATTTGATCGTGACTTCAAAACTCTTGTTATATGTTTGAATCCAGATCACGTTTTTGGTTCTGATAATAAACTTAAACCGTTTGTTCTTACTCTCCTGAACAATATGCAGAAAAATAATATCGTTGAAACAAAAAAAATTAAAATTAAACGATATGAACACAACCAAAAAAAAATCATTGAAATTTTTTCCTTGCTTGATCAAAAATCAGTAACATGATTCGTAAAATCATATACAAAAACACGTGTTCTATATGGTTTTTTCAACTGATTTTTTTTCCTTTGTATGGTTTATATTACTCGTACTTGCATATATTAAGTTGACTTGTATATACTAGTTAAAACCTACACCATGCCGATTTCTTGTTGTTACACCTAATGCCCATGTGCCCAAACATTGGTGTTACATCACAAGCGTTATTATTATATATCATTACATGTAATTATATATCATTTATATCATGATGTGTTAGAATGCGTGATGTTCTGATACAAACGATCTCCTGATCTTCACGCACTACATCATCACCATATCATTCGTCCTAATCCCTTATTTAATTAATAATATTTATATGTTCATTAAGATCTTTAAAATTTTAAAAGATAAAACCTTCAGTTGTAAGCATGCTTTTTCTTACTTGTAATTATGCAAAAAAGAGGCTTTTTTAGATATTAATTTGTTATAGAAGTTAAATCAAAAAATGCTTTTTTATTTTTTTTAATATGATTTGGAGATCTAGAAAAAATTTTTTTGATAATTATAAAAGATAATTACCTTTTTTCAAAATTTGGAAATATGATAAAAGTTGTTTTTATATCACAAAAATTTTTTTCTGTGATATAATTGCATACATTTTTGAGAACAGAAAATTTTATTCTTATTTCGTGTTTCATAATGTATTTTACAATAAGGACACTGATTAATTTTTAATTCATTATTAAAATGCAAAAACATTTCAACTTCTTTTTTAATTGGATCATTTTCAAAATTTGGTTTGTTTTTTCCATTATGTGACATTGACATTTTCTTTTTAGTTTCTAAAGAATGATGTTTTCCTAACATAGATTTTGTAGGATTTGATGTATTAATTATTGACAACTTTTTCTTAGTTTCTTCAGAATGGGGAATATTATGAATAGGAATTTGAATCCGATTTTGGCTAATAAGATATTTAGAATTACAAGAATAACATATATATCTATAATCATTTACATTATATGTATAACCTTTATCATAATCAATTAATGAAAGAATAAGTTTTTTATTTTTATGACAAATTTCGCATATATTACTTTTTATTTTATATTTTTTTATATATTTTCGAATATAATCAATTGAAGATTCTAAAATTGGTTTTTCTATTATTATTTTTTTCTTTTTTTTCTTTAATTTTTCAGATATTTTTTTCTTTGCTTCTAAAGAATGATGTTTTCCTTTCATTCCTGAAGATTTTCCTTTGCAAGATTGCCTCATTTTTTCTAAAGTTTCTAAAGAATGGTGTTTTCCTTTCATAGGACTTATTCTTCCTTTGTTTTTTTCAGATATTTTTTTTCTTGTTTCTAAAGAAGTTATATGTGAATATCTTTTCCTTTGCCCAATTTTTAAATCATATTTCATATGACAAGATACGCATAAATAACGATAATCTTCAATGTTAAAAGTATAAGGTTGAGGATGGTATAAGAAAGAAAGTACAAGTTTTTTCTTTTCGTGACAACATTCACATTCTTCTGGTTTAATTTTATATGATCTAACAAAAATATGTTTTATGTTTCGTAAAGTAGATTCTTTTAAATTCTTTTTAAAAAAAAAATTAGGATATGGGTCTTTTTTTTTTATTTGGTTTTTTTGAGTATTAATAAAATCTATTAAAGATAATTGTTGAAATGGTTTTTTCATATAAAATAATGAATGAATAATTATAATTAAATGTTTTGGAAAATTAGAAAAAAAAAAGGAAAAAAAAACATTAAAGTAAATAATTTTCTTCTTTATATCTCTTGTTTCGGATGTTTGCGATCCAGAAGATTTTTCTTCGCTTGGTCCAGAAAGCGAACACTGACATTTTTTTATCGTATTTACTTTCGGAAAGAGACGCGTCATATAGGAAAAGGTGTTTTGGTTTTTTCAGGTTGTTTATCAAAACAGTAATTTCTAAACCAGACGTGTAGTTATATATTTTTGTTTGTTTGAACGGATGTTTGAAAAATTCGTCTAGTTCTTCAGTTGTTGCAGTTAATTTACTAACATCAAAATTTATCTTCATGATATATATATATAATTTGATATATTTAAATGTTTTGAAAAGATTAAAAAAAGGAAAAAAAAGATGTTAAATATTTAATTATTGCTTAGTTTTTTTTGGATATATCACGAACTTTTCTAGCAAAGATTCAATAATGAATCGCCTTCCTTCTTTTTGTTCTTCGGTTAAAGCGTTCCATTCTATGTAAGGTTGAGTAGGTTTAGTGATCATTCCTATTTGTTGATTAACCATTTCTCTACAAATTTCGTGGTATTCTTTTGCTAATTTTTCAATTTTTTCTTTTATTTCTACTTTGTTCATATTTTTCTACTTCTATTTATTTTTCTTGTTATTTTGATTAAAACAACATTTTCCTTTATTATTGCACCACAAGTATCCGTTGTGAGTATAAGTATCAAAACGACACATATGGTTTGATTCTTCTAAATATTGGCAATTTATCTTGTGAAAGCAATGGTAAATCCTATACAAGACTACTATGAAGCTATTCTTAGTTTTCATATATTACCACACTACAATTTGGACACGCATATAAGCCTTTTAAAGATAATTCAATAAATTCTTCCGTATCGTGATCGTCAAAATCTCTTATTTTATCGTTCCATTTATCATCGTGTGAATGACCACAGACAGGACATTTCATAACTTGCTTCCACACTCCGCGCAATAGTTAGCATCTGTAGCATTTACCTTACCACACTTTTCGCAAGTGTATTTACAAGAATTAGAACTGTCCAATTCATCCCAACATTTGGTTAGTCTACAAAGTTCTTTCTTTTCCTTTATTTCAAGATAAGGCAATTGATACTTCAAGATTAAATGTAATAGTTTAAGTAATTTATCCCATTCGTCTTGATGCAAATCTTCCGTTAAATCTCTATATATTTCTGTTATATCATCATAGAAAAACCTCTTGTACCGAGAAGGAGATTTTTCAACTAAAAAATGATTTAAAATAAAATTTAATTTTTTAATGCTCTTTTTTAGTTTCCTTCTAGATTTTCTTGATAATATTAATTTGTTAGCGAGGTTATTTTCTGTTGAGATAACATAGTTAACAAAACCGTCTTCTAAAACTTCGCCATTTAATATCTTCTTTTCGATCTGATTGTAAAGATTTTCGAGTATTTTCTTTCTCTTGTCCTTAACTTCTTGAATGCTTTTTTCCAAGCGTTCAATCTTCTCTTTGGTCGATTCTTCCTTTTGCCATTCGTAAATATCACAATATAATTTATCTTCTTTTGGAGTTAATATCAAACGGTTTGTATCTAACGCTTCTTTTTGTTTTATTAATGCATTCTTATAATCAGTTAAATTTTGTAAAGTATAATTAGCAAACATTTCTTCAGATAAACCACACATTTTTGATATTTCTTTTATGAGTTTTTCTTTTGATTGTAATTTCACATCGTTCACGATCTCTTCTAACGATTTGTTTTGATCATTTTTTTCGCATTTTTCTTTAACTTTAGAAGATTGTTCAAACGATAAATCAAACGGTTTATTATAATGATTACAAGGTTTAATTACATTTTTTAAAGGTAAATTTAAACCAATTCCTTGTTTATTATATAAATAACAAACACGAAGTATTTTATTAGAACACGATTCACAATTTTCTTTATCCTTGTTTTTGACTTGTTTTATGATACTTCTGAAAGTGTCTCTTATGCTATTAGGATTCTTTTGGTGTTCGTTGTATTGAGTAATAAGTTTTTTTGAAACTTCTTCAGCTTCTTCTTGATTAAACGTAAAAGTAAAATTATAACAATTACATACTGCAAGAACATATGATACATTAAGACAAACAGATATTTGAGGTTTATCTAATAAATAACAACAATCTCCTCTTAAATTCTTACATCCATCACAACATCTTAAATTCTTACATCCATCACATATTGTAAACATTTTATTTTACCTCATTATTTTGTCTAATTTTTCTTTTATCGTGAAAATCTGATTCGTGTCCGGAAAGGTTATATTTTTTGATGGTAGAAACAAACAAGTTCAAACCTTCTTGAGAATCGATATGATATGTGTAAACAGTATAGTTTGGAGGAGGACAAGAACAATCGCCACCAACACGAATATCGATTCTGCCTATTGGATTTGAATAAAGTTCTTTGGCAACTTCAAGAGGAACATTACCATTAACAACATAATAATACCAAGCACGTTCAAATATGAATTGGTTATATTTCCCCACGATATGATAAGGAACTTCTGATTGAATATGATATAATCGTCTATCGTGATCTTCATAATATTTGTCTTCATATTTCATATATCGTGTTCTATCAAACAACTTCCAATTGTCATGACCAGATGAAGTTTCAAGACCTGCTTCTTTGAGTTCTTTTTCGATGTAGATGTCACATTCAGGATTTTCAACCACGATGTTTGAAAAATTGGTTCGCTTGAGAGTATTAGATGGAAACATTAATCGTCGTTCTCCCTTAATTCTTTGATTGCAAACACGATTGCTAGTATTCCTAAATATAACGTGTCTGAAAGAGTGTCAAATTCAAACGTTTCGCGAGTAATAATTTTAGTAAAATATAGAATCATTAACACGATTCTTAAAGTAATCATTAAAAATATACATATTGTTGATACTTTCATAAAGAATATAATTTTCAAACATATTTAAAGTTATTGTAAAAATAAAAAAAAATAAAAAAATTAATATATTATATTAGAAAACTTTACTGAACCACATTGAGAACAATACATAGCTTCGGAGTGATTGAGCGATTTACAAGTTAGACATAGTTTTACTGATTTTGAAAATTTATCGTTCTTTTTGGCGTGGAAAAACGATCCTTCTTCAAACGGATTCATTTCGTTTTTTATTTGTTTGATTTTATTTTTGAGTTCTTGAACCTTGGAGTCATGTTTTTGCTTGTTTTCGAGGAATTGTTTCTTGAGTTCGAGTTTCTTGATTTGTTTGTTTGCTTTGTATATTTGGTGCGTTTCTCCATTGACCATATTAGATTCATTATAAACTTCTTCTAATAATATATAATAAAATGCTCCTCCAAAAATTATTGGAAACAGCATGAATAATGCTATGCCGTTTATCATTCCTGATACTTCTAAAAGATAGAACAATGCAATCATGAATAATATCATTGATGTCTCGAAAAAAACTAAACTAAAAACTAATAATGCATATAAATGTCTGTCTCTCATTCATTCTCACTTTTTTTAATATGTTTGATATATATAATAATTAAAAGTATTTAAATTTGTTTGTTTTTTTCTAGAAATTCGGTTTTCAAGTATTCAAAGAATATTTCGTGGGTTTTTACTCCAATTTCTTTTTTAGCTTCGTTTGAATCAACGATTTCGTTTTTAGATTCTTTTATAACGTCGTCGATCATTCCTTGAATTACTGTAGATGTATCTTTTTTATTGATGGTTTCAACGTTAATTTTTTGTTCGGAAGCTAATTTGTTCAGGACATGATTCAAGCGATTAGGTGTGACCCATTCGTCTGCAATTGCTTTTGCTTCTTGTAAAACTTTCAATTTTTCAGGATCGGCGATTGGTCTAGGAGTTTTAGTTTCGTTTGATACATCGTTCCGGTATTTTGCGATCACACGATTACCATTATTGCATACAACTTCTATTAACGGATGCAAAACAATGCCTTCTCGCAAGTGTTCTCCCATACCTTTTTTTAGAGCTAAAGCAGATGTTTTTTTTGCTACTCGTTCGATTTCTTCAACTGTTGAATCTATTATTTCAGATTCAACTACATCAAGATTGAATTTTTTGCCTAATTCAACAACTTTATCAAACGATAACCAAGCATTGTCAACTTGAATGTCAAAAAGTATGAAGTCTGATTTCAATCCATACATATAACTTCTCTTTTGAATCTTGCCTCCGTAGAATTCTCCATATAATGTTACTTTTTTGCTTCCGAAAAGTTCTTGCATTGTATTTAGTATTTTTTCTTGATCAAACAACTTTATGAACAAGTCATGAGATCCTCCTCCAGAAAAATATGTCACTGTTTTTTCTCCGTTATAATGAATATGAGCACTTGTTCCATCTATCTTTTCAGTTGCCCATAATTTTTTGAACATCAAAACACATTGATCCTTGTATAAGTTTTCGATTTCAAGATAACCCATTATTCATCAATCACTTTATTTTTTGATTTTATGATTTCAAGAAACGTATTACTTATTTCTTTTTGTAATTCATTGAGTTTGTAAATTTCGTCAATTGAGAGTATTTCTTCAGTTTTCAAACAACAAATCACATTATCAATTGCTTTTGTAAATCCGGTCATTTTTTATCATTATAATATATTTAATTAAGAATAAGAAATAAAAACATTTAAAGTTTTACAAAAAAAAAATAAAAAAAATAAATTTAGAATTTAGAGTTTAACTCCGCAATTTGAACAAAACAAGGCTTCAATGGGATTCTCAATGCCACACTGTTCACAGATGTGTTTACAAGGATTTGAACCATCAATGTTGTCTAAGCATCGAGTCAGCTTACAAAGTTCTTTTTTTTCTTCAATTCTAAGAAATTCATTTTGTTTTTGTATGATAATATTTACGAATTTTATCACGAGATCCCAATTTTCTTTCGTATAATTAACAGGATTTCCATCAACATGTTTAAATTTTATATCATCTGAATAAAAGTCTAATTGTAAAAACGTCTTGAATTCTTTTCGTTTCAAAATCTTTTTTTCTTTGATATATTCTTTAAATTTATTTGTCGTGTGCTTATGTTTAAGCCAATGATCAATAGCATCACATAAAACATCAAAAACAATGTCTTTTCGTAAGTTTTTTATAATTTTCCCGCGTTGTTCCTTGACTTCGTCGATGCGTTTTTTGATTTTGGAAATTTCAACTTGAGTTTGTTTGATTTGAACATTGTCGTGAAGTTGTTCGACTGCGTGTTTTTGTTCTTCTTGGAGTTTCTTGATTTCAGGCAATGATTTGTACATTTTTTTTACCTCATTTTTTTGTAATTTTTTATTTTGATCTTGAAATGTTTTATTGTCAACAAAAAGATTGTTTATAATACCAGTTTGTTGTTCTATTGATTTCTTTACTGATTTGATTTGCTCATCGATTAATTTTTCTTGGTTGATTTGTTCAGGAGTTTTAGGTCGTTCGAATTGCTTGAAGTCAATACAAATTCTACATTTACCTTTATTTTCCAAATTTTTTCCTTTAAGATTACAAACTGCTGATTCATCAACATGTCCGGTAAAGTGTTGACACTTGTTGCAAGTTAATTTTTCTTGTTGTTTTTTAGCGTTGAATTCGTTGATTTCTTTTTTTATTTGGTTGAATTCTTTTTTTTGGTCTTGTTTGATTGAATTTAGTAAGGAATTGTTTTTTTGTTCGAAAGACGAGCAAACGGTTTTTTTTTCCGGATATACATAACCACTATACTGTTGACACCAATACGATCCAGTGTTTAAAGACGACAATGGGCGTTTGTAATGATTGCATTTGAAACATATCGTTTCGTGTTTTGGAAGATTTTTTCGAACGAATTTGGGAACGAAAGAATCACAATGTAAAGTTTCACTATCAAAACAATATGCTCTTTGATGCGAACAGTGACAATATTCGTGTGGATCATTATCTGAATAGTTTGGTATTATGTAATTGGATTGAAAATAACCACATTTGATACAAGATTCATTGCTTGGTTCTTTTGATTTTTGTTCAAACATATAACACGCGGAAAACATATTAGATTGAGAAAGTTTACCATTTCGAGAAGGAGCATTAATATTCCCACAATAAGATTGTATTTTACCGTTATCATTTTCAATTTGATGGAACTTGCAATCAATACAACGGACTTTTTGTTCTGAATTTAATTTTTGTTTGAAATAACTAAAATGTTCACAAGAATCAATAGAATTATATATTATGATACCATCGTGGTAACAATATCGTTGTAGAATTGTATTTTCATATTTGTGACCAAAATAAGAACATCCAAAACAAACGAAATGTTCGTTTGTTTTGTTTTCTTTTAGTTGTTCACTTTCTTTTGATTGTTCAAAACTGATACAAATGTATTCAGGTAAAAAAGGAACATGATTTAAATGATCGCAATAATTCTTATCATTTAAATGCTTACAATCTTTACAAGATTTTTGCGTGTTTTTTTCATTAATGATTTGTTCTCTCGTTTCTCGGATGATTTGATGCATCGATTTCTTTTTCTGATGGAATGTATGATTATCTAATAAAGCATCTTGAATTTTTTTCGCATCTGATTCTGGAAATCCAAATTCTAATCCATGATATCCGCAAGGTTTAGTAATTGCAGTCAATCCCACGAATAACGTTTTTTCCGGATGATCTTTATCGTAATAAAGTTTACAAAATTCGGCTCCTCCACTTTCGTCATGATAATTTTTACAAGATCTACAATTTTCTGTTTGATTCTTGACTTCGTTGATGATTTGTTCGAATGTTTTTTTTGGAGTTGAACTTGAATTCAAAGCTACACAAATTTTAATTGCTTCTTCTTTAGTAAAATTGAATTTTATATTGTAATGTTTGCAAGGTTTTATGATACTATTAACAAGAAAATATCGACTTTGATTTTCATCGTTAGAATCTTTATAATAATTACAGTATTTGTTTGTAGTATTAGTATTACAATAATTTATGCAAGTTTTACAATCTTCGTTTTTCACATTAACAACTTCATTGTAGAGATCTTGAAACGATTTCTTGTTTGGATTGTTTAGAACTTTTGACTTGATTTGTTCTGCTTGATCGATAGTAAGTTTGTTAAAATTGTCATCACAATGACCACAAGGATGAATGATATTGATTATTTTTATACGAATTAAAGGATATAATGCGCATGAATCTTCAATTCCTACATAATTATCGCAACAAATACAACTTTCATAAGTTCTTTTTGCTATCGAGTTATTATTTGTATCATTTAGTAATGTATTTGCCATTTTTTCACTTTTTATTTTTTATTGTTTAATCATAATTTGATTTTAATATATATAATAATTATAAATATTTAAATGTTTTCTTTTGATTTTGATCAATAAAAAAAGTTAAATTTATATAAAAAGAAAGATATTTATTAAGCAATATAAAAATTTAACAAAAATGATATGAAATGTTTATAGAAATATTATTATGGATTGCAATAGGTTTGGTTGTTTTTATATTGATTTTGTTTCCAGTTCTTATTGTATGTACATATAAAGAGTTTAATGACAATACTTGGATCGAATATCTTTTTCTAACAATTTTGATTTATATAATCATAATAATAGGTATTTTTGCTATTCTTGAAAAAATGGAAATTTTAGAGGTATGAATAAATGACAGAAGTTGAAAAGAAAACTACAATACAACGATATATAGAAAAAATAAAAATGATATTGAAACAGTTTTATGGAAAACTAAAAAATGGTTTGCATAAGTTTTCAAGTTTTATGATGGAAAACATAGGATTTATTTTATTGTTGATGGCAATAATTATAGGAATAATTTTTGTTGTTCTATTTTTCGTGTTTTTATGGAATGTTGTAAGAGACATGGGAATTGGACTTGGATTTAACGAAATGTTGTCGACATCAATTGCTTGGATTGGAATACTTATCGTGGGTTGTTTTGCATTGATTTGTTGTTGTTGCTGTGGACTTGGTCATAGAACTAAAAGATAATAAATGAATATTTGAAATAATCTTTTTTTTATTTTTTTTATTTATTATTAAAAAAGTTTAAATATTATAAATTGTATATATAAATCATGAAAGACATGAAAAATGATAAAAAAGAAGAAGGTTTTTTAGAAGTATTTACTGAAGGAATGACAACAAAAAACATTCCTCAAACGATTGAGAACCAAGAGAAACGAGAACAAAAGAAAGTGAAGGAATTTCAATTATTGCCTAAGAAATATAACCCTTACGAAAGAAAGCACTTGGGTTATACTGATATCAAAAAAGCATATGAAAAATTAGACATTGAGATAATCAAGGAATATGATGATTTGTTTTTTGAAGTGAAATTGCCTGAAGGTTGGAGAATTGAAAATACAGAACATTCGATGTGGAACAATTTGATTGACGATAAAAACAGAAAACGGGCTAATTTTTTTTATAAAGGTGCGTTTTATGATTGTAATGCGTTTATTTGTTTTTTATGCAGATATGCAATACAAGATAAGTTTGTAGAACCTAATAATTTTCACAACTTGCAAAAATATGTGATTTGTGTTGATACTGTTAATGATAACATATTATTCAAAACTGAAATAGTTGAAAAAGGTTGTTTTGACGATAAAGAGCGAGAATCATGTAAAGAATACATGAAAAAGAACTTTCCAAACTATAAGAATGAGTTTGCATATTGGTGATTAGTGTTGAATAAAAAAGAGATAATTGAATTACTTGAACAAAATTTAGATTTATTATTTTATGAAATTGAAAGATATCATGGGAAAATTGTTAAAATAGACAAAACAGAATTAGATTTTACAATTCAAATGAACGAAGAAAATTATTTTGAATTTATCAAACAAATGGCATTTTTAATTAATTTTCCTTGTTCTAGTTTTGGTCCATTAATGATTGATTTTCCTAGAGCAGATCCCACTAAAGCTGCTGCTTATCATCATTTGGGTAGTTTTAAATTCATAATAGATAGGAAAAAAAGTGAAAAAGAAAATGAGAATCGAAAAAAAGAATCTGATTGAGTTTAAAGACGAACAAGATCCATATAACAAGCAAAACGTATTAAATGGATACATTCATAGAGGTGATTATTCAAAATTGATAATAACAAATATTAATGGTGAGTTTTGTAATCAAGAAATTGCCACGACACCTAAGATGAATTATCCCAACGATTTTGAAGGAAACTTTCATTTTCCTCCTGATATTGATTTAATAACTAGTTGGGAAAAACTAGATGGGACCAATATTTTGCAGTTTGTTTATAAAGATCAAAATTTCAAGTCTTTTGTATCGTATAAAACTAGATTAACGATGTTTCCAAGAGAAGATTTTCAAGTGTTGTTATATAAAACACTATCAAAACATCCTGATATTTCAACTTTACCTTTTGAAAATTGTTGTAATTTGAGTTATGAACTATATGGATATTTGAATCCAATCACGATTGTTTATGATAAAGACATTGAGATATGTTTGTTGTTTGGTTTGAAAGAAAATGGATTGATCATATCACCATCATGCTTAAAACACGGTTCAGTTTCAATTCCAGTACTATTCAAGACATATGATAATAATTTGAACTTGATTGATAATTACAAAAGCGAGCAAAACAACTTAGAAACAAAACTTGAACGAATTGGAGACCAGAACATGTTCAAGGGGAGCGAAGGAGCGGTTTGGTATTGTCACTTAGAACATTATACTCAACTTTACAAGCTCAAACCTCCAACAATTGAATCATATCATCACTCATTATGTGGTTCGATGCGAATGGCTAAGATTGCAATAAGAAACACGCTTTTGAATGCTACGGAAGATCTTTATGTGTTAGATTACGAATCAATTTTACCTTACTTGGAAGAGGAGTATTCTGAAAGCGAAATTTTGCTTTACAAACAATATATTGAACTACAAATCATCTTGATAAACCAAGAAAAAGCGTTTGAACGCGAAATCGTAAAAGTTTACAAGGAAAACAATCTTGATATTAATGTAGACAAGCGAACAACCATGCATTTCTTTTCTAATAAGTATGGAAATTATAAGAAAACAATTACGAAAATCTATAATATTCTAAAAAAATATTTTATTACTTAATTTTTTAACATTAAAAAGTCAAAATTCCCGTGTGAATTTCTATTTCTCTTTTTGTAAGATCTCTATATCTATAATAATCATCATGATGTCCAATAGGATTGTTATGATATAAATCATATTCTATCCATTGATTATAATCATTAATTACAAGAGGAGTTGGAAGATTGCTAGTTTTGAATATAATTCTGTTTTCTCGCAAATCGTTGTTTGTGTTTATTTTTCTGATAAAAGGCATTTCAGATACTCGTTCTAATTCTGTCAATCCAAGTATTGTATCATAATGATTTTCTATTTGAAATTGTATCAATGTATAAGAATTCATTTCAATATCAAGACGACAACGATGATGTAAATCAAGATAATAATATTCTTCAAATATATGCATGGCAGAAAAGACTGTTGCTAAAAGATCTCCTGTCATTGAAACATTATTATATTCATTCCTTCCGGCATTAAATTCACGCGTATCAGGATTAAAGAAATATGGTAAATGAGCAGGATTATTGTCTTGATTATAACAATTGCAACAATAAAATTGTATTTTATCGCTTAACCACCAAACATTAAATTGATCTCTGAAAAGTAGTTTGAGTTCAGAAGGCATTTTATCTCGAAATCCATCTTCTTTCATTTTTTTATTAATGAATTCAACAAAAGCTTCATGATAATACAAAGTCTTTTTACATTTGAAACAATACTTCTCGTATTTCTTGATTTCTTGTTCGGTATAAAGTTGATCAATCATCGTTTGGTTTCAATTGCTTTTTTCAATTCACTTTCTTGAATATCTCCTGTTTGAGAAATTGTTAAAACAAGTGTCATGAATCCAGTATTAATATTATGAAAAGACATAAGATCCAAATCTAAAGGCAAATCCTTCCATTTTTCTAAATATGGTTTCAAAACATGAAGTAATGTAGATTTTTGAAAGAACATTCGATTGCAGGTTGGATCGTTACAAGAACAATGAGACCAACCTTTTAGATCTGGTTTTTCAATACTTATTCTTTCTGTTGAATTAAGATTTATGTTCATATGATATAATTATACTTGTTATAATTTAAACGTTTTGATAATGAAGTATATAAATATAGCATAAAATCTATATATCATGACAAATGAAAATTTGTTAAATAGACCAAGCATGAAAGCAATCATTAAAGATGTGAAAAGAAACATTGAACATAGAATTTTAGATTCTTTTGATGTATCTATTGAACCAATGAGAAACGAAGAACAAGAAAAAGAAGACACGCGTGAATATCTTATTGATTATTATTTTAACAATAAAATATTTGATCTAGAAATTAGAGAAAAATATCCAGAAACATTACCATTACCATTTCATGTTTGTAGCAAAATACAAGTTAATGCGAAAGATGTAGATAAATGGGACGAATTGTTTGAAAAATATACTTTAGAAGATGATTAAAAACGGAAGAAAAAATACAAGAAATATCAAAAAAAATACAAGAAAGAACGAAAGAACAAATAGAAAATCAAGACAATCTTTACAGCTTCTTGAGAAAGAATGGATTGATTAAACAACTTGGAGAAGGAATTGATAAGTTAACATATTTTGATTGGAAAAAAGATTCTGGATTGATAGATGTTGGATGTGAATCAACTGTTCCAATGTTATATCTTGCTACTAAAGTTGAAATTTCATTTGAAAAGATTGACGAATATAAGGATAATTATAATAAATTGTATGAAGAACAATTTAAGAAAGTAGTTAAGGTAATGCAAGATCAAATCGAACAATTCATTGCTTGGGGAGATGATATGTTAGATCCAGTAGAAACGATTGAAAAAATGAGAGAATGGAAATGTAGAGAATTCTATGGCTTATTTAACGGCGGATTTTATAGAATTGATTTGAATGAATCAATAGAAACAATGAAAGGCGATGGATATGATTTACCTTTTGTTTTGCTTGTAAGTCCTGATATTCTTATACCACAACTTTCAGAAGACATAAAAACAGTTTTTACAAGTCCTAATTTCGAAAATTATAAACATGAAAAAGGATATTGTTTGATTTCAACTTCAATTGGTAAGGATGAACATAAATTCAAAACATTTGAATTGTATGAAGGTTATTCGTTTGTATTTGAACCAATCACGCATAACCTTCAAAAAACGGTTGATTTTCTTTTCGTGTGGTCTGGAAGATTGATGATTCATTATCCCAATGCGATTTTGTTTGTTAAAAATTAATCCTTTAATTTCATATATTTAAGAATCAGCACTTTCAAATCTTCAAGTGCTTTTCCTAAATATAGTTCTTTATCTTCACTTGGAGCAACATTTTTAGGAACGCGTTCAAGTGAGATTTTTAACGCTTTTAAATCAATTATGATTTCATTTATCATATTTTTCACTAATTAGTATATATAATTATTCATATTTAAATGTTTGTATATCAATAAACTTTATATGTTTGTTTTACTTTTAACATATCAAAACTTAATAATATGAGAAAATGTCAGAAGTGAACAAAAAAACAACAGAAGATCTTGAAAAAGAAATAGAAAAGTTAAAAAGGAAAGTTGAAGGATTAGAAACCGGATTAATTGATTTAGTAGATGCTTTTATCGAAATTAAATCAAAAAAAGAGAGAAAAGGATACTTATCTGCATTAATAACAAAACTTTATAGATTGTAATTTTTTTGTTTTTTTTTTATTGAAAAGTTTAAATATTTAGATGCATTATATTTAAATGTTATGAAAACTTGTAATGATTGTAAATATAAACCTATTTTATTCAATATATTTTCTAAATGTAATAAAGGATATTCTTTATTAAAAGAAGTTGATGGAAAAATTTACAATAATATTTATTACATAGATGATAAAGGAGAATGTCCTGATCGTGAAGGTATATGTTTTGATGATCCAAGTGGAAACTGAACTATGGTAAAGAAATGTCCTAAATGTGGAGAATATTCATTAGATTATGATCCAGATTTTAAAAAATGGAGATGTTTGTGGGTTGATTGTTTTTATGAAGAAGATATTGATAAAAATGATTTTGTTTTGAAGTTTAAAGAAGAATTCAAGACACTAACAAATGACCAAAAACATGAAATATTTAAAATTGTTAGTAATTGGGAATATTCAAAACCAGTATGGAATATTGAAGATTTTTACAAACCTGACAAATATAGAGTCATGATTGAAGATAAAATCGATATTGAAGCAAATTCGGAAGAAGAAGCAATTGAAAAAGCATTGAAACTTGTAGATAAGAGTTGTTACATTGTTTGGGAAATTACAGATAAAAATGAAAATAAAGACGATAAAAAATGAAAATAATATATGAATATCCAATTGATCGGAAATTATTGCCTAAGTTTAGAAAGTATCAACTTATAAAAGTAGTTTTATTTGTATCTGGGAAGTTTAAAATTATAAAATATGATATGTGTTGTTATACTGCTCAAAACAATCAATTTGTCGTGTATCCTAAAGATTTATTAACTAAGAAAGAAATGAAAACATATTATAAAAAACAAAAAATAACAGAAGAAGAAAAAAACAAAAAACGATTGAAAGAACTTGAACAAAAAATAGAAAAAGATTGGAACGATATTATTAAGAATAAAGTAGCTTGTAATCATCTTGGTTTGTTGTGGGAAATATGTGAAAAAATAACAGAAGTAAGAGATAGAATAGATGAAAGTTAAAGAATTGATCGAAGAACTGCAAAAATGCAGTCAAGATGCAGTTGTTTCGTGTGGAAACAATCCTGTATTTTTTGTGGAAGAGAAAGTGTATTATTGGGATGGTTATAATGCTGAAGTCAAGTGGGACGATAACGAAAAACACAAAAAATGGATTTATAACACAACTAATAATAAAGTTTGTATTTATGATTGGGATCCAAACGAATTCTTGTTTGATCATATGGGTTTGATTTATCATTGTGAAAAAAGGATTCCAACTTGGGAAGAATGTTTAAAACTTGTTGAAAATGTACCAGAATCTTCGCATGAATATGTGAACGATTTTAAAGTTGAATATGAAAAATTAAAGAAAATGTACGAAAGAATAAAAGAAAAGGAGGCGGGAGAGAAGTGAGCGAAATATTTTTAATATATTTGACGACTTTTACCTTAATAGGAATAATCCTATTTCAATTGAACGAAATTGTTAATCTTAAAAACAAATTACGAATGTTAGAGAAAAAAGAGAAAAAGAGTTGATAATAAAAATGAGCGAAAAACATTATAAAAGTTATGAAGATATTCTTGATTCTGCGGCATATATAGAACGGTTAGTAAAAGAGAACGCCGAACTCAAGCAAGAAAACTTTCATTTGAAACAAGTAAAAGAAAAATGGAAAATTCGCTTTTTTAAATTACACGATTTATTTGATCCAAATGGATTGATTGAAATTGAATAAAATGGAAAATTGGAGGAAAAGAAGTGAACTTTAATTACGAAAAGGATATTACTGAAGAAGCAAATAGATACATCAAAGAATTAGAGAAAGAAAATGCCGAGATGAAAGATGACAATTACAATTTCCATTTGGCTAATAAACAATGTTTGGAATCGTTTAACCAATTGAACAATAAAATCAAGGAGTTAAAAGAGCAATTAAAGGATGCGATAACTGAAATTGACGATAAAATTAAAACAATTAAAGAATTAATAAAAGAAAACTCTGAATTAAAAAAAGATTACGAAAAACTCAAAGAAAATGCAATGGCAATTTGTTTTGATTTTGATGAAGAGGATGAAAAATGAATCCTCCATACGACTGTCCATATTATTATAGTAATTGGAATTGTGACGAATGTTGCAAAGAAACCGATGATTATTGCAATTACGATTACTGTGTAGGATGTGAAACATATAATCGCATTTTTGATATTGATAACGAAAATGATAACATTTAAATGTTTAAAATTATTTTATATTTTCAACAATTTGAAGTTTGATTAAATAACATATTACAAAAACATAAAAGTGAAAAAAATGGCAAAAAAACAAAAAGAACCCAAACAAGAAGATGAAGACGATGGAGATTTTGAAGATGATGAAGATGAAGACGATGATTTGGATTTTGAAGACGATGAAGATGTTTAATTATTTAACCTAAATTTTATTTTTTTTCTTTTTTTTATTATAAAAAAACAAAACATTTAAATAGTTAGTATGATATATACTAATTATGACTAAATATAAAATTGAATTTAAAAATTCTTCTAATGATAAAATTATTAGAAGAGAAGTTAAGACAAAAAGCGAAATTGCAAGCGTTTCACATAGATTTGACAAAAAAAACATTCCTTATGAAGCAAGGGAATGGAAAAAGAATGAAAATACTCATAGATATGAATGGAGTTCTTTTTCTCCTTCAAATCATTGTCAGATTTGTGGAAGAGAATTGACAGTGTTTGAATCGGTTCAAAGAGGTATTGGTCCAGAATGCGTAAAGAAAATAAGGATTGAAAAGCGTTTTCCTAAAACAGAAGAAATAAAACCAATGCCTATTGAAATTGCTAATCGAATTTATAATTCATTAAGTGAATATAAGAAACAATGTAAATTTTGTGAAATGCCTTTTAATCCTTCTAATTGTCAATATTATGAACACGGATCATCTGGATGGTTTGTAAAAGGACTTTCTGAAACTTCTGAAACAATTAGGCAATGGATATTTTTTGAATGTTCTAAATGTGGTCATCAATATTCATTGTTAGACTTAAGTGTTTTTGGAACAAAAATTTTATAAATTTCTAATTTTTTTTTCTAATTTTTTAAATATTTGAATCAACTATTTAAATATTTGATTATTATTACATATATCATGACAATCAAATATATATGTGATCATTGTAAAAAAGAAATAAATATAACTACTGCTTGGTATCTTATTCTAATTAAAATATTAGGAAAAAATGAAATGTATGAATTACGAGAATTTCATTATTGCAAACAAGAATGTTTGATGTTAGAAATCAATAATTTATTATTACTTTATCAAAACATCGAAATAAAGAGAAAATAAAATGATTTTAGAAAAATTCTTGAATTTATCTAAAAAAATTGAAATTAAAGAAGAAAAAGAAGAAAAACCTAAGAAAAAAAAAGAAATTAATATCATCAAGATCTTTAAAAAATTCATAGATTCAGGATTTAATCGACATTTTTTTACTCAAAATTTATATCAATATATATGTTGTCATTGTAATTTTATTGCTCATTATAATATTCATGGTTTTTATACTCAATTTTTTACGAATGTGAGCGATGTAATAAAGTTTGTAGAATCATTTGAACGATTTGTTCCTAAAAATGATAATAATGAAAAAATTTTAAATATGATGAAAGATTATTTACAAATGAATTAGATTTTTACTGGAAATTGGTGATAATAATTAGTCTAAAACCTACTCAGATTAATGGTTCTAGGATCTGGACTTAATTATTAGAAATTTCTATTGAAGAACCAACCAGAAAAAAATTTAAAAAAAAATTTAAATATAATAAAATATTATTCATAATATGGAAATTATTGAAATTATATCGATGTTAATATTCATGATTGGAACGACATTACTTGCATCGAAGAAAATGAACAATTCGCTTTACAGACGAATTAACTTGTATATTTTCATGTTTGGAGATGTAATGTGTGCTATTTTAATGTTGTACAATCAACTTTATTTGATGTTCTTTGCTTACATATACATGGCACTTGTAAGTGTGTATGGAATAATGAACAATATGAAGGAAGATGAAAAATGAAAATAGATGATATTATTAACCGGTTATTTGATATTGCTGCTGAAACTATTGATAAAAAAACAAGCAAAAGAATTAGATTTTTGATTGAACAAATACAAAGTTCGACAAAAAATGAAAGTCCATAAATAATATGGATGAAAAATTATTTGGAGTTCCACAAGAACAGGTAAAAATATTTCTATTTTTAGCTAGAACAGGACAAGCAATTGCAAGTAAAGAAACTACTGAAAATCCTAACAAAATAATTGGAGAATTGAAAAGATATTTGTATTGTAAACTTACAAGTAAAAATCTATTGTTTGAATACTTTCTACAAGGATATATTCCGGAAATAAAAAAACGATTCGAAGAAGCACCATTTTTAAACAAAAAAAATGAATGGACTCCTGAATGGCAAGAACGGTATGTTAAAGTAGGAAGAACACAATTTGATTTTTATTATAAACAAGAAATTGAACCATTATTAATATGAAAAAAATTATGATTCCTTTCAGTTCGAGATCTGATAAAGTTTTAGTTGAAAACATGAAACAGATATTAAAAGATTGTTCGTTTGTAGATACTATTGATAATTGTGATATATTTATTGCAATTGGAGATCGAAAAGAAATATTTGATTTGACATTAGAAGCATTTATGAAACATAAATACATAATACATTACGGAACAGGAGTAAAACAAAAGTATTTAACTTGCTACGACGATTATTTAAGGCATTGTATCACGATTTTGAGCAACGAACAATGGTGTGAAAGTAAAAAATGTGCAAAAACTACAAAAAAAATATTGAAATCAATTGGAAGAAAATCAAACGTGAAAATAATAGGAGCTATTCACTTGTTTGATTCTAAAATAGATTTGTCTAAAGTTCCTGAAGAACCTTACAATCTAGTGTTGTATAATCAAACAACAACAATTAAGGAAATATTTATTGGATCCAATCCAGATCAATCATATGCAAATTTACCACACGATCAGTTGTTAGGATTGATTGCCTGTTGTAAAAAGTTTTACACAAATAGTTCATCAGGAGTTTACGAAGCACCTTTTTTGATTGATAAAGATAAGATAATATGGTTAGGTAAAAGAAATAAGGGAAGAAAATGTTAAAGATCATAGCAGAATGTGGATGTAACTTCAAAAATTTGAAAGAAGCCAAAGAAATGATTAAACGAAGCAAGGAAATTGGATGTTGGGCGTCTAAATTTCAACTTTTTTCTGAAAATGAAATACAAGGAAATCCTTATCACGATTTTTTGAAAACAATCATATTTGACTATGAAAAAGCAAATGAATTGTTTCAATATGGCAAGTCAATTGAACAAGAAGTGTTTTTTACTCCAATGTATTATCCTGAAGCTATAGAAATTTGTGAAAAAATTGGAGTTAATTATTACAAGATTCGTTGTAAAGATTCTAATAACGAAGAATTAATTGATCTTGTAGATTTAACAGATAAACCGTTTTTTATTTCGTATGATCACGAACCAGAAAAAGTTTATTTGAATGGAATTGATTTATTATGTGTTCCGAAATATCCAGCTAAATTTATTGATTATCCTTCAAATTTATTTAGAATATTTAATGGAATTTCGGATCACACGTCTTGTAGTTGTTTACTTGAATATGTGTTAAATTATAAACATTTTACTCCTTTTTGGCAAGGATATTTTGAAAAGCACGTCAAGTTAAACAACGATTGTTTGGAAAACAAATGGTCAATTTCATTTGACGATTTAGAAAAAGTCATTAAAAATGCTTGACCAAATCTATTATGAAAACTAGATTAAACTTGTGATTTTTTTTATTTTTTTATTTAAACAATGAAATATATAGAATTCTATACACATTTATTATTGTTTAAATATACAAAAAGTTGAAATTTTGTCTAAAGAAGAATATGCTCCACAAACCGTGCTTGGTTTATGGGATTTAAATGGAAACATAATCAAGAAAGACGATCCTAAAAAGAAAAAGAAAAAGAAAGATGGAGAAGAATCAGAATTAGACGAAGAACTAATTCCACTTCCAACAAAAGATCCTGGATTTGAAAAGTTTTGTAGATATATTACATATCCTAAATTCAGAGGTTTGTTCAAATGGCAAAAAGAACATCACGATTTAACTTGGGAATCTACATTTGAAGAAACGCTTGTTCCTCGTAATCATGGGAAATCAATTGAATACGCGTGGAAATACGAATGGGCAATGTGGTACCAAAACTACGATGTTCTTTTGTTAGGATGGACTGATCGAAGAAAAGAAATTGCATATACAGTTTATGTTTTTTTTGAACGACAAAGATTGGTTGAGAAAGATAAAAGGACATCTCCATTTCATTTTAGGTTAGTAAATGGAGGCAAGTTTGATTGTTATTTGATAACTTCAAAAGATACTCTAGGAATGCATTCATTAGGTCGACAAGACCGTTTTGAAAACATGTCTAATGAAGATTGGGACGATTTTGTAAAGATGTTTGAAGATAACGAAGATGGAGCTTTTGATCCTAAAGAAATCAAGAGATATGTTGAAGAACAACGAAAAATAGAACGAAAATTATGGATTTCGGTTGATGATCCTATTGATTCTAAATTCATGAAAGAACGACATTTAGAAGAAACGCTTGAACTTCATTTTAATAGTTCGCTTTATCCAATTCATCCAGATAAGTGGAGTTTTACGGGAACTCATAAATTTGAAGGAGACTTTTTTGATTTTATTGGAGAAAAATTTGGTAAAGATTTAGTTGTTTATAAGAGAAAAACAAGAAATGAAGACGGATCGTTATTATGTCCTGAACTATTCACTCATCCAAGTTTACCTTCATTTGAAAAAGATCTTAAAAAGAAAAAGATAAATTTAGAAGCAACTAGAAAACACGTGGGAGAATACGCTTGGTTTTCTGAATATGAGCAAGATCCGCACCCAATAACAGGAGAAATTTGGGATCATATCAAGACAATAAACTTGCTTGAAGATCCAGTTAACCGGAAATATGACATTTGTTTCATAACGATTGATCGAGCTACAACCACGAAACAATCTTCAAGTTATACCGGATGTGTGATTGGTTTGAGAAACATGAACACTGGTCATAAAGTCATATTACACGATTGGACAGAACATACCACGCTTGAAGAGTTGCTCATAAAGATTAACGATTTTGTGATTGAATTCAAGAAAAAATACGAAAGCATACGAATCATAATCATAATTGAAAAACAAGGAGGAGGAGATGATTTCATTGAAATGTGTCGTTCTAGAGTGTATTTTATACATGATGGTAAACAAATAACAAACAAGATTGCTATTTATGCTGAAATCATGGACTTGCATAATACTGGAGAGAAAATTCAACGAATAAAAGATCGCCTTTTATTACCCATTAAAAACGAATTAATAAGCATGATGTCAACATTAGAACGTTCTGAACTTGCAAACGAGATATTAAAGTTTCCGTATTATCCTAAACTTGATGCCATTGATGCGTTGGCAAATGCAGAATACGAACTTCAGAAAATACCAGTTGCTCTTAGTGAAGATCCATTTGTAGAAATTATGAGCGTGTATGCTGATTTTGAAGATAATCTAACTCATAGAAACATCAAAACTCCCGAAGATAAAGAAGAAGAAATTAGGAGACAATTAAGGAGAGGTAAAAGCAGAGTTGTTATTGATGACTGGTAAAGTCTGTTATTTTTTGTTGTCCTAAGTATGGATAAATGCGTTTATTTGCCAAGTCAACATACTTTTTTTCTTTTTCGAATCCTATGAACTTTCTTCTTGTTAATAAGGCAGCAATTGCTGTTGTTCCTGATCCAATGAAAGGATCTAATATAATGTTGTTTTCAAAAGTATAAAATTCTATTAATTGCTTTGGTAAATTAATTGGAAAAGGAGTAGGATGATTTATATTAGGATTTGATTCTGCATTCATATGCCATACTGCATTATAACAAAAAAGAAAATCTTTTGAAGAAATTGAATTAATACCTTTTGGTTCAAGTTTGTATTTATCTTTACAAGAAACAATAATAAATTCATAATCATCTCTAATAACTGGATTAGAAGCAGATCTCCAAGATCCCCAAGTTGTACTTTTTCCTCCAGATATTCCTTTTTCCCATATTATAATACCTCTAAGTAAAAATTTTATCTGAAGTAAAATATCTATTATGTAATAATTTAAAGGAATATAAGGTTTTCGAGCAATATTAGCTACATTAATGCATAGTCTTCCTCCAGAAACGAGAACTCGTTTTGATTCTTTTATTACTTCTTTCATTAGTTCATACCAATCATCAAATGTTTGGTTTTCTTCGTATTCTTTGTTGACATTGTAAGGAGGAGATGTAACAATCAAATGTATCGAATTATCGTTCAATTGTTTGAATCCTTCTTGACAATCAATGTTGTATATTTTGTTTGTTTGTATCACATGTTATTAAATAATAAGATATATTTATATGTTTTGATTTAAAAAACATAAATTTATATATCAAATTATATATACTATACTTAACAACAAAAAAAAGTGATTTTTTTGGAAATAATTTGCAAACATTCCAAAAAACACTGTACTCACGATGGAAAACAATGGGTGTGGTGTTTTTTGAAGTCTAAAATGGTTGATTATAACAAGTGTCAATGTCCAATAATAATAGTGTAGGTGTTCAAAAATGATAAACAAACAAGGAATTCGAGTAGTGGCTTGTAATAAATGTAAAGTTTACATTCAAATTGATCCTGACGATCTTGAAAACTTGAATCGAATCAATTACTTTCAAAATGTTACTCACGCAAAACACACAAGAGTAATTGGTAAAATCGAAGAGTTTGAAGGATATGTTGATGTTACTTAAATCTTAAATAGCTTTTTTTTCTCTTTTTTGAATGCTTTTCTCTAATAAATCAAGCAATTCTTTTTGTAAAATAGTTTGTTTTTGTAATATTTGTTTTTTATTTTGATATTTATTTTCGATCATGTTAAGTTGAAAAAATAAATTGTCGATTTTTTGAATTGTTTTTGCAAACTTTAAATCAACGTTTTTAATCGTATTATCGATGATTTCAAAAGTAGAAAATAAAAAATTATTTAATTGATTTAGTTTTTTTTCTAAATCTTGATCGTTGATTTGTAGCGTTTTTAACGATTTTATGAGATCGATCACAATGTCTTGACGAATTTTTTTAAGTTTCGATATTCGATCATTTTCTTGTTTATTCTTGCAATTACATAATCCTTGTTGTTCTTAACTGATTCTAACAACATTTCAGGCATTTTTTCTAATATTTTTACAATATCAAGTATGGTTTTATGCATGTTGTCAATCAATATTTTAAAAGGATTTGTAATTATGGTTTTCTTTTCGTTTGTCATTTTTCATACCTTATTTTTTTACTGAAAACTTGTTTGTTTCATCTATAATTAAGTTTCGGATTCGCTTGTTTCTGTTTATTAACAATCCAGAAATTTTTTTCTTAGCTTTTGCTTTTGATAATGTTGGAAATTCTTTGTCATTTTTCAGTTTATACAATGATTCAAAGTTTTGTTTTTGAATCATGTTATCAAGAGCTTCTAACTCTTCTCTTTCCATGTTCAAGAGAACAGAAGCTTTTTTCTTGAATCCAGGTTTTTTTCCAGGCTTTTTTTCTTCGTTCATTTGATTATCATCTTCTTTATTTTTTCTTTTTTCAAGTTCAAGAAATTGATTTCATTTTTCTTGAATTCGTTTTTGTGAAAAATCAATGCTCTATTTAATTCTGCTAAATTTAACAATAATTTTTCTTTTATCATGATAAGTATATATAATTCATAATATTTAAATATATTGTTTTTCATAAAAAAGTATCAATACTAAGTATTTTTTTAAATTGTATTACAAATCCCCACCGATTCAAGTTTTTTACTTTGTTCAATTCCATTACTTTATCTTGCATTTCTTGTATTGAATCAAAACCATCTCGTTTTGCTTCTTCAAAAGACAAATCCTTTATCTGTTTGGGATATATTTCTTTTATAATTGCTTGATACAAAATTTCATCTTGAAATTTTATGTTAATTACTTCTCCAACATCGTAATTAGGCACAAACAAACATCGGAACGTTTGATCTTTTTCTCCTGAAATTAATTTTTCTTTTAATAATGTAAATTTTAGACTTTTCATATATATTAATAATCTTATTTAATATTTGAATTTATTTGTTCAAACAAAAAAAAACGGTAGAGGGAGGACTTGAACCTCCAATCCACATTTAAGGGACAACTCGATTTCAACTCTCGGGAATAGCGTTCTCGGAAATTCGATTCTCTCAGAATTTCGATTCGAAACTTCCAGTCGAGCCCATTAACCATTCTGACACTCTACCAATATTAACATGCAGAGGGCAGGATTTGAACCTGCGATGTGTCCTGTGTACCAGATTTCTCACGATACTAAAGGTGGACTTGAGTTTCGTCCTTAGTGTCGCCCATAACCGATATATACATCTTAAGTCTGGCGTATTCGTCCACTCTACCACCTCTGCTTTTTTAATATATATCATCTCATTTTAAATTAAATTTTAGACTTTTCAATTAAGGTTAGGCTCCATATTGTAAAGATTCACAATGAAATTGCATTTTTAAATATCTTCATAGAATAAGTCTCGTGAAATTATCTAGAATTATCCACTTCCTAATGTCCTTTTTTAAAGTCATGATTATATAAAGTTAACTAAAATATATAAACTTATTGATATGATTTTTACATGTATTTTAAAATCATTTAAAAATGAACATTCTAAAATCAATAAAATAATGAAATTATTAGTTAAAAAAAACAATAAATCAATACATAGATAAACATAAAAATATTGTTATGACATGATATTAGATAAAAAACCCGAAAAATCGCACACTTGGACTTGTTTCAAGTGTGAAAACGAATATCCCAACACGTTAAGATATTGTCCTGTTGACAATATTGCCAAAAAACATTCCGATAATTTGTTCGAAACGGCAAAAAGGAAAAAAGAAAAGAAATGGAAAACGATCAAATTGAAACAAAACATAAAAGGAATTAAACCTTTATCTGTTGAAACTTTCAATGGAATTGACAATGAAACAAGAAAACTAGAAAAAGAAAAGATTTAAATATGAGTAAAAATATATACTAATTGTGTCAGAAAAAAAAGTCAAAGTAAAATATATAGGAAATTTGAAAAGTGATACTGCATTTGATGAAATCTCTTCTCGATTGCAAAAAGAAAAAGGAATTGGTAAAAAAGAAGCAGATGAACAAGCAGGAAAGATTCTTTCTGCTACAAAGTCTAAGAAAAAAGAAAATGAACAAGAATCAAAAAAAATAAATGAAAAAAAAATTAAAAATTTTAAAGAACTTCTTGATTATTTTAAATTTGAAATTGGTAAAGATCTTCATTTAAGTTATGGAGATGATTATAGAGATTCAAAAGATCGTGAAAAAAATTTAGAATATATTGAAGTTTTTATGGATTATGATTTTGAAAGAATATTGAAAAAAATAAACCATATAAATAATTTAAAAACAGGAAAAAACAACAGAAATAATTATATGATTTATATAAGTTAAAAAACTAAATTAAACAATTCTTTTTTTTCTTATTTTTTTAGAAAACTTTAAATACTTATAATCATATATATTATTTATGACTAAAGATAAATGCGATCATTGTGGAAAAATTTACAATGTTGAAAAGCATACTTGGTCAGCAGGTTATGGATGCGATTATTATTGTTCTAAGAAATGTTGTAATGATGCTTGGGATGAATGCGGAAATGGAGATTATCCTTATCCTGATTGTCCTTGTTATTAATTTTTTACTTTTTTATTCTATTTTTTTATATGGCATTTTTGCAGGACTAATTAATTCAACATAGTATTGTTTTTTGCATTTCTTACATTCTAATCCCACAAAAAATTTATATCTTGATTCAGAGTAAACAGTTTCTTTAATTTTTAAATATCCATCGCATTCTAAACATTTTTTTCCTAAATTATCTATTCTTTTTTTGTTTTTAAACCACATTTTTTTGCCTTACTTTTATATTGTATAATTTTTCATATTATTTAACTTTTTTGAAACAATGAATTATTTAGATTTAGTATGATTTTTGATTAACATACTAAAAAATACTAATACGTGTAAAATGTCTATTAAAACTCAAAAACATCACCATATTATTGATGGAATATGTTTTGATGATATTCAATATGATCCAACATTCTTGCATCAACTTGATGAAGATGTTTTAGATTTTGAGAAAAAATTAGCATTTTATGTATATGAACAAAGAGATAAAGAAAGATTATGAATAATGCAAATGAAAAATTACTAGAAAAAGAAAGTCCAAGTTTTAAAGCTATTATAGAACACATGAAAAAGATAATAGAAAAACAGATTTTAGATTCGTTTAAAATATCAATCATACCTATTGAAGAAAGAAATTTGAACAAAGATGAATATGGAGTCATATTAGATTATGAATTTAATGATACGTTTTCAACTGAAGTGATAAAACCATTTCATTTATGTGCTAAAATAGTAGCAAATTTTAAAGACACCAAATCGTGGGATAATCTGTTTAATAATTATCAATTAAAAGTATCATAAATGACAGGTATAAGTAAAAAAGGTTCGAAAGGATTTCAATCTAAACTAGGCGGATTCACTTCTTCTGATGTAAAAAAGCGACACGATAAAGTTGCGAAAGAATACGGTTTTTCAGATGAAATCAAGAAACCACGAGACTACATTGAAGTTTTAGACGAAGCACTTATTAAAAGCAAACTTAAACAAGAAAACGAAAAAACGGACGAATGGGGATTAACTAAAGATTTTTACAAGTTTTTAGGAATTCCTCAAGGTTATGGAAAAGATTACCGGATTCCGTTAGGAGATGGAATTAAAGAAAAATTTGAAAGCATTACATCAGACTTTCAATCTTATTATACTCCTCTTGACGATTTTTACGGAACTCCAGGAGGAGGAGATTATGTTTACGACTATGGAAGAATTCCCGTTTCTCATCTCGTGGTAATGTGTACTCAACGATTGGGAGTTGCACATAGAGGTTGTTATTCAGTAGCGAAGGATGCGTTTAGAAATCGTTTTTCTTTCGTGAATTATGATGATCCTGATAAAGAAATCAAAACTCCTGAAATAATGACTATTTTGAAATGGATGAATCAGACACATTTATGGGATCACATAACTGATACGGTTTATTTCGAACGAATGACCGGATTAGGACATTTGATTGGATATTATAGAGGAGAAAAAGGAGTAGAGAGAATGGATAAATCTGCTCCTAGAACCAGACCAATTGATTTTGATGCGTTTAGTTGTTATTATATGACTCCAATGAACATTTTTGATAACGCAAGATTAGATTATGACAAATCGAAATGGGATTATATTGGTGGAGTGCCTACTCAAACGACCATACATCATTCAAGAGTTCATGTTTTAGAAACAAGAAAAGTAGAAGGAGGTTTGAGAGGTATTGCAATACCGGAATTGTGTTGGATTCCGTTAATCTGTTATCTAAATACTTGTTATTACATATTACGATCATTATCTCAACTTGGAACAGTATTAGTGGGAGCAACTGTAGCTCAAGAATATCCTTCTGCTGAATTGACTCAGAAATATCTCGATTTATTTGCTAAAATGAGAGCAAACAAGTTCTATATATTTGGAAAGAACATGGATTTTAAACTCATGAATGCGGCAGGCAAGATTGGAGAAGGTATTGATTCATATCTCGAATTCTTGAGAGAAGACATTTCGAGTGCTTGGATCATACCTAAGAACCAATTATTTGGAAGAGCGGAAGGTGGGGGTCTTGAAGGCGCAGGTGCGTTAGTTTCAAAAGAAGATTACTTGGCTTCAAACCTGTCTACATTACAAATGGACATAACGGATGACATAATGGATATTTTGCAGAACATGTGTCATTTTCCAGACTTAGGTAATGTGACATTGCGTTGGAACTTGGACTTGCATAAAACCGAACAGCAACGATTAACTGAACAATTAATGCGAGAACAACTAGAACAAGCAAAAGTTCAAACAAAAATGGTCAAAATTCAAAAGAAATTAATGGGCATGCAATACGAGCAAGCTATGATGCAATTCGAACAATTCAAGAAAAATCCACAGTTGTTATTGCCACCACAAGGACAAGGTAATGAACAAGGACAAGGAAAAGGAGAAAAAGTAGAAAAAAAAGTAAATGAAGATCAAAAAATCACTCCTGAACGAACAAAAACCGTGAGAACGGGCAAACCAGAAAAAGCTGTTAGAAATAAACCAGTGAAAGGAATACAAGATTTTGATAACATTGATTGGATACAAGAATCGTTAGAAAATCAACGATTTATGGAAATCATGATGCATAACAAAAACTTTTTTAAAGAAAGAATGGACGAATGGAACGAAACGATGGATAGATTACGAGAACGAAGCGAACGATTACAAAAACAAATAGAAAATAGTCCAAGTTATATGTATCAACGAAAAGATTTTGATAAAAAAGTCAAAAAATAAACAATGAACTATAAAACTATCATAATTCTATGATAATTATCAGAAAAAATATGAAAAAAAATATGGAAAATTTGAAAAATTGGTTGTCAATAATGTGGCATCATGGATTTACAATCATAGGAACATTTCCAGAACCATATTTTTTTGAATGTTTTTTTCCTTATATTGAAAATAAAATAAAGGAAGTCGAATTCAAGAATTATAAAAACGGTTGGTTGATGGTCATTACTTTTGAACAATCAAATGAAACAACACATGTTCCATATTATGTGAATGATAAAGAAAAAAAATCATATGAAGAGATGTATAAAAATTTCATTGTATAATAGCGAAAAAATAAATAAATCAAACTTAAATTTAGACGATGTGAAAGTATTAGCAACAAGAATTTTGCTTTCAGATCACTTTAACAAATATTTTTCATTGCGACAATTGAGAGATAAAATCATTGTTGATATATTCAATGTTCCTGAAAGATATTTATTTACTGAATCTGAATATAGTCCTTTTCAAAAACGCTTAGGAAAGCAATTAAACCATTGTTTTCGTGAATTTGAAACAAATAAATACATTAGTAAATACAGCAATCGGTTTTGGAAAATTAATAAGGAGATCATGAAAAATGTTGGAAAAAAAAATTGAAGAATATTCAGAAAAAATTGAAAAAAGGAAAGATCTCATAGAAGAAGTAAAGAATGCTTTAGAGACTAATCTGAAATTTCTTGAAGAAACTCCCAAACTTTCAATGATAGAACTCAAACCAATTTTATATGATATTGTTGGTTCGATGATAGAAATCTGGAATCTTATAGGACAACTTAATTTTGATATCGAACATTTGATTATTAACGAAAAGGAGAGTAAACAACGATGGGAAGAAAAAAATGGAATCGTTTAAGTAATGAAAAGAAACAAGAATTGACTGATAAAATAATAGCAAAAATGGATGAATTGACAAAAGTAAAAAATGATTTTGAACAAGAATTCGATTTCTTTGATGCCATAAACAATGAAATTAAAGATTGTTTTGAATGTAATCTAGATTGTAGTACTTGTACTAATGATGATCGTGCTCATTGTATGCAAAATTTTAGAGTAACTAGTTTATATGTGCTAAAAAAGTTAAAGATGTATGAAATGGGCATGTATAAATTTATGGAAGGAATTGAAAGTTGGTGTGAACTATTTCTCAAACTCCTAGCAAAAGGAATAAACAACAAAGATTCAGATATTTCCGAAGAAGAAATTGAAGAATATGAAAAAATTGTAAAACCTCCTAATAATGAACGAGAAATAGATATAAAAAATCCTTGTTTAGATTTTTACACTTAAACTCATAAATGATTTAAAATGAAGAAAAAAAGAATAATTGTTTCAATTCCAACTAATATATATAAAATACTACAAAAATATAAAAAATTTAGTGGTATTTCAATATCATCAATCATTCAAATGGGTTTGAATGAATATCTAATAAATGTTGGATTTTTAGATTTTACAGATGAAAAAATAAAATATAAGGAAATAAAATGCAATCCAAAAAAAGCAGAAGAATAAAAGGAAAGAAGATAAATCCAGACAATAAATACATTCGTTTGCGAATTCCATTGAAAATATATTCTTTATTAAAGAATTATAAAGAAACTACCGGAATGTCAATCACTTCTCAAATTCACGAAGCTACAGTTTCTTGGTTGTTTTTAAAAAAAGTAATTGGATTAAAAGAAATAACTGATATTAAAAAAAAAGATATGGGTAAAAAAGACGATTGAAAAAGATTTAGAAATGTTTAAAGATAAGACAACATGTGTATTTGGAGGAACAGGATCTATTGGTTCTCTCATTGTTGAATATCTATTAAAACAAAAACCATATTCAATACGAGTATTCAGTAATGATGAAAATTCTTTATGGGAATGTCAACAAAAATGGAATAATAACAGAATTCGGTGTTTGTTGGGTGATGTAAGAAACTTAGAAAGAGTTCGTAGAGCATTGAAAGGAGTAAATTATGCAATAAATTGTGCCGCAATCAAACATGTTCCCTTTTGTGAATATAATCCTATGGAAGCAGTTTCTGTAAATATTATGGGACTTGATAACATTATTACTGCTTCTATTGAACATAAAATCAAGAAATTATTACATATTAGTACAGATAAGGCAATTGAACCTTCATCCTTAATGGGATGTTCAAAAAAAATAAGTGAAAGATTGCTACAGGTAAGATGGAGTCAAGATCCTCTGATTCAAATGGTTTGTGTGAGACTAGGAAATATATATGGTTCTAGAGGTTCAATAGTTCAAATTGCTAAAGAAAAAAAAGAAAAAAAAGAACCCATATTACTTACAAATATAGATATGGAACGGTTTTTCATGTATCCTAAAGAAATGATTGATTTCATCACGAAAGCATTTATAGAAGGTAAAAATGGAGAAATATGGGTTCCGAAACTTAGAGAACAAAAACTAATAGATGTTATTCAAGAAATAGTGGGAAAAGATTATCCTATCGAAATAATTGGTAATCGATTAGGAGAAAAATTACACGAAAAACTTATTTCTGATTATGAAATCTTGATTTCTAATGATGTGAATCCTAAATATTGGATAATTCCTAATGAATATGAAAAGTGGAGTGAAATAGATTGAGTTATAAAGATAAAAATTGGTTATATGATCAGTATATAATTAAAAAAAATTCAACTGTAGAAATAGCACATTTATGTAATGTAAATAGTCCTACAACTGTTTTTAATTGGTTAGTACGCTTTAACATAAAAATAAGAAATCTTTCTGAATCTCAAAAAATAAAATATTTAAAAGGAAAAATACCTTGGAATAAAGGATTAAAAGGGTTTTTAGGAAGAGAAAAACATTATTTATGGAAAGGAAATAATGCTGGACAAAAAGCAATTCATATATGGTTAAATACCAATTATTCCAAACCAATATATTGCATGAAATGTAGAAAAGAAAGAAAAATAGAATTAAGTTTTGATCATTCAAAAGGAAATTATACACGAAATATTGAAGATTATGAATGGTTATGTCATTCTTGTCACACAAAAAAAGATTGGGATTTAGGAATATGCAACAATCAATATACTATAAAGAAGTTGATTTAAATGAAATTTTTGCGTTGTAAAAGATGTGTGATGACTAATCAAAGATTGAATCTTTCGTTTACAAAAGAAGGAATATGTAATTCGTGTGTTCAATTTGAAGAAAGTAAAAAAATAGATTGGAATGAAAGATGGAAAGAACTTGAAGAATTATGTAAAAAATATAAACGAAATGATGGAAATTATGATTGCATTATTTGTATTAGTTCAGGAAAAGATTCTCATTATTTGGTTTATTTATTTAAAGAAAAACTTTTAATGAATCCATTAGGAATAATGATTGATAATTTTAGTTGGACCAATACTGGAAGAAAAAATTTTGATAATTTAAGCGAACGTTTTGGAATTGATATCATTACTTTTACTCCAAATAGAAAAGAAATTATAAAAAGAACAAGAGAAGATTTTTTAAATTATTTACATCCAGAAAAATATTGGGATGAAATTCTTTATAAAAAACCATTAGAAATAGCACAGAAAATGGGTATTAAATTAGTTATTTGGGGAGAAAACACAAATATAACTATTGGAAATAAGAATGAAAAAGAAACTCCAAATGCTAAAATATTACTTAAAGATTCTAATGAATTTAAAGATCTTGATGTAATATTTACAAGTTATTATGTTCCTTGGAAGAGTCTAATAAAGAGATATGAATTTGCAAAACAATACGGTTTCAAAGGATTAAACGATACAAACGAATGGGATCGTGAAGGATATCAAGGATTTGAATATTGCCAAGTGGATACTGTCGGATATCTTATTAATGAATTTTGCAAATTCATCAAATTTGGATTTGGAGCCACAACAGAACATTGTAGTAATATGGTAAGACACGGTGAAATGAGTAGAAAAGAAGCCGTCAAAAGAGTTAATAAATATGACTGGCAGAAAGATCTAGTGATGGAAGAAGATTTTTGTAGTGGTTTGAATATTTCAAAAGAATTGTTTCTAAAAACAATAGATAAATTTGCAAATCGTAAAATATTAGAAAAGAATGGTGATGGATATTGGAAATTAAAAATGAAAGCCGAATGATAACATTAGAAGATTTTTTAAATCCTTATGGATATATTTATCAAATTAGAAACAAAATAAATAATAAAAGATATATTGGTCAAACAGTAAATAAACGAGGTTTTAGAAGTCGTTCTTGTAAATTAAATGAATTATTACGCAATTATAATTTTAATTCATATTTATGTAATAGTTTAAAAAAATATGAAATTAATAATTTTGAATTTAAAATTATTGATTCTGCAATTAGCCAAAATGAATTAAATAGAAAAGAAGATTTTTACATTCAAAAATATAATACATTAGATCATTCTTATGGTTATAATCTTAAATGTGGAGGAAATAATGGAAAACATACATTTGAAACAAAGAAAAAAATAAGTGAAATGAGAAAAGGAAAATATAATGGTAAAGATAATCCAAATTGGAAAGATGGAGGAATTGAACATAAATATAATTGTGATCATTGTGGAAAAGAAGTAATAAAAAAAGGTTGTAAATATAATAAAAATAGTTGTCATCATTTTTGTTCATTAAAATGTTATCATCAATGGGAAAAAGGAAAAAAAATTTCTAAAGAAATAACAAATCATAGAATTAGATGTTTTTTTAGTAGAATATATTTAATTATAGAATATTGGACTTCAGAAAAATGTATGAAAAATAAGCAATTAAATAAATTACAAAAAGGTATATTAGAAATAGCTAAAGAAAACAATTGTAATTATGGAACTATTAGACAAAATCTCATAAAATATGATATAACAATAAGAACTAAATCAGAAAGTAAAATATTAAGAGATATGAAAGGAGAGAAAAAATGCCAAATGAAATAATCGATTGCCTAACAAAAATAAAATTAGAAAACGGATATCGTAAATTAATGTCAAATGATTTCAAAAGTTTTGGAAAGAATGTAAAAATTTTTCCACAGGCTAAGTTTGTAAATCCAGAAGTCATAGAAATCGGAGATTATTCCATGATTGACGATTTTACATTTCTTTACGGAGGAATGGGAATCAAGATTGGAAAATATGTTCATATTGCATCGTTTGTAAGCATAGTAGGAGGAGGGGAATTAGAAATGGGAGATTATAGCGCATTAGCCGCTGGTTCTCGTTTGGTTACAGGTTCAAACTTGCATCAAGGAGGCTTTCACATGACTGCATCTGTTCCAAATAATCAACAAAATATAAAAAGAGGAAGAATGTATATTGGTAAAGATGTAGTCATAGGAACTAATTCAATCGTTCATCCTTGTATCACGGTTGGAGATGGAGCAATACTCGGTTCTAATTCATTGGCGTTAAAAGACTTAGAACCTTGGACGATTTACGTCGGTTCTCCTTGCAAAAAAATAGGAATGAGAGAAAAAATTAGGAATTTTGACTAAATGGCAACATTAGAAGAAAGAAAGATTTTAAAAAACAAAGCTAAGAAAGAAATAGGTTCTATATTGCGTCATATTAGTAGGTTTAAACTTGATAATGATAATCATAAAAAAGAATTAGAAAATATAGCAGATAACATAGATCCAAGTGGATTTGATGATCCAGAATTTCAAAAAATTAATTGGACAAATGAAGTTATAGAACAAAATCTATTATATTGCATGGGTATTTTTATAAAATATAATCTTGATAATAATTTGCGTGACAGATTGAAATGGTTAATAAGTAATACTTATACATCAATTCCTAAAATTAAAGAAGATTTGAAAGTCTTTGAAAAAAAAATTGAAATAAAACACATAACAGAAGAAAAGCAAAAAATTGAAGAAAAATCAAAATCTACATTAGAAGAAATAAAACAAAAAAAAGAAGAAATTAAACAAAAAGAAATAAAACAAAAAATTGAAAAAATATCAAAAGTTATAGTATTAAACAAAATACTTATAATAGGTCCCTCTATTGCTGAATCGTGTCATTTTTCTGAAGGTATTAAAATTGCTTTTGAAAAATTAGGAAAAGAAGTAAAATATATTTCTCCTCACGATTTGTATGACGAATATTTTGATAGACATTGGATGCAACAAAAACATTATCCATTATCAATCATATTACAAAAATATTCTTTTTATCCAGATCTCATTCTAATTGATGAATGTAATTTTTTGTGGAAAAATGATGTAAGCATTCCTGTTTTTTATCATCATAGGGAATACAAAAGACCTCCAGAAGTTGATTATCCTGATGTGATATTTCTTTGGCATGGAGTTGTAATGAATTATTTCGAAAAAATTTTTGCTCCTTTTTGGATGTATAATGTTCCATATCATGAAATCATACCTCTTGCCATTGACACTGAAATATACCATCCAGAAGAAAAGAAATACGATAGAATAACCGGAATTGGATTTCGAGAAACCATAGAATATATAGAAAAAGCAAATGAAATCACGATGGTTCCCATTGCTCACATCTTATATAACGAATGGGAAGAATTTAAAAAATTAGGATTTCGATGTTTTGATACTCCGATTTCTAACATTGAATATAGAGAAATACTACCAAAATGTGAAGCATTGTTTGTTAATATAGCTACTCAACAATACCTTTCACATAAAATATATGAAACTATGGCATGTAAGACATTGTGTATTATTAAATTAGAAAATGAAACGCATAAACAAATACTAGAAAATGCTGGTTTTATTGCTGGAAAACATTATATTGCTATAAAAGCATTAAATGAAATCAAAGAAGTATATGATCAAACTCAAAACAAACAAGAAATTGTAGAAAATGCATATAAAAAAATATTAAAAGATAATACATATATCGAAAATGCAAAATATATTACAAAACTATTCTTTAAATTAACTCCAAACATCCTTAAAAACAGAACAATTGAATATAAAAATGATCCTGGAGATTTGAACATATTAATTTCTACAACTGAACGATGTGGACTTTCTTGGTTTTGCCGATATGTTTCATTAATATATGAAAAAATGTATAAAAAAAGAAAAGTATGGAACACGAGGATAAGTAGATTAGAAGTTGCTCATCCTGATTATCCTTCTCCTAAAGGTTGGAATGCTGTAAATTATGTTCCAATTAAAGATATAGTAAAAAAACCACATGATCGAATCATTTTATTGCAAAGAAAATTCGAATCTTGGAAAGAATCAATGTTGTTCTACTATTATAATGAATATAAACCTAATCTTGACTATAAAACAGATAAAGATAATCCGGAATATAAAGTATGGTTTGATAGAATAGCAGAATATTACAATCAAACATATGATGAAATTGATTCTCCAAAAGTATTGCGAATATATATAGAAGATTTAAACAATTATACAGTAGCTACATTTACTGAAATATTTAATTTTTTAGATTTTCCAAAAGAAGGAAGACCAATCATCATTCCTGTAAATACACCAGAACGAGTGTGGGAAGCATTTTCAGCAGATTTTAATGCTGGAGATTTAATCAACGAAAGATTACAAAAACTTCATTCAAAATATAGTAATACAAAACTAGAATTCAAAACAAATAAAAAAACAATAACTCCTGCGATAGATTACATTACTACTGAAGAAACTGAAGGTTATGAAACAACTCCAATGGAAAAAGAAATGCAAAAAGGAGAAACATTCACAATGAATCCGTTTTTGACTACTATTGACACATTAAAAATATTAGACAAAGAAAAATTTGATGTGATTTGTCCTGTTTATTGGATTAATACCGATTTTTTTGTTGATAATGTGAAATCATGGATAAAAGAAATTCCAGTCAAACGCATCATATTTGGAATAAATAGATCAATTAAAGATTTTGATTTTGAAGAAGTTATCAAATATAAAATACGACCCATTATTCCACCTAATATCGAAATACAAGTAATAGATCAAAGAAAATACAAAACACTTGGAATGTGTCTTGTTGAATTAATGAAACTCGTCCAAAATTGGTTTGTCTTCGTTCATTCAGATGTAAGACTTACTAAAGGAAGTTTTAGAGTAATGCAAAAACATGCAAAACCAGATATTGGAATTATTGAATCTGAAAGAATATTTTTTGATGGAAAAACATACAAACGAGGTAAAACGCATTATACAAAAAGATCATATTCTGGATTTCAATTGATACAGAAGGAATCAATAAAAGATTTGATTGATGAAATTGAAGACGATTTTATTTATAGAAATGAAGATTTGATTTTTCAATCAAGATGTAAACAAAATGGTTTTAAGTACAAAAAAGTATGGGCATGGCATGTTCATCAAATACTTGAAACAAAACAAACATTTAATGAAAAAGATACAATGTTCATGCAATGGCATGGACTAGTAAAATATACTCAACCTGATGAAATAACAAAAGAAGTGTGTTGGGCTCCAATAGAAGTATGTTTAACCAAATGGGGACAGGTTCTATCACAGATTTTAGCTTTTACCTGGCAACATAATCCTAATTGGGGAGAATTAATAATAGAAAAATGGAATCAATATAAAATAGGTAAAGTTAGAAAATGATTAAAAAAAACATAATTATAGTAAGTGTAGAAAGATGTGGAGCATCATGGGTATGTGGCATCATATCAGAAATTCATAAAAAAATGTATGGAGAAATAATGAATTGGAACTTTGGAATTAGTAGAATTTTAGCAACTATTGATAAATATTATTTTCCAAAAGGATTTAACGAAGTTTTGCTGATAAATCCCTTGAAACTCTTGAATAGACCATACGATAAAATCATCATTATAAAACGAGATAAAGAGAGTTATATGAAAGCAATGCAAATATATAGATGTCCTGAATTAACTTATGATGAAACATTGAAAAAATGTCCTGATTTCTTGAAAGAATGCGAATTTTACTATGATTTGTGTTATAATCACGAATTTAAAGATCCTCGAATGTATTTAGTTGATTTAGGTAATTTAAACAACTATACAGAACCAACATTTAGCGATTTACTAGACTTCTTAGAATATCCAAAACACACATATCCAGATGTAATTAATCATGTCGAAACTCATTTGAACGAAATGGATAAAAACCAAATATTGCAATATTTGAAAGACAATCCAATACGATCTTGCTTAGTTCCTTTCAATACTCCATTAAGGAATTGGAACGTAATGTCGTGTCAAATAGCAAAAGATTGGGGTTTAGATCCCATGAGTATTGACATTCAAAATCAAGATCCTACTGGTGAATATGCAAAAGGAGATTTCTTAAAAATGGAAGAAAAAGGAGATCCGAACAAAAAAATGGAATATACTCAATTTACGCACGATCCCACTCTTCCAAACCCTTATGTGTTAACTCCAGAAGAATATAAATTACAACATTGTAGATCTTTTAGAATTTATAGAGAACTAATGCCAGATGCTTTGAAAATATTAGGATTGTTATAAAATGACTGATTATGAAACTTATCGTTGGAAATGGGAAAATTATCCTAAACTACGAATTGTAGATAAAACTCCAATCCACACAGATATTGAAATCACAACACGATGCAATCTTTCATGTGCATTTTGCGAACACACATCACATCCTCCAGAATTACTTGATATGCCATTTGAAATGTATGAAAAAATAATAGACGAATTTGCTGAAAAAGGCGGTTCTTCTGTTAAATTGTGCTATCTTGGAGAACCTTTATTATATAAAAACTTAGGAAAAGCAATTAAATATGCAAAAGATAAAGGAATTGTCGATGTAATGTTAGCAACAAATGGAACTTTATTAACTGATATAATATCTTCTAAATTAATAAAAAGTGGTTTAGACCTCATTATTTTTTCAATTGATTCGCTTATCCAAGAAACATATAAAAAATTACGAGTAAATGGAGATTTAAACAAAGTAATTAATGGTTTAAATGGACTAAACAGATTACGAAAAGAATACCAATCAAAAAAACCCCGAATACAAATTCAAGCAATTCTCATGGCATTGAATAAAGAAGAAATAGAATCAGGAGAATATGAAGAGTTTTGGAAGCATTATGCTGATGTTATTAGAATAAGTCCATATTGTGAAGATTATATTAATCTTCGCAATATGGAAAACCCTTCTGATTTCTTTTGTGAAAGCATATATCAACGAATGACAATAAGAGCAGATGGAAAAATGGTATTATGTTGTGGAACGCGTGGAGATAACAAAATCTTAGGAGATATCAATACAGATACAATTGAAGATGTTTGGTTAGGAAAAGAATTTGCTCAAATTCGAAAACTGATGGATGAAAAAAAATCTCATTTAATTGATGTGTGTAAATCGTGTTCGTTCCGAATATCCAGAATGAAAAAATAGTAAATATTGTTCATTGTGTAGATACAGAAGGACCATTATATGAATCTTCAGAAGCTACATTTGAACGAATTTATGATATTTTTGGAGTAAAGTATGAACCTACTCTCCAAAACTTAGAAATGTTAAGACAGGGAAAAGATAAGGCAATTGCCGAAATGGTTTCTCTAGAACTCTTAGATTATAACGATACTTGGGATAAAATAGATGTGATGTTAAATGAAATTACATCAAAAGATTTTAGACATAATTTTCCAGATTCGTTTGAAAATGGATGGAAATATACTTGGTTTTGTATCGATTGGGTCGGTTTTATGGGAGAAAATCCACGAAGACGAGATATGGGATTTCATAACATTTTCGATCATTACCTTAAATATAAAGAAGACGAAATTCAGTTTCATTTTCATCCCATTTCAATAAAGAAAGATGCTCACTTAACAGGAAATACTTATTCTCCCATAATATATGAAACATTGGCAAGAAAGATAATAGATCGTTTGTGGTTTCCTTCTGCAGTTCGTTCTGGTATAGAAAGACCAGACTTATCTTATTTTTTTGAACAATGGATTCCTTTTGTTTATGGAAACAGTTCAATGAAAATAAATACATCAGAACAATTTGATTTATCTGATGGACGTTTTGGAGATTGGCGACATGCTCCTTTAGAATGGATGCCGTATCATCCAGATTATAGAGATTATCAAGAAAAAGGAAATTGTCATCGTTTGATTGCAAGATGTTTGAATATGGAAGCGAGAGTAAAAGAAATTTCAATTAATGATTTTAGAGATGGATTCAAACGAGCTTCAGAAGGTTTACCAACCTTGATTTCGTTTGCTGATCACGATTATAGAAATATGAAAAAGGAAATTAATAGAACACAAAATATGATACGAATTGTATCAGGAGAATATCCAGATGTTAAATTTAGATATTGTAATGCCAATGAAGGAATAAGAAATGTCACAAACACGACCAATTTAAACCCTCCCAAATTCAGTCTTACTTTTGATTCTTCAAGATTAAATGTAATATCAGAAAATAACATATTTGGAACTCAACCTTTTCTTGCAATCAAAACTAAATCTGGTGAATACATTTGGCAAAATTTGGATTATCGTAGTGATAATTGGTGGACTTTCACTTTTGATTTTTATACGCTTCCTAAAAAAGCAATAGATAAAATAGGAATTGCTTCTAATACAGATAATGGTATGACTGAAATCGTTGTTTTAGATGTTGATTCTAATACAATAAAAAGAAGGGTTTTACATGAATAGTAAAGAAGAATATTGGAACAATTATTACGATTATTGGAAAGAAAAAGTAAAAAATATAAAAGAAGTTCCTAATGATGATGTTATTGAATGGATGATTAGCCAAACAAACATACAAGGTAAAGTTTTGGAAGTCGGATGTGGTTTTGGAAGATTGTTTCAATATTATTCAAAACTTGATGTAAAAGTATATGCAATCGATATTTCAGAAAAAATGATAAATGAAGCAAAAAAACATTCAAATGATAATACCGTTGAAATAATAAAGACTGAAGCAGAAAGACTTCCATTTCATAGTGATTTTTTTGATCGTGTAATATGCATGGCAACATTTGACGCTTTAGAACAAGAAAAATCGCTTTCTGAAATGTTAAGAGTTTTGAAAATAGGTGGGAAATTATTAATTACCGGAAAAAATATAAATTATTTCGGAAATGATAAATTAGCTCGTAATGCTGAAATATTAGCTAAAAAAAAAGGACATCCTAATTCATTTACTGATGTAATTGAATTACAAACTCAATTAAACGAAAAAAATCATAAAATGTTGTCAGAATATTATTTCTTAAAGCGAGGAGATTTTTCAAATAAAAATTTTACAAATAAATTACCTTTTAGATTTTACGAATATTTTTTAGTTGTTGAAAAAGGTTCAAACATGATTGATTTTACAAACTTTTCAGCGAGGAGTAGTAAATAATGAAAAATGAAAAAGGAAAGTTATTGAAAGAACTAGAAAAAATAATAAGGAATAAAGAAGATTTATATCGGGCAATCAATAAAGAATATCCTCCAGAACATTTTTGTTGGAAAGAAAAAGATGGGAAATTTTATTTGAATGATGATAAAACATGAGAAATAAGCCTGTTAATGTTGTTGTTCCAATAGTAATTGGAGAAAGTAAAGAGTGGGAAGTTTGTAAACCATCAGTTTTAAAGTATTGTGAAAAATATAACTTGCATTTAGAAATTATAACACAAATGAAATATAACATAGAACCATTTGATACTTATTCTAATATTAATTTGTTTGAAAAGAATCAAATATATGAACTTTTTGATAAATACGATAGGATACTTAGATTGGATTATGATGTTATTATTACTCCTAATTGTCCAAATATATTTGAAATTGTTCCAGAAAATAAAATTGGTGGCATTTTTGAAGATGAAGGAATACCAGAATCAAACAGAAATGAACGAATTATAAACATACAAAAACATTTGGGTGATTTAAATTGGAAATCAGGTTATATGAACGCAGGAGTTATAGTTGCTTCTAGACAACATAAAGAAATCTTTAATACAACAATAGAAGAAATAAATAATGTACAAAAAATAAATGGTATTGTTACTCCAGAACAAGATTATTTAAATTATATGATTAGAAAACTAAGGTTTGAGATTTATAATCTAAGTTATAAATTTAATCATATAACATATTTTTCTCCTAATCGATTTGATTCGCATATAATTCATTATGCCGGATCAAAAGTTTTTGATCGTGATTTACTAATGAAACAAAACGAAAATAAGAATAAAATTACATGGAGAAACTTGACTGCAGAACAAATGAAAAGAGATTATGAAGTGTTATATCATGAAATGTAAAAATTGTGGAGAAATATTAAACCCTCTATTATTGAAACAAGCAATTGATAGCAATGGAGAATTGTTTTTTGATGTAGAATGTGTTAATTTAGAATGTAGATTGCATAATTGGATTTCAAAAGAGAATTATTTATACTTGAGAAGAGATTACATTAAACCATATCTTCCAAAGTTAAATAATAAGCTTCCTTATGAACTCAACACAATTTTTGTAAGTCAAGAAAGGTGTGGAATCAGTTGGATCATTAAAATTTTGAGCAATATTCATGAATCAATGTTTGGCATTCCAATCGAATTCGTAACCAAAAAAAATACCGAAATTTCTGCTTTGATCGCTACAAGAAACCGATTGCCATTGCCTAAAAAATGGAATAATGTATATAACGTTGATCCTCAAGCACTTTTAAACAAAAAAGATCCAGATGAAAATCAATACGATAGAGTTGTAATCGTTCAAAGAGATCACGATACAATGATAAAAGCACATGAATTATACTTTAATGTAGAATGGACTGGAGAACAAAGAGAAACTGCAATGAGAAAAACTGAAGAACATTATCAACTTGTATATGGTAAAGAAATTAACGATCCAAGATGCAAGAAATTCAGATTAGAAGACTTGAACAATTATACAATATCAACTTTCAACGAAATGTTAGATTTCTTGAATTTTCCCTCGTTTGGTCGTCCTATAATGATTCCAATCAATCCTTCTGAACGAAATTGGCAAGTATATTCGTCTGTATTGAACAAAAATCAACCATTATGCAATCGATTGAAAGAAATTGAAAAAAATAATGAAACAATCTAATGATAAAAATATTAGTTTCAATATTCTTACTTATTATCATTAAAATATTTTATTGTTAAAATTTTACACTTATAATGTTAGAAACAGATTTCAAACACGAAACGATAATTCGGAAATACAACGAATTAAAGAAAATACATCCAGATTTTGACGAGCGCGATTTGCTTGAGGAAGTGTTCAAGGATCTTGACGAGGATTTTGTGGAAGATAATAAAAATACTTATTATTGCAACATATGTAAAAGCAATCATTTTTATGATTCTGAAAAAGGAAGAGAACATTTGAACAAGAGTCAAAAATCACTTGAACAATACAATCAACCAGAATGGAAACAGTCTTGGGAAAAAACAGGAGAAATACTCGAAAAACAACGAGAAAAAAGACAGTTGGTTAAACAAAAAAAAGAACTTAAAGAAACAGAAATTGATGTGTGGATTGATAAAGGTCATGAAGAAGAATTTGAACATGAACTTGCAAAACAAGATATTAAGAACATTGAATTTCAAAAAGTAGATGAAGATAAAGATAGTATAAGATATGCAGTCATATTTAAAGCATTTTCAAAAATCAAATTACCAAAAAATAATTTATGGCAAATCAATAATGTTTTTGAATCAAAAACAGATTTTGACGCATCGAAATGCAACTGGATAACCATAAGAGGAACACACGTGTGCATGAACGAAGGAGAGACTCAAGCACAGGCAATTAAGAACTTTATAGCAAACAAGGAAAAGGAAAGAACGCCACGAGAAAAAGAAGAAAGCAAGAAAAAGTTTTACGAAGGCTTGAAAGAAGAAAAAGTAAAGAAAAAGAAAGTAATTAAGAAAGAACCAAGTGAACCAAAACAACCTAAAAAACCAACCAAGAAAGAAAAAGAACTTTCTGAACGCGAAAAAGGAGTTCAAAAGTTGATCGAACAAACCGGATACGAACGAGAACGAGCAGAATCAGAACACAATAAAGAACATCCAAAAAAAGAATCAATAAAGAAAGAAAAAGATCAAGAATGGAAAAATTATCGCGTGAAAAGAAAACAAGAGGCAGTTAACAAACGCGTTGATACATTACGACACTTATCTGATAACGATCCAAACATTAAGAGTGTTCTTAAAGAACTGATAATGATCTTGATGGATATCATAGCGCATAAGAAAAAAACACTCGTTCCATTTGCTAAATATTATGAAAGAATCAAAAAAGCTAAAAACTTGAAAATAGAAAAAAGAGTTCGATTGATTCACGAAATCAAGAAATTGGAAAGAGAAATGAACGAATTACAAGGAATTAAAGGAGAAACAAAAGAAGAAATTGTCCATAATCCAAAATTAACTAAAAAATTTGAAAAACTTGATAAAGAAACTCATAAACAGCATCAGAAAATGGAATATGAGGAAGAAAAGGAAAGAGCCAAACATAAATTTGCAAAAGACACGATAAAAATTCACGAAACTGAAAACTTCATACGAAAACAACAGTTTGATCCTTCTGAATGTGAAGAAGGTACATATCGAACATTCAACATTGGAAAAGGTAAAAAAGCAGTTGGTTGTCGCGTGAACGGCAAGTTCAAGGTTCAAACGATTCTCGAACCAAAAAATAAGAAAGATTTCAAGAAAGTGAAAATGATTCGTGTGGGAAATTTACGAGATAATGAAAGTTTATAAACCAATACATCTAGAAAGCATTGGAGAAATTGCTCTAGATAACAAGAATACATATTTTTGTAACATCTGCAAGTCTAATCATTACTTTGATTCTGATGTTGGTAAAGAACATTTACATAATCAATTACAGAACAAAATCATTAAACTCGAAGAATATAAAAAAGAAAAAGTTGAAAAAGACAAAGAACTTATAAAGAATAAACAAAATATAAAAGTAAATAAAATTATCATAAAAAAAGAATATCACGCAAAATGTGAAATTTGTGGAAGACAATTAAAAAAAGCTCTTGAAACAAATATAGGAGTTATAGGTTTTGATTGTTATTTACAATCAATAGGAATTCCTACTTTATCTAAACAAGTTGATATAAAAGATTTGCCTCCAGAAACTTTTGAAGGAGTTGCTGAAAATCTAATAAAAGAAATTGAAAAATTAGATAAAGATATATTTTTGAAAGAATTTTATGGAGATAAGTATGATATCATAGAAAGTTCAAAAAGAATTAGTCCATTAATTATTTCAGTAAAAGAAAAAGCCAGAAAAGATTGGAAAGATATTGATCTTTTACGAAGAGGAGATATTACTTTAGCAAGATTGTTGAATATTCCAACTCTTGTTATTGATAAAGCATTTGCTTCAAAAACATTTAATGATTATTATCTCAAAAAAGGAATAATTGCTTATAATTTTGTTGAAGATTATCCCTTACCTAAATCATTAAGCGAAACATTAGAAGACATTGCAAACACATTTGACACAATAAACGATTTCACTGAAGACATAAGAGGTTTGAAGAAAGGAACTCCTAGTGCAATGATTTCTGGAGCTAAACGAACGACCGTTGGTAAATCGATTCGATCACAACTTGGCGAGGAAGCATTTGAAGTTGGACCAGTTCAAAGTATAACTGTTCCATTTTCGTTAACCAATACAGAAACTGGCGCTGAAATTCAAGGAGAAATACTAGAAAACCTCGAAAAATACACAAAACAACTCACTCCTGTTTCAAGTACAAACGTTAAAGCTGGAGGACAATTCAATAACGAATTACTTGTTCAATTTCACCCAAAAGGGTTAACTCCTCAAAGAACATATCGATATAAATTCCAATCTCCAGAAGTAGCAGAAGAAGCGTGGAAATCCCTTCTTAAAAGCGGTTCTCCTGGTCGTTGGGTGTGGAAAAATCTTAGAGGACATCAAGCAGGAGAAAAAGTAACATCATCAAAATTAGGTCCCGCATATTTTCATCCAGAAATTAAAACGATTGGAGGAACAACAGCATCATTAGTTCCATACACGGTTTCGAATCGAGTTCCCGTTACAAGAGTCAAGAAGTTTGACGAAATTGTAAGACAAATGAAACGAACAACTCCTAATCCAACTCAAAATCCCGACATTGGTTCAAGAGTCGAAAAATGGCTTCAAGCAAGAGAAGGAATGAGAGAAATGAAGATTAAAGGATTTAGAACTGGTGGAGGAGTGTTGGGATTGCCCCGCATTGACTTTCATGAATTCAATGTTTTGCAATTGAATGATTTTAACGATTTAACCGAAGATTTGAAACGTAAATATTTTTGCACATTTTGTCAATCATATCATTGGTTCAATTCAACCGTAGGAAGGCAACATTTATACAAGATTAGAAATCCTCCTAAACCAAAATATTATACTCCAGAAGAATTGAATGCAATATTGTATAAAGGTTATTTTTCAGACGAACCTTACCAAAAATCAGAATTAAGTTTGAAGGTTGATAAAAACATAGATTTAACGAGAGATCCTTGGGAAATTCGAGTAATTGACGAAACAATCAGAAGTTTTCCGTTTCGATTAAAAGCAATGGTAAATGAGGTAAGAGTTTATAACCAAATAACTGATGACCCAAATATGAAAGATGACAATGGAAAAGTTCCAGAAGCATATAAAAAAGTTGGTTGGACTAGAAAATATAACGATATTGAAGGAGTTTATTTGATTGGAAACAATAATATAATATTAAACAGAAAAGCAATGCCATCAACTACTAGACACGAACTTGGACATTCGGTTTGGTATGGATTAACTCTGCACGATCAAGAAATCTTTAAAAGCATTCATAAAAAATACAAAAAAATAATGTTACATGATGCTGATATTTGGGAAAAAGAAGCAGATGATAAAAAAGGAAGTTTTGAATACGAATATAAAAAAAATATGGCTGAAGGATTGAGATATGAAGCTAACGATGTTCAAGAATTGTTTGCTGAAAGTTTTAAACGATATTATGAAGTAAAAAAACCTTTATATATTTGGGAAAGTTGGAAAGAAAATAAAAAACAATACCAATACTTTCCGGAAATAAGTAAATTTTTTAGAGAAAGAATGAAAAAATATGAAAAGAATAATTGAAATCAAGTTTAAAGAAAACGATAAAATCTTTTTTGATTCAGCAATAATTGAAAAAGATATTACTGAAGAACAAGCTCAACAATTAGTCAAGATGGGAATTGCAAGAATTGTTGATGTTGAAGATAAAAAGAATTAAATTATTAGTAATTAAAAATCATTTAAAAATTAACAAAAAAATGAAGATGTAAAAATGGAAAAAGCAACAATAAAAAAAGAATGCAGAAAATGTGGTCGAGTTCATTACGAAGGAAGATCGTGCATAAAGAAAAAACCTGATAATTCACATAATATATACAGTGTAATGAAATAATATGAAAAAGATAATCGCTAAATGCATTGGAAATATTAATGATTTTACTGAAGATTATCCTGTTTCTGAATATGAGCGAACATCAAAAAAAGGAATCGAACATTCAGTAAAAGAACATGTGAGAGGAGAAAGCAAAATATTTCTTGAAGATTTAAGAGAAACGATAGATGTATATAATGATACTTTACTTCATCTCGATTGGGATGAAATTAAAAATGATCTAAATTTACAAAAAGAATTTACACATTTCTTGAGCGATTTACAAGAAATTTGTAGAGACGAATGTGCAAGAAAAGATTTCGTTGATAATATGACCGAAGACTTCGTTGAAATTGACACGTTCAACGACATCACGAAAGACTTCAACGAGAAAATGAACGAGGACTTCACAGTTTTACATGGAATTCTTACACGAGCAAATGAATTTGAATACACAAAAGACGGACAAAAAATAATATTGAAGAAAGAATGGAATAATATCAAAGATGTATTTGGAAAAACTGATTATATTCCATTAAAAGGATCAATAGAAAAAAATGCCCACGCTGCAGAAGTCATTGGCTATGCTGCAAACTGGTCTCCTGATGATGAAAAAGAAGTAATGTATGGAGATGTTGTAATGTTTAAAAACATAGCCGAAGTAACAGATTTACTCAATCCGAAAAGAGGTGGTTATAATGTGAGCATTGGGTTTAAGGATGAAGTTGAAAACGGAATTCAGAAAATCCTTTATTTGGATCACCTCGCAATTTCGCTCTCCAACGCCGATTTGGATCGCTGCTCGACCGCTAATGGCATACCGTGTGTTGTAAGCGTAAAAAAAACCATTAATAATTAATCAATAATAAAAATATTAGATTAAAAAAAGTATTAATATATTTATATGCGCGAACAAGAAATAACGATTCGAGATTCAATCGAAAAAAGTCTTGATACAACTGAAAAAGATCTTTGTAACTTGAAAAAATCTATTTCAAACGAAAAAAAGAACAAAAAAAATCAATTAATCTATTAGATATAAACAAATTATTATCTATTTATAACAATATACTATTTGTTTTAAATAACCAAAAGACAAAAAATAAATGTCTGAAGTAAAAGACTCAGAACATCGTTTTTACCAAGTAGAGAACGATCTTTACTATGTTGACAAAGACGATGAAATATACAAGTTGGATCTCAAGAAAGAAGATACTACTGAAGATTGCAATTGTCAATCTGATGATGTGATCGAAACTAAAGATTTGAGCAATATTATTAACGAGAACGAACAAGATAATTCCGAAGATTCTGAATCTGAAACATTGCCTTCTGAAACCGTAAAAGAACCAGGTTCGTTTAGAGTTTGGTGTAAATCGAAAGGTTTGATGGGAAAGGATGGTAAAGTAGGCGATAAATGCATAGAAGCTGGATTGAATTCAGATAGTAAATCAATTCAAGCAAAAGCAAAACTTGCTAAAGCTTTCAAGACAATGAGAGGTAAGAAAGACTTTACCGATGACATGTTGCTTGATGAAATAGATGGAATTGTTGACGATTCGAATTTGAGTAAAAACGAAACAAACGCTATTAAGAATGAAACAAAAGGCGAAAGTAAAACGGATTTCGAAATGACACAAACTTCCGAGACTAAACCGGATGGTTCCACGGCAATGATGGAACGAAGAATTTCCCAATGCATGGAACAAACCAAAAAGTCTAGGGAGCAGTGTGCGAAAGAAGTGAAAAGTAAAATGAAAAAACAAGGATCAGAAAATACGAATACAAGCGATATTAAAGAAGAAAAAGAACCTGAAAAGAAAGACATGACTAAAGAAGAAAAAGAACCTGAAAAAGAAGAGGAAGAAGAAGAGGAAGAACCAGAAACTGAAAAACCTGGAGAAAAGAAAGAAAAAGGTGACACTGTTGAAGTGTGCGCTAAAGAATACGATTTCTTGAAATCAAAATATGAAGAATTAAAAACCTTAAAAGCTGATAAAGAAAAAGCTGATAAAGAATTAGATTCGTTCAAAAAAGACTTTCTTGCATTCAAGGCTAAAGTTGACGAAAAAGAAACTAAAGAAAAAGAAGCTAAACGACAAGAAATCGTAAAAAGAATTTCTAACGATTTTCAAATTCCTGTAGAAGAGTTGAAAAACGATTCGATTCAAGAACTAGAAAAATTAGAAAAACGATTTGAAATGGCAATCAAAAGAGATACTGAAGATCTTATCGAACCGGAATTAAAGGAAGAAGACTTCAAATCTATGGCAGATGATATGAAAAAACGTTACTTTCTAGAGGCATAATAAAAAATGGTATCATTAGGAACGACTCTTATAGGTTTAGCAATTAGTACTTTACTTTATAAGGGACAATGGGAAAGAGTGGTTGATAGACAATGTACTGGTTCTGATATAGCAATTGGTATGGCTGTGACAGAATATGGCGAAGCAGGACAATCTGATATCGATTTATGTGGAGAAAATGAAGCTATTTTTGGATTTGCATTACAATATATGCCACAAGTAGAAACAATTGATGCAACTGGAATATTTTATAGAGACTATGATCATCCCTTTGCTGATAATTCGTGGATTCGTGTAGGAGTTCCAAAACAAGGAATAGATATTCTTGTTTTATCTGAAACGAATACTACAATTGCGAAAGGGAATAAACTCAAATGCGTTGATGGAGTGTTTGCCGTTGCAGATACAAACGATAACTTTCAAATGATTGCTTTAGAAGCCGTAACAGGTGCAAGCGCTACTCGAAAATACTTTTATGCCAGATGGGTGAAGAACTAAACACATGGTAGGCGAAATGTTTAATGAATTACTATCCAAAACGATAGAAAAGTATGTATGGGAATTCGTTCTTGTACAACCGACATTATGGAACTTTTTTAATACGAATGGATTAGTAAGAAACATAGGAGAAGGTATAGATAAACTCACATACTTTGATTGGAAGAAACCAGATGGAGCACAGATGTCAAGTTCAATACACGATGCTAACATAATCGTACCTCGTTTCGGCGAGACCACAATTGGATTACTTTACTTGGCTTGTAAAGTTCAGATTTCCTTACAAGATGTTGATAAATTTAAAAACAATCAATTGATTAATGGAGATTTGATAAAAGAAACAGTCAAGAGAACTATTCCCGTGATGGTTAACCAAGTAGATCAATTTTTAGCTTGGGGAGACGAAATGAAAAATCCAGTATCAACTATGGATCCTTTCAAAGGTAAAGGAGAGTTCACTGGAATATTCAATGGAGGAACAACGATTGCTGGAGGAATTGATGGAGACGATGACATGCAAACTGCTGGGGACTATTTAGCAACAATTGTTACAATGAAAAATGCCTTGCTAACTGCAGGACATAACTTGCCAAAATATCCAATTTTCTCAGACTTAACTACAGAAAAATACGCTGAATTAGAAAACCATTTCTTTTCAACAGTAGGTATTACTGAACATCAACGAATACTCGAAAAGAAATACATTCAAAATTGGGAAACAAGTCCTAACTTCATTGATTACTCAGGAGTTAAATACCGCATGGCAATGATTGCTCCAAAACAACGAGAAGCTAGAGGATCTAGAGGAATTGTACCAACCTTAGAATTAGTTCAAGGATATCCTTTTAGGATTCACATGGAACATAGTGGTGGAACCAACAATGCATATTACGAATGGTTATTAATATGGTCAGGACGCTTGATTGAACGATATAGCACTGCCATACAACGGACGGGCACTTTGACATTAACTTAGGAAGCATTCTAACAATACTATTAATTGAAATATTGGTTTGAAAGAACCAAATTAATTTTTTTATTTTTTTTCTTTTTTTTATATTTTTATTTTATAATCATCAAATTAATCTTAGATGATGTTGTTTTTATATATATGATTAAGAAAAAGTCATATAAATATAGAGAAAACCACCATAATTGGAAAGGAGATAAAGCAGGTAATAATTCAATTCATATATGGTTAAATAGAAATTATCCAAGAAAAGGAATATGCGAAATTTGTGGAAGAAGAGTCAGAACAAGTTGGACATTCAACAAACATCCTAATCCATATACTAGAGATATAAAAGATTATACAGAAAAATGTGATAAATGTCATAATGATAGAAAGAAAAAAATCTTTTTATTTTCAAGAGAAGAATTAATCAAACTATATTGGATTTCTGAATATAATATGGAACATAATATTTTAGATATTAATCAGAAAACAAACAATGAAATAGGAAAAATTAAAAATTGTACAAAACAAACAATTTTAAGAAATATGAAAAATTTTAACATGAAAGAAAGAACTCAAAGAGAATCAAAGAAATTACAATATATGAAACAAAATGAATGTGTAAATTTCACAAAAAAAGAATTAATTGAATTATATTGGCTAACAGAAAAAAATATGAAAGAAAGAACACTTGAAAAAAATCAAAAATCTGCTATTGAAATTGCTAAGTTAAAAAACACAAACGAAACAACTATTCGAAATAATATGGAATATTTCAATATTCCAAGAAGAACTCAATCAGAAGCGCATAATCTTTTTTATATGAAATAGTTTCTTTTTTACTAATTTTTTTAGAAACAATGAACTATATAATATTGATATAACATTTAGTATCATATTATATATAAAACATTTAAAAATGAAGTGATAACATGGAAAAATACGAAACGAACAAATATATCCCATCGCTTTCTGAAGTAAAACAAAAAGAACGAGAAGATGTAGAACAAAAACTTGATATCGAAGCGAAAGAATTCTTGTTAAAAGTTATTGATTATTACGAAAAGAACTATCCTAATTCAAATGTGAAGATAAAATGGGAAAATGAAAAAGGAAACGTTAAGATTGGAAAAGAAAACTTGGATATTGAATTGAAAATAAAAACTGAAGATGAATTACGAGCAATTCATACAGCATTGGCATACTTTCACGACGAACGACAAATGCCTTCTCCATTGGAACATGATAAAAAAAACAGAATCAGTTCTAAAATACACGCGTTAATTCCAGGAGATTTGTATTCAAAAAAAATAGAAAAACTTAAAGAAGATCGACAAAAAATCAACGATGAACTTGAAAAACTTGAAAAACAACTTATAAAAGACAGAGAACAGTTCAAAAAAACGCTTGAAAAAACGATTGAAAAAAGTAAGGATATGATTTGTAATGTTTGCAAGAAAAAATGTGGTTCACCTGCTGGATTAGCAAATCACATGAAAACGCATACATATGAAGAACGAAAAGAATCTTTGCCTAAACTGTAATTCAAAACTAAGAGGAAGATGTTGCTTTCATAGTTGGTTAATCGAAGGATATAACATCATACTTGATAACCAACACTGCAAGTTTTTAGACACAAAAACAATGTCATGTAAGGAATACAAAAATCGGAAAAAAATATATCCTGAATGTGCTACGATTGACGAAGCAATTGGAAAAGCTGGTTTGCCAATGGGATGCTTGTATTTGAAAGATAAAATGCATCTAGAACCACATCCAAAAGTAAATGTAAAAGATGTAGCAAAACATCTAAGCATGAATGGATTGATGTTTTATAACTTTCTAAACAATATTTCAGATTTTGAAAGTTTTAGAAAGTTGTATGGGAAAGGCATCAAAAAACAATCAAATTAAAACTTTTTTTATTTTGTTATAAGATGATATAAACTAATATTTTAATCAAATTATTAGTTAAAAAAAATTAACATATTAGTTTCAAAAAAATAATTATATTATATTATCATTATATTTCGAGTTAAAAAAAATGGCAAAAGCTTCTAGTTAATAAAAATGGTATATTGCAGCAAAGACGAGTGGGCAAAAAAAGAAGGATATGCAAGTTGGGCAGTTTATGATAAAGAATATCCAACTGAAGCAGGACTTGACGATATGCTTGAAGACATGTCTGGATTGATGGATGACGAGATGGGTAATACGACTGGAACTGAAATTTCAAGCACGACTTATGCTAAAATTCTAAGAAATATATGTGGAAGAGGAATATCATTAATGATTGACGAAGAAGAAGGAAGAAATCGTGGCGAAAATACAATGACATATGTTCCTAAAGATTATTTACATGAACGAGACCGAGATCGCTTGCATCGAATTGGAGTTTTATTAGGATATAAATTAGTTGGAAATATAGGATAAATCATGACGTGCGCTGAATCTGTTCAAACCATCTTACAAGATGGAACATGGACAAATTATGGTTCTGTTCCTGATGTATTAGTATTACAAAAAACTTCAAAAAGAGGATCAATTAATAAAGGTATTACATTAAGAGATATAGATGAAACACCCATATATGCTTACAATAATGTTAAAATTTATGACGAACAAACAAGTTGTGAATTAGAACTTTACACATCAAACAATACCAATCGAGATAATATATTTAAGGATATAAAAGCAATTTTTCTTGCATCATCAAATAGACCAATCATAAAAAATCCAAAACCAATCATATATCGAAATAAAAAAATTTATCGAATGACTGTTATTTTGATTCCTTAAAATTATGATAAAAAAATTAGATTTAGAAATTAAATATTACAAATTAACATATAAAAATCAAACAAAAAAAAATAAAAAATGGGAAATATAAAAGGAGTAGGAAGTTACACATTCTGGGGATGGAACGACACGTTTAAAGGAGGAGTTCCAGCAACTGATAAACATATTCCATTCAATCCAATGAAATCGTTTGAATGTGATTTATTGACATATGATCAAGAAGTAATTCATTTATATAACAAACTAGATCCACAGATCTTATTTGATAATAAGATCGACGAATATGGAATAACAATAAGAACAATGTATAGAGATCCGTTTTTATTATTAACGCTTTTTACGAATAAAACATTGACAACTACATGGGATGGCAGTAATGATGTTATAACAGCTAACATGTCAGTAGATACTTATAGAAATAATAATTTATGGATTGAACACCACGGCTATATTGATGGAACGAACGATGTGAATCTTTTGTTTGATGGAGGAGAATTGACAACTTACAAGTGGATTCTTGAACCTGGAGCATTAATTGAAGAAGCAACAATGATGTTTGTAGAATGCACGGAAAGTACGCCTGACATAGTAGATATGGACGATGGACTTGACGATGCAAGTTTTAATGATGCGGTTTCTGGAGCAGATGGGGGATGGTCATTATGGGATGGACAAGCTTATAATATCGCTTCAAAAGTAGCTCTTTCAAAAGATGTAACGATATCACATACATATCTTTCAGGATTATCGATACAGAGTGGAGAAATTGTAATTGAAACACCTAAAACTCGAAATTGGTTGTTAAATTCACTTACTGTTGGAAGTAGTTATGACGCGCCAAGACCTCCTTTTAAAGCAACATTTAAAGGAATAATGACAACTGACACAAACATAGCTCAAGCATTGTTAGGATATTCGACAAAAACACTTGCTCCATTAACAGTAGCGCACGCAACAAATAAACAATTGGTTTGTACGAATACATATTTGAAAAATATTTCAAATATAGGAATTGATGAAGGAGGAAAAGCTCCAGAAACAGTTTACGAAATTGTAGCAGGAGCTAATCCCGTGTTATCGTATAGTTGGACAGGAAACGAAACTACAAGTCCTCATAACTACATAAAACATGTAGATGTGTGATTTTTATTCAAAATAAGTAAGAGGTTAAAAAATGTCTGAAGAAAAAAAGGTAGCTATTGAAGAATCTAATATACCTGAAACGCCTTCAAAACTGATCGGAAAAAGAACTTTTCGAGATAAATTAACAGTTCGAGAAGCGATCAAAAACAAAATAAATATAACTGACTTGATTCCAAAAGAAAAAATAAAAAAGATTCCATTTGATCTAGATTGGAAAATGATCTTGAGAATTTCTAATTCAATGATACTAGATGGAGAAAAAGTTGGTTTAGAATCCGATATATTTGAAGTAATATCAGTATTTGCTGAAGCTCTTCGATCAGGTTTTTTAGGAAAGAACTCTCCAATGCAATAAAAGAAGCAACACGCGTTGCGAGAGTGTTTTGCGACTGTATTCAAAAACCAGATTCTGCCATAGTTCCAGAACCATATCAAGAATTTCTAATGAGAGATATCTTACATCTTTCGATTGAAGAAATAAACGAAATGGATCTCGAAACATATTTTCATGTGTTAAATTATTGTTGGACTACATATGCATTAAGAAGATCTGATTTACCATATCAAAATAAAGATGGAACTTCGAATTTTCAAACTCCAGTTGGAGTTACAAAAAAACCATTTCTTAACACTCAATATTCACATACAGATATCGATAAATGGCTAAAAGAACAACAAATCCCAAAATATATTAAAAAAGAAAAGAGGTAAATGATGGGAGAAACCATAAGTCCTGAAGACGAAAGAGTTTTCTTTTTAGCAGAAAAAATAGAAGAAATCACGGTTGCAGTAGGCAAGTTAGCAGACGCTCTCACACCCCTAGATGATACTTTAGATGAACTTGGCGATAAAAAAACAAAAAAAGGAACCGAGGGGATAACCAAAATGCTCGGAGGAATGGGATTGTCGATAACTCCGATGGGAATGTTATTAGATCTCTTTTCAGGACTTCTCATAGCATTAGAACCATTGATGGCTATTTGGGACATCATGAAATCATGGTTTGAAATAATGGGAGCAGCTATATTACCATATTTGATGATGGCTTTGAAACCAATCATGGATTTGTTCATTGCATTGAGTCCTATATTTCAATTGGTAGGACAAATTGTTGGAATGATAATGCAAATTGCATTAATACCTTTAACCGTATTATTCAAGATTTTAGGAGCTGTATTAATACCATTAATGCCTTTATTAGATCCGTTGATAAAAACTCTCGATAAAATGAGTCCGATAATTAATAAAGTAACTGATATGATTGTAGGATTATTATTAAGCATGGATTTTTGGTGGGGAGTTATTATAATGATTAAAAATGGATTAATAACCGTATTTAACACGGTTTGGGTTGCAATCAAAGGAATAATCAACGGAATATTATGGATAATTAACGGATTCATTTCTGCATTGAATACTCTAATTACTGCATTTGGAGGAAAAGCATTGCCTACATTTGCTTATTTACAAAAGGGAGGATTAGTAACAGGACCCACATTAGCAATGTTAGGAGAAGCTGGACCAGAAAAAGTTATTCCTCTTAACGATAAAAGAGCAAACGAAGAATTAGGCGGAGGATCGCAACAATTGCGGTTATTAGAACAAAACAACGCGTTATTAGAAGAAATGGCTGAAATGCAAAGAAACGAATATCGATTCAAGAGATTGAGATAATATGACCGATTACATTTCTGGAGGATATTTATGGATTACCGATGGAACTGATTACTTGAAAATAAAAGTAAAAGACATCTACTATTGGCTTAACATAGATCCGACGTTTAAACATTATGGGGGAGGAGGACACATGTTCTATGATTTAGAAAAACGGTTTTGGAACGTGCTTGCAGAAGGCATATTTCTTGAATCGCACCAAGATTGGTACGACTTTCAACACTATTTAATCGATTGGCACGACGCAGGAGGTTTTACTGTTTCGATATATCGAGATACAGGAGGAACTAACGTGGTGCATTTTTACAATGCTGGAGCAGACGCAAGTTCGCTCACGATGGCAATCGCTAAGAATGGGTTGAAAAGAGGAGGAAAAGTAGAAGGAGAAACGCAATATTGGAAAATTGATGGCGTGCTATTAGAACAATGCGGGTGACTTCTTAAAACGATAAACATAAATACCTACCAATATATTAATAGTATAATGAAAAGTGGTCGCAATTATAAAAAAATAGCGTTGACATTGGATTACGAAGACATAAAAGTATTAAGAAGGTTAAATCCAGAGGTAAACTTGAGCGAGATCGCAAGGAACGCTATAAAAGCAGAAATAGAGCAGGAATTGGGACTGAAAAGCGCGGAGGAAAAAGAAAAAAATGAACAAAATTAGGAAAATATTAAGAATAGTAAGAATCAATTTTATTTGTATTATATTATTTTTTGTATATTGTTTTATTCACGAAATAGGACACATAATTGCAATTATTATGACAAAAAATATATTTCTTCATTTCGAATTTACTCTAACTGCATTTTATACTTATTGGGAAAAAGTTGGTTCTATTTCACCTAACGATATGCGATTTATAGATATAAGTGGTGTATTATTTGTTAGTTTTATTGGATTATTCATGATGGTACTTTCTTATGTTATAAAAAACTACGATTTTTTTATAGGAACCTTTATTTCGATTATTTATAATTTATTCTATTTAATGTTTGGAAGCGAAAAAGGAGATGGTACACAGTTTATGTTATCGTTTTTACATCCAAATTATCAATTGTTTTATTCTATAATAATTTTCTTATTTATAGTCATGATGAGCATTTTTACGGTTGGATTGTATAAGATAATATCGAGGCGATTTAACGACAAGTTACAAGTATTATAATTATCAATCAACTGGTCTAACATTATCCCATCTTCCAGAAAATACTCATTTATTCATAGAAGTTGATTCTGATACTTTATACTATGTGGATTCTATAGATCAAACGAAATTATATAAATTTATAGTCTCGACCGATACTGAATCGTTAATAATCACACGAACTAAGAATATAGCAAGATGTTGGTTTGACCGGACAAACGATAAAATCTATTTTATAGATTGTAACTACGACGGCGGGACGAGTTTTTGTTGGTCTCTCTTAATAAGCGACGATTCAATAACAGAAGTGAAATCTTTTGCTGATTGTGATGTGTTCGACATTTTTAAAATAGGAACTACGATGTTCGTTAATTACTTTGAGGCGGGGGGATATACATTAGAAGAAACAACAATGACTCCAGAAGCTCCCGATGTAACGACAGAATGGACATCTACTGGAGCTAATCATTATACTGAAGTTGACGACGCACCTGCCGCACCTTCTTTTACCGAAGAGATTTATACCCAAACTGATGGTGCAGACGATAATTTTAACTTTACTGAAATCGATTTATCTGCTTACGATTCTGGAGAAATCTACGAAATAACTACAAATATATATTGTAAAGCAGACACTTCTACAGGTGGCACTATTCATGTCACAGGGTCTGCAACTGGAACAACTGCATCAAAAACGATAACTCCCACCGCTACTGCTGCATGGCATACTGTAACTTGGTCGGGTTTATCGTTAATAGATTCAGATTTAGACACTTTTCAGGTTAATTTAGAATTCAATAAAGGAACTGAAGTTACTCCTTCACATTTCCATCCTAATGGTGATTCTTCAATTACTTGGGACGAATCACCTGATACAACCACACATTGGTCGTGTCTTGCAGAAACTGGCGATTTTCCAACAAATAAATTTATATATACGGCTACTGCAAATGAAGTAGAAATACTTGATATGAATACAATCACGCTTCCAACCAATACCAATGTTAGTGAAATTGAAGTATGGATTAATGGCAAAAACAAATGTTCTAATAACGATGCCCAAGTCAATGTATATGCAGGAGCTTGGTTAGGAACGAAAACGTTTGAATTTGGTAGTTCAACCGGTTGGACACATCAACATTGGACTGGTCTTTCAATAACTCAAGCACAACTTGATGGTTTGCAGATAAAATATACATCTCCCACTGTTACTGGGGGAGGAACTATAACATTTGAAGAAATGTATGTAATATGTCATTATTATCCCAAGATCAAAGTTGGATGCGTTTACAATACCGTGAGATTTTACGGGAACGAACAATATTTCTTGAATGTAGAAAATCTCACTACTTCTGCCAAACATTCGAACGACATGGGCTCTCCAGCTGGGAGAACTTACGATGCAAGCCAAATGATGGTAAAATCCGCAACTGAAACATATTTTTTATGGGCATGGTCAGACGAGAACGTTGAAATCTGGTGCTATAACAATACTGGTGGAACTATCATAGAAGTTTGCGATTGCGGTGCAGGAACTGAATTACCGGCAACAATCGATAAGAGAACGATCACATACGACAATTCAGATGTTATATCTTTTACGCTCTTTTATGATCCCGATTATTATTATTGCACCTATTCAATTGGAGGTGACACATTCACTAAGAAAGGAGAGTATGATATTATTTTAATGCTAGATCGTAATTGTGATACCTCAAATGATATAGGATTTAATACAGAAAAAGGTTTTTCTTTAACCGAAGACAAAGTATATCAAATCTCAAAATCGAGAGGTAATTTATGGTTAATTTCCGTGCAAGATTTTGACGATGTGATTATTGCCATATCGGATACTTATTTAATAACAGACGCTGGAACGCTTTACAAGTATCAAGACATGATGCCTTACATCGTGGAGTGGTGGGTTGACCATCCAAAAGAGGATTATCCTGTTGCTGAGGTGTTGCTTAGGAGCAACTACATTAATGTGGCGAAGAACATGTTAATGCAACTCATTGGATATTATACAGCAAACGGAAACGCCATGTATTATAAGCACTCTCCAGACTCCTTTAACGACGAAACGCCTAAAGTTATAACAATTGCTGGAGACATAGATTGGATTGATGATATTAATTTGCCTAATACTTGTAGTTGTGAACTTGTAGATGAATATGATAACATGAAAAATGTATTGAAAGTTACACACGATGGAGGAGCAAGTGATCCTTATGTTGTACATAATTTTGCAGTAGTTCAAACTGTAGAAACCTATGAATTCTATTGGGGAAATGAAGATGCTTCAGATATGACAAATATCATTTTTTACGATTCTGTTGGAACAATGGCAATATTATTACAAATAGACAATGATAAATATTATTATTATAATCTTGTTAATGCAGCCATAGAAATTGTAGGAGTAGTTCCAACTGATGGAAATTTAGATCATTTTAAAGTAGCGTTCAATTGTACCACAGATACTTTTGATTTATATATCAATGAAACAATACGAGTTACAGGAGGAGAATTTAGAACTGTAGTTGCAAATATAAGTAAAGTAAGAATAGATTGTCAAGAAAATGTAGCAAATTCTACATACCTTTCCGCTCCTGCAGAGATCTGGGATAACGATTATGTGGAAGGTGACAACCTTCATGTGGCAAAAGGAACGCCTGATCAAGTGTGTTTCGAAGGCTTGGTAAAAGCTTATGATGCGAGAACATTAAGAGTGGTAAGGTTAGAAAGTCCAGCAAAAGAGATGGATCAAGTCAAACCTTCTGGTTCGAAAGCAGGAAGGACTGACGAGATCATTACTGACATGAACAACGATTTGAACGGTATTGCTTACATTTCGATGGGAACTTTAACAGCAGGAACAGCAATGGGAACACTTACATTAGCAGGAGACAAGACTTGGAGAACTTTAATTGATAATTTCAAAGATATTGATACATTTACTTGGTATTTGACTCCTACTGGAGAATTGTATTATAACAATGGTGAATTGGATACATTAGTAGCGATACAATATGATGGTACTACTTACTTTGATCCTATTGAAGATGCTAATGGTTATTTCTTAAGTTCTGAAGTAAATCAAGTTATTGTTCGAGGATCAATAGGAATTGAATCAGAAACAGAACATGGTATTAACTTAGAAGACCAACAAAAGAATGGAGTCATTCTATTGATTGTAAGAGATGCAACACTTAATACTACAGCATTATGTAATGCAAAAGCAGATGCCATCATTGCTCGAACGACTGCCATAACCACGATCGACTGTCAACCAGAAATAGGAGATCTTGGTTTCATACAACCTGGACAAGTGTTCACATTCAAGTTTACCACGACAGATGTGTCCATAACAGAAGACACTTTTACCATCGATAGAATAAAGATAGAAGCCAAATCGGAACAATGCATGATAATAGCATCAAACGGATTGATATTCGAGTTAAAATGAGGTTAATCAATGTCAGAAAATAGGATAAAAAACTTGGAAAGAAAACTTGAAGAAGTGTCCCAATTACTCACACAATTAGTATCAGATACGGCATACGCGGCAAGTTGGGATACTATTACTGCAATTGCACCGAGTAAAAACGCTATTTACGACAAAATAGTTGCTATATTAACATTAATGAATAATTATATATCACCAACCTTAATGTATGGAATGGAGGGGTTCGCGATGGCAGGAGCAGAATCGTGGAGCGTGGCAAGTTCCGACGTGAACGCGTACATGCAGTTTAACTTCGTCGTTCCCGAGACGAGAAACGATTGGAAAATTACTTTAGTTACAGTTAATAGTGGAATTGTTTCTAATTCTGGAAAATTGTATTTAGGCGCAGCTGGTTCGGGAGAAACTTATTCTGATACAAACATTTTCAACGGAATAAATTTCGATTTAATTCATGTTGTAGGAAATCAATATTTATACACGACATCAAGCGCGTTCAGCGCAACGCTTGGAGACTTGCTGGCGGGGAGTTGGGGAAAGGACGCCAATGAGGGAGCAAGCGCATTGTATTTTTTTGCGGTATATTTGTGGCACGCGTGAATAAGATTGTCAAATAATATATACACAAGCAATTATTTAAAGATTGAGTTAAAAACAACAAAAATAGAGGAGTATTTGAAAATAAAGTTAGAGTAAAAGCCGCGAGAGGTCCATCTTATAGACTCGTTGTTAAAAATAAATTGAAAGAGTTGTTATCAAAAAATAATGTTAATTTAAAAGAAAAAATCATAATGTTTTCAAAAAAAATAATAAAAGAAATAGTACAAAAAAAATATTTATATACATTACAAACACACGTGAATATTCATGACTATAAAAAACAGTTTAGTAAAAATTCAACAAAGAGAAATTGGTTTTTCCGGAGCTTTAACCACATTAGCAACAAACATTGCGATTCTTATTACAATATCAACGATGTTAAACTTAGATCCATCGATAATGTTAAAAATATCTGCTGCTTGTACTCTTTATACGATAATATGTTTATTGGCTGAAGATCTAAGAGATTTAGAACCAGTTGTCACACGAACTTATGATATTCTAACAAATCCAACAATTCCAACCATATCAAAACAAACTCTCATACGACAAATTCTAAACGATGCCGTATCAAAATGGGTAAGTATAGTAGATCTTTTCAACAAGATTGTTGATGGTAAAGAAACATTAAAAACAAAAATGGATCGGTTATGGGATTTATTAAAGAAATTACCAAATGGACATCTCACAGTATATCAGATTCTCATCATATGGGGATATTTTGTATATAACATATTAGCAATAAACGAAGGATGGTTTTTTGTTTGGTATGTCGATGCAATCGTTATTTCTGGCATAGCTGTAATAATGGTTATTTTAAGTTCTCAAATGATTGGAATCATTAAATTCTTGATGGCTGTATTTAAATGTTTAGTTCCTAATACAGAAGCTGAAATTCAAGCACAACTTGATCTCTTGCAAATGTTCATCATTGAAGGAGTTCATGTCTATTACGAATTAGACTTAACTAAATGTAATAATAACAATGTAATAAAAATAGCTCCTTCAGGATCTACATTTACAGAAGAACAAATTCATAAAAACAACTTGAAAGATCTTTCAAAAACAGTAGAAACTCAAATCAACGTCTTAACAACTGAAAAAGCAAAGATTAATGGAGAAATCAAAGCAATGAATAGTGTAAAAAACATTTAGTGAAATAAATGAGCGAAAAAAAAGAAGAAACAACAAAAAAAGAAAAAAAGCATAAAACTTGGTATAAACTAAGTAGTAAAAAGAATTTTCAATTATTAGCTCTAGCAATGATGTATATATCAATAGAATTAATGCTTTATGTCATTACTCTTTACATGGCTCGTGGCGTGGGTGAAAGTTCAATATTTTATGTTGTAAGAGATTTTTTGCTTGTTGCATCTACTATTGGATATGTAATGTTGTCGCTTTATATAATGGCAATTGTTGCATATTTGTTCAATCGAATACTAGAATCAAACGATACTATCATAAAACTAGAAAAAGAACTTGAATTGCTTAAAAAGAAATAATAAGAATAATAGTCAAAAAAATATACAATTAATATAAAATCGCACGAAAAAGATGAAAAATGGATTTATCAAAAAAAATCAAAATTGATGCAAATGTTGAAATCAGTTATGGAACATTATTATTTTCGTTTCTAATTGCATTGTTTGAATTTTTAGCAATGTGGTCGGCAAATAATTGGATTATAACTCCATACATGTTTGTTTCTATAGCAACAATGTTAACCGCATTACGAAGAAATGGAGAAGCTGTTTCAATATTAAAAGAAGCAAAAGCAAAGAAAGAATCTACAATTATAAATTAATTTTTTTTATTTTCTTTTATTTTTTTAAATTTTTCTCGAATCTTTGTCCATCGGAGAAAAAATTCATATCTTGTTGAATTTATAACACATTTCTTAACATCATCTTTATTTTTAATCGAATTAATAGCGTAATTTAATGCTATAATAAGATCGTTGCAATCGCTTTCTGATATTCTTATTGATTTTGATACTTGTTTTTTATATTGTTGTTTTGTTTTCTCAATTTTTTGTTTATTTCGTCCATTTTCACTCGTATTACCAAAAACATCGTTCAAAAAATTATCTAGACTCATATTTATCAATCATCTTCTTTAATGTTTTCATTATCAATTCAGAACGATTGTTTTTAGTGTATTTCTCTGCTATTGCATTTAACTTGTCAACATCTTCTTTTTCCATTTGAAATCGAACATCAATTGGATTATTGAAGATCGATCTTCTTCCTGAATTTTGATTACCAACCATTTTCATGTTTCACTTCTTTTTTTGTTTATTTCATCATCAAATAAAAAAATGTCTAAATTCAATTGTTTTTTATCGTTTTTTTCAATAGTTTTTTTTCTTCGTATATTTCTCTTACTTTTTGAAGATGTCTTTTTTTCGCGTTTAATAGTTGATTTCTTGTAATTTTCTCCAAAACATATTGGACCCATACCTCGTTCAATCGATTCTAAACGAGTTAAAGGTTTTCCACATTTCTTACAACACGATATTTTTTTTGGTTCATTTAACATTTTTCTTTTTCTCTTTATTTAATTCTTCTCTTATTTTTTGTAAATCTTCTTTCATTTTCATCTTAAATATATCACTATTAACCATTCGAAGAGCATTTTCAAACATGTTATTAATAAGTATTGGTTGCAATTGAATGGTAAGTTCACATCGAAGCCATTTCAAATTTTCGTTATCATCGTGAACTTCTGCAAACAATAATTCTTCGACAATAACATTCAAATAAGTATTCATTTTAGAATTCATATCAAAATCACTAAGAAATATATATGAATGTGAATATTTAAATGTTTGTATTTCTATAAAAAGTTTAAAATGTTAAAAAAAAAAAGAAAAAACTGAAAAAATTATTTGTAAAGTTTCAACGTATCTAATCCAATTTCTTTTGCTTCTTCTTTCGAAATGGGACCAATTCCAACCATTAAAACTGTTCCTTTTTCAACTTCGTAGAATCCAGCATCTTCTATGCAATATGCAGGAAATTTCTTTTGCTTTGCTTTTTCGTAGTAATACATTACATCTTCAAGTCCATATTCTTTCAAAACAATCTTGGTTTGAGTTGTTCCATTTCCATACCATGTTGTATATCGTTTGAGAAGATCCAAATATGTTTCATCGTCTTTTTCTAATTCAAACAAAAAATCACTTGCTAATTTACTGCATAAATGTCCTACGTGAACTAGTAGTTTTCCAATACTAAATGCAACATCAGTTCTTACTATAATGTAAAATCTTAAATCTTCCATATTATACAATTTCCTCCATATAATATACTTCTTTTCCTTTCATTTTAGCATACATTATTTCTTTCTTTGTTGATTCTCCCATATATCCATCTTTATTCACCACATAAATAGCATCCGACATGTCTATTCTCATGTAATGCAATAAATCTAACAAATCCGTTTCTTCTTTAAACAATTCTCTTTTATATTGATGTCTCCACACTCCTAGCGATAATACAATGTTTCCTTCAAGCGTTAATTCTGAATTTATTCTATGAAAATCATCTTCAAATCGAGAAGATCCGCATAGAGTTATGATTTTTATTTTTCTTAATTCCATTTTAATCATCTTCATTTTCACTTTTTGCTCTTTTTTTTGCTTCTCTTGTGCATTTTAAACAAACAAATGCATCAATATGAGCATTCAATCCATTGTCGTGAATTTCGTATAAAGAACTCGTAATTTTTCTTTTATAACATTCGTCACATCTTTTGAAAGGAGTCCATTTTATTCTAAATGACATGGTAAATTCATAATCGTTCATTTTACTCATCTTCTTTCTAATATTATTTATCATTTCAAAACTTCTATTGTAATCTTTAATTTTTTAGCATCTGGTATTGGAAAGTTATATCCAGGCGAACAATATGTTCCTCCATTACAAATCAAGTCAAAAGAATGTTTATCATCTAAATTCGTGTTTTCTACAAACGCATATCCTAATTCAATAAACATGTCATATTTTTCAGTTAAATCGTGTTCAAATACGATTATATTGCCTTCTTTTTTTATTACTTTCATGTAATTCTTTTTTTCATCTATCATTTATTTAATCGTCTCATTTTGTTGATCGTAAAGTTTTAAATCGTCTATTTTTCCGTCTTGATAAAGTTTGTTAAACTTTTCAAAATCGTTTCTTAAAACCGTTTCAGAAACTCGATCTTTTAACTTGTCTCGAATTATGCAAAACCTTTGAAACTTTTCTAAATCGTGTTTATCGTGATTTTTTTTCCACAAACCATTAGGATGATATCTATTGCCTAATATCACGTGTTTGTTATAATTCATTTTTCTTTTTCTTATTGGGAAAGGAAACAATTCAAGAAATTTTTTTAATAAACATTCATTTGATGTTTGTTCTTTAAAATATTCCGTTAATGCTTGTTTTCTCATTGGTTGTAACATATCGTCCGTAATTGCCATTCGTATCAATTCACTTCTAGATAAAAACAATTTTTCGAAATCTTTTTTTTCTAATTTTTTAAGATATTTATCTATTATTCTAGTAAAAACAACCGATTTATCTCCTTTAGGAACATCAGAATAATAATTCGTTTGAAATCTTGGTAAATGCACGCTTGCTCCTGTTGCATATTTGTTGTTTGTTTTATATGTTGTATATTTATTAATCCGATCAATTATATCTGGTTGAGTAGAAATTGATATATTAACACAATTTTTATTGTTTGCGTTCATGTGTTTATTCATTATCCTTGTAATTCAAATATTTATATTTTGCATATTTTGAATGTGGATTAGCTTTCACGAAACAGTTTTCACATTGAGGAAAATCGATAAATGTTCTAGCTAATTCGCGAGGATATTCATACATTTTCCTATAACATTTTGGAGCAGAACATTGATATTCTTCCTTACCACATATCTTTCGTATGTTTTCATTACAATAATAACATTCCCAAGGAAATTCAGGACAAGGCACATCATCCCATCTTTTCTCTTTTATGTGATCAATTACAATTATCAATCGTTCAATCATTTTATCGTAAAGTTCTTTATTAAATCTCCAAGGAATCAAGTATCCGTAAGAATCCCATAATTTTTTCCAATAATCGTCTGTTTCTTTTATGTTTGCTTGTTCCCAACGAGTATTAACCTTCAATATGAATCCTAAATCAATGTTGAAAACTCCCAATTGAGCATTCAACTGTGCCACTTGATGTGATGCTAATTCTTTTATCCATTCCCTTGCATAAATTCCCGTTGTCTTTATTTCAATAATATAATAATTAGTAAGAATATCTGGACTTATTCTGAAAAAATATCCAGGTTCTATTTCTACTAATTTTGATACTTTCAAACCTATTCCCATACTTTTGGGATTGATGTTCAATTGTTGATTAATTTTTCCAATCAAATTAGCCAAAACATTAGGTTTACAAACGGCATCTTCAAACATCTTTCCTGCCAACATTTTTGCGTTTCCTTCATTGTCAAAATTAGTATCATCATCAATACTTTTCAATTTCTTTATCACGATCTTTTTCATACCATATGGAATTTCAGAAGCTCCAATGATGTTGTTTCCTTTCTTAAGATCTGCTTCATATCCTTCATGAAGGCATTCAAAAGCATTCACATCAAAATTCTTAGGTATTTGTATTTCAATCATATTTTCGATTTCTCTATCATTTTATTAATTCTTAAATCTTGGATTTTTTCAATTTGAACATAAAAATCTATGAATTCTTCTTCAGTTAATATAAAATTATAAATTTCTTTATAATAATTATCATTATAAATCGTAAAAACATAACAATTGTTTTTCATTTCTATATATATTTTCATATTTTTTACCTTATTAAAAATTAAAAAAATTAAAAAAAACATTTATTTGTTTAGAGTTCCAAACACATTATCAAGTTTTTTTTTACTGATTTCCTTCAAACTTTCAACTGATTTTTGTTTATGCTTTTCTAGCAACTCAGGATCTTGCAACATGTTCAAAAGCGAGGGTTTTTCGTTTCTTTCACTCGAAAAATCGGTTAAATCAATATCAAAAAAAGGATCGTAATAACTCTTTTCGCAATACGCATAAAATCGATGATTATCATCATCTCTTCGAAACTTGAACTTGTGTTGTATGTTATGCCATATCCACGGTTTACATTCTGGAATTTCTTTTTTCTCGTTGTAATCATAACCAATTTGTGCCGTGAAAAATATGTTCGTGTTTGTTACAATTCCCATGTTAATCATCGAAAAACAAATATCCCTAACCTTATCATTGATTTCTCCCCAATCTCCTGCATTCATTGGTCTTTTTCTTTCTGGATGTTCTTCAAGCCATTCAAGTTCAGCATAAGGTCTAATGTCTGAAATTCCATCAATTGCTACTGATTTTATGTTTTTAAATCTTCCAGAATCTGTTCTTTTACATTCCTTAACTTCATCTATGATTTTTCTAATTGCATCTAAAGTATCTGGTCCATTAATGTTGTATTTTTCGTTGTATTTTCGAGCATTAATAATATTCTCTTGAGGAAATTTTAATTTTGATGCTTGAGGTCTTAGTTTATCTTCCAAATCAAATATCAACGTGTCTTTTCTAGGTTCAAATTTTATGATTTGTTCCGATTTACTTGTTCCATCGTATCCCCATAATAATGCAATGATGGGATGTGTCTTGAAATCAAATGTGCTTGTTTGCTGTGGTAGAATAGTTTTTTTCTCAACAAAAACATCTTTTTGTTCGATCTTTTCTTCTTTTTTTTTACTTTCAGCAAAAACATTTAACATTTTAGGTTTTTCAGATTGAATTTTTTTTTCAAACTCTTGATATTCTTGTTCAGTCATAAGTTTATCACATACAGGACATCCTGCTGATTCTCCACATACAAATCTTTCGTTTTTATTACAAACCATGCAAGTATTGTGAGGAAGATAACGAATAAATATTTCTTTTCCTTCAAATACATGAATTGCATCTATTCCATCTGAATTAGCAAGTGTAATTCGATCTTTAAGTTCTTTTTTTTCTTCAATTGTTGGTTTAGTTTGTTTTGCTTTTGCAAAAGGATCTAAAATTGGTTTGTTCATAGCTCTTTCATTAAATGCTTTTACATCAATAGGAATAGTCATTACTTTCATTTGTTCTTCAATGATTTCTTTAGATGTTTTTTTTGGTTGTTCTTTTTGTTTCATTCTTTCTAACAAATCTCCCATTAATCAATCATCTCTTTAATTATAGTTACTTTTTTTATATCATCTTCAGTTATAGCATTAGAAAGACCACATTTCATCTCGTCGCTCATAAATTCATAAAGCCAAATCAACGCTTCTCGCATCTTTTTACCATATGCTTTTTCGTCTTCAATCTGTTTTAACAAGTAAGCATTTTCTTCTCCTAATGTTTTTTCTAATAATGTCTTGAATTCAGAAGGTATTTTTTCTCTTTCAATTGATTTCAAATCAGTTTTTTTTGCATTCAATAAATACCATTCGAAAGCTCCTTTCGTGAGTTTTCCAGTATAAAAAACATTTCTATTGTATTTTTTTCTAAACGCATCCATTATTTCAGGAACTATTCCCAATCTTACCAATTCTATGTCTTCATCTGATGCTTTTTCTGATTTCTCAGGTTCTTTTTTCGGTTCTTCTTTCTTATCTTCTTTAGAACCTCCAAACATGTCATCAATCTTGATAGTCAATCCTTTTTCCCATTTAGACATTTTTACTTTATCACCTGAGTAATGTTAGCAGAATAGTAAACAAACCACTCGTTTGGAATCTCATCAAGCGATTTTATCTTGTAATGTTGCAAGAATTTACTCAATGCCATTGGTTTGATTTTATCGTCTTTTTCTCCAAGCTTTTTATATCGCATTGTCAATGTAGGAACTTTTATAAATGCAGTTTTATCGTAAATTCCTTCAATAAGCGTCCATTTTTCTTTTGTTGCAAACAAACCAATCGTTTTCGTATCTCCATTAATTCTAAACTTGCAATCCTTAAGCAAAAAATTCTGGTCTTTCGAATATTCGGAATCAAAAGGCATTAACTTGTTCACTACATCATTTTTATCGTTTACAATAACCTTTGGCGTCTGAATCAACAAAATGCATCCGTTTGAATCTCTATATACATCTTTATCATCTGGATGCTTGTTATAAAATTCCACAACTTTAGGCATTGTAGTATTAATTTCATCGTCTGTAAGTTCATATTTACCTCTTACATATTCATCAATTTCCTTTGCAACATTAGAATTTATGTTATCTGTCCATTTTTTTTCAGGCATTTTTCATCTCACTTGATAAGTCAATTTCTTTATTGATTAATTTCTCTATAACTTTTCCAAGCGTGCAATCATACTTCCCTGCTGCTGCTTTTATTACTCTATGGATATTTTCCTTTACTAAAATATGTTTTATCATTTTTTACCTCATTTCATATTTTAAATAATATTAATATTGTTAATAATATGAAAAGTATTATAATATTTAAATGTTTTGTTTGGTAAAAAATAAGTTAGTTTATAAGAAAAAAAGAAAAAAAATAAGTTAAGATTTAAAACTCTTCTATTTTAAGTCCTAATTGTTCAATAGTTTCATTTGCTCTTGCAGGATGAGGTTCATTCGTTAAAAATTCAAGTACTCCTTTTGAATCAAGTAATTCAATCGTACTATTTTCTCCTTGCCAATTTGTCCAATTTTCTAAGATGAACTTGTTATCCTTCTTTCGAAAGTAAAGATTAACTCCTCTACTCGACCATCGACCATCAGAATAGATTAATTCCCATTCTGAAGAATCAAGATCAAGTTTTTTTCCATCAATAAAATATACTTTTGTCATAATGTCATATCGTCTCCATTTATTTTACTACTTTGTTAATATATATATATTTTCATTCGTTTATAAATTTATGTTTTCAAGTAAAAAACAAAAATCATTTATTATGAATTTTTTCGTGACAACCTGAACAAACAAACATTACATGTTCAGGAGTAAAGCACTCCTCGACAACATATAATTTATGATGAAGAGAACAATATCGGTAATCCATCACTTTACCACATTTTCCACATGTGAAAATGTTATCATATGTGAAATATTCTACAAGTAATTTTCTAGCATCTTTCCAAATATCAGTTTGTTGAAGATCGTTGTATTTTTCTTTATAGTGTCGCCAATTCAAACGCATGAATACCCAAGCATCTAAGTTCAACTTCTTTAATTCAAGCAAGATTTCTTTTTTTCTCCCCTTACTATTCTCGATCATATCGTTAATTACAAGCGACATTTAAATCATCTCGTTCTTTTAGACCATATAACATTACATCGTTTTGATCGATTATCTTGATTTTTTTCCACACGTTTCGATTCACGCGTTCAATGTATCCTAATCTATTCAACTTTCGCGTGACATGCCCAATCTTAACTCCCAAAACCGTTCGTAATCGTTGATCGTTGTAAATATTGTTATAAGAATTCGATCTTCCTCTCAACAACACTCCATTTCTCTTGAAATATTCAAAACGAACGCTTTTTGCTGAGAAAAACAAATTTTTTGAACAATTCAAAATATCAAGTATTTCGCTTGTTAAATTGCTCGTTTGGATCTCGTTTTGAATTTTCTTTGCTACAAAACTCATCTCTATGTAACAATAGAAAACATAGAAAATAAACTATTTTATTAAGTCAAGAACATTTTAAAATGTATATTAAAATGAATAAATATAACAAGTTAAAAATCAGGTTCTTTTCCCTTGTAAATATTCTTGAAAAGTTTCATACTTATAAAACATTCTATTAACCCAACGAGCAAATTTTTGAGTATAAAATGTTTTTTTATATGGCATGATAAAAATAGAGCATTTGTATTGTTTTAAAAATTCAACTCGTTCAAAATCTTCTTTTTCTGTTGTATTATATCCAATTAATACATAAAAAAAGAAAGTTGATGTTGAAAATCCTAAATTTTTTAACAACACGAATTTTTTTTCAACAATAGGAATTAATTTTGGATCATCTAAAGCAAAACGAATGCTTTTCCATATCTTAATTTTTCTTAAAATATTTGCATTTTCTTCATTAATTAATCGAATATCTAATCCTTGATTAAAATCTATTTTTTTATTAGAATCTTGTAATTTTATTAATTCTTCCATGTGATTTTCATATGCTAAAATATTATTATCTAACAACATTACTTTTTCTTGTTCTTTACAAAATTCAGATAAATCAGCATTTTTTCTTATATATCCTTCTTTTCTAGGAACAATACAAAAACCACATTTTCTAATACAACCACGTGTTATAAATCCCATTGCATGCTTACAATTATATAAATCATAATCAGGATAAATATGTTCAATTTCATGAGATAATTTTAGAGTTAAATTATATCCAGAACCTCCTATAATCATATCGTTTCTCAAATAACCTTTATTAGAATCAAAAAAAACTTTAGATGCATAAATCTTATCATATGAAAAATGAAATAAAGGAGAATATTTTTCTACTTGATCTCCTTTTTGTTTGTGCCAAGCACTTAATTTCATGAGAGGAAGATTTGGTATTTTCGAATCTACATCATACAATCCTATTTTCATACTATTCACTTATAAATGTTAAAAAACTAAAAAAAAGAAAAAAATTATTTTTGAAATAGTTTGAGAACAGTATCTTTTTCGATTTTTTCAACCGAAAGATCAATATCTGCATCGTTTTGGTTTGGAACAATAACTGCTCCTGCTTTTTGTAAGAGATCATTCAAAGAGATTGGATTACTATAAAAATCTTGAAGATATTTTTGAGCGTGATTGTTGTAAGTTGTATTGCGACTTGTAATTGAATTGCCAATTGAGGTTTCAACGAAGTGAAAACGAGATTCGTTGGGTTGTACTGTAAGCAGTCCAATTATTTTTTGTTTCTTATCAATTGATGTAGGAATGGAAAACAAGATGTTGTTGGGATTAACCATGAAGTTTCGAGATGGTCTATCTACAAAGTCTTGAATATCAACCTTAGCTTGTTCTTTTGCCACAAAAATTTTGAACGGAACTTTCACATCAGAATTGAAATTGAAATAATTAACAAACATGATAAAAGAATTTGGAACTTGTTTTCGAATGTAAAACGATTCTGAAGTTCCTTTTGGAGTTGGAGCATCTGTCATGTCTCCAGAAAATAATATGGTTCTATCGTTTGTTCTATACAACCGATCCCAACCTATTTTGCTTGTAGGAGATATCATTGACAAATCCAAGTCTATTCTATCATGATTGACATTTTCCCAATGAATACCAACGATCATATCGTGTGGTATTGAAACAAACGATCCAGAAGGGAAGTTTCCAACAAACTGTTTTTCTGTTGAAGGTAATGCATAGTTCATGAAGTCTGGAATATAAATTTTCTTGCCTTTGACATTATGTTTGATGTCTTCAATAATTGAATCTAGAACTATGGATAAAACTTCTTCATAAAAAATTGTAGTATATTGAGAAAAATCAGTTGCATATCCTTTACCATTTCGGATTTGGTAAAGAATTGAATCGTGATATTGAGTTCTATATTTCAAAGCATATGCTAATCTTATTTTTCTAAAGGTATTAACTTTTGATAATTCAGTTTCTAGTTCTATAATATCTAAAGTATTATATTTTTTTATTTCTGAAGTTACATTATTAAGAAAGTCCAATTTCATTGGATCGTGGTATCTTTTGGCTAATCTACGAATTCTATTCATATGAACTTTCAACATGCTATTTGTTCGAAACGCTAGAAAAATGGGTTTAAACCTATAAAATATTTCAGCCAATCGTTCAAATCCATAATGTTGCTTGTATCTAGAAAACAAAGAAAGAATGTTGAGATTATCATTGATTTTTATTTTTGATACTGTTTCTCTATTTTTAATCAATAAAGTTTGATTTGTAGCTTTATATATGCAATACTGTAAAAATTCAATAGGATTTTCAGGAAATAAGTTGAAATAATCGTATAGTTTGGTTTTTATCTCTCTATTTTTAACAGTTTTGATGTCTTTTTCGTTGATTTCAAGGTATGTAGCAACATCTAACACATCGTTCATGGTTTCTTCTTTCAATGCAATACCAGAATTCAAAAAAGTGTTAAGTTTTGTTTTCAACTCGTCTTTCGTGTATCCCTTAATGATTATAAATCGAAACCCTTCAACATCAATTTCTGGAATTTCAAGTTTTTCACTTGGAACATAAACCGATTCTTCATTATAAATTCCTAACGCTTCAAATCCATAAGTAGTAAAGTAATGAACGAGTTGTTCGAGAACGAGTTGTTCGATACTTACATTTGCTACTTTTTCCCAAGATTTGTGAAAACTTGCATTCATTTGTTCTCCTGATATTATTAATTCTTTCTTGACAACATTTATTATGTTGTTCAATTCATTTTCAGAATAATTAAAAACAACTTCAGGAGAAAGAATAAAGCCATAAGGAATGGTTTTATCGAGAATATTTTTGTTGTTCTCTTTTGTTCCTTCCTTTTTTATTAGAACTGCTTTAAAAAGTCTTATTGTTGATTTCATAAAAATCATGTGTTAAGCGAGAAGTAATTCAGTTTTCAAGACTTTGTAAGTAGGAACTTCTTATGCTTAACATTAATGATAAATGAAAGCTAGTATTTAAATGTTATGAAAATTAAAAAAAGTAGAAAAAAAAATTAAATTATATTATCCACAATAATTCTTGCAAATATTATCTCCATCAAATTCGTGAAGAATTTTTTTTGGAATTCTATAAAATAATGTTCTACACAATCCATTACTATTATTTGGACATTCTAAACAATAACAATTAAACCTGTAATTTTTACCAATTGGATCATAAGATAATAGAGGAATATAACCATATTTTGCATATTTTTTATATTTTTCATATTTCTTATGAATATCTAATCTTAATACAAAATACAAGAATTTTCGTATTAAGACCATTGTTTTATTGAATATTTCTTCTCTTGTTCTATAATTCAACATAATCTAAAATTGTTTTAAGAATTAATGATTTTTTTGAACATAATAAACAAACCAGATATATCTTATTTTTAGGATGTATTTCTAATTTTATATCATTTAATCGACAAGTACTAAAAACATTTATACAAGAATTTTCCATCGATCCAACTCTTTTTTGTTGTTTCAATTTTAATCCTGAACCACAACCCAATACATAATCAGTTTTTATTAAAGATAAGTTATCAATATATCTAGATAACAATTTTTTGACTGAATTTTGCCAATATAATGGATTTTTCAATTGTTGCTTGGACCATTTGGGATGTTCTTTTTTTCTCAATTCTAAATATATTTTGAAATCAAATTCAGCATATACCAAGTAAAAATGGTTGAACTTACCACAATCTAATAATATATCAAAAGATGGTATATTCAACCAATCGCATTTATGTTTATTAGGACATCCATTTTTATGATTGGAATATTCTCTATAACACAAATCTTCAACTTCTGGATAATGTATTATTGTTTTTTCTTTAATTTCTTTTATCTGAATATTTACTAATCTGTTAAAATGCATATCAAACATTTACCAACTTATTAAAATCATTATCTTCAATTTTCAAGTATTTTTCCACATATTCACGGTCTTGAGTAAATATAGGTATTTCGTGATCAACAATCCATTTATCATCCCTTTTCACGACACATCTTCCGTTTTTCAATTGAGTAGAAAGATTTGCCCAATTCACGTTCTTTTGAAACAACATTTCGTGAATTTCGTCTCGTTTTTTGTTGTTCAATTCCTTATGACTATAAAACTGTCTTGCCAACATTTGAATCGAATTTCGTTCCCAATCTTTTTGTCTCCATATAAAATAATTAACAACTTCATTTTCTGGCAAACAAAACGCTCTACAATCAAAAAACGCTAATTCGTAAAAGTCTTTTGAAAAGTATAAAAAATTAAACAAACTACTATATGTACTTGCTATGATTGAAACAATCTTTTGCAAGTTATTATCGTACCAAGCTTCTTGTTCAATTGTTTTGTAATTATGAATCAATAAATTGATTTCGTCCGATTGTAAATAAGCAAATTGAACGTCAGGAATCATATAACATAAATGCACGGCTGATTCGTCAAATATCTTCATCAATTCACGATCAAATGGTTTTACACATTGGTGTTTTCTAGTCCAAGTGTGAAAGTTTTTACCATCAATTCTCACGATTATGGGCATTCGCATGGGCAACTTGAACTTCCATTGGTTTTCATAATAATTTTTTATTCGTTCTCCTAAGTTCATTTCATCATCTCAAAAAAACTTGGTAATATTTCCTTGACAATTATTTGTCATTTTTGCCGATTTCTTTATCTCATAGTTCATGATAAGGTATTCGTTCCGATCGTATTGGTTGTTTGCATCCATGCTATATTTCACCTTTAGAGGCACGATGTTCCAATCTTTCAATTGTTTGAGATACATTTCACATTCTCCTCCCATACTTAACATGAAATTGAACGGAGTTTTTAACATCAAGTCTATTAAATCTTGGTGGTCTTCTTTCTTGAACAAGTTTCCATAATAATGCTCGCTTCCTGGAAAAGGAGGATCTCCATATATAAAACATTCTTTCGAAAGTCCTTTTCGTTCGTAAAATGCTTTATAGAACAATTTATACACCTTTCTAAAATCGTAGCAAGTTATGTTCACGAACCGCAATCGTTCGATCGCTTCAGGTTGTAGTGGAGTGAGTAAACCTCGATCAAAATTCGTATATGGTCTCGTCACGATTGGATTAATTCCCTTATATCCTGATACTGATTCGTGTGAAACTGTTTGGTATTGTTTCGAAGTAGTTTCGGTTAAACCATCTTTTTCTGCAATACCTCGATAATTTGCATTTTCAGCATTCTCTTGAAACTCTTGTTGCCATTTTGCACGATCTCGCTTGTTTCCGGACGGTCCCAATGCTCTCGTGTTGTTGATTCCAGTATATGATGCTTTTGTTTTTTCTGCGTTAAAATCTTCCAAACCTACGAGCGAACCATCTGGTACAATACCTCGATAAGTTGACTTGGCTTTTTCGATTTCTTTTGAATCAATTCTGTTTTGGTTCATTCCAGCGTATCCTTTTGTTTTGTATTCATCTTTAGCTTGTTCGACATCGTTTTTGCGAGGAAACCTTCCTTCTTTACTTCCCATAACTCCAGTTCCTAATCCTCCATAATTCGCGTGAACATTATCATCAAATCGTTCTTTCGCTTTCTCCAAGTCTGTTTCGCGTATCGAATTAATGCAAGGATTTTGTATGCCTGAATAATGAGCATCATCACCAATCTTCTTAACATCTCCAGCGAAAGTCAATTTGTTTAAATAATAAAACAGAAATCCTCTCTCAAGATTATTTTGAGGTTTTATCTCCCCTCTTACAATCCTATTACAAATCTCTTGACTCACTAAACCAAACACTCCTTGCTTCATCTCGTCAAATTCTTTTGGATATTGCCTTACCATCAATAAATAGTTAATTGTCTCCGAATTTCTATCATTCCAACATTCATATCTCGAACGAGGTTGATTAATTTCAACCCAACAAGCGCCACAGAACAAACTCAAGAAAAATTCATGATAGGGGACAAAGTTAAGAATTGTATTTACCAATCTAAACTTACCTCCAATCGATGCTATTCCAACTCTAAGTTTTGGCATATTAAGTCAAAGTCAACCATCCTGTCACGATTCCAAACTTTCCATCGGTTAACATCAAGCGATAATCGTTCTCGCCTTTCATTATTGAATCGTCAATCAACCATTCTTTAATCCACTTTCTCGATTCAATGAATTCTTGTTCGTTCACTGCAATCTTTAATATTGAACCTTCATTCTTTGCAATATCATACATCGAATCAAGTTCTATGTTTACATCATATTCCATGGCAATTTGGCACATGTGATATTCCATGCTTGCATATAATTTTGTTGAATGATCCGAAATTATTGTAAAAGGTGATTTGCATCCTTTTTGTTCTAATTTGATTCTCATGTTGTTTAAAGTTGCATAATAATCGTTAAATGATTCTAAATTGTTATCCATACCCATTCCTCCGGCAATTATCTCAACATCTTCCAAATTCAAATTTTGTTTTAACATCGAACAATATTCCTGATTTTCTGTTTCAATTTGTTTTCTTCGTTCTAACCAACGTTGTTCTTCTTTTTCTTTACCTTCACTACTATTTTCATAGCATTTACAACAATAAAATTTTATAACATCAGATTGCCACCAGTTATCAAACGTTTCTCTAAAATCGTTTTTTACAGATTGAATATCAACATCGTTTATTATATCTATTCCTTGTTTTTTCAAGTTAAATAAATGATCATGAAAAGCATATTCAAATACATGTTCATAATTCAAATTGGTTTTACATTCATAACATAAATGTTTGTCTTTTTTATGTTTAGATCTACTCCAATTTATTGTTTCATTGTTCATATTCCAATCAATCCATCCATCTTCGCTCATTTTTCCCATTTCTCCTTTATTTCTTTTGTTTTCACTTTTATCATTCTTCCACATTTATTACAAACAAACCTAAATTCACCAAAAACTCTTGCATAATTACTCATTCTTCCCTTTTTTTCAATTTCTTCGATCTTAGTCATATATCTTTTTTGTCCTTTGAATTCTTGTTCTCCACATTCCATGCATACGGCAATTATAGTATATTTCCATTCTTTAACTTCTTTTGCTTCTTTAGTCAACTTTATCCCACATATCTAATTCTTTTTTTATTTCTGGTGTTAAATATTTCTTTCTAAATGTTAATATTTTCCATTGATTCGTGATCTTTATTTTTGTTTTCAAATATAATTCTTTTAGTTTTAAAAATAGTGGTTTTTTACACATTCTATATAGTTTTTTCGCTTTCTTTTCATAATGATATATTTTATTATTACTTGCTTTTTTTGATGACAGCCTATTAATTATCAAGTCTAATATTTCATCGTCATTCAATTTTTTTGCTTTTGACATTTTATTCTTTCACATCTCTTCTTTGCAATTCTAAAATCAAATTAATTAATACATGCAAATCTATTTCTTCTTTTATTTTACCATTCAATATAGGTTTATCTTTTAACACGTTCAAATGCATGTTATCAAGAATCATTTTCAGACATTCGATCAAATCATAATAGCTTCCAAATCCTATTTTTCTTATTAATTCATCTAGTTTGTTAAAATCTTCTTTGTTCAATCTCATTCAATCAACCCATCTTTCTTTAGTTTATGCAATCTCCATTTAATCAGATACTTTTCAAAAGGTTCTGGATTTGGTTTTTCAGGTAATGTACAATTTACATACGCTTTATCAAGTTCGTTTTTCAAGTCATAAAGTTCTTTTTCGTCTTTAATATCAACCTTTTCAAACATTGCCTTATGCCATAATAACAAGTTAATTCCAAACTTCAACGTTCTTCCAATAACATTCAATTTCTTTTTGAACAATAACGATTCTCTATCAATTTCTCGTGTAGCTTTTTGTTGTCTTTTCACGTGTTCTTCAACTAATTTGAACTGTTCTCCTAACACAAGTGGTCCAGTTTTTTGTTTTTCTTGTATTTCTTTTATTTCTTTTGATTTTGTTTCTCCCGTAATGAAATGATACATGTTATGTGAAGCAAATCCACTAATCGAACGATAGTAATCCTTGCTCAAGTTTGTTGAAACAACATCTCGCAATTCGGTAAACGAAGTTCTATATTGTTCTAAGCAAATTGGACTCATGACTGTCCATAGATAATTTACATTTCCAGACATCAAACCTCTAATCAACATTCCTATTTCGTAATACGTGTAATCGGTATTTTCTTCTTTGTTTTGAACTTGTTTTCCTTGCATCCTTTCTCCTAACAAGAATTCTCTAGAATCCGTTACATATACAACGTTTCGATCAAAATCAGAATGCTCGTGTTCCATGCGCCACATCCTGCTTCCAACTTCTGTAGAAAATAATTCTAATATATTATTCATTTTTACTAATTCACATCCAATTTATAAGATCAATTTTTTTATCTTTATTGTTTTTCAGTTCTTTTTTATTGATTTTTTTTATTTCTTTTTTAATCAATTTTATAGTTTTTTTTGCATATTTTTTTGCTTTTCTATTATTACCTGTTTTCGAGTATTTTTCATACAACGAATTTTTATTTCCACAAATTTTATGATTAATTCTACACTTATATTCACAACAATATTTATTCGATTGATAATAATAACCAGAATCGATACAAAAGGGACAAGGAATGTGAATTACTTTTCTTTCTACAAATCGGTTCCATCGATATAAGCTAATTTCATACATATTTTTTATTAATATTTTTTTCTTTTTCGTTTTATTAAAAAAATCATCAATTTTTTTCAACGGTTCAGGTGGAGTATATTTATTCGATTCTGGATATCTTTCTTCAAAAGTTAGTTGAGTAGGAAATATATTGTTTTTTAACATCGGAACATGTCCATTTCCAATATACTTAGCATAGAAATACTTGCAAGTATTTGGGTATCCATTCACGCTTTCCATGGCAACCATTTGATACTCATCGTCTGGTTGAACAACTTCAAACATGCCATCTACACACTTTAACTTATCTCCAACTCTGAATGAAACTCCAATTCGTGAAACAACCAAGCAGACATTTCCTATTGTCGGACTTCCTACTTGAACATATTGATTGTCATAAAACGGATTATCAAAATCGTTGTAAAAATATCCTTCAGAAGGAATCTGTTCTAATTGTGGACAACATCCCATTACAAAACCAAACAATGATTCTCCTTCTCCACATAAATCAATATCTTGTTCGTTTTCTCCATAGATCGTAACACCAGCTCCTATAAAAATGCCATTTCCATTACATTTTTTATCGTAAACTCTTTCCCATTGTCCATGTTTCAATGTTGTTGATATTCCTAATGAAAGCAATGATTCTCTTAATCTTCCTATTTTTTTCTCTTTTTCAGGTATTTTGAAAAATGGATTTTTTCTAGCATATGCTTTTTCTTCCTCTTCTTTCTTAATTCGTTCTTTTGTTTCTCTCCATTGTTTGCCAATATTCATTAACTGTTTGCCATACTCTTCGTCAATGAAATCACCATATCCAAGTTTTGGTAATTCGTGGCGTCCATCGTTAGTTGTTTTGTTTGGTGTGAAAAATTCTACGTTTTGTTTTGGAGAAGTTATTGCAACGAATGGTGTTTCTTTTTTTAGTTGTTCAAGTGATTTTCTTGCGTTTGGATTTGAATAAAAATCATCAACTGGAGTATAATATGGAAAATGATTCTCATCTTCAGAATCAGAATCAACATCATTTTGATCATAGAACGAATGTTCTCCGCCTGCAAAACGAACGATCTCTTTCTTCGTTTTCCTAACAACTTCAATGTCATCTGAACCACACTTCTCGCAAATCTGAACGATTTCTTGAAATTTGGCTTGACATTCCTTGCAAACGCTCATTTTTCTCGTTCCTTTTTTTGATTAATTATATGAAGTTTTTTTATAGAGAAACTCCAAAAACTCTACATAATATTTTAATGGTTTTCATGTAGCAAATAACTATTACTTTGATTTTCGAGATTCATATTCATTTTAATTTCTCGATATTTTTGCCATATTTTTTTTTTTTTCTCATTTGATTTTTTTCGAGCACATATAGGACAATCTTGATTTAAAACAACACTCTTTAATTTTTTTACTCCTTCATATCCACATTTCAAACATCTATATCGCATAGGAGTTACTCTAGAAATATATTCCGATTCTAATAACAACAAACCTAATTTAAGAAATGTTTTTTCTATATATTCAATTTTAAATATATTATTATTTATAGATATTTTCTTTAATCTTTCTTCTTTTTTCCACAATCTTTCTTCTTTTTGTTTTTCAGAAAGATGATTTCCTAATCTATTTCTATTGTTCCTATTTCTTTCACTTATTTTTTGTTTATGTTCATCAGAAAGATGTTTTCCTATATGTCCTAAAGATATTTTTTTTCTTGTTTCTTCAGAAACTTTTCTATTTCTATTTCCTAAAGATATTTTTTTTCTTGTTTCTTCAGAAACTTTATGTCCTTTCATTGTTTCAGATATTTTTTTTCTTGTTTCTTCAGAAACTTTATGTCCTTTTGATGCCATTTTATTAATTATTTTTTAAATTTTTATTGATATTTTCCTGAAAATTTTTAAGTATTTCATAAGCTTTTTTTTTATATTCTTCTAGAAAATTTGGTTCTTTAATTATATTATTTAATTGTTGATATAAAGTAAATAAAGCAGTTTGTAAAAGAAAAAAATAAGAATCAGTTATTTTTTCATCATTATAATATAATAATAAATTCATATTAAATGATCTATTTATATTAACAATTATATTTTCCCACATTTCTTTTGGATCATTTTTTTTATTATTTATAAATTTAGATTTGTTTAATTCAAATAAACTTGTTCTAATTCCATTTTCTTTAATTATACCTCGTTTATACATATCAATAACATTTTTTTGAGTTTCAATAGGATATTTATCAAATTCTAACAAAAGAGAAGTTGACAAAGACAAAGTATTAATATTATTTTTTTCTATTTCTCTTCTAATTTTATATGATTTTAAATTATTAGAAATAATCGCATTGCTTTTTCCTATCACTTTAGCTAAATCAGTATATGTATTATACTTTCCAGATTCCCACATTTTCGTAATGAACTTTTCTCTATCAAGAAAATTATGTTCAAATCGTTGTTCGTTCGATATGAACTGTAATTCCATCAATTCTTTTTCCGATTCGATTTTCTTCACAATCGCTTTTACTTTCACATTCAACGATTTACACGCGTTCCATCTACATTCGCCATCTTGTATCTTGTATCCTTTTTCGTCTTTCGGATGCACTATTATTGGACTTGTTTGTCCAACCGAAATAATTGATTGAGCCATGCCTTCGATTTCTTCCAGAGTTGGCTTTATCGTTCTAGGTTGATTTGGATCTGGATATACTTCGTTCGTATTCAAATATAATATTTTGTCCTCTTCCATGTTCACGCCTCGCTAACCGAAACTCTGTGTTCGTTCACATGCAACTTGATTTTAGGTGATCCCATCCTATTCGGAGCATATCCCTTTTCTTGAGCATAACTATTCCAATGAACCATGAACGAACCTGTAAGAATGTAATGTTTTGGAATCAAGTTGCCCGTGTTATCGTATCCATCATCCACGGAATGTAATAACGTGTGAGTATGCGCCATGCAGTAAATTTCAGCAAAAGGAGCAATCGTTGACATTCTCTTTATCGCGTTAATTTTTCCCGCAGTTGTAATAGCAGAAGTTCCTCCATGTGATATGTAAAACGGATATTTTTGTTCTTTTTTTCCGTTTTTTACAGTTATTTCCACTAACTTACCAGCTCTAAAATATGGTACATTTAACATAACGCACATTGTATCAGTCACATCAAAACCAGTCAAGTTTCGTATCCTTCGCTCGTGATTTCCTTCCAACATGCCAATCAATCTTCCTTCTTTAGTGATTGGTTTGAACGCTTCGATCATGTCTCGTAATTGTTCAGAAGCAAACTTCTTTTGTGTGAAAGTTCCCCACGATTCTTTAGTTCCAGCTTCTATGTAGTCTCCCATTCCAAATACCCATACTTTATTTTCAAGAGTCCAATCCATTATCTTGTTAAAAAACTCTTTTGCTTCTTTATTTTCGTGACATTCGTGTCCCGCATGAATGTCTCCAATACAAGTTAATAACGCGTCTTTATTTGATTCTGTTTTTATGGTATATTTTATTACTTTTTCATTATCACTCATTTTATACATTTCTCACATTCATTTAATTGAAACCAATTCATTGTTGTTTTTGTTTTCATTTGAGTCAATTTGTTTGATTTCTTTCTTGAATAATCTCAAGGAATCAATCGTATCTTGTAAATGCTTGATCGTTTTTGTTAAATACGACAAGTAAAAGTCTCTACATTCTTTATTTATTCGCACGATTCCTTGCAATGGTTTAATGTAAAAATCAAACACTTCGTTTGCTTTTTTGAATTTCTCAACACAAACATCAACCAATTCTTTTTTTTCATTCATGCAAAAACATCAAATATTAAGATTATAAACAATCAATACTATTTAAATTTATCTCACGAATCTTTCAAATCTTATACTTCTATAAGTTATTAATCAATTCTTGCAATTCGTCTTGGATATCTTTCTGATTAATCTCGTATCCTAATGATGTCCAACCGTTTCTTTTACTTGTAGCAAACAATTCCAAGTATGGAGGATAGCAATTCTTCTCGATCAAATCATACATTTCGATTGGTTTGGCAGCATGATGATTTTGTGGTTTTTTTGCATCAATGATGTTTCTTGTATTCTTAGTTTTAAGTTTCACATTACCACGATGTGCAAACAAGCAATGTTCGGTGCATATTCTGAAATAATGTCCCATTCCAAACCACAACTTGCCTGAATTTGTTCTTTTCAACCAAGTAATACCACATATATACTTGAAACTCCAACATTTCAAAAGTTTTAATGCTTCTTCAAGAAAAGAATTTGTAGTCCATAAGAACAAGTGACAATCATCGTTTGCAAGTTTCTTGATGGGTAGATTGGCTAAATCATAAATTGTTAGTGTTTTGTAAGGTTTCTTTCTTGTGTCATCTAGTTTATCATCGTATTCCCAAGGCGGATCTATAAGTATTGTTTTGAACTTCATTAAAAAAAATCATCCATTCTTTTATTTTGTGTAGTTTTTAATCGTTTTTCGATCATTTTACAATATTCTTTTGAAATTTCAAAACCCACATAATCTCTTCCAAGTTCCCAAGCTTGAAGCAAGGTCGTTCCCGTGCCTGCGAATATATCTAACATGATTCCATGTTTAAACCCTTCGTTGCAACCACAATCTGACCAACCTTTAGATATTTTAGGTTTTCCAGTATTACTGTCGTGAATTTTTTTAATATATTCTTTTTGTTTTTTAATATCGTTAAAAAATAATTTTTTAGATTCAATTCTACTTAAATCTCGTTGATTTTTAATAGAATTATTTCTTACAAAACCTTGTAATTCTTGTCCATAATTAGAATTATACTTAGAATTGTATTTTTCTTTTGATATTTGTTCTTGATTAACAGTTTCAATAATTCTTTCTCTTGGTTTTCCACACTTCTTGCAAACTTCTTTTGGACATCCAGAAAGAATCATTGGCTTCACTAAATTTAAAGGGAATGTAGCAAAATGTGCTTCTGGATTTCCAACCGTGTTGATTGTCCACACACACCTTTTATTTCTTCCATTTGGATTGCATTCAATATTAGGTTTAGCCCATTTTCCATTTCCTTCTGTCTGATAAGGAGTTATATTATCAACTCCTTTTTCTCTTTGTTTAACCCAACCACTATTTTTATCTGATTTTTCCCTTACTGCGTCTTGGTCAAACCAATATCTTTTTGATTTAGTAAAGAAGAACATTGGTTCAAAGTCTACTGTAAACCTATCTCTTGCACTTGAGGGCATGCAATTTTTCTTGTGCCAAATCAAGACATTGCGTAATATCCAACCCCGATTGCACATCTCAATGGCAAAGCGATATGGAATCATTAACAAACATTTTTGAGATAATGATTTGTCATTTTTTCCTTCATTAAAATAATTTATATTCGGATTATATTTTTTATACGATTCTCTATTTTCAAACTTATGACCACCACCTGTTCCATTGTAAGAATCTCCTAAATTTACGAAATTTATTCCACTTGGTTTTAGGACGCGCCATACCAAATCGTAAATATCACATAAATGTTTAATATACAATTCAAACGAAGGTTCTAATCCTAAAACTCCTTTCCAAGCTCCACACTTCAAACAAAATCCTTCTTTTCTTTTAGAAATATTATTAAATGCAGAAGAGGTTTTACATTCAATTCCTTGTTCATTAGCAATTCTTCCATACATAGATCCAGAACCTTTTTTTTCTATAATAATATTCATATCCCAATCATGTTGACAATTTGGATCTCCATCCCAAATCGATGGTTCTATTTTATAATCCCTCAAAAACCATTCCGCGTTATTTTTAATAACAATACGGTGGTGATGTGATAACACAATCAATTGAGGAATCAGGTAATAATTTCAAACCTTCTCTGCAATCAATATTAAAAACTTTATTTCTATATTCTTCCATTATTCCAACCATTTTATATTAATTCTCACCACGCGTTCTGATTTCCCCTTGTATCTATAAGTGTCATATTGTATTATTGTTTTATCGTCTAGTGCATCGAGCAACATTGTCACTAATGGTCGCATCTTGTATTTTTGGCTTGGTTGAGCATACGTGTTAAAGTCCCGCAAATGATCTTGAGTGAAAACATAATACTTACCATCTGCAAACTCGTATTTTTCCAACTTGCAAGTTATGAACGATGTTCCAGAACCTCTTACAACCGATGTTCGTTCGTTTCCTTGCGCATCAGTATATTTTTCCACGAATTCGTCTCTAAACTCCATCGCTCTCTTGCAAAAGAATTTGAATTGGTCTAATAACGACAAACTCATGATTTTTCCAGATTCTTTAAACAATTCAAGATTCAAATAATCGATCAAATCAATGTTAAATGTAAGTCTAAATATGTGTAAACCTAACATGATAATAATGTATTTCTTTCTCAATCGTGAATCGTCCGAAAAATGAGGACAGTCTTTTTCTATGATTTTTATCAAGTTTATGACCATTGCATTATCCCATTTTTCTGTAAGCTTGTATAAATAATAAAACAAGTTTATTCTCTTGATTTCGTCGTATAATTCAACCCATTCATATTCTTCAGTTATTTTCTCGTATTTATCGTAGTCAATGGTTATTATTCTTGAATTCAAGGCAGGATCTAAAAACTGTGTAGGAGGATCGTTCGTAGTAATAGCAAATGGAACAACTTCTGGTTTTCTAAATCCTTCAATCACGTTCAATTTTCTCATGAACTCTTGAATGCCTGTCAATGTTCCTTTCAATATTTCAATCAATACATCTTTTACTTCCTTAAGTTCATCAATCTGAATAGGAAATGTAGATGTTGACAATATATCTTCAAGTCTAGCAGCAGTTCCTAATCCACTTCCAATGAAATAATTTGTCCATATCCGGTAAAAATCAACAACAAACGGTTTCACAGCATAGGTTTTACCAGCTTGAGGATCTCCTGTTAATAATAGCATTGGAAATAGATTGAAATACTCAAGAATGGGTAATTTGAACACGGAAGCCATTGCCCAACCAACTATCATTACAAGTTTATCTTTTCTCATTTGAATTGAATCAATAAATCGTATTAATTTTTCTCGTATTTCTTCAAAAGAAAAAACATTTTCTGTTAATAATTTGTTTGCTTTTTCATATACATCTCTTTGAAAATCAGTAATTGTTAATATACTATAATCAGATTCTATGAAAGGTAAAATCCATCCGTTATCAAATCCAAGAATAACCTTGCATTTTTTTTCTGGCAATTCTTTTCCTTGATCGTCAATTAATATCCGGATTAATTCCTTTGTAGTTTCTCCTCCAACAACATAATTCTTGATACAAGAAATCATGGTTGATATTGTTTCTGTAACATGTCTTTCTCCTTTGAAATCATAAGTAAAATATTCGTTAAGATGGTGTTTCATTTTACTTATTAAAATAATTGGATGTTTTATAATTTGTTCGTTTTTATCATATTCTTTTCCTTCAGTTATTTTAAACACTCCAGTTGTTCTGTTTTCAATTACAATATTATTTATTCTTGTTTTAAATATTAATGTTTTATCTCTTTCAACTCCAAACATTTCATCATAAGATTTTTCCTCTTGTTTTTCTTTCTGTTTTTCTTGATCTTTTACCATTTTATACAAAGCATTCAATCCTCGAACTCCCATTCGCTTGTTTGTTTTTTCTGTTATTGTAGCAAATACATCAGATTTTTTCTTGATGTCTTTTTCTGGAATCAGCGATAATGCAAAAATAATTTCTTCTTGTTTACTATCCTTGTTTATATTATCCAAAAAATATGAAAAACCTTCTTTTGCAGTTTTTAGTAATTCTTCAAATTTATCTTTTCCAAATTCTGAAATATAATCGTTCAAATCAACCGATTCTCTATTTTCTGGATTTGGAATCAATAATACAAACGCATTAATGTTGTTTTTGAGTAAAAGTTGTAAACTTTTCTCAGCTCCTTCTTGTCCTTTTTCGTTCAAATCAGTATCGTTTATGATAATCACTTTTTCAAAATGTTTTGCATAGTTCAATATATTGCTCGTATCCATGTTCTTAAATTTAATAGTAACAGGCGATATGCAAGGATATTCACAATCAATAATCGATAAAGCATCGGTAATTCCTTCTGTTATTATCAACGGTTTGTCTCTAAACTTAGCAGTTGAGTCAATGCCAAACAACTCTTCTTGAACAAACGAAGTTTTATGGAGTTTCACGTATTTGGCTTCCATGAAATCAGGAGAATCGTCAATTTTTCTAAATATAAAATATACTGGTTCTTTTCTCAAATTGAGATATGGAAACACGATTCGCTTGCCAAAATACCAATTTGCCTTATCGTTCAAAATTCCCGCATCAAATAGAAGTTGTTTGTCAAACTTTCTTTCCATTTCGTTTTTAATGCTTTCGTCAAACAATCCTATTCGATACTCGTTCATCAACGCATCAGAAAACTTCCGTTTTTCCTTGATTTTTTCGTAGTATTCTGATTGTTTCAGGTTCTTATGGCAAATTGTAGTGAAGTAGTCGAAACATTTCTTTATTTCTTCAAGTTTTGAAAGTTTTTCTTTTTCTTCTTCTGAAATTTCAATCTTGTATTCACGAGCAAGTTCAAGAATAGAATCACGATACGAAATGTTGTGTAGATGTGAATATAAATCTATTACGGAACCCCCTCGTCCGCACGAAAAACAATTCCAACTACTATTATCATATACTACGAATGATGGAGAGTATGTGTTTTGTCCTTTTAGTTCACATACCCCTCTATCGTTTTTTAGAGTTGAACTGTAAGGATAAACATCTAAAATATTTACTTTTTCTATGATTTTTTCTCTAAGAGTTTTTTCCATTATTTAAATCACTTTTTCTTTTTTCATCTAATAGTTTTTTAGTTTCTGATTTTGATCTTTTATAAATATTATATTTTTTCATCCAATATTGAATTACACTACCACTACAATTATTCTCTTTTCCTATTTCTATTGTTGTTTTTTTTAAATTCCAATATTGTTCATTTAAATATTCTTTTATAAAAAAGAATTTATTGTTTGGATTTTCTTTACCTTGTTTTTTTCCTTTTAATGAATCACTAATCTTTTTTCTGTGTTCATCAGAAAGATGTTTACCATATAACATATTTTCTTTACCTCGTCTTTTTCCTTTTAACGAATTACTGATTTTTTCTTTAGTTTTTTTTGATGGTTTATTTCTAATTTCTATTCCATATTTTATAAGATTTTTTTTAATCAATTTATGAGTACAATTATTTTCTTTTGCAATTTGATCCATAGATTTTTCTAAAACGTTGTATTGTTCATATAAATATTCTCTTGTAAAATTATACTTTTTGTTATATTCTTCATAATATTTTTTCAATATCATACTAATTTTTTCTTTTGTTTCATTCGAACGACATTTTCCTTTTTTAGCTTGTGATATTTTTTGTTTATGTTCTTCTGAAAAACGTTTTCCTTTGCTCCAAAAATGTGGTTTTCCTTTTTGCGCATTACTCATTCTTTTCTTTGTTTCTTCAGATTTAGATTTCCCTTTTGAATTTTTACTTATTTTTTGTTTAATTTCTTCTGAAATATGTGTTCCTTTTAATTTATTGCTTATTTTTTTTTTAGTTTCTTCCGAATGATGTTTTCCAAAAAATGGATGATTTTCTCCTCTTCGAACTCGATCTCTTTGTTTTTTCCTATTCTCTTCATTTAAAAAAAATCTTTTTACTCCTTCACTCATTTTCTTTTTTATCTCATCAGTTATTTTACCAGAAGTTCCTCCATGTCTTAAATTATATCCATAATTAAAATTAAGCGTATTATATTTTTGAATGTGATATTCTTCTTTTTCATTCAATTCTTCTTTACTTAATGCTCTATCAATAATTTTTCTTTCAAAATTTTCTATTCCATATTTTTTTATACTATTATATAAATGAATGCTCCCTTCATAATTCTTCAACAATGTATTTAGTTTCCAATGACATCTAAATCCGTTTTTCCTTGTAGTTTGCCCAATATATCTTTTACCGTTAATTTTATTTCTAATTTCGTAAATATATCCATATGGATTAGTAAAATATTCCATTGATATTTGAATTGATTCATTCATCAAAAAATCATCTGAATTTTATTTAATACATAAAAACATAAAAAAAGATTTTTAAAGTTCATTATATTATTAATGAACCATTAATTATTAAAGTTTATTGTTTATTATTCTTTGAAATCATCAGCAAATGCACTTGATTCTTCATCTGATGTTTCAGCTTCTTCTACTCGTGGAGCTAGAAAATAATTCAATTCTGCTCCATTTTCTAACGTGAATACGAGTTTGATCGGATGATCAGTTTTCATGGAAATATTAAAGTTTTCCGTTATTGAACTCAATCTCATGATTCCCTTTAGAAATGTAAGAGAATATTGACCACTTTCTTCTTTTTCAGTTTTATAGTTAATTAAATCGTCTTTATCGATCTGATATTCCATTTCTCCAATTTGCCCAGATGCAGATAATCGTAAAACATCAGGTTTTGCGTTTAGAGTTAGAATTTCTGAATAAATTTCCGCATCTTTGATTGCTTCGTTTAAAACAAGTGTTTTCATTTCTATTCTTGTAGGATATTCTATCTTGAATAGATTTTCAAACGGAACATTTTCTTGATCAATATCTAATAATGCCAAACTAAAGGATCTTGGTCGTTTTGTTCCTTCTTTCTGCATTTTTATCTTGATTTTATTATCTTTTTCATCGCCTTCAAGTTCTAAAGATTCATTTGCACTCAACCTTTTCAAGATCTTATCAAAATCACTCAAATTTAACGGAACAAGCGATTCCTTATCGCATTTATACTCATCAAAGTTTTCTTTTTTGATCGTGAGTTGCAACAAACAAATTCGGCTTGGATCCATCGCTTCAATTTTAAAAAATTCAGGTGTAACTTTAATCGTTGTTTCGTCTATTATTGCTGAAAGAGTTTCAATGATTCCTTTCATCATTTTTCCGTTGTTTAATTTTATTTTAAATGCCATATTTTTCCTTTTTTTTGTTTTATTTAATTATTTATTGTTATTATAAATTTTTTATATCATTTAAACATATCTATATCTAACAAAATTTTTATGTTCTTCATTATTATTATTTTTTTTAGCATTACCTTTATCTATGGCAAATCCAATACTAGGAGAAACTTCTAATGGAACTATTGTATCATGTCCATGTTCAGTAATTAATTGTAAAGTTTCTTTGCTTACAATTCCTCCTTTTGAAAATCCAATTGACATATTTAAAGGAATTCCTCCATATGTTTCTTGAGGAACATCATCATATATTATCGAAGTTGACCTCCAACCACGTGTATAAAGTATTTCTGATTTCAAATCAGGCAATTCAAAAAAGTTAGGCAATGAATTGCTTTCTAGTTGATTCCGAAAGTCGTTCAAGAAAAACTCTAAATCAACCGTTTCAAAGCCATATTTTTTTAAATCGTTTATCGTTTGTTTAAATTTGTCTAATTGTTCTTTTCGATCTTGTTCTAAACCAATTGCTAAGTCATAACAATCACAACATAGAAACTGAATCGTGTTATTTGTCCACCAATTATCAAATTTCTCTTGAAATTGCTTGTATAATTTTTGATGCATTTTTTCATATTCAGTTTTATTAGAATAAGGAATTAATTTTAATTCCTTCTTTTTAATAGAAAAACCCATTTCAAAAGCGTGAAAGTAACTTATTTCTTTACTACATTTCTTACAAAAATGTTGATGTTCTAAGTTTAGTTTAGTTTTTTTCATTTGCTCTTCTTCAGTTTCTTGTCTTACAAATCCAAAACCAAATCTCTGAGCAAATGCTTGTGTTCCATTAAGAAAAGCATCTAATACATCAGAAGTATTAAATCTTTGCCAAGGATATGCATGATGTTCAAAATAATTATAAAATTCATCATTTCGAATATTTGAAGTTGATATCACTTTCGTTATATTTTCTTTACTTTCTTTCTTTTTTTCATCTTTATATTTCTTGATTTGTTTGCCAGTCATGCTAGAACAACAACTGTTTCTCTTATATTCTTTAATATCATCACTTGTTATTAAAGTCATTCTTGAAATCATCCTCCCTTAATTGCTGGAATGATAACAACTTCATCTTTCGTGTCGATTTCGAAACCAGAATCAACTTTCTTTCCGTTTACTAAAATGCTCAATGTTTCGCATGCTTCAAGATTCAACTCTTTCATCAAATCTTTAACGGTTGTTTTTTTATTGACATTGAAAGTTTGGTATATTCCTGTTTCGATCAATTCACATACTTGTTTCATTTCATTACCTCCATACTGTTTAATTTTTTTTTTTGCTTTTTTTCTTATTTTCTTTTTTAAATTTCTTAAATAATCAATTAATTCTTCTAAATATACAACATCATTATAAAAATTTCCTGTAGATATATTAAAATTGTTAATATTAATATCTCCATTCATCAAATCAAACAATATTTTGTTTATAACCATCGAAACTACTCTTGACCAATATCGTTTGTCGTTTTCCTTCATTATTTTTTCAATTCCTTTTTTACTATACATTCATTTTTATTACTTTCATTATAATCTCTACAAAATCCACCTAACCACATGCATTTTCCTGTTGTTCGTATGAAATCTAAGCACCAAGGAATTTCGTTCTCTTCGGTTTCTTTAGTCATTACTTTTTCACACCTGCAATATCTAGTAGTTTTTTAATAATAGGAGCAAAATAATAATCAAAAGGAGCATCATTGAATATTTCTTTTCCACATTTTTCACAAGTCATCACAACATACATGCTTTTTGGATATTTTTCGTTGTATGAAATTGAAATGTTTCCTCCACATTTATAACATTTTCCATTCTCATGCCATTGGTTCCGTTCTTTTGTTTCTTTCAATAAATCGTTAAATTCAAGATTTATGTTTTTCCACATTTCTGCTCTAATTTTTCTTATCATTTCCTGATAATCTTTTTCTAATTCGCTCATTTATTCAAACCTTTTTTTATTTTGATATTTTTTTCTTTTTAATTATAAATCGTTCGAGCAAATACTGCGCTTGAATTCTCCTTCCTTTTCTCGCATCTTCGCTTAATTGATCCCATTCAATGAACTTGATTTGTCCTAAAGGTGCTCCATCTTTCTTAACAACTTTATTTGTTAAAACGGCTTCTCGTCCTGATTCATGTAATATTTTTGCCAAGGATTCTATTTTCATTGGCAAAATTCGTTTTTCTCTTGTTGCTTCTTTTTCTTGTATTTTCTCAAATTTTTTCAAGTTTGTCATGTTTAAAATTCACTAACATGTAAATATTTTTTTGTTTCTATTAATTCTTCATTTTTTTCTTCAAATTGAGGATATTGTTTTCTCATTACTCCGTTTTTATTTCGAAGCAATCCTTGCATTCTTAAAATCCTTCCTCTAACAATATCTTCAGCATTTTTCGGTATAAAATCGTCAAATGGATGATTCACAGCGACAGTTGAAAATTTTCCACTTGTTCCAATCGTATAACACATAAAATCTACATTATATTTATTAATAAACTTTTCAAATTTTTCTGTTAAATAACCGATAAAAGGATATGTATCAACATCAAGATTCGAATTGCTTGTTATTACACAATGTCGTATTATTATATTGTCCATGTTTAATCAACCAAGTATTGTATTTCATAATCATTAGGTGATTTCCAAGTAGAATAATTTGTTATTTTTTTACTATTATTTGTAGTTATATCTCCTTTATTTATTAAAGTGTCCAATCTTGTTCCTGTATAATTATATTTCCATTGTATCCAAGGCTGTATCTCAATTGGTCGTGGTTGTACATATGTTTTTTCTCGAATGATTTCTTTTTCAATTCTTATTTCCTTTATTTCTTTATTATCTGTTAGTTTTGACATTATTTCTTTCGAAAATGCACAACCATCTACAAATCCTTTCTTATATTCATTTTCAAGCAATCGTCCATCTACAATTCCTTGTTGATATGCCTTTTCTATCATTTTTCTAAAAAATCCCATTATTTATATCATCTCATTTATATTTAATTTTTTTTACTATTTAAAGTTTTTTTATTTTTTTATGGTAATTTATTTCTATTTATTTCTTCGATTGCAAGTTTTATAGATTGAAGTACTCTCTTTTTACAATCTCCAACATCATCATTTCCTACAAATCTTGGATTACAAATGTTTACATATTCACAAAACACACAATCATCTGTTTTTGATAAATATATCATTTCTTTTCCTCCATTATTTTTTTATCTTGATTTAATTGTTCATAAAGCATTCGAACCATCATTTCAGCCACAACCGAACGATTCACGCCATCATTTTTTTTTTCTTTCTTCAATATTTCAACACATTTATCCAATATATTGTTTCCTTCTTTTGAAAACGACATCAACACCTTTATCTTTTCAAGTTTATCTCGTAATTCAAGAGTGTCAAATACCATACCAAATTTAGTCATTTTATCACTTTTTGTTTATATTTTCAAGTTTTAATAACCGCTCTTCAAGTTCTTTTATTTTTTCGTCGTGTTCGATCATCAACTTATCAATTCCCATTACATATTGATTCGCTTGAAACTTTCTTGGACATTCCTTATTCAAACATAAATACAAATGTTTCGCCGGAATTGGCAACTTTTGTTCAAATCCTTCAAGTTCTTTTGGAATTGGCTTTCCCAACTTCGAAAAATCGTCGTATCGTTTCTTCTTTTCCCATATTGTATCATCAGATTCAAGCGTTCGTCCACACGATGGACAATTTGGATTTTTTGTTTCTTCAGTCATTATTTTTTTACCTCATTTTCTTTTTTCTTTTTTTCAATAGACCAAGTATGTCCACAATATCCACTAAAGAAAATATCTCCATTTAATCCATCAGGTTTGCCAACAAATCCTCCAACTTTAACGCTAAATCCACAACCAAAATCATTACTTTCAACACTAAAGAAAGCATCTTCTTCTCCATTAGGATCAAGAATAATATTGGTTATTATTCCTTCATAATAATCGCTTCCCATACATCCTCCTCCATAATCTCGTAAGATTCCTCCTATCCATTCGTTTTTGTTAATAACAAACTGTTCCCATAACGGATATATTTTCCCATTAATTTCTATATGTTGTTTACTCATTGTTTTCTCCTTCATATTTTCTTTCTTCATATTTTTTACATAATAACGCTATTTGATACGAACCAATTTCAAAAATTTGTTGTATTAAATGCGAATTTTTAATAAAATAATTTGTTACATCTTTATAAAAAAAACAAATATCTTCGTTTTTGCAATTATAACATCTTCTTTTTTTATTCATTTATTAATTCATCTTCGGTTTTTTTGATTTCTCTTTTCAATCCTTCGATCATTAACCAAGAATACTTTCTCCACATTTCCATATATATTAAATATTGTAAATCTGCATATATTCTATTTAACATTGAGTCAATTTTTTGATATAAAGCATTGTCATTAAATTCATTACATAATTCTAGATTACACAAACAATAATTACAAGAAAAAAAATCGTTGTTCCCACACATCTTTCTACCTCTTTCCATAGCATTTTCGCAAAAAACACATTTGCCTTCTTGCAATCCTTTGCTAAAAGGAATCCATTTCTTTTCAAGCGTTTCCTTGTATAGTTTCAACTTCAGTTCTTTTGTTTCTTTATCATTTATCGTTTTACTATCAATCCTCCAAATCTTCTATATCATCTTCAATACTTGATATGTTATTAAAAATTTTTTCAATATTTGCATTAATATTTTTTATTGCATCAAATTGTGATATTAACTTTCTATTCAAATCATCAACTTTTACACATAAACCTTGTTGATTCATACCAATTTGATTTTTTGCTAAAGTAATTATGTCATCATTAAATTTATTATTCATATAAATGATTTTATTTTCACATTTTATGAATTTATCTTCAAGTTCTTTCAATTTTGTTTTATCATCAACTTCTTTGTCTTCAATCTCAAACATGATTTCATCGAATATCCATCCATCAAACACTTTTCTACCTATTAACGATTTCACATTACCATGTTGATTGTTTAAGTGTATTCTTAAACCTTCTTCATAATTCAATTCCATTGCATGAAACAATACACTTGCTTCTTTATTTTCTAACTTTATGTTTTCAAATTTTATTGTTTTTGTTTTTATACCTTTCATGTTCATTTTTCATTTCACTTCATTTTCATATTTCTTTATAAATTCTTCAATTGCTTTTATCAAGCAAAATTGAAAATCTTGTCTATATCCTGAACTTGCTTTGCCACTTTGTCCTATTTTTTCAAGTTTTCCTATAAGATCAGTGTAAATTTCAACAACTACTTTAACCATTTTTATTCCTCATTTCGTAATTTTTTACATCAATTGAACATATCTGATTCTTATCAAACACATCATTACCATCAAGCAAACACCAAGGTCTCTTGTATATTGTCTTGTCTTCAGTTAAATGAACACATTCTTTACATCTCATTACATTACTCTCGTTTTTACAATTGGTTTACTAGCTATTTCAATATCATATCTGTTTTGTAATTCTTTCATTTGTTTTTTGATGTTATAATTTTCGTTTTGTAATTCTTGTATTTCTTTTTTCAATTCTCTGTTTTCTTTAAACAATTCTTTTTTACTTATTTGATCGATACTGTATTCAATCGTTTAAAATCACCATACCTTAACTCCCCTTTCCGGCTTGCTCTTTAACTTGTATCTGTTCAAATCATCTTCCACCAAATGACTAAAGAAACCAAGCATTCCTGAAATTACCGGAAATTGCCAAAACACGATTTGAAACAACCACATCACATAAAGTATCAAAGCTCCATACACGCTCATGGCAACTAAACTGTGCCAATGACCTCTATGTTTTGTAATGTTCTTTAACCACTTTATCACAATCATTTTTTCTTGAACATTTGGATGATCAAAATCTGGTAATATGCAACCAAATAAATATGTTCCAATTGACCAGATTGTTGATATGAAAACACCGTAAGTTCCATATTCCCTTAATGAAATTATCAAATATACACATAAGCACATGACCAAAATAAATTCTGAAGCTATTAGATGTCCTCGTCTATCCATTACTTTTTCACTTCGTTCAAGAAAGTCTTTAACTTGTTTACTTCCTTGTTTTTGATCGAATGATCAAATCCAAGCAGGCAAACGTTTATAATTGATTTTACAACATCTTCTAGTCTTTCTTGATTCTTTTCGAGATTTTCAATTCTCTTTTCAAGTTCCATTGCTTTTTTTATCATTTTTTATTCCTGCCATTTTTTCTAATGTTTTAATTGTTTTCTTTACACATTTCTTTACTTTTTCAACATTCCCTTTTTTAATACTTGCATTTTTATTAATCTTTTTAATCATTCTAATACATTTTCTTTTTACTATACAAAAATCACACATATCAAAACACTTCATACTATCGTTAAAATGGCTTCTAAATTCCACATCATCACAAAAAGCACAGCAATTAAATATTCCAATTATATGAAGATGATATTTTAAATCATTTCTTTTTTCATCTTCAGTTAATTTATCAAGTCTAAGGTCAATTGAATACCATTTGTTATTTAAGCATTCTTTTGCTAATTTTTGTTTGTATGATTTTTTATTATTCATATTTATCATATATAATATATAGTTGTTTTGTATATATAAACTTTTTTTATTTGAAAAATTTAGTTATGTTTTGATAAACATTGATATCATTCAATCTTTTTTTTGCTATTTCACAATATTTTGATTCGATTTCACATCCAAAATATTTTCTTCTTAATTTTTTAGCAACTACACAAGTTGTTCCCGAACCCATAAAAAAATCTCCTATTAAATCATTTTCATTAGAACTTACTTTTATGAAATTTTCTATCAATGCTTCCGGTTTTTGGGTTGGATGGTTTCCAAACTTCTTTTCTGGATTATTACCTCTTGAAACTCTAGGAATACAAAAAACATTTCCCATTCGTTTGCCCACATTTATATTCCATTTTCCATTTTTATTGTAGTTTTCTTCTGTTTTATATTTTATTTTATGATATGGAGGTAAATATTTCCAATCAATAAAACCATCAGTATCAGCATATTTACTCCATCTTTTTAATGTAGATTTAGAAGGTTCCCTTTTGATTGAATTGAAAATATAATTATCAGATTTAACAAAAAAAAGAATAGAATCAAATTCAGAAAGATAATTTCCTTTTCCCCATTTTATTCCATAATCTTTATACCACCAAATCAATTCTCTTTTAAATATTAAATGTTTTGATAACATTCTTCTTAAATATTCTTTATAATCATGACCCATAAAAATATAAATACTTCCATTTTCTTTTAATTTTAATATGATTTCTTTCATCCATTTTTTTAATAATTTTTTAAAATCAAAAGAAGAAAAATTATCATTTTGAAAATCTTTTTTAAGATTATATGGTAAATCTATGATAATCAAATCAAATATTTTATTAGGAAGTTGAGGTAATATTTCTAAACAATCTCCTAAAACAATTTTATTTTCATATTCAATCATATTATTTGCTAAAATAATCGTCAATTGTTAGTTCTTTAATATCTAAAGCTTCAAGAAACCACTTAGGAAACTTTACTGTTTTATTATTCAATAACTTATTAAAGCTTCCATCAACAATATAGAATGTCGCGTGATCAATATCGCTTCTTACAGCTCTTCCATACATTTGTATTACTGTTTTTGCCGTTTCGTTCATATACCATACCCAATCTTTTTTCTCGGTTACTAAATAGTTGATTCTTCCATCTTCTGTATTTGGATATGGAACCTTAAATAAAATCTGATATCTGCACATGTCGTCTTTCAAATCCACACCTTCAAATACAGATGGCGATATCAAAATTAACTTGTGTGAATGTTGCCAATCGTTTATAATATCTTCTTTTTCTCCGTTTTCTTCTTCGTTCTTATTTGTTTTTTTTTTGTATTGGTATTCATGTAAAAATATGCTTTCATCATCTAATGCCTTAGCAATTTTCTTTCCTCTTTCAAAACTAACCGAATGTATTACTCCCCGTTCGTTGGGATGTTGTTCAATGATTTCTCTGCATTTCTCCACGTTCGAATCAAAGTTAATGCTTTCGTTTCCATAAGTCATTTCTCCCCCCATAAATGTTCTCAAAATCGGTCGGTTTTCAATCGGGAACGACATCGGAGCTGATAAAAATGCATATGATTCGTTCTTTAATCCTAATCGTTTGAGCCATTTCTCAACATTGTATCGAAATGGAATCGTAGCTGAACTTAACACATATTGTTCAGCTTGAGACCATATTTTTTCTTGTAAAAAGTAGTCAACATCAATAGGTTTAAACTCTATTCTCGTTATTTGATTGTGTTCCTTTGTCAAATTAATTATCCATTTTCTATCGTTCTTTATCGATTGTTCGAGATATTCGATTTGCTTGAGTTTGTTTGCAACTTTATCTTGCGAACCTTGCGAAATCTTGTCTTTTTGTTGTGTTATAACTCTAAAAAAGTCTTCATAAATGTTCCCAATTTCAGTTATGAATTCTTTATAATCATTTGCAAGTATGTATTTATTCTTAACTTTCTCAAATCTTGGAACTTTTCTCAAAAATATCTCCCAATCCATGTAAATGTTTCCATCGTATCTAAAAGCTCCTGGAGTTATCGTGAATCCAGCAAACATGCTCGCAACTTGTCCTTCAAGTCCATGGCATTCATCTATTATCAATAACTTTCGCTTCGGAAAACCCATCGTTTCTGGCAAGTATGTATTCACGATCAACATTGCAAACGTCAAAATTGCTATATCTGCTTCTCTAGTAGCCATTTTTTGTTTCCAATATGTGCATTTCTCTTCTTTCGAGCATCCTTCTTCTCTTCCATAACATTCGTCTGAACTCGTTCCTGATAACTTACAGATATAATTCTTTCTCCCCAACAATGCCATTATATCGCTTGAACTACAACCATCAATCGCTAATCCCTTCTGACCAAAATCGTTGTTCAATTGCTCCACTAACTTGACTTGTGGTGTCGTGTAAAACGCCGGCTTGAACTTTCTCCCAATTGCAACATTAACTGGAGACTTCCCAAATCCAGTCGGACCCTCAATAATCACTACTTTCGTTCCTTTCTCAAGCTCGTTGAACGCATCCTTCAAAATTTGTTCTTGGTTTGGTCTAAATGTTGGTTTTGGAAAATATAGCTTTATATCATTTAACATTATTCAATCAGGTCGTTTCAATTTCTCTTGTAATATAATATCAACCAAATCAATAGGCATTGCTTTCAACAAATCTTTTAACATTTCTTCTTTTTCATTGTTAGTTAATCCTCTTACCAAATCTTCTGATTCAATCCATACTCTAAATGCAAACTCTTCTAATCCGTTATCAAAATCTTTTCTTCTGTAATTTATTTGAATTTTCATTCATTTTCAACTCATTATAATTTTTAATCGTTTTTATCTCTCTTTTCTTTAAATCTTTTTAATGCTTTAAAATATTGGAGTTCATAATTATCATAATCATCTTCCCATTCCCATCCTATATCAATATCAAACCGCATTATTGTATTACATTTATCACATTTAATTATATGACTTGACCAAGAAAATGAAGTTCTATCCCATCCTCTGCATTCAAGTTCATGATGAATGAATCCTCCACACTTGCATTTTTTGGGATATTTATCTATATATTTTGTTCTATCAAATTCATTACATTCAATACAATCTTTTCTTGATTCGTGTTTTCTAACTAACTTACTCATATTTATTTCTTTAATGTTTATTTTTTCAATTTCTAATCTTTCAATAAACATATAATCGTTGTCTAATTTCTTATCATTATACATTTTTCTCAATTTAAATAATCCTTTTATCATAAATTTGTTTTGATAATTAAATTCAATTTCTTCTGCATTATCCATTTTATCAAGCATATCATCAATCTCGTTCTTTTTCAAAATTACATTATCTAAACTCCATATCATCATATTCTCAATCCTTTTGATCTTTAATCGTATTTACTTTCAAAATATGGACAATGCCTTTCATATTCAGGAAAATCGCTTCCTTTACAATCGTTTTGAGTATCATTACAACTACAATAGCTTTCAGAACATCCTCCTTCTCCTTCGTCAAATCCTCCATACCACTTACACCAAGTGCAATCTGTTTCTTTTTCTTTGCTCATTTTACTCTTCCTTTGCAAACATCTCTTGGTCCCATACATCCTTTACAAGGATCTTTTCCATCACTTACTAAACCAAATACCAATTGTCCACCAAGCAAACATTCTTTTGGAACATATCCTTGCATTATTGATATGTTCAAAAATATATCATTAGGATCTGCTTTTCTTTCTTCAAAATAATGTAATTTTGGAAGTTTTTCTTTTTCGCTCATTTTATCAATCCTTCTTGTTCAAACATCAAAATCAATCTCCTTTGCTCGTCGTAATAATTCATATCGTTATCAGCTCGTTCTTTTGAAAGATTACACTCGCATTGAAACCAATCACTTGCAGTCGAATGACATCTCCAATGCGTTCCTTCGTCAATGTGATGTTCTAAATCGTGTCCACATACACAACATTTTCCCTTTTTATCTTCTGTTTGCTTTAACAAGTCTTTTTTTCTATATTGAATTAATTTTTCCATTTTTCAAACCTCTATGATTCTATTGCTTTCTAAATGTAATAAATTACAAATTGAATCCTTAAATCGAATCTTAGATCGTATTTTTCCTGGTAATTTTTTTATTTTATTGGTTATCAAAACAAGATTTTCTTTCGTGTAATTAACTTTTAGTTCTTCAGGAACAATTCCACTCATGACACCAAGCCATATCGTATCAGTTATGATATCAACTCCTCCATCATCCATATCAAAAAATCTTGTAATTAAATAAGTTGGATCTTTATCTAGAAATGGTTCAATTGATATGCTAGTTTTCCATCCATTTTCAAACGCATTATAAATGCTCATATATCTTGATTCATAATCAGGAGCATTTGGTTCATATTTCTTTAACAAATCGTCATCAAAAGATGTTATTGTAAACCGGAACAATACTTGTTTTTTCCAATTATCTAAAGTTTCCATTAAATCAAACATCAAATCGTCATTGGGTTTTGTTGTAATCAATATTTCATTACCTACTTTTAATAGTTTTTTTAGTACAATAATACAATTATCGTAAGAATATTCAGTAATATCATGTGAAGTTGGAAACATGATTCTTCCTTCTCTTTTTCTATATTGCTTGTTTATCGCTTTCTCGTTGGGAATCATTTTTTTCCACTGATCTTCTAACTTGATTCTTCCATATTGTAACGCCATTCTTTTTGAGTAGCAGTAAACACAATCATTTGAACATCCATAATAACAATTGATATTTGAATCAGCCCATTCTAATGTCCCTTTTGTTCTCATTTCACATCTCTCCGTTCTTTAGTTTCGTTAACATCAATTCCCAATCTTCGTTGCTTTTCATTAAACAACAATTCATTTTTGCTAAATGAAACTGATTCTTTAAATCTTGAAAATAATCGTTGTTATCATCAAAAATGTTCAAAATACCTGCAAACCGTTTGGTTGGTACTAATTCCCCAATACTAACGTTTTTAAAATCAATATATCGTTGTTTTGTGTGATTCAGTTCGCTTGGAAAATATTCAACATCATAATAATTATTAATATCATTTAATGGTTTTAATTGCCATCGTGTTAACCAACCAAAAATATCTCTTTGCCGTCCAGTTATGAAAGTTATAACAGGTTTTTCCTTGCTAATTTCCTTATAAAATTCCACGAAGTTGGGATATAATCCAGTTCCGTTTGATTTCCAATCCCAATACAATCTTTTCGCTTCTTGATATGCTTTTATGATAATATCTAATTTTTCTATATCAGTATTATAGAACAAATCGTTAGGAAAAATAGAAGGCATTGTGCATCCATCAATATCAAAAAAATACAAAGTCTTGCTCATTTTACATTACCATCCAAAAAATTCCTTTTTTTGTTCTAACCAAAATTCTATACATTTTCTATTAAAAACATCTTCAACTTTTTCTCTAAATATCATTAAAATATCAAGAAAAATATCTTTTTCTAATTCAGAAAAACATCTTTCGTTCATTTTTTAATTTCACTTTCAATTTTAATTTCTAATTTATAATCGTTCGTTTTTACATTAAAAGTAAAACTTTGTAATTTATCATCTTCATGAACATTTCCATCCAAAGGCAAATTCTCGCTTAAAATTTCTCGAATTCCATCAATTAAAGCTTCTCGTAAAATTTTTATTTTCTTCATTATTTCAACTTTATCTTCCAAATCCTTGATATAATCTTCTAATTCATCTCTTTCCACGTTCATTTCATCATCAACTCCATCTCATCTTTCCACTTTCCATCTTCAAACACAAACCTTTTTTCATTCCCATTTTCATATGTCACATGCATTCTATTTCCTTGCATGCCACAAGAAATTGCTCCTTTCAACATTTTTCCAAATTCATCTTCATTTTTTTCTTTACTCATTTTTTCTTGAACCTCTTGCAATTATCAACCGTTAACACATCACGAGGCATTTTCCACGCCTTGCAAAAATTCAAACTCGCCAAATAATGCTTGCAATCGTC
>Ga0315289_10000140_pt1 | contig 115654 bp, 132 predicted proteins | sample YL17G11_40_MG_FD_203452 | JGI IMG/M metagenome (GOLD analysis project Ga0315289, IMG submission 203452) | Sediment microbial communities from Yellowstone Lake, YNP, Wyoming, USA - YL17G11_40 | ecosystem: Environmental > Aquatic > Freshwater > Lake > Sediment | place: USA: Wyoming | collected... | reverse complement strand
GTCCTGCTTGCCAATCCCCAACGCCTGGGCGGCCGCCTGACCGTAATAGAATTGTTGCAGCACACTTAGCCCAGTTTGAACCCCAGTCATAACGGGAGCAACCGCCGACCCAGCACCGACGGGGATAGCCGGTTTAGCCTTAAAGGCATCTTTAACCGCTCCGGCTAAAGAAGGGATAAGCATGGCAAAACCAAGACCAATTAGGGCCCGGGACAAATTTCCCGACCAGCCCGGCAAAAGTGGCGGGACCCACATTCCAGAGCCCTGTCCGATGGTATGATTTATCACCTGGGCAATCTCCAAAAGAAGAACAACCGTTGGGAAAACAATGAGGTTAGAGATTAAACCTTTTAGCCAATTGGTAAAACTTGACTGGCCGGGAACGGCTTCAAATAAAAGCTGGATGGGAGCAAAGATGATTGAGATAATAATTTGAATGTAGGAGTTTAACAATAAGAAAAATAGTCTAATAAAAGTAAAAAGAAGAGCCAAAAGAATAATTATCAAAAACAAAGGTGAGGCCAGCCCAGACAGGGCTCCCTCAAGTCCGCCCGAGGATATACCCCCGAAGGCCCCGCCGGCGGTAACTCCGCCAATTAGGGCAAGCATAGGAGTTCCTACGGCGAACACCGCTAACACTGGCGCTAGAACAGGGAAAGCTAATAAAAGGGGAGTAGCCAAAGCAGGAAGCCCAAAACCCATGGCAGCTCCACCGGCTAACCAGGCCCCCGACTGTTTCAATAAATCCCCAGGAATTATTCCCCAAAGAGCACCAAAAACCGTTCCCAGCCCGCCGGTCAAGTATGCTTGTTGAGTTTGGGCCACCGCGTCAGCGCCTTGTTTAACCAAGAGATCCGGTCCTAAGACGGCAATTGAGAGCATGATGACAAAATACATTAAGTCAATTAGGAATCCGGCAATAGGGTAGGAGAAAGTGATGACCAATAAAGTGACGATAATCTTAGGCAGGGCCTGTTGAATGGAAATCACTGTTTTTGGGTCAATTTTCATCCGAAACATAATCATAAAACCAATCACAATCAAGATTAAGACCAAAATGGTGTAGGAGATGTTTCTGAAGACCTTCCAAATGGGCAAGATCGGCGAGAGGCCGGCGAAACCTATCCCTCCCTGGGCATAAACCTTAGGTGCCAGTCCGGCATTTTGAATTAAGTCCGCGAGCCAGACTCCTCCGGAGGCTGGGGGCATGGTGTAAAGATAGGCGATAAGCTTGGTTGTTCCCCCTAAGGCGCTTTGGTTAAAAGATTGACAAATTCCCTTTTGATGTTCCTCTTCGGTGCAAGGCTTGCTACAGCCGATGCCCCCAACATCACAGTTGAGGGAACCGACCGTTTCCCTGGTTGCCTTTTGCCAATAGGCCTCCATATTGATCTTGCCCGATCTTGCCTCATCTAAGGCCTCCCCCCGTTGTTGGGGTGTTTGTTCAAGCCATGAAGGAGTAGGAGCCTGGGCGAAAACAATGGGAACAAATAACAAATAACAAATAACAAATAACAAAATGGGCAGAAGTTTTTTCATAACTTTTTAAATCTCAAATAGTCAAATTCAAACGACAAAGCCAATTAAGAATCACCTCGTGATTCCCGTCTCGGTTTGCCAATCCCCAACGCCTGGGCGGCCGCCTGACCGTAATAGAATTGTTGCAGCACACTTAGCCCAGTTTGAACCCCAGTCATAACGGGAGCAACCGCCGACCCAGCACCGACGGGGATAGCCGGTTTAGCCTTAAAGGCATCTTTAACCGCTCCGGCTAAAGAAGGGATAAGCATGGCAAAACCAAGACCAATTAGGGCCCGGGACAAATTTCCCGACCAGCCCGGCAAAAGTGGCGGGACCCACATTCCAGAGCCCTGTCCGATGGTATGATTTATCACCTGGGCAATCTCCAAAAGAAGAACAACCGTTGGGAAAACAATGAGGTTAGAGATTAAACCTTTTAGCCAATTGGTAAAACTTGACTGGCCGGGAACGGCTTCAAATAAAAGCTGGATGGGAGCAAAGATGATTGAGATAATAATTTGAATGTAGGAGTTTAACAATAAGAAAAATAGTCTAATAAAAGTAAAAAGAAGAGCCAAAAGAATAATTATCAAAAACAAAGGTGAGGCCAGCCCAGACAGGGCTCCCTCAAGTCCGCCCGAGGATATACCCCCGAAGGCCCCGCCGGCGGTAACTCCGCCAATTAGGGCAAGCATAGGAGTTCCTACGGCGAACACCGCTAACACTGGCGCTAGAACAGGGAAAGCTAATAAAAGGGGAGTAGCCAAAGCAGGAAGCCCAAAACCCATGGCAGCTCCACCGGCTAACCAGGCCCCCGACTGTTTCAATAAATCCCCAGGAATTATTCCCCAAAGAGCACCAAAAACCGTTCCCAGCCCGCCGGTCAAGTATGCTTGTTGAGTTTGGGCCACCGCGTCAGCGCCTTGTTTAACCAAGAGATCCGGTCCTAAGACGGCAATTGAGAGCATGATGACAAAATACATTAAGTCAATTAGGAATCCGGCAATAGGGTAGGAGAAAGTGATGACCAATAAAGTGACGATAATCTTAGGCAGGGCCTGTTGAATGGAAATCACTGTTTTTGGGTCAATTTTCATCCGAAACATAATCATAAAACCAATCACAATCAAGATTAAGACCAAAATGGTGTAGGAGATGTTTCTGAAGACCTTCCAAATTGGCAAGATCGGCGAGAGGCCGGCGAAACCTATCCCTCCCTGGGCATAAACCTTAGGTGCCAGTCCGGCATTTTGAATTAAGTCCGCGAGCCAGACTCCTCCGGAGGCTGGGGGCATGGCGTAAAGGTAAGTAATAAGGCTGGTCGTTCCTCCGATAGCGCTTCCATTAAAGGCACGACATGTTCCGTTTTTATAATCTTCTTCACTGCAGGGTTTACTGCAACCTATGCCTCCGACATCACAGTTTAGGGAGCCGACCGTTTCCCTGGTTGCTTTTTGCCAATAGGCCTCCATATTGATCTTGCCCGATCTTGCCTCATCTAAGGCCTCCCCCCGTTGCTCGGGTGTTTGTTCAAGCCAGGAAGGAGTAGGAGCCTGGGCAAAAACAATGGGAACAAATAACAAATAACAAATAACAAATAACAAAATGGGCAGAAGTTTTTTCATTATTTTTAGTTTAACCTAAAATTAATCATTTTTGCAAGCTCCTTGGCGTTAGGCTGTCAAGCATAAAGTTTTTGGCAATTTTAATGGTTCCCAAGAAGGGGATTAGATCCTCAAGCCCTTGAGTTTCTGCGGCTTGGCCGGCCGCCTCAACTTCCTTAGCCTCTGAACAAAAAGCAGGAAGAGAAGAAAAATAAGAAGTGTCCGCCCCCTGACAGTACTCGTCCAGCGGCGCATCCCTAGGTTTGACCACGGCCGGGATAAAGGCTAGTTTTTCCTCATCAGCCGAGTAGCCAAAGATAGAAGCGACCAGTTTTTTCAAAAGGTCAGCAGGGCTTGCCCCTTGAGTTTCAATTTCTTGAGAAGTTGTCTCTTTTCCTTGCGGAGTTAGGGCAAAGCGGATTTCCCGGCTGGCCTTTTCTCCTCGATCTTTAGGAGAAAGGCTATCCAGTATTTGATGATTATCCTGATAGTCTTTGGGCAAAAGTTTTTGATAGGGACCGGAATTTTCTATTCCAACCGGATTTATAGGAGCAAGCCAATTGGAAAAGTCAGAAAGAATCGAAGCCTCAGCCTCAACTGGCGAAGTAATAAGTAATAAGTAATAAGCAATAAGTAATAATACGGGCAGGATTTTGCGCATGGTCTTAAAATTCAAAATCTAAAGCTTAAATAATTTGGACTTTGAGCTTTATTTGAAATTTGGATTTTGTCATTCGGATTTACTTTCTAGTGTATCACTTAAAAGGTAGGAATTTCAAATTTAAGGATACCGGTAACACCGGTTAAAGTAGCGATTAGGCGGAGGATAAGATAAGAGGCAACAATTGCGATTAGGCCTAGGATGGCATAAGTCATCGTGTTTTTGGCAGACTCCGTTGCCTTGGGGTCTCCGCCCGAGGTCAAATACTTAAATCCCCCTATAATGAGCATAATAAAAAGGACAAGACTAACGGTTGAAACAACAAGGGTGACAATATTTTTGAAGACCGCCTCAAGACACTTTAAAGTTGGGACCTCAATATCCGGCCCTCCCGGAGTAGAATTGGGAATTACCTGAATACACTCAACGCCGGACCATTGTTTAAGGGCCATAGTTAATTAGAATGGGGTAGGAATCTTGATTGGACAACTGAGGATACAGATTCCGGTAAAACTTTCAAGCATTACGACAAGGGCCCAGGTGGCGATAACTATAATTAAGCCCACAATGGCATGAATTATTTTATTTCTGGCCGCCTCAACCCCAGCCTTATCTCCGCCCGAGGTTATCCATCCAATTCCTCCCTGAATCAAGAAAAGAACTGCTGCTATTCCAGCTACAATAAAAAGGAGACTAAACGCCGCCGAGAGAAGTTTGCCCAGATCGGTAATAAGCCTGATACTGCCACCTGGCGTGGGGACACTAATTGTTATTCCCTCTATTGGCGGTTGGGCATAAACTGGAGCAATGACGTTTGTAAAAATTTTTTCCATTTTCACCTCCTATCTTATCTTAAGAGAATTATGAAAGGTTATTTATTATTTGTCAACCCCCGAGAGTGGGGAACTTGATTATTGGAAAGGAAAGACCTAGGAAGGGAAAAAGAACCTGGGTGATAATGGCCCAGGTTGAAACAACAAGGACCAGGCCGACCAAAGAGTGGATGATTTTATTTCTGGCCGCCTCCAAACCGGCCTTATCTCCGCCCGAGGTAATCCATTGAAGACCCCCAGTTAGAAGACTAAAAGTGGTCATCAGCCCGGCCACAATAAAAGCCATTGTCATAATGTTGCTTATCAATTGACCAATCGCTTTGGCCCCTCCCTCCTGCCAGACACCAGGCAGGACCGGATTTCTTATAGCGGGGGTTGATTCTTTGGCAAAAACTTGGCTAATCATATATAAACCTAAGGACCAGGTTTAACAGGGTTAAGCTGTTTGACTAATTCTTCTGGGTCGAGTAAGATCTTAAGCCCCAAAAATCTGCCGATAATATCGATTAGGGCAATGGCTGCCACCACCACAACAAGGCCGATAAGAGAGCTCGTAATTTTTTGCTGGGCGGCAGAAAGAGCAGTTTTATCTCCGCCTGAAGTTATCCAGCCAAAGCCAGCAATAATAAATTGAAAAATAAAGAAGAGACCAGCAATAATGGTTAATGCCCCGACAATATTGGAGATAGCGCTTGCCAAGTTCTTAAAAGCTTCAACAGCACCTGTCGCCCCTCCCTGAAGATTACAGGCCCATTTGCCAAAAGGCCCTAGGCCCTCACCGCAAATCGGCCCTAAAGTAACTTCCACTGGTTGAGTCATAATTTTTACTATTCTACTGAAATCCCCGCAATTTCGGGTTCAAAATTGCCGTCGGGTCGCCAAAAAGAATCCAGCCGAAAACCGCTGCCAAAACAAATGAGCTCACAATAATAATAAGCCCCAAAAGCGACCGCCAAATTTTTCCCCAGGCCGTGCCTACGGCCTTAGGGTCCCCCCCAGCAGTCATAAACTGAAAACCGGCTAAGATTAAATTGAAAAAAGCAAAAAGGCCAGCCAGGGTAAAAAGGAGCCGAAGAAGGTTGTTAAGAAGAATAATTAAGCCTCCTCCCGGAACATCGGTGACAAACTTTTCCACTCCCGGAGGAGGAGAAATCTCGCCCCACCAAGGGGCAGGATTAGCCGCTAGCAAAACTGAGGTCATTTTTATAAGCCCGGTGGTTGAAAAATTTTAACCCCGGTTAAAAATTCTATAATCTGAATTATAAAATAGGCGGAGAAGATAATGGCAAATCCCAACAAAGCGGCGGTGATTGCTTTCTTCCCGGTATCCGCCCCCTCCGCCTCACCCGCCCCTCCTTTTACTATAACCATAAATCCGCCGACAATCAAGAGGATAAACAATAAAACCGCCGCCAAGATCATAAGATTACTAATGATGATATTTATAAGACTGCCTAAAGTAGGAAATGTTTGGGCCGGAGGAAAAATAGTCTCAATGGGGATACCACTTACTTGGGCTAAAACCGGTTGACGCAAAAGCAATGCGACAATACATGAATGCAACAATGTCACAATGAATAAGAAAAATCTTCTCATTAATTTTAGTTTAGAGAGTTGGTAATTAATTGTCAAATTCGGTATAATATTTAACATGGGCAAAGAGTCTTTGCCTGCCGGAACTAAGATTCCCCATCATCTTGCCATCATTCCTGATGGCAATAGACGATGGGCTAAGGAAAGAGGACTGCCTACTTTTGAGGGTCACCGCCGAGGCTTTGACGTCGCCGTTAATCTTGCCCGAGCCTGCCGTAAATTTGGTATCCATACGGTGACTATTTGGGGATTCTCGACTGAGAATTGGCGAAGAAGCAAGGAAGAAGTTTCACATTTAATGAAGTTATACGAGGGAATGATTAGTAAATTTTCAGAAGAAGCAAAAAAGGAAGGAGTAAAACTTATTCATTTAGGTCGAAAAGATAGGTTGCCCAAGACCCTGATCGAGAAAATTAAAAGGGCAGAGGAGGAAACAAAAAGCAATGAAAGGAATGTCCTTAATGTAGGCCTAGATTATGGCGGCAGAGACGAGATCGTTCGCGCCATTGATAAATGGCGCGAAAACTCAAAACTCAAAACTCAAAACTCAAAACTGACAGAAGAAGAGTTTGCAAAATACCTAGACACTTCGGGCCAGCCTTATCCATACCCTGACCTTTTAATTCGTCCCTCTGGAGAAATGAGAATAAGCGGATTTTTGCTTTGGCAAACGGCCTATACAGAATTTTATTTTATAAAAAAACACCTTCCCGATTGTACTGTAGCTGATCTAAAAAAGGCAATCTTGGATTACAGCCAAAGAGAAAGGAGATTTGGAAAGTAAGACATGGAGGAAAGAGATTTAGTTAAAAAAATCTTAGCAGGGGATCAGTTGGTAATAAAAAAATTTTACAAAGAATACTCTCCCTATCTTTATGCCTCGATTGCCACAAAAGTAGAGAAGAAAGAGGATATTGAGGAGATTTTACAAGATACTTTCCTTTCGATTCTAGACTCCCTGCCTCTTTTTAACTTTCGCTCTTCACTTTTAACCTGGGCTAAACAAATCGCCCATCATGAGGTGGCCGATTTTTATCGGAAGAGAAAGATAAAAAGCATTGTTTTTTCCCGCTTACCTTTTTTAGAAAACCTAGTGAGTGAAGCCCTGGGACCAGATCTAGTCTATCAGGAAAAGGAGATAAAAGAGGAAATTAACAGAGTCTTTAAACGCCTTTCCGAAGGATATCGGGAAATTTTACGACTTAAATATATAGAGGGCCTGACGGTTGACGAGATAGCAAAGGTCCTTTCTATTTCTTTCAAAAGCACAGAATCAAGGCTCTTCCGAGCAAGATTAGCATTCAGACAAGAATGGCAAGAAAGTTATCAACTCGCGTTGTCCGACTCTTCACCCTTTTTGCCTTCAAAGAGGCCTATTTAACCGGCAGGAATTTTTTGGGGCTTATTTTTCATCCTTTTAAGACTATAAAAGTCATCGATAGAGAAAAAGACCCGCTGCAAATTTTATTAATTTTCGGGCTGCCTTTTTATGTTTGGGTATTTGGGGTTATTGGGGTTATATTGGGGCGATTTTTAATCGGCGCGCCTTTTCTCTCTTTTGGCCTTTTGGCAAAAACTTCCTTTTTATTAGTCAGCTTTATTGCCGGGGCAATCTTTTCCTATTTATCCTTTTGGCTTTATATTTTTTTGAAAAAGAAAAATGGTTAATCTAAGACAGTTTAAAACCGCTAACGAAAGAAGAAAATTTTTAGAAAAAAAACTAAAAATTTCTTTAAATAATGTTGGTAGCTTTTCTTTTAGCGAGGATGAGGTTAGAAATAAAAACATCGAAAATTTAATTGGGGCAACCCAGGTACCCCTGGGCATGGCCGGTCCCCTTCGACTCGCTAACGCTCGCTCAGGGCAAGCAAGGCAAAATTATAGTGATTATTATGTTCCCCTGGCCACCACAGAGGGAGCCTTAGTGGCGTCGGTTAATCGAGGATGTAAAGCCGTAAGTGAATCTGGCGGAGTTAGAATTTTAGTAGAAGAAGTTGGAGTAACCCGGGGCCCGGTTTTTAAAACTAGGGGATTTTCCCAAAGTCTGGAAGTTAAAAAATGGTTAGGCGAACACTTCGATAATATATATTATTTAAGTAAACAAACCTCAAGCCATCTGGAATTAAAAAAAATTGAAACACAAATTTTAGGGAAACATGTTTATATCCGATTTTACTTTGACACCCAAGAGGCGATGGGCATGAATATGGCGACAATAGCTACTAATGCCGTGATTTCCTTTATTGAGGAACAAACCGGCAGTCGATGTATTTCTATTACGGGCAATTTTTGTGTTGACAAAAAACCGGCCTGGCTTAATTTTATATTAGGTCGGGGAAAAAGAGTCTGGGCAGAGAGTGTTATAAAAAAAGAAATTGTTAAAGAAGTTTTAAAAACAACGAGCGAGAAGATTTACGAGGTTTGGCTTTCCAAGTGTATGTTAGGTTCGGCGATTAGCGGTTCAATGAGTTTTAATGCTCATTTTGCCAATGTCATCGCCGCTATTTTTTTGGCCACTGGTCAGGACTTGGCCCATGTGGTTGAAGGCTCTCTAGGAATAACTATGGCCGAGGTTGAAGATAATGGCGATTTATATGTCTCTGTCTATCTGCCGGACCTTATGGTGGGAACAGTGGGTGGAGGAACAGGTCTTGAAACGCAGAAAGAAGCCCTGGCGATAATGGGAATTGAAAATAGCCAGAAAGGAAACGGTCAAAAGCTTGCCGGAATCATCGCCGGAGCGGTTTTAGCAGGAGAACTGTCTCTTTTGGCCAGTTTAGGTGAGGGAACCTTAGCCAAGGCTCACCAAAAACCAGGAAGAGGTTTAAAATATGCTTAAAAATGTCGGCATTGTCGGTTTTGGCAGTTACCTTCCCCAAAATCGGATAAAAATTTCCGAGATTGCCTCCGTCTGGGGGAAGAATCCGAATGAAGTTATTCAGTCTCTCGGGATTTGGGAGAAAGCGGTGGCCGGGGTTGATGAAGATGCGGTGACCATGGGAGTTGAAGCAGGGCAAAATGCCCTTTTGATGGCTAAGATTTCTCCTCATGAAGTCCAGGCGGTTTATGTTGGGTCAGAATCCCATCCTTACGCCGTGAACCCAAGCGCCACCATTGTTGGCGAGGCCCTGGGGTTGGGAAATAACTATTTAGCTTCGGATTTAGAGTTTGCCTGTAAGGCCGCCACCGCAGGAATAGAGAATCTTGCTGGTCTGCTTGAGGCAGACCTAATAAATTATGGATTGGTTATCGGCGCCGATTCTTCTCAGGTAAAACCTCATGATATTTTGGAATATACGGCCGGAGCTGGGGCGGCTGGCCTTATTTTAGGAAGAAAAAAGGAGGAATTTCTTGCCCAAATCTTAGACTTTGCCTCTTATTCATCAGACACTCCTGATTTTTGGCGAAGAGACGGTATTCCTTATCCCTCCCATCAAGGAAGATTTACTGGCGAGCCTGGTTATTTTACTCATGTCATGGGAGCGGCCCAAAGGCTTCTTGAGAAAACGAAAATGAAACCTTCTGATTTTTCCTACTGCGTTTTTCATATGCCAAACGGAAAATTTCCCTGCGAAGTTAGCAAAAGACTGGGATTTAATAAAAGTCAACTTGAGCCAGGACTGGTAGTTGGGGAGATTGGCAACCCTTACTCTGCCTCCTCCTTATTAGGTCTTTGTCGCGTTTTAGAGATTGCTAGGCCTGGAGAGAGGGTCTTTCTAACCTCTTACGGGTCAGGGGCTGGGGCCGATAGCTTTGTCCTAGAAACAGAGAAACCATTAGTCAAGAAAAGAAAATTAGCGCCCAGCTTTAAGTTTTATCTTGAGAAGAAAGAATATGTTTCCTACTCAACTTATTTGAAGCTTACTAATAAAATATGACCCGCTTGGTAAACCTAGGGCCATGGTGAGTGAGGTCGAACCATGAAAATTGCAGTGTTAGGCGTTGGGACAACAAAATTTGGCGAACTTTGGGATGTTTCGCCAAGAACCCTGTTTAGGGAAGCGGTTAATGAGGCGTTAGAAGACGCCCATCTTAAAATAAAAGATATTGACGCCCTGTATGTTGGAAATATGCTCTCGGGAATTTTAGGCGGTCAGGAAAACTTAGGCGCTCTTTTTGCTGAGGAGTTGGGGTTTTCCCTACCGGCGTTTAAGATTGAGGGAGCCTGTGCCTCAGGAGGCTTAGCCGTTCATAATGCCATAAATAGCGTTTTATCCGGAACCTACAAAAGGGTTTTGGTGGTTGGGATAGAAAAGATGACCGACCATAACCCCTCAGAAATTGCCCAAGCCTTAATGGCAGGTGGTCACGAGGAGGAAAGGGCAGCCGGGGTAACTTTTCCAGGTCTTTATGCAATTCTGGCGCGGGCCCATATAGAAAGGTATAAAACCCAAGAAAGAGAGCTAGCCGCGGTTTCCGTCAAAAACCATTATCATGCCTCCTTTAATCCCCGGGCTCAATTTCAATTCGAAATTTCCCCTGACCAGGTTCACCAAAGTCCTCCTGTAGCTGAACCGCTAAGGCTTTTAGATTGTTCGCCAATCTCTGATGGGGCGGCCGCCATAATAATATCAAATATCAAAAATATCAAAAGAAGAAAACCGGTCTATATTACGGCTTCAAGCGTGGCAACGGATTCTTTGGGGCTTGCTGGGAGAAAGGACTTAACCTCGCTTGCGGCCGCGGTTGAGGCAGGAAAAAAGGCTTATCAGATGGCTGGGATTTCCCCGGCGGATGTTGACGTAGCCGAGGTTCATGATTGTTTTTCCATTGCGGAAATTATTGCTTGTGAAGATCTAGGATTCTTTGGAAAAGGTAAAGCGGCTTCGGAAATCGCCAGGGGGGAAACTAGACTTGGCATGGGTCGACCAGTGGTTAACCCAAGCGGAGGGCTTAAGGCCTGCGGTCATCCAGTGGGGGCAACCGGGGTTAAACAAATTGCAGAAATCGTGACCCAACTTAGGGGTGAGGCAGGGAAAAGACAAGTTAAAGGGGCTAAAATTGGCCTAACTCATAATATAGGCGGTTCAGGAGCCGTTGCCGTGGTCCATATCCTTGAGTCACTTAAGTAAATTAAGTTACCTATGATTAGTCCAGTTAAAGTTTGGCGCCATCAAAAAGAAATTGCTTCTTACTTGGGGAAAGAAGGAAGAATTATTTCTTGGGCCTTAATTCGTGTTCCCCCAGGAGGCTATGAGCAAGAAGCGCCTTACCCAGTAGTTTTGGTGGAGCTTTCGGATAAAAAACGAATCGTTGCTCAATTAGTGGATTGGACAAAAGAAAACTTATGGGTGGGTCAAAAAGTCAAAGTCGTATACCGGCGGATTAGAAAGCCAGACTCCGAAGGGGTCATTCCCTACGGAATAAAATTAAAACCGACATAAAATGGAAATTACTATTTCTACCCCAGGAAAAGTTCATCTCCTGGGCGAACACGCAGTTGTTTATGGGAAGCCAGCGTTATTAACTACGGTCGATAAACGTTGTCAGGTAAAGCTTACGGCCCGACCCGATTCCGCTATTGAGATTTTTTCTAAAAATATAAATAGAAAATTAAGATTGTCTTTGGACGACATATTGTTGAAAATAGAGGAGGCGGAAAAAAGTTGGCAACGGTATAAAGAAACAAACGATCTCGCCATCCTTAAATCTATCACCACGGGCGAGCTTGATTATTCGATTTTGGCCGTTGGTCAGACCCTTAGATATTATAGGCAGCGTCCCTCTTCTGGTTTCCGTCTATCCATAAATTCCGCTATTCCTATAGGAGCAGGTCTTGGTTCCTCCGCCGCCATTGCCGTCGCCGTGACGGCGGCGGTTACCCTTTTCCTTGGTCAGCCTCTTGATAAGGACGTTATTAATAATATCGCTTTTATTATAGAACAGAAAAAACACGGTTTTCCCTCCGGTGGCGACAATTCAACTATTTGTTTTGGAGGGCTGATATGGTTTCGCAAAGAATCTTCGGAACTCAAAATTATTAAACCCTTGCCATTTGCTCTTCCTGATAATTTATCTAAGAATTTTATTCTTATTAATACAGGAACGCCAGCCGAATCTACAGGGGAAATGGTTTCTTATGTAAAATCTCTTTATCAAGAAAAAAAGGCTCTAGTGGAACAGTTTTTGAAAGACCAAGAAGAACTCACCAGGGGCCTTCTTGCTGTAATTAAAAAATCTGAAGAAGATAGGCTGATCGAAATAATCAAAAGAGGAGAGAAGAACCTGGAGAAAATTAGGGTAGTTTCTAGTTTTGCCCAAAATTTAATTAGAGAAATAGAAAAATGTGGCGGGGCGGCAAAAATTTGCGGTGGCGGCGGTATGGCAAAAAACGTAGGCGTGGTATTATCTTATCATCAAACCCCGGAAAAGATAAAAGACTTGGTTAAACCTTATAAACTAGAGTGTTTTGGTATTCGACTAGGGGTTGAAGGATTAAAACAGGAATAATCTTATTTAATAAAAAAGAAAGGAGGACAAAATGAAAGACAAGATCACTGCTTCTGCCCCCGGGAAGCTGATGCTCTTGGGAGAACATGCCGTTGTTTATAATCACCCCTGTTTGGTCACGGCCGTAGGACAACGGATGAGGGCGACCATTAGAAGGCTAGATAAGCCATGGTTTTTCCTTGAGGCAGAAGACGTTAACGTTAAAGGCTACCAAAAGCCATTAAAAGAGTTAGGTAAGGGAGAAATACCGAAAGGAGCAATGTTTGTTGAAATAGCGGTTAGAAACTTTTTAAAACAACACGCCATCTTAAGTGGTCTTAGGATTACGACAAAATCAGAGTTTTCATCTCAATTCGGCTTTGGTTCCTCTTCCGCTTCAACAGTTTGTACGGTGAAAGCCCTGTCAGAAATTTTTGACATTAAATTGTCAAGTAAAGAAATTTTTGACATTTGTTATAAAACCGTTTTGGATATTCAAGGTAAGGGTTCGGGCTTTGACGTGGCGGCAGCAATATACGGGGGAACTTTATATTTTGTTACCGGAGGGAAAGTGATCGAGCCATTAAAAATTGATAGTTTACCGCTTGTCGTGGGCTACAGTGGAATTAAGGCCGACACCGTTACTCTTATTAACAAAGTGGCCCAAAAAGCTCAAAAATACCCCGAAGTTATTGAAAATATTTATATCCAAATTGAAAAAATTGTTGAGAGGGCAAAAAAAGCCATTCTAAACCGCGATTGGCCAACCATTGGCGAGCTGATGGATTTTAACCAGGGATATCTTGAGTCCTTGGGGGTTAGTATTAAGAAATTAGAAGAAATGATCTATGCCGCGAGAGAAGCTGGTGCATACGGAGCGAAGTTATCTGGGGCGGGCGGAGGAGACTGCATGATTGCCCTTGCGGCTAATGATAAAAAAGATACCGTGGTCCAAGGAATCAAAAGGGCCGACGGGGAAGTAATTGATGTGAAAGTTAATGTGGAGGGAGTAAAGATAGAAAGGGGATAATGGTGGACAAGTTGTTAATCAAAGAAATTGAATTATTTATTAAAAACCAAACTAATAAACTGTCCCCAATCCATGGGTTCGGCCATCTTAAAAGAACAGCCATCGGAGCAGGGTGGCTTGCTAGTTTTTTTGGAGAGTCAGAAGAAGAACAACAGATTGCCTATCTAGCCGGCCTTATCCATGATCTTAAAAGACCTCCAACAGAGAAGATAGATCATACAAGGATAAGCATTCAAGAAGCAGAAAAGGTACTGGAAAAATTTAGGATAGAAAAAGAGATAAGGAAAAAAACCCTTTCCCTTGTATCCAGTCATCGTTATCCCAAAAAAGGCTTACCTTATCTTCAGTGGGTCTTTCTTGCAGATAAAATTCTAGAGCAATCCGGCGCCTATCTTATCTTTAGGCGGTCTTACTATGGCGGAGAATGTGAAGACCTTAAAGAAATGTCCTTTCCCGAGGCTAGTTTTCAACTCTGGCGAGAAAGGATGACTAAATTTCCCCCTGAAAAATTCGATAAAAAGGTAAGAAAACTTGCTGACTATCAGTTTAGCTGGCAGAGCGAATTTGTTAAGGCATTTTCTAAAAAGAAATTATGGGCTCTTAATCTCGCCAAAATATTTTATAATTATGGAAGGATGGGCAAAAAAAATTTTGAGGAATTAATCGAAGACTATCAATCTAAAAGCCCAGAAGATGAAAGGATAAAAAAAGAAGCGCTTGCCTACATAAAGGGTAAAAAATTTTCTGAATTTAAAAAGATGTTAGTTCGATGAAAATTACCGCCTGCGCACCAGCAAATATTGCTTTTATCAAGTATTGGGGGAAAAAGGACGATGTCCTTCGACTTCCTCTTAACTCCTCAATCTCTATGAATTTAAGCGGATGTTTTACCGAGACGACGGTTGAATTTGACCAAGAATATAAGGAAGACGAGGTAGCAATGGTCGGCGAAGAGATTTCCGAAAAAGAAAAGAAAAGAATTACGGCACATCTTAGCAGAATAAGAGAATTAGCAAAATTGTCAGACTTTGTTCAAGTAGCAACTAGAAACAACTTTCCAAAATCTTCAGGAATTGCCTCTTCAGCTTCCGGCTTTGCTGCGCTCACCCTGGCAGGAACCCGGGCAGCGGGTTTAGTTTTATCCGAAAGAGACCTTTCAATCTTAGCCAGGATTGGCTCGGGATCAGCCTGTCGGTCAGTGCCTTCGGGGTTCGTTGAGTGGAAATATGGGGGAAAGGGAGATGATTCTTATGCCTACTCCCTATACCCTCATACCTATTGGGACCTGAGAGATATTATCGTCATTGTTAAGACTTCTGAGAAAAAAATTGGCTCAACCGAGGGAATGGAAAATGTCTGGTCCAGTCCCTTCTTCCCGGCCAGGCTTAAAGACGTGAAAAATAAAATTAAAAAAATAAAAGAAGCTCTTAAAAAAAAGAACTTTAAGCTCTTAGGGGAAACAACTGAAGAGGAGGCAATCAACATGCACAGCGTTATGATGACTCAGCGGCCACCGCTTTTCTATTGGGACGAGGGAACGATGGAAATAATCCGGGCAGTTCAAGACTGGCGGGAACAGGGCCTGTCAGTTTACTTTACTATTGACGCCGGGCCGAACGTTCATCTTATTGCTGAGGGGAAGAATGAAAAAGAAGTCGTTAGGAGGGTAAATTTTTTAAAAAACATCAAAGAAATTATTATTAATAGACCGGCCAGGGGCGCCAGGTTAACCAAAGACAATCTTTTTTAGAAGGTTGGGAGCCTAAACATAAAACCGAAGATTTGGACAACAAAATAGGCGACAAATAAAATAACAAAACCAACGACCGAAGTGGTTATTCTTCCTTGGGCCGCCGCCATCGCTTTTTGATCGCCACCAGACAATAGATATTGAAAGCCTCCCCAAATAAAATTGATAAATAAAAGAAGACCAGCCAGAGGGAAAACGTATTTTAAGGCCTCGTTAACAAGCGCCCCTAGATTTAAATTGGGAAACTTCTGACTAAGCCCTGTCGGTCCCTCTAGTGGGGAGGTCATTCCGGGAATGGTTAATTGTTGACAAAGAAAATCCTTAACCATTGTATTCAGTGTATTCAGTCTATCATGAGAAACATAAGATTTCAAATGGTGGAAAATAAGTTAGTTTGGTTGTATAATCTAAAACTAGGAGGAGTCGCATAGTTTGGTCCATTGCGAGGGTTTGCTAAACCCTTGAGCCGCAAGGCTCACGTGGGTTCGAATCCCACCTCCTCCGCAGTGTAATAAATTGCTTCACAACTTAAACGCTGCTGTGACGTTTAAATTCGTAGAATTTATTACGTCACGCCTTCACCCACTAAACTTTTATTGATAAGGAAGGGTGCGAGAGTGGTTTAATCGACTGGTCTTGAAAACCAGTGTCGCCGCAAGGTGGCCGTGGGTTCGAATCCCACTCCTTCCGCATATGAATATAGCTGACCTTAGAAGAATTTTGAAAATATCACTACTGACCATCCCTTTGTCTTTATTGACATTCCTATTCTTTGATGTATTTATGGGAATAGTTATGGGAGGAATACGGACAGTGATTGGTTTTCCAATTCCTTATTATATCGATGAATGGAATACACCAGGAGTAGAGTTAGACCAACCATATCTTAAAGTAGTTGACATAATGATCTTTTATTTTGGTTATACGGCCCTTTTTTATCTTCTAAAATATAAATTAGGTACAAAAAGTAAATTATGATACGAGAATTTTCTACTGGTGGAATTGTTTTTAAGAAAAATCTAAATAAAATCCAATGGCTAGTGCATCATATTGAGGACGCATGTTGGGGATAGCCCTTCAATTTCTTTACCGTTGGGTCAAAGAGCTTTGTTTTTGGAAGACATCAACAAGCTCTTCAAGGACAATCCCTAAATATTGACAGTTGGATTTTGAATCAATATCATGAAAATATGAGGAAAATATATTTCTTTGGCTACGGTTCTTATAGAAGCCGCGAAAAGATAAGAGAGGTTATCCAAAGAGATCCTGAGGGGGGTCACGGCGCTGTATTGGAAGGGTACAAACTAGCTATTCAAGTATTAGACCAAACTCCGGAAAAAGTGCGGCCCACATTAGAAAGAGTCTGGGGCAAAGATTTCCAGGCTTATACCTTGCGTCGAGGGGGAGGGGGCGTAGCCGGGGTAGTTTGGGAACTTACTGAGGAAGATTTAGCAAAAATAAAAGAATGGGAGTTTGTTGGATCGTGGAGAGAAATTATAACTGCTTCTGTAAAAATTGCCAATGGAGAGACAATAAGTGTGGTTACAGAAAAAGTGCCGGACAATCAACCCATTAAGGAGCTAGCTGACGGGTTTAATTATAGAGCTAATCTAAACCGTGAAGGAAGAAGAGATCTTAAAGAATTTGAGGAAAAAGACATAGAATTGCTTCGGCAGTTAAGGCGTGAATTATCTTTATTCATCCAACAAAAAACCCCACAAATTGACTATACGCCTGCATTTGTTCATTAACCATTCCCTGGTCCAGTTGAGCGAATAAGGTCAGAGTCGAAGTTAAAGATGGTGTCTCCCCCTAACTTTTGCCAAAGACTCCCAACGGTAAGTCGTGAAAAGTTAAGGCCCGCGTCAAGTAATCTATCTTTGGCAAAAGGGAGAGTTTATTATTCGGCAGTGGGAAAAGAGTCTTGAGAGAAGATGGGAAAGTCTGAGGGTTTCGGTTGGTGTTGGGGTAAAGGTTGGCACAATTGTTGGCTCTGGGGTTGGAGTAGCGGTCAGCTGGAATGGGGGAAACTGGCTATTTTGACTTTTCGGAGTGCTATTGACCGGGTTTCCATTGGCATCTAGGCCGTTTCTTTTGATTCCATCATTTGTTCCCCAATTACTATCAACATCGACGTCAAGCGGGTTAATTCTTTCCATTGAGGCACGAAGAGGAGTTCCGTTTCCGTCCGTCCCCGCCGGCCAAGGACCGCCATCGGCGTTGACGGTGTCAACGGTATTACTCAAATGATCGGTTAAAGCTAGGCTTTCTCCGGTATCATAAAGGAGGCCGCTAAAGAATAGGTCAGCCGGGATATCGGAAATAGTATTATCAATAGTATTATCATCAGTTCGCTCGAGAAGAAAATAGCCGTTGGTAGGAATCGTGCCGGAAAGAGCAATATTAGGAGAACCGTCAGCGGCTAAAAGATGCCAACCGGAAAGGTCAATCGTTTCTCCAGTATTGTTATAAAGCTCAATCCATTCATCGGTAGATTGGGCGGCCGTGCCCGACCAGGCAACCTCGTTTATGACAACATCTAATAAAGAAGCCGCCGTGGCTTTTTCGGGGAAGACAAAAAACTGAAGAATCAAAAGAATCAGAAAAATTTTTAAAACTTTCCCCATTTTACACTTCCCAAAATATTACTTTAGTTAATGTTTGTCAAGATAGAAAAATATGGCCCTGCAAAGCGCCAAATTTTTATCTTGACAGCAAGGAAAAAAGAGTTTTAACATAAGGGGCATGCAAAAAAAGTTTCTGGTTGTCATCGTCGCCTCGATCGTTTTTTCGTTTCTTTGTCTTCCCTCCTTTTCCTACGCCTTTTCTCCAAAGCCGCCCGTCTCCGCCCCTTCCAACTTCCTGACCATCCTTTGTCAAAATCTTAAAAAATATCCATTCCTTTTTAAGGGAGGACCTACAAAAATAATACTTGAGAAAGTCTGTCCCACGCCAACACCCACCCCTTCGCCATCTCCCGTCCCCACTCCTTCACCAACTTTAGGACCCACTTCTACCCAGGTCCCGACGGTAACCTTGACCCCTACTTCTACCCCATCTTTGACCCCGACCCCCACCCTGGTCCCGACCTCAACTCCAACTCCAATTCCAATTCCAACTCCTACTCCTACTTTGATTCCTACTCCTACGCCCACCCAACCGATAACCACCCCAACCCCTTCCTGCCCCGGCTGGTCGCCGCCGAGCTGTGGTTCTCCTATGTTTTATTGCGGAACAGAAGGCTGTTGCTCCGGGGCAACCATGGTTTGCCAGGATGGGAATTATTATTGTTGTCCAGGATATCCAACGAACACACCTCCTCCAGTAACGCCCCCGCCCACAATTTATATTCCCTGTCCAGGAGGAGCACCGCCGAGCTGCGGATTGCCTCAGTTTTACTGTACACCGCCGGGCCCGGGCGTGCCAGGGTCTTGCTGTCCGGGAAGTATGAGGATGCATTGTCCTAATGAGGGAAATTACTACTGCTGTTTATCCTCATAAACTTTCCCCTTCCATGGTATAATTCCCCCGTGAAAGACTCTTTACGGCTATTTATCGCTATCGACTTTCCCCCTTCGGTCAAAAGACAAATAGGGCACTTGATTGGTAAACTAGCAAAAAATTACCCCCAGGTGCGCTGGGAGAGAGAAAAGAACCTTCATTTGACGCTGAAGTTTTTGGGCTGGAGTAGGTCAAAAATAGAAGAAATAATTCAGGGAATGGAAAGAAGCGTGGATGGGGTTAAACCCTTTTGGCTAGAACCAGAAAGATTAGGTTTTTTCTTACGGCAAAATATGATTATTTGGCTAGGATTAAAATCCCAGGAGGGCCTTTTTAAAATTGTTGAGAATCTGGAAAATGAGATGGCAAAATTAGGATTTCCAAGGGGAAACCGGCCATTTTCTGCCCATATCACCCTGGGTAGGCGAAAAAAGACAAGACCGGGCATTGATTGTCAAAAAATTGCGAAGGAGATCGCCGATTTCAAAACTTCAGGCATAGAGAGTGTTAAAGCTGGAGAAATAGTTTTAATGAAAAGCCAATTAACCCCAAAAGGCTCGATCTATTCAGAGATTAGAAAAGTCTCATTTTTGTAAAATGGTTTTTTAGTTGACAAAAGGATATAATAAAAGGAGACAAAGGAGGTGAAAGATGAGAAAGGCAGTCATAACCGTTTTTAGTCTTTTCTTTTTGACATTCTTTTTAACCACGTTAACAGAAGCCAAGACTAAACAGGTTTTAGTCCCCACTCCCACGCCAACACCAGTTCCTAAGGTTGAGTACGAGCTTCCTTACCCGGGGATTTTGCCCGACCATCCTTTGTACTTTCTAAAAGTTCTTCGCGACCGGACTCTAGGGTTTTTAATCCAAGATCCGGTTAAAAGAACAGAGTTTAACCTTTTGATGGCTGATAAAAGGCTTATTATGGGCATATTTCTCTCTGAAAAAGGGAAGCCTTCTTTGGCAGAATCTACCATCTCTAAAGGAGAAAAATACCTTGAAAAGGCCTTTTCGGACCTGACTTATGCCCGAGCAAAAGGGGACCAGACAACCGTCAATTTAGTTGATAAAATTAAAAAGTCAGTGGCCAAGCATGAAGAGGTTTTAACGGAGCTTTTAGAGAGAATGCCGGAGGAGAAAAAGAAGGGAATTGAGGAGTCGCTTAATCTGGTAAAGAAAATTAAAGAAGAGTTAAAAAAAATATAGAGTTTATGTTCGACTTGACTAATAAGGTTGCCCTTGTTACCGGTGCCAGCCGGGGGATAGGTCGGGGGATTGCCCTGATCCTAGCTCAAGCCGGCGCGGATGTGGCCGTCAATTATGTTTCAAGTGAAGCCGAGGCAGAGAAGGTAGTGGTGCAGATTAAAAATCTGGGCAAAAAGGCAATTTCTATTCGGGCCGATGTCTCCAAGAAAGAGGAGGTTGATTTTATGGTTGAGGAGGTAATTCGTCAGTTTGGCAAAATTGATATTTTAGTAAACAACGCCGGGATCATCTCCTTTAAGCCATTTTTGGAGATGGAGGAGGCAGAGTGGCAAAGAGTTATTGACGTTAATCTTAAAGGTCAGTTTTTGGTCGCTCAAGTGGTGGCAAGACAGATGGTTAAAAAAGGGACGGGCGGAAGGATAATTAACATTTCCTCGATTGCCTCAGGTCAGGTAGGGACTGGGTTTCCAAACCTGGTCCATTACTGTTCCTCTAAAGGGGGAGTAGTCGCCATGACGGAGGCGATGGCCCTGGAGTTAGGACCCCATAGAATTAATGTTAATGCTATTGCTCCAGGGGCAATTGAGACTGATATGATTAAGGATATGCTTGTAGATGAAAAAAGCCGCCAAGGATTTCTTGCCCGTATTCCCAAGGGTCGCATCGGAAAACCCGAAGACATAGGTGCCATGGCTGTTTTTTTAGCCTCAGACGAATCAGATTATTGTACTGGCGCTACTTTTTATGTGGACGGGGGATGGCTGGCGGGATAGTAATGGACACTTTATTTTCTCACCCCACCTAACGAATCTTTAAGACGCAGTTCTTCTAATCCTATAAAATTCACTTTTTTATAATTTAAGGCCAGCGTTAAAACTGATATAGTTTGACTTCTTTTGTCGTCTTGACATTCTCCATATAGTGGTTTACTCTTGTTGATGACCCTACTGATAGTGTTTAAAATTTCACGCGCAGGGTCCATTTGATTTTAAATTTTCCTGCCCTGTCGGCAGACAGGCAATTTTAAATTTATATGCGTTGTCCATTTTGTGAGCATATCGATACTGAGGTTGTCGAAACAAGAGAAAATGAGGATCTCTTGGTAACCAGGCGTCGGCGGGAATGTCCTAAATGTAAAAAAAGGTTTACTACCTATGAAAGGGGAGAAAATATCCCCTTGGTGGTAATGAAGAAAGATGGCCGTAGAGAAAATTTTGATCGGGAGAAACTAAGGAGCGGGATCATCAAGGCCTGTGAGAAAAGACCAATCAGTCGAGATTTAATCAAAGAGGTGGTTGACGAAATTGAAAGAGAACTTCGAGGAAAGGAGGGAACAGAGATTTCCTCAAAAACTATCGGTAATTCGGCCCTAAGAAAGCTCAAAAGAATAGATAAGGTGGCATACTTACGGTTTGCGAGCGTATATTTGGACTTTGAAGATTTATCTGACTTTGAAAAGATGATAGAAAGACTAGCCTAAAATAACTTATGACCCTTCGGCAAGCTCAGGGTCATGGTGAGCATATCGAACCATGAGACTAACCGGTATCCGTGAACAAGTTTTTCTTGACCGTTATGCCTTAAAAGATAAGGAAGGAAAGCCTGTTGAGAAGACTCCTGAGGAGATGTGGAGAAGAGTCGCCAGGGGAATCGCCAAGGCAGAAAAGAATGAAAAGGCAAGGAAATTTTGGGAGAAAAAATTTTACGAAGCGATGGTAGGTTTTAGTTTTGTTCCAGCAGGCCGGATCTTAGCCGGAGCGGGGACACCCCATCATGTTACTTTTTTTAACTGTTTTGTCCTCCCTTCGCCAGAAGATTCAAGAAAAGGGATAATTAAAACCCTAGAGTACATGGCCGAGATAATGGCCAAAGGTGGAGGAGTAGGAGTTAACCTTTCTTCTTTGCGGCCTCGGGGTTCTTATATAAAAACGGTCAATGGCACTTCCTCAGGACCGGTTTCCTGGGCCGAGCTTTACTCGGTGGCCACCGGTGAGATCATTCAGCAAGGGGGAAGTAGGCGCGGGGCCCTGATGCTGATGTTAAATGATGATCATCCGGACATTGAGGAGTTTATAAGTGCTAAAAGAAAAAAAGGAGTTCTTGAGTATGCCAATCTCTCCGTGGGGATTTCCGATAACTTTATGAGGGCGGTCGAGGAAGGTAAAGCCTGGGAGCTTAAATGGGAAGGAGAGATTAAAAAAAGGCTCCCGGCTAGAGAACTTTGGGAGACAATCTGCGAGTCTGCTTGGGCCTGCGCCGAGCCTGGCGTAGTCTTTTTAGACCGGTTAAATAAAATGTCCAACACTTGGTATTTTGACAAAATAATAGGCGTCAATGTTTGCGGAGAACAGCCTCTTCCCGCCTGGGGGATTTGTAATCTTGGCGCTCTTAACTTAACCACTTTCTTAACCGATGGTTTTTTTGACTTTGAAAAACTTAAAAGCAGAGTAGCCGTGGCCGTTCGCTTTATGGACGATGTTATTGACGTTGAAGAATATCTTTATCCCGAGATGGAGAAAGGCCAAAAAAGGGCAAGAAGAATAGGGATTGGGACGATGGGCCTGGCTGATGCTCTAATTACTCTTAAAATTCGTTATGGAAGCCCTGACTCTCTTGGCCTAATCGAAAGGATTTATAAGACCATAAGAGATGCTGCCTACGAGACTTCAATAGAGCTTTCCCGAGAAAAAGGAGCGTTTCCTGCTTTTGAAAGGGAAAAATTTTTAAAGGGAGAGTTTACCAAAATTCTTTCTGAGGAGACCAAAGAAGGAGTTAGTAAACATGGGATAAGAAATGCCACTTTGCTTACCCAGGCACCAACAGGGAAGACCTCTCTTCTAGCGGGAGTCTCCTCGGGCATCGAACCGGTTTTTGCCTTTTCCTATAAACAAAAAGACAGACTTGGAGGACATTTGATTTATCATCCCTTATATAATGAATGGGAGAAAGAAAATCCAACTGGGGAGAAACCTGACTATTTTGTGACTGCCACCGAATTAACGCCAGAGGAGCATATTAAAGTTCAGGCTTTGATTCAGCGATACACCGACGCCTCGATTTCAAAAACGGTAAACGCTCCTAATAGTCATACCGTCGGGGAAGTTAAAAAACTTTATAAAATGGTCTATGACTTAGGCTGTAAAGGAATAACCTACATGAGAGAGGGCTCGAGAGAGGCAGCTCTGGAGAGAATTGAAGAAAAGAAAGAACGACCTCTTCGGGCCGCCGGCGCTACTTATAAGATGGAAACGCCGGTTGGGACGGCCTACGTGACCGTTAATGAAAACGGGAGAAGAGAGCCCTTGGAGATTTTTGTCACCATTGGCAAGGCGGGAAGCGACATTTCTGCTGTCGCCGAGGCAATCGGTCGGCTTGTTTCTTTAGTTTTGCGGGTAACCTCTCCCTTGTCGGTAATCGAGCGAGCCCGTCAGATTGTTGACCAGCTAGGCGGCATTGGCGGGGCGAAATCATTAGGTTTTGGCAAGACTAAGATAAGAAGCCTGCCAGATGCGGTGGCTAAGGCGGTAGCTACCCATTTTGGAATCAAAACAAAAAATGGCAACGGCGGAGTAGTTCTTAAGGAAAATGGAAATGAGGTTAATAACTCAAAAGAGAACATCGATATCTGTCCTAAATGTGGTCAAGCGGCGCTGGCCTATGAAGAGGGCTGCCGGAAATGCTACCTCTGTGGATACTCCGAATGCTAATAATGAAGTTTATCTATGGTTGAACCCAAGCTTTGCCCCACGGCCCTGAACATTGTAAAGAAGCGTTATTTAGTAACCGACCTTTATGGTCGGCCGATGGAAACGCCGGGTCAGATGTTTTGGCGGGTAGCCAAAGCCATCTCTAAGGCTGATGTTCTTTACGATAACTTAAATCTTAAGAAGGTGGCCCAGGAGTTTTTTTCGGTGATGGTTAATCTCCTTTTTTTACCGGCCGGTCGAGCTCTTTTTGAGGCGGGAAACAAAGGAACGACAGGTCAGCTTTCTTCCTGTTTTGTCCTGCCGATTGAAGATTCTATTTCCTCGATTTTTCAAACTTTAGGGGAAGCGGCGGTCATTCAAAAAAATAACGGCGGAACGGGGTTTAACTTTTCAAAAATTAGGCCTCGAGGGGATAAAGTCAAGGGCGTTCCCCATGCCGCCTCCGGTCCAGTTGACTTTCTAACCGCCTACAACAGCGCCTTAGGGGCTATCCTTCAGGGAGCTAAAAGAAGAGGGGCTAACATTGCCATCTTAAACTGCGACCATCCTGACATTTTAGAACTCATCAAAGTCAAAGACGATGGTACTCTTTTAGCTAACTTTAATCTTTCCGTTGGGGTGACTAATAAATTTATGGAGGCGGTGGAAAAAGGACAACGGTGGGAATTAGTTAATCCCCGAAATGGTGAGGTGGTTAAGACGGTTTTTGCCAAGGAGGTATTTGGAGAGATGGCGGCAAGCGCCTGGAAGACAGGCGACCCGGGGATAATTTTTCTCGATAGACTGGAGAAGGATAATCCAACGCCTTCTCTAGGAAGACTTGAAGCGACAAATCCTTGTGGTGAGCTTCCCCTTCTTCCTTACGAATCTTGTAACCTGGGCTCAATTATTCTTCCTAATCATCTTCGCTTAGATGGACAGGACTTACACACAATTCCCGGAATTGAACGGAGAAAATTCCGGGAATTAGCTCTCGCAAAGCGAGGGTGCGTAAGTCCTGATGGGGTGGATTGGAAAAAGTTAAAGAAGACGATCTGGACGGCCGTACATTTTCTTGACAATATGATTGACGTTAATTGCTTTCCGCTTGAGAAGATAGAGAAGATGGTTAAGGAGGGGAATAGAAAAATAGGTTTGGGGGTTATGGGCTTTGCCCATTTATTGTTTAATTTAGGGATTCCCTATGATAGCCAAGAAGCCCTAGAACTTCTGGGTAAAATCATGAAATTTGTAAAAGAAGAGGCAGAGAAAGCCTCAATGGATTTGGCCAAAAAAAGAGGGATTTTCCCCAATTTTGACATCTCAATTTACAAAGAGGGAAAAAAATTACGGAATGCGACTTTGGTTTCTGTGGCACCAACGGGCACAATCTCGATGGTGGCTAATACATCTTCGGGAATTGAGCCTGTTTTTGCCTTGGTAAGTCAAAGGAGATTGTTCTACGAAGATAAAAATGCCAAGGAAACTACTTTTATTGATCCAGTTTTTGAAGAGAAAATAAAAAAGCTAAAAATTAAAGAAAAATCAAAAATCCTAATAAGACTGGCTGAAGGAGAAAGCCTAAAGAAAATAAAAGAAGCTCCGAAGGAAATCCGAGAGGTTTTTGTTACCGCTCATGATATACCTTGGGAGTATCATGTTAGGATGCAGGCCGCGGCCCAAAAATTTGCCGACAATTCAATTAGTAAAACTATCAATTTTCCCGTTAACGCCACCGTTTCGGAAATTAAGGAATCTTTTATCTTGGCCTGGAAGTTAGGTTGTAAGGGAATAACTATTTATCGCGATAAAAGCAAAAAGGATCAAGTCTTGCTCCGTGGCGGCCAAAATGGACGAAAGATTGAGGAGGACGAGAGAGAAATTTGCCCTGAGTGTGGGGAGAGAATGGACTTTAAAGAAGGCTGTATTTCCTGCTCAAACTGTTCATACTCCTATTGTAAAGCATAAATGGAAACCTTAAAAAATAAAAGAAAAAACCTTGGTCTGATACAGGTTTATACTGGAGGGGGAAAGGGGAAGACAACGGCGGCTTTAGGCCTAGCCCTTCGGGCATTGGGTTGGGGAAAGAGGGTTTTGATAATTCAGTTTTTGAAAAAACAAACGACTGGGGAATTATTATTTTCCCGATTCCCGGAATTTAAGGCCCATCAATTCCGGGAATCGGCCATGGTCATTGAGCAATATGGCACTAAAGATTTTGTGGATCCGAAAAATTTAAGACCAATTGATTTTGAAAAAGCAAGAAAAGGATGGGGAAAAGCAAAGTTAGAAGTTAGAAGTGGGAGGTGGGATTTAGTGATTCTGGACGAGATTAACGTGGCCGTTAAATTTGGCCTTATTAAAGTTGAAGAGGTTTTAGCTCTCATTAAGAATAAGCCTCCCACACTTGATTTGGTTTTGACAGGGAGGTGGGCGGATAAAAAAATAATTGAGGCCGCGGATTTAGTTACAGAATTTAAAGAAATAAAACATCCATACAAAAAGGGCGAAAAAGCCAGACAGGGGATTGATTATTGATGGTTGACAAAAAATTAAAATCTTGTTAGTCTATAACTATCCTTAAGGTTACGGGAACCTTGTGAAAATCAAGGACTGTGCCGCAACCGTGACCCCGCCAAGGGCGGGGGAGCCGGGAACCGTCTTAAGGTAATCTCTCGAGCAAGGGAAACTTTTTTAGTGGGCTTAATTTTATTTAAACCTCCTTGACTCGAGACAGGAGGTTTATGTTAAATAAGAGGGTAATAAGAAAATTAATCTCGATATTAATTTTCTCTTTTTTATTCTTTACAGGCCTAGTCTTTTTAATTTTTCCTCTATATTCTGAAACAAAGAAAGAAAGCTCTCCCAAAAGTCAAATAGCTGGCATCCAAACAGAAAAGTCTTACACGCCGAAATCAAGTCCGGAAGTAACACCAGAAGTAAAAATTTCTAATCCTACTCCAACTACTGCTTCTCCAATTACCCATGCTACAAGTCCAACGCCGTTGCCAAAAGCTTCCGCCTTTCCTTTAGTTACTTCATCAGTAATCTTAAGCCCTACACCCAGCCCACTTCCTGCTCAAACCCTAGCCAGTAAGAGCGTTCAAGTAAATGTTTCAATAAATGGTACTTCTAGTTTTACTATCACAGTGGATGAGGGTGCCAACCAATGTGATGTTTTAAAAAAGGCCCTAGAAGAGGGCAAAATAAATAGCTTAAACATGCAATATAACAGCACTTATAACTCATATGCGGTTTACCAAATCAACGGGATCGGCAAAGAAAATTCTGTCTGGTGGATTTATAAAGTCAATGGGGTACCGCCCAAGTCTGGATGTAGTTTTATAAAAGCCAATAACGGCGATAATATTGAATGGCAATACATAGGCTCATGAAAATAAAATCAAAAATTATCTTAACCTTAGTAGTGACTTTAGTTTTATTTGCTGTGGGTCGGGCGGTATATGCAGATACGGTTATAGATAATGGGATTAACTTTTTAAAATCCAAACAGATTGCTTCGGGTGAAATCACTGGCAGTCTTTTCAGTAAGGCTTCTCCCTGGGCAACAATTGCCTTCGTAGCTAACAATATTAATCCTACTAATGTAAAGGTTTCCACAGATTCTGCTTCGTTGCGAGATTTCCTCTTAAGTGATACTCCGGGAAGTAATTCTTCTGCCACCGATTGGGAAAGTAGAATCTTAGCAATTGTGGCTATGGGTGAGGATCCGACAAATTTTGGAGATGTAAATTACGTACAAAAATTAGAAAGTTTTTACAGTCAACAAGACAAACAGATAGGAGACAGTTGTGCTTTAAATGATGATATATTTGGATTGCTGGCGCTTATCGCCAGCGGAAATTCAGCTAATAATCAAATAAAACAGGACGTTTTAGACTTTATTATTAACAAACAAGACACAGCCGATGGAGGATTTGGCTGGTCGGCTCCGGGTTGCCCTTGGTACGGAACAGCACCGGATATGACCTCGGCTGCTATTCAGACTTTACAGGCCGCTAAAGACAATAGTTTAATTAATCCTAATTTAGATGAAGCCATTACAAAAGCCAAAGATTATTTATTAACTCATCAAAACAAGAATGATTGGGGATTCCCGGGGTGGTCTGGAACAAGCGATGTTGATACGACAAGCTGGGCGTTAATGGCTTTTAATGTTTTAGGGATAAAAAATTCTACGGAGGCTTTGAAGGCAAGGGATTGGTTAATTAAACAACGACAAACAGATGGTGGATTCGGTTATCCTAGCTACAGTGGAGATGGCACGATAACTGAAGATTCAGCTACCACCGCTCAAGCCTTAATCGCCCTGGCTGGCAAAGGATGGATCTTAAAAATTTTTACTCCTTCAATAGACCCGTCTTTGACGCCAACGCCTTTGCCGGCTTGTGGATCCACTTCCACTCCTACAGCGTCGGCAACACCAACTCCAACACCAACATCAACTCCGACTCCCACGTCGACACCCACGCCAACCCCGACGTCTACACCCACCCCAACACCAACGCCAACTTCATCACCAACTTCTACTCCCAGTCCTTCTCCCGCAATTTTGGCGCAAGTCTCATTTCCTAAGTCAACGCCTGAGATTTTAGGCGAAGCTACTTCTAGCGATAAGTCCAGAGAAACATTCTTGGCGGAAGCCACAGATGAGAAGGTAAAAATACCTATTAGAGTAAAAAAATTGTTATGTTTATGACAGGTGTCTTATTTATTTTAGGTGCTTTTAAATTTTGGAAAACAAGGACTTGGAATCTTTAATTAGATAGATTATCATTTATCATGATGAGAATCATTGGGGCATCAGTTTTAATCATCCTTGCTGTTTTATTCCGCACATTGTGGCATGTGGCACCCAATGTGGAATATGTCACCACAGCCTCGTTTTTGGCCGCCGCTTATCTAGGTGGAGCCTGGGCGGTCCTGGTTCCATTTTCAATTATGGTGCTAACCGATACTTTAATTGGCAACACCAGTATTTTTATTTTTACCTGGAGCGCCTATATGATAATAGGCTTCTTAGGTTTTTTAGGAATGAAATCTCAAAACTCCTGCTCGCCGACAGACAAGACAAATCTCAATACGCCATCCGCCAACCGGCGGAGCGGACAAAACCAAATCTTAAACCTAAAAATCTTAAGAGCGACGGGCCTAGGAATAACAGCCAGTTTGTTCTTCTATCTTTATACCAATTTCGGGGTTTGGTTGCTCGATTCTTGGGAAATGTACCCCCGGACCCTAGCTGGTTTAATGGAATGTTACGTCATGGGCTTGCCATTTTTAAAATTAAACCTTCTGGGAAATTTATTTTTTATTCCCGTTTCCTTCGGGATTGTTGAAGGGATAAAAGCATTTTATGCTCAAAAATCTTGGCCTCTCTACCTCATATTTCGGCGCTAGGGGACTTTCAATTTATGAGTCCATCGACCGGGCCTATAAGCTTGGTTTTCGGTTAATTGAGCTGGGGGCCAACCATGAATTTGAAAAAAATATTACCGGAATACTACAAAAGGTTTGTCAAAAATTTCCTGATGTTACTTTTACTCAACACTGCTGTTTTCCACCCGTTCTTGAGAAAGAATTCTTTTCCAACCCAGCGGAAGGATTAACCGCGGATAATAAAAAAGTTTTAGAAGCGATGTTTACCACGGCTAAGATTTTAGGAACAAAGATTATTAGTTTCCATAACGGCCATAACAGCAAGTTTATTTTCAAGGGCAGATACAAGCAGTTTTCTGGGTTTAAGGAATTTGTCCCCACAGAGCCAATACCTAGTAAACAAGCATTGCTAGGCCTTCGAGAGTTTACTTATTTTGCCCTTAAGAAAGCGGAAAAATTAGGGATAGTCGTAGCGATTGAGAATATTGTTGGTGCCCCGTCTCATCCTGCCACTTTAACCGGCCTTGCTGATTTTAAGGCATTTTTGCACGAATTTCCCAGCCTTTATTTTTTGCTTGATTTTGGCCACGCTTTTATAGCTTATAAGACCCCTTTTCAATTTTTTTCTTTGAAAGAAAGAATTATAGAGATGCACCTTGACGATGTGACTTCCGATAAACTTGACCACCGGGTCTTAGGAAGCGGAATTCTAAATTTAGATGACCTTTTTTCCAAAATTAAAAAACTTCCCAAGATGCCTTTTTTGATTTTAGAGCATTCCGGAGAAGTTGGAGAGGACGAGATACTTCAAGAGGTGAAATTAGTTGAAAAACATCTTTGATTCATAAGTTTTGACTTCTGATGGCCTTTTTGTGTTATTATTAAAATTAAGATGGATGTTCCAGGAAAAGATTCTCAGGTAAAAACGACTACTGGGGGCCCCTCTATCCCCGCGCCCCAATCATCGGTATTTGGAGGAGCGGTTGACAAAGAGAGAGAAGTTATAGCTGGAGTCTCTGAAGTCGGTCGGGAGATGGAAAAAGTGCCGGAGGAGATTGAGAGAGCTGGGGTAACGCTTATCAGAAAGGAGACAATCGAAATCCCCCCGGCGGTTAGGAAATTAGGGATAAAACCAGTTGGTCCTGCCACCCCCGTTCCTACCACTCCCACCCTGGTTTTGCCCTTGTCTGATCAACAAATTATCGCCAGTTCCAACGTCCCAGTAACAACCGCTCTTCGCTGGTTAGCCACCTGGTGTCTTCGTCAACTTAAGAAAGTCCATCTAGTCATAAAAAAATTCCATGGCCAGGTTATAAGGGTAGTAACTAAGTATTAAAAATGGAAGGCGACCTTATTTTTCGAGTTGAAACATTTTTAATAAGTCTAGGGTTAATTATTGGGGCTTTCATTGGGTTATTATTTTTCGGCTATCTTTTTGTCTTATGGTTTAAAAATAGACATAGGGAGGAACGCTCCCTGGATTTTACTCTTCTTCAGGTTACCTTACCTAGGGATAATGAGATAAAAATTGATGCGGCCGAGCAGTTCTTCGGCAGTCTCTATTCTCTTTATAAAGGAGGATTACTCTCTTTTTTATCTCCGCAGGAGCATCTTTCTTTTGAGATAGTTGGCCTCCCTCAAAGTATAAAATTTTATGTTTCAGTCCCCAATCATCTTCGGGACATGCTCGAAAAGCAGATAAATGGAGCTTATCCTGGCGCAGAAATAAGAGAAGTAGATGAATATAATATTTTTTCAAGTGAAGGGAAAGTAGCCTTTGCCTCACTTAAACTTCGTTCGTCTAATTACTACCCAGTAAGGATTTTTAAAGATCTGCCGACAGACCCTTTATCTTCGATCACTTCCACTCTGGCCAAGATGCAGAATGGTGAGGGCGCGGCAATCCAAATTTTAATCTCCCCAGTCGGAAATCGCTGGCGGGTAACCGGCCGCTCATATGTGGCAAAAACAAAAAAACAGGAGGCAAATCCGGAACTAGCCCGTTTTCAGGTAGACCCAAAAGTCTTAGAAGCAATCGACAATAAATGTGCAAAACCGGGTTTTAATACCACTATTCGTTTGGTTGTTTCTTCAAGAGACGGAGCCTCAGCTGAGATGCACTTGACTAACCTTTTGACCGTCTTTTCTCAGTTTAATGGAGATTTGAACGGCTTTTCAAAAAATAAAATCATCTTTAAAAAGGAATTCATGGTTGATTTTGTTTATCGCTATTTCCCTATATTAAACTTCTTATGGCTTAAAGAATCATCAATTTTAAATTCTGAGGAGTTGGCAACGATTTTTCATTTCCCTAATAAGTCAATTGAAACCCCCCATATTGTTTGGGTCAATGCTAAAAAAGCCCCGGCCCCCTCGCAAATCCCCACGAGCGGGCTCTTCTTAGGCATTTCTAAATACCGAGGAATGGAAAAGTCAGTTTATATGGGGAAAGACGACCGGCGTCGCCATGTCTATATTATTGGGAAAACGGGGGTTGGCAAATCAGAGCTTTTAAAAGCAATGATTCTCCAAGACATCAAAGCAGGCGAAGGGGTTTGTTTTATTGACCCTCATGATACGATTGATAAAATCTTACCTCTTATTCCCCCGGAGCGGGCCGAAGATGTTATCTATTTTGATCCCTCGGAAACCGAGCGGCCGATGGGGCTGAATATGCTTGAGGCCTGTACCGAGGAGCAAAAACATTATGTGGTTACTTCAATTGTGGGTTTAATGTACAAACTTTATGACCCAATGAAAACCGGAATTATCGGCCCCCGATTTGAGCACGCGATAAGAAATGCCATGTTGACGGTCATGGCGGAGCCGGGGAATACTTTTGTTGAAGTCGTTAGGTGCCTAACTGATTCTTCATTTGTTCAAGAACTTTTGCCCAAAGTTACCGACCCTATTGTTAAGCGTTATTGGACAGATCAGATTGCCCAAACCGCCGAATTCCACAAATCCGAGGTTTTAGACTATATCGTTTCCAAGTTCGGCCGTTTTGTTACTAATAAACTTATGCGTAACATCATTGGTCAGTCAAAAAGCGCCTTTGATTTTCGAAAAGTGATGGACGAAGGGAAAATTCTTCTTGTAAGTTTGGCCAAAGGAAAGATTGGTGAAGAGAACTCAAACTTCCTGGGGCTAATTTTAGTGCCTAAGATTTTGATTGCCGCCATGAGCCGGCAAGATGTTCCCGAGGAAAAAAGAAGAGATTTCTATCTTTATGTTGATGAGTTCCAAAATTTTGCTACCCCTGATTTTGCCCAGATACTTTCTGAAGCGAGAAAATATCGGCTTAACTTAACCGTCGCCAATCAGTTTATCGGTCAGATGGAAGAGGAGGTAAAAAACGCTGTTTTTGGTAATGTTGGAACCTTAATTACCTTTCGGGTTGGCGTGGCAGATGGTTCTTATCTCCAGCATGAGTTCCAGCCGGTCTTTTCCGAGGCGGACCTTATAAATATCGATGTTTATAATGGTTATGTTAAGACGATTGTTAATAATCAACCCGCCCTTCCTTTTTCCATGGACATGACGAGAGACCTTTCGGTTGAAAAAAGACTTGAAAATCCAAAAGTTGCCGAAGCGATCAAAAAACTCTCCTTTCTTAAATATGGCAAGGCAAGAGAAGTCGTTGAGGCGGAGATAGTCCAACGGGCAAGACTTTAGGATAAGCTCGCCCAGGGTTAGACCTTAAAGCTCACATTAGGAGTTGATTAAGACCACACCAGCAACAATTAATATAATCGCCACCGTTTTTGCCAATAGAACTTGACGGCGGAGATCCTCTTTAATGAATTTTGGCCAAAAAAGGCTGATAATTGTAGAGTAAAAAAGGGCAAAAAGTGGACCAGTGCCGCCCATCGCCGAAACTTCCGAAACCGGGCCCGAGGCAAGGGCAAGATAAAAAAGGAGGATAGCCATAAAAAGGATAAAGCTTCGGAAGAAAAGCCCGATAACTACCTTTTTGTCTATTAAGTTAACTTTTACTTCTGTCAAAACTCCTCTTTTTGTCAAAAGAATAAGATATAAAGGCAAGCTTGCATAAAAACAGATTACATAAATTGTCAAAGGACTAATCTCTTTCATGGCAAATTTGGAGACTACATTTCCGATCGCCTGAAAAATTGCCGCCAAAACCGCCAAAATATAAGCGAAGTTAAAACGACTACCTGGCTTATTTTCCCAAGAGCAAATGGCCGCTCCAGTAACAATTAAAAAAATGGCCAGCCATTTAAAACTGGTTAAATGTTCGCCAAGGAAAAGGACGGCCAAGAGAGCATTAAAGAGTGGCGCCGTACTAAAAATGGCCACCGAACGAGAGATTTCCCCACTTTTTAAAGACTGCCACCAAAAAACCCACATCAGAAAATAAACCGGGCCGGACAGGACCGCCATAAATAAAGGCCAACCGGGGGGAGATGAGATCTTAACGAAAAGGGAAAGCCCAAGAATAAAAATGGCCAAAAAAAGATTACTAGCCACTGCAAAGGCAAAGGTATTTTTGAATTTTTTGGCGCAAAAAAACTTGTCAAACAAACTGCCGATTACCGAAAGATTAGTGGAGATAAGAATTAAAGCAAACCAAGACATAATAAGGAGAAATTCTATGGGTATTTCTTTTTAACCTTAACCATTTTAACATATCCGGGGATTATAAAGTCGGCAACCCTCCAATTTGCCCACATTTACCTTTCGATGGGTCCCAGTCTTATATGACCATTCTATCGTCATTTAGAAGGCTTATTTTGCTAGGGAGTCTTTGCAAAAAGGTTTCAGCTGATCTAAAATAGAGAATTGACACTAACAAAAAAGTGGGTCACGCCGGATGAGATTGCGGAGACACTTCTTTATCTGTCCCAAAATGACGGCGTAACCGGTCAACTTATAATAGTGGATGGGGGTTATACGATAACGATATGAATGGAAAGGCAGAACTATTAAAATACCTAAAATCCCAAAACTTGATGACACTAGCAACGTGTGACAAAAACTTGTGGGTTAGCACGGTTTATTATGTGATAGATGAAAATTTTAACTTATATTTTTTAAGTGAACAGGCCACAATTCATTGTCAACAGTTATCAAAAAATGCTGAAGTTGCCTGTGGTATTGTTGACTCGCGACAGAAAGTAGCTGATAAAAAGATCGGTGTTCAATTTCTGGGAAAAGCCTCTAGAGTTGACAGCCTCGAGAAAATAAAGTGGATGTTGGCATTGTGGAATAAAGTAAATCCTGGCTTCGAAACGATTATTAATTTTAAAAATATCCAAAACAAGGTTATAAAATCGAGAATCTACAAAGTAGAACCACGGCTAATAAAGTTCTTTAATGAAAAGATTTATGGCCCTGAGGGTTTTAAGGTTTTTGAGTTTAAATGAGTGATGTAATAAATACCCCAGAAACAGATAAGTTCGATGTTGCGATCATAGGCGGGGGAATTCTAGGAACGACACTTGCCTACTGGCTTTCCAGCTATTTCCAAAATGCAAAGATTGCCCTTCTTGAAAAAGAAAATGATGTCGGGCTTCATACCAGTAGTCGCAATACCGGAGTAGTCCACCGGCCATTCTATCTCGATCCAAAAGAGAAAAAAATTTTCGCTCGTTCAGCTCTCCTTTCTTATCCGCTTTGGCGAAAATATACCCAGGCTAAGGGCATTCCTTGGGAAAAAATCGGAACTATTGAGGTCGCTATCGACAAATCCCAGCTTCAAATTTTAGAAAAATATCGAGAATGGGCTTTTAAAAATGGTATGAGAGAAGAAGAAATAGATTTTTTAAGCCAGAAAACGACGCAGAAGATAGAACCGAATGTCATCTGTGTTAGTGCCTTTCTTTGTAAGACAGACGTAGCCACCGACTTCGGCTTATTAACAAAAAGTCTTAAGGAAGACTCCCAAAACAAAGGGGTTAAATTTCTTATGAACTCCGAGGTAGAAGTGATAAAAGAAGCAAAAAACGGGCTCAACCTGATTTGCAAAAATGGAGCGGAGATTTCTACTCGATATCTAATAAATTGTGCCGGCGGCAATGCTACTAAAATTGCTCATCTTCTTGGAGTCGCCAGGGAATTTACAGATCTTAATTTTCGGGGAGAATATTGGGTTGTTGATCCTTGTCGTGCCAATTTAGCTAATCATAATATCTATTCTGTACCTCGTCACACAGACCTTCCTTTTCTCGATCCACATTGGGTTGTTCGTTGGAATGGACAGGTAGAGATTGGACCGAATGCTGTTCCAGTGATTGGGCCATATACTTATGAGGGGTTTTTTGATAATATCGCCGCTGTCTTTAAAAAATTTTTTGAATATCCAAGGAGAAATAAGCTTCTGCTTCTTTTTAATCCAGAATTTTTGCGACTAGCCACCGAAGAATGGGAGGGTTCTCTTTCAAAGAAAGCGATGGTGGGGCGTATTCAACGCTTTTTACCCAAAATTAAGACTGAGTTTTTAATCAAAAGAGGATTGGCTGGTATCCGAAGTTCGGTTATCGATAAAAATGGGACTTTTGTTAAGGAGGCATTAGAGTTTTTTGGCCCCTTTTCTTTCCACATGATAAATTTTAATTCTCCAGGGGCAACCGGTGTTCCAGCGTATACGGCATATATAATGAAAAAGATGATTAATAGTCACAAGTTGGAGCATCTCAAAAAACGAAAAGTTGGTAAAGAAACCATGTGGGACTTTAGCAAGATAAGCGATGGTTTCGATGGAACCTAAGGTGTTCTGTCCTGGCCGAAAATGGCTTATCTAGCCTGATGTTTTCCTCTCTACTTGGCGTCAATAATATTTATTAAATAAGTAAAAAGCGTAAATAATAATACCAAAACTGGGAATCAAAGATTTTTAATCCAAATAGTTAACTTTTTTTTAAACCCCAGCTTTTCATAAAAACCCAAGGCACCAATATTAGTTCCGGTGAAGAGGCCACAATTCTTAAAGCCTTTTGTTAAGAATTCCTCCCCGGCCCTTCGCAATAAACAGCTTCCCAGATCCCTTCCTCGATATTTTTCTTGAACAAATAATTCATCAACCCCACCCTCGCTTTCGTATGGTTCTCCATATAAAAAGCCGACAATTTTTCTCTCGACAGTAGCTCCTAAAAGAACACCCTCTTTCTTTTTAATTTTTTCTTTCACCATATCTATAAACCAACGGGCCCGGCTTTTGATTTCACCAGTGAAGTAAAAAGACTCACGTCGGCAATGATAAACAAATTGTTCTTCAATTAAATTTTTGATTTTGGCGGGATTTATGATGTTAACTACGGGATAATCTTTTGTTGCGATTTTGGTAAGATCGGAAGAATAAATTATCATGTAATGGGTAGCCTTTTTAAGACCAACACTTGCTAAATTAATCCAGGAAGGATTGGCCAGAACTTTTATTTGCCTAGTTCTTGTTTCTTTAGCAAAATTTTCTATTTCTGGAAGAGATTGGCTTAAGAGCTTGATCAGCTGAAGTTCATCTTTACCTTCAGGGTAGACAACTAACACCCACTTAGGATGTTTCAAAATTGGGACAGGAAGGTCGACAATTTTAAGAATTAATCCATTGTTAAGCTTTTTTTCCATAGGCTTAATTCTTTAGCTAACCAAAAGCAACCCTACAAAGCTTGAAGCGGCTCCTAAAAGCTTCGGGATAAGGAAGTCTCTTTCTTTTAAAAAGATTATGGCAAGCAAGACGATGACAATAACACTCGTTAAGTTAATTGAGGCGACCTGCGAGGAGCTTTGGGCAATCTGAAGGCTGGCAAAAAAAGTAATTGACGAGACGGCATAGATTACGCAGAGTAATAACATCTTCAGAAGAACCTTCTTTTCTACAAAAAATTTCATATTTTTTATCGTGTAGGGGTTTAAGGCGATGATAAAAAGGGCGGGGACAATAAATGCCAAAAAGACATACGGGTAGACTTTAAATGATTTTAATAGGAAGCGATCATTGGTATTGACAAAACCAAAAATCATGGCCGCAAATAACGCCATTGCCTCCTTCTTGGAAAAAGAAAACCTAGCGGCTTTAACATTAGCCAACGCTATCCCAGCAAGGATTAAAAATGTCCCGACGAACTGTTTTGCCAATAAACCCTCCTTAAGTAATAAAGATGAGGCTAAAATTGTGAATAAGGCACGACTTGAGAAAATGATGGTAAATCTTGAGGCCTCTATCCTTTTTAGGGATTCGAAGATTAAAACATTCCCAAAACCGTAAAGTAAAGTCATTAGTACCAGATTAAAAACTAACGGTTTAACATCCGGAAAGGACATATCAGCAAAAACTAGCCCAAACATTCCTATCATTAGTCCAGTAAGGAGCTGGAAAAAGACCGCGTAAGTCTTAGGGTCGCTTTTCTCCTCTTTCAAAAGAATCCTTTGAAGCAAAACGGAAATAGAATATAAAAAAACGCTGGTTAAAATTAAAACCTGCCAAGTCATTTTCTTGGATTTTTAAACATTTTCCCATGGCCAGGGATGATAAAATCGGCGATTTTTAAAATCCTTTTTCTACTTTCTCTTAAACCCTTTTTGTCCTTAACAAAAGGATCCCTATGTTGCAATAAAGTTTTGGCGTTGGACGTATCCTGTTTCTCTTCATCTGACCACCAAAAAACATCACCCGCCACCGCAACTACTCCTATCCTCGTGGAAACGATTAAAGAAGCGTGAAATTTCTCATGGCCAGGAGTGGGAAGGATCTTCAAATTAGTTCCTGGGACTATCCCTTTATGTTCATATTCCCTGTCGCCATCCCAAACGAACTCATCATCCAGCGCTTTTGCCTTTTCAAAAATGGCTGAGAGAAAATTGTGGTCAGGATGATAATGACTCATTAGAACATAATCAATATCTTCTGGCTTTAGCCCCTCTTTCTTAAGCTTTTCAAGAAGAACGGGCCGATTGATCCCAGGATCAACAATAATATTCAACCCCTTTTCTTGAACTAGAGTAGTCGTAGAGCTAGCGATCCACCCACTTTTGGTTTTTCTGGCGTACCCTTGAATTAAAACTTCAACCTTGGCCATATAATTGTCCACCATTTTAGCACAAATGTGCTCTAAAAATATGGAGTTTCCACCTCGGAGGTGGAATACCCTTGACACCTCGGGTATTTTTGCTTTCGATACGTTTCAAGTCCTCAACGGCCTCAATTTTTCTTGGAGAAATGGAGTAAAATATAATACTATGAAATCAGTTGCTTTAATAACCTACGGTGAATCTCCTGACCTTACAGAAAGCGATCGTTTATTGATTAAGCCTCTTCAGGACGAAGGTTTCAATCCTCGCGCCGTTGCTTGGGACGATAAAGAAATAGACTGGACACAGTATGACTATCTTGTTTTACGATCGTGTTGGAACTATCACTATAGCTTTTCGAAATTTTTAAACTGGTTGTCACATTTGGAAAAAATAAAAGCTAAATTATGGAATCCTATTCCAGTAGTAAGATGGAACGCAGACAAGAGATACCTTAAAGACTTAGAAAAACAAGAGGTATCGATTCCCCCGACAATATGGCTAGACAAGGGGACAAAAGCTAATCTTGAGGATGTTATGAACGATAAAGGTTGGGATGATGTGGTGGTAAAACCAACAGTTGGGGCTTCCGTTTATGAAGTTTTTAGAATAAAGATCGACAAACACAATACGGCCCAGCCAAAGTTAGAAATGTTGTTGAATAAAACAGATGTTATGATTCAACCCTTGATGAGCGAAGTAATTACAGAGGGTGAATTTTCTTTCATTTTCCTCGGCGGCGAATATAGCCACGCTATGCTTAAACGGCCAAAAAAGGGTGACTTCCGGTCTAACTACCACTGTGGAGGAAAAGAGACTAAGGTGGAACCAGATAAAGGTCTTGTGGAGCAGGCGTCAAGCGTTTTAAAGAAGGTGGATTCGCCTCTCCTTTACGCAAGAATAGACGGTATCAATCGCAACGGAAAGTTTATTTTGATGGAGATCGAGTTAATCGAACCGCACTTGTTTTTTGATCAAGATCCCAAATCACCAATTCGTTTCGCCCGAGCGCTTAAAGAAAGAAGCGTTCTTTAGCCTCAGTTTTTTTCTTAATCCACGACATTGACGGACTTTCCGTTGATACAAGCTTTAACATTTTCGACAAACTCATTTCCCAACCTAAGGGCGGCCTCTTTAGTATTATAGGCAATGTGAGGAGTGGCGATGACGTTCGGAAGGCTTGCCAGTTCAACAATTTCTTCTGAGATTTTTTCAGTCTTAGGCTCTTCCTCAAATACGTCAAGCGCTGCGCCGGCAATCCTCTTTGTTTTTAGAGCCTGAAGTAATGCTTTTTGGTCAACGATTTCGCCCCTTGAGGTATTGACTAGATATGTACTTTCCCGCATTAGTTTTATCCTTCTTTCGTCAATTAAGTGGTATGTCTTCTTTGTGAGGAGAAGGTTTAAACTTATGATATCCGAGTTTTTAATAAGATTATCTAAATCTTTTGGTGAGGTTTTCGAATTGGCAAATTTTACCTTCATTTCTAAGCCCTTTGACCGTTTCGCTATTTGCCTACCGATTCGGCCGTATCCAATAATAAGTAGTTTTTTCCCTGCAAGTTCTGTCCCCAAGTATGAATATGGAGAACTCTTCCATCTGCCTTTTCTCATGGATATCTGCGCCTCGACGATTCTTCTTACGAGCCCCAGCATAAGAGCAAGAGCATGCTCGGCTACCGCCGTGGTGTTATGGGTTGGGCAGTTTATTAATTTTATACCTAAGTTCTTGGCGGCCTTAAGAGGGAGCTGATTGTAACCAGAAGAGAGGGTGATGATGTATTTTAAATTTGGAGCATTTTTAATAATATTATCCGTTAAGATTAACCATTTAATACCAATAAGTTCTGCCTCTTTAATTCTTCGTATTATTTCTTCTTCAGTTTTGGGAAAATCTTTATAAACCGTTACGTCGCCGAGCCTTTTAACTTCCTCGATACATTTCTTCGGGAGAATATCAATATATTCTGGAAGTACTATTTTCATGCTTAGCAAAAATTTCTTAGGATATTATAACAGAACTTAAGATAGGCTAAATAAGTAAGATAGAAATCAATATTCCGATGACTCCCAATATGGCCCAAAAAGACAATTGCTGGCCAAAAAGAATAAGGCCAAAGAGATAAACCCAGACAGGTTCGGTTAAAAGTAAGACACTGATGACGTAGGGCTTAAGCTTCGTCGCTCCAAAATAAATTAGAGATAAAGGGGCCACAGTGCCAAATAATCCTAATCCCATTAGGGTAAGCCAGCTTACGGTCTTCATGTTAATCCTTATCGTTGGTACATATAAGTCGATATTCATTAGGCTTAAGACAAAACCTAGAATAAATAACCAGAGAATAGCCAGCAATAAGCTATAGAAGAGCGAAGTGAAGGGGTTAAGCCTTGTTTCTTTTCTAATCTTCGTTCCCCAGACGATCATTCCTCCATAGAAAAAGGAGTTCAGCCAAGCTAAAAAATCACCCTTACTTATTTCGGAGATATTTTTTATTTTCCAAATCTCAAGTAGTAAGGGAATAGAAATTAGTGATAAAAAAATCGCCAACAGATTTTTCTTGTTAGGCAAGTCTTTAAATAAGACATAGGTTAAAAAAACAACGGCAATCGGGTAGGCATAGTTGAGGGCAACCGCTTTAGCTATTGGTGAGCCTAAAAAAAATTGAGCCCGCAAAAGTTGTAAAGCCACCCAGAATTAAAAGAGAATTAACAAATAGGTGCTTAAATTCATTCTTATTTAAGCAAAGCCTTTGTTTAAAAATTATTTTAGTAAAGAACAGGGCGAAAGAACTGCCAAAGATAAGCCTCCAGAAAACTTGGCTAAAAGCATCAACTTGTTGTTGGGTCAAAAGAGCCGAAAAAACCGCTAGGCTAGAATAGCTTAACCCGGCGAGTAAAACTAAAAAATGGTAGCGATATTTATGCATTATCTTAAACAAACTTAAGAAGCTCGGGAATTTTAGAAATTCCGTATTTTTGGGTAAAATGGCCCGCGCCTTTAATCAAAATAAACTTACCAGCCAGTCTTTTGCTTATTTCCCTGGCCTGGAAAGCAGTCACATAAGGATCGTTATCTGATGAGAAGCAGTATATTTCTTCGACATTGTTTTTTATTTTTGCATGGTCTATTTTGTTGGGCCAGAAAAGCCGATGTTCCCTGGTCAAATCGTCAAAGTCCCAGCCGGCAACAAGAAACATTTTTTTATAACTTTTTCTTTCCGCAAGTCTCATTGCCAGTAAGGCTCCTAGACTGTGCCCGAAAACGATCGTTTTCTTGTCTATCTTAAGTGATTTTTGGATGGTTTTAAGCTGAAGTTCCATGTCAGGAAAATTAGTATTCATGGTCGGAAGATTAGGAAGAAAGACTTGATAACCCCTTTTCTCAAGTTCCTTCTTTAACCAAGGGTACCAGTGATCTTGAGGATTGCTGTCCCACGCGTGGAGAATTATTGCTTTTCTTTGCATAATGTTCCTTCCCTTTGTTTGACGGCAATTACTTCAATCTCAACCCGACAGCCCTCTCTAACTAGTTTTTTAACTTCCACCAAAGTCGAAACCGGCTCGGAATTTTTAAAATACCTATTTCTGACTTTGCTAATTTTAGGGAAATCATTCATATCGGTTACAAAAATAGTGGCCTTAACAACATCATCCAGGGAAGCGCCAGCTTGATTTAAAATTTTTTGGAGCGAGTTAAAGACAAATTCTGTTTGTTTTTCAACATCATCTGGGGCAACCACACTGCCATTTTTATCAAGGGCGATTTGACCGGTGGTAAAAATAATCTCGGCATCACCAATCGCCACTTTGTAACAATGAGAGTAAGCACCTAATCTCTTCGCAAACTCTGTTGAATTAATTTTTGTTTTTTCCATTTTTATTTTTTTAGCTCTTTTTTAATCCAATCAAAAACTCCCGAGGAGGCTTTATCAACCGGTAAAGAAACTAAAACGAATGTTTCGTAACTATGAAGTTGGCGAACCTCTTTTTCGATGTCAGCAAACTTTGACTCAAGTGACTCCGCTACCACCATTACTTCCTTTCCAGATTTAATTTTCCCCTTCCATAAGAATGAAGAAGACACTGGCGTTCTTTTAGCGCAGACAACCAGGCGTTTTTCAAGTAGGGATTTAATTATTTTATCAGCCTCTTTCCTGTTCGCACAGGTTAGGAGAAGAATATTCATTTTCATCTTGTCCTGGTTTTGCTATAGACAGGCTTCGAAAATATCTAATCCTTCTTTTGCGGTTTTCTTGTCAATATTTAAAGAAGGGAAAATAGTTATGATATGAGGATCTACCTCTACTGAGATTAATAATTTTTTCTCAAGACATTTGGCAACAGTTTCCCCTGCGTAATCTTCTCTTTTAAACTCGATACCAATGGCCAAGCCTTTTATCCTAATTTGTGCTTTATCCTTAAATTTCATTCTTTTAAGTCGTTCCTTAAAGTATTGGCTCATTTGGGAGACATTTCTTAAGATTTTCTCTTCCCACTTCAAAAGATATCGAATGTTGGCGATAGCAGCAGCAACATTGCGCGGATGCCAGCCAAAAGTCGAATAAAAGCTAAAGTTAAACTCCATTGACCTTGCTACTTCTTCGGTAGTTATCGTTACTCCCATTACACCATAGCCACAGGTTAATCCCTTCCCAAGACACATGATATCTGGCTGTAAGTTATAATGGTCAGATGCAAATAATTTACCTGTTCGACCAAAGCCTGTGGCGACTTCATCAATAATTAAAAGCGTACCGTATCTTTGGCATGCTTTTTTGACAATATCGAAAAATTCTTGTTTAGGAATAACAACTCCAAGGTTACAAATAATCGGTTCGGTAATAAAAGCAGCCACATCGCCCTTACTTAAAATTCTTTCCACTTCTAGTCCGGCTTTTTCGTCCAATGGCGGTTTAATCTTGTAGCAGCCGGGAAGAAGATTATAGTAGTGCCCTCTAAATGCAGAAGATCCTATGCTCATCGCCGCTATTGAATGTCCGTGATAAGCATTTTCAATGGAGACAAATTTCGATCTTTTGGTATGGGTCATTGCCGTTTGCAAGGCAATTTCTACCGCCTCTGTTCCTCCGGTGGCTCGGAAACTTTTAACTAACTTACCCGGAGTAATTTTTGCCAGGAGCGCTGCTAATTCCGCCCAAGGTTTGTAAAGATAGTAAGGATTGACATAATCAGGACCTTTGAAATTTTTTACCTTAGTTAGAACTTCTTCCACGCCCCAACCAATATTACCCACGCACCAACCCATAAGAAAATCAATATACCTTTCTCCATTTGGTCCAAAAAGGAAGCTTCCTTTAGAACTGACAATTTCTATGGGAATAGAAGAAATATCTCCTCTGCCAAGATACTTCTTATCTTTATCCTTAAGTTTCATGTTTTAATTTTAACATAAGACCGCTAATATTCCCGACAATCCATTCTTTAATTCTCATAAGCGAATAAGCTTCTCTAGCCAGGGGACAGATTGATGCTTTCTCTTCCAGAAAAGGTCTTCCCAAAGATAATGGAGAGTTAAGCGTTTCCATTTCCCCCAGCGTCTATCCACGTCTCTAAGAATTTTTCTAGTGGGAACAAGTTCCTTATTATAAAGAAGCCTTGAAAGGATCTTTTGATCCCAGGGAGGAATAGTTTCTAAAAAGTCATATCTTCTAAAAATCTCAAACATCAGGTTTTCTACCGAGGCCGGACCGACGCCATAGATTTTGAGAAGCTCTTTCTTTAAGTTTTCGTTAGGAAGACTTCTGAGTTTTTCCTCATCAATTTCCCTCTCGGTAAACGCTTCCGAAATTTTTTTAATAAATTTCGCCCGGTAGCCAACTTTTAATTTGCGTAAATCTTCTTCCGAAACTTTATGTAAAACCTCAGGTTGCCAGTATGCAGAAAGAGTTTTTCCATCAAAACAAACCCTTGACCCATAAGCATTTAATAAATTTTCCAGCATCTGAACCGATCTTTTAACGGTGGCATTTTGTAAAACAATAGAGATGACGAGCGACTCGTAAAGAGAACCTGAGCAAATGACTTGCATTCCTTGCCATTTTTTAATTACCGGGCCAAGGAGCTTATCTTGACGAAATCTATTTATAAATTCTAAAAGGTCACTCTCAAAGTCGAATCGAAAAGAAAGTTCAGCGATAACCTTATCAATTAATGGCTGCGGCAGCTTACGGCGAGAATATATTGTCAATCTAATTTTTGGTTGATCAACTTCTCCCTTGTTTTCCATTTTTATCCCGAAAACCTCTTCCTTAAACAGCAAACTTTGCCAATGTTTGCCCTTTTCCCAATAAAGATCACTTGATGGAAACCAAGAAGGCTTATGGACTGTCGCGTCAAAATTAAATGGAGGTTTAGGTTTTAGCTCTAGAATTTTTTTACTGGTTAGAGTAGCTGACCTACAATTAAGAGACATAGGAGTGATGCGTCTTTCACCGCCTTCCTTCAAATTCCTCAACCAATTCCTTAAAGAAGGAAACTACAAACTCATATCTATGTTCAGCTATTTTTTGAGCTGTTTTTGTGTGGAAACTTTCGGGCGTGATTTTGCTTATTTTTTCAATGAAATGATTGTAGACAGTGGTTGATGGGCCAATATATTTCTCCCTCGGCTTAATTTTAGGGTCATAAATCGGCCGACGTAAATTATGACGCAGCATCCTGGTAACAATAATTGCTCCAAGAGCATCAAGTCGGTCGGCGTCTTGAAGAATCTTGGCCTCAATTGTCCGAGCTTTTATTCCTTTTCTAAAACGGTGGACTTTAATTGCATAACAGACAGCCGAAATTTTTTCTTTAGGGAAGTTCGTTTTTTCAAGGATTTTTTTGGCCCTTTTTGCCCCTTCACTTGCATGATCTTTAATTTTTCCGTCCCATTCTTCACCCCGGCTGACATCATGAAGCAGGGCCGCCGCCTTAACGATATCAATATCACATTTTACGCTTTTGGCAATCATCAGGGCATTTTTATAAACCCTTTTTATGTGGGTAATATCATGGCCCGGGTGAGTATAGAGGTTTTTAAGGTTTTTAAGAAATTCTTTCCAATTCTTATTCATATCAGCCTAAGACCCTAATTAATTTTTCTGGTTTATCTATCAAAAAGTCAGGATTTTGACTTGCTAAAATTTCTCTCGTGTTAAAACCCCAGCCGACGGCAATCGTTCCGTCAAGGTCAAAAATTATACATTTTATCTTTGCCATGGAATGTGAACTGAATGCTATAAAAGAATTATCCCCGGACTCTTTTACCCCAATTTCATTTTTCTAGCAATTTTTTAATTATCTTGGTCGATAACTGGTAAAGAGACGTAACTATCAAATCGGCAGGATATTTTCCTTCTTTTGTCGTTACCAGGCCGACACATCTCATCTTGGCCGCTTTAGCAGCGACCATCCCACTTTTCCCGTCCTCTATGGCCACACATAAATCTGGCCTAACGTTGAGTTTTTTGGCGGTTAAGAGAAATATGTCAGGATGGGGCTTCCCCCTTTTAACTTCTTCGCCGCTTGATATCGCATTAAATTCATGCTGTAATTTTAGCTTCGATAAAACAAGTTTTATAAACCTTAATGGAGAGGAAGATGCTAGACCCAATTTAAATTTAGCCTTTTTAAGATCATTTATTAGCTTGATTGAGCCCTCTATCGGACTAACATTTTTCCTGGCGAGGGAAAGAACTTTCTTCCATTTCTCCGCGATAAATTTGTCTAAATTAACCTTCACTTTATATTCTTTGAAAATTTCTGTAAAACACACGTTATCGGGAACCCCCGCATATTTTTCGGTAATTTTTTTGGCGGTAATTTTAATTCCATAATGCCTCAACATCTTTTCTTCCACTTGAGCATGGAGCGTTTGGGTGTCCGAAACTACCCCATCCATATCAAAAACCACGGCCATCTTCTTTATTTTTTTCATCTCCCCGGATTTTAACACAAACAGAAGTGTTTTTTAAACGAGAGATATTTGATAATTGCAGGGTAACGAATTATACTTCATGTTTAATATGGAAAGAAAAAAACAAAGGAAGGGGATTCTTCTACAAGTAGCCCAACTGGGCAATCCTGTTTTAAGAAAGAAAGCCAAGGATGTTGGAGACGTTAAAGACGAAAAAATTCAAAGTTTGATAGATAATTTAACGGCGACGATTATGGATGTCAATGGTATTGGTCTGGCGGCGCCTCAAGTCTACCAATCTTTGAGAATTTTTGTCCTCGCGTCACATCCTAATCCAAGATACCCAAACGCCCCAAAGATGAGACCGACAGCGGTAATAAATCCTAGGATAATTTCAACATCTAGAGAGAAAAATAAAGATTGGGAAGGCTGCCTAAGTATTCCTGGCGTCAGAGCGGTAGTGTCAAGATATAAATCAATTAAGGTTGAATTTGAAACCAGAGAAGGTAAAAGAGTAAAAAGAAAATTCGCCGACTTTATCGCCATGATTTTTCAGCACGAGTACGATCATCTAGACGGAATTGTCTTCTTGGATAGACTTAAAAGTCCAAAAGACATTATTACCGAGAAAGAATATCAAAAAATAATGGCGAAACAAAAGAAATCACAACTTTAATTATTTCTCTACGACCCTAGCCCAGCCTATCTAATGATTTTGGCAAAGACGATGCTCCCCAAAAAGATGCTTATGGTGCCGCTTACAAACCAAGAACTTATAAGCGATAGCGGCAGGTTAATAAGTAAATACATTGGCAAGTAAGAGATAACCAGCATTAGCAAAATCATAATTTCCGTAAAAGCTAAAATCTTTGGCCAAAAACTTTTGGGAAGAAGTCCTTTAATAAAATCATAAAAGGCGGCGAAGGTAAGGCCGGTTATGAAAGTAAACGTTAGTGATAAGATAAAAAAACTTGCTGGCGGTGGCCCGGCGTTAGGCATCATTGCTTTACTCCAAACGCCAAAATATTCGGGCATAAGGTAGTATTTCATAGTGAGGGTGGCCTCGATTTGCCGGATAACAAACGATATTACAAGATAAAGAAAGGCGGCCAAAAAAACTTTTTTGCATTGTATTTTTCCCATCCAGTCGCACATATTTTCTCACCTCCTCTCAAATGGGACAAAACCTAGCGGTTTTTTCCCAACGATTTTCCCTAAGTTGAAACGGCAAGCGGCACTCTTAAGCCAACGCTTGCCGCAAATTATATCCTGACAATATGAGCCTTGACATTTCATAGCTAGTCTTCTCTGTAAGTTTCTGGCTAATTTAATCTCACAATTTGGCAAACAGCAACAGAGATTATTAATCGCAAAATAGTCTTTACCGCTTTTAGTATAGGGAACAGTTATCTATCTTTCAAGGTAAAAACTCAGAAAGAAGATAAAATTCAGGGTTCACCCGTCCACATCAAAACTTTTCTAAAACCAAAGTTCCTTTTTGAGGACCTCTAAAATGTAGGAAGCATTATCTGGGTCGCTAAAGTGGTCATTTTTTGTATACGTAAAAAGTTGAGCATTTAAGCTTTTAGCGATTTCGACCCCTTGTTTGTAAGGAATACTGCTATCATCTTTGGAGTGCATAACTATAAATTTTCCAATCAGAGGTTTTATTTTTTCTAGGTTGATAACATGAGCGAAGAAATCGGCATAATTCCCGTCTCTTCTTTTACTATTTTCCAGTCTATTGGCAAAGGCAGCGATCAGGAAAACTTTTTCCACTCTTGTTGGGTATTTTTCTAAATATAATAAAACCGCCCTGGTTCCCAGACTATGACCAACTAAAACTAAAGACTTGCGAGTTTTTACAACTTCCTGATGAATTGTTTCGATCCATTCTTCCGCGTGAGGGAACTTACCTCCGGGTAAATCAGGAAGGGCATAGTTAACCCCAAGTTTATCTAACTCTCTGGAGATATTGGGATACCAGTCTGCTTTTGAAGAAGCGGTGTAACCGTGAACAAATATGATTTTAAAGTCACTCATTTTTGGTTTGTTATCGAGAATATCGCCCTAATTCTTTTGTGAGTTTTTCTTTAAGATCCTTCTCGTTCTGATAGTAGATAAAAGAAGTAAATGGCGCGCCAGTGATCATACTTGAGGTTTTAAGCCCCATCTTGGCGACGGCAATTACTGGGACTTTAAGGCGAAATGCTTCTTGAAGTTCAAACCCCTGGCCAGTTGAAGGATAATTAACAACGGCAATAATTAAATCAGAATTCTTGACCCTTTCCATGCCCCTCTGGTATCTTCCTTGAGATGTGGAAAATTTCTCATCGCCCGGTTTATAGACCTTTGTCGCGTAGGGCTTTATCATTTTGGCGATTTTCTGGTAAAGACCCCTAGTTTCTTTATCAGCGTTAGTCAGGGCGCCGGTTATAAAGACAAAACTCGACATATTCTAATTTTATCATAGCCAAAAAAATCCATTTGAATAGAGCCCCTAAACTTCAATCCCTATAGGGCAGTGGTCGGAGCCTTTTACCCTGAAGAGAATAAAGGCGTTTTTGAGCTTAGAGCTCAGTTCTTTTGAAATAAAAACATAATCTATTCTCCAACCCAAATTCCGCTGTCTAGCACTGGCAAAATATGGCCACCAAGTGTAATTTCCCCCTTCTTTATGGAATTGGCGGAAACTATCAATGAAGCCCAATTTTATTAACTTTTCTATCGTTTCCCTTTCTTCAGGAGTGAACATGACGTTATTTTGATTTTGTTTTGGTCTGGCCAAATCAATTTCCTTATGAGCAATGTTGAAATCGCCGACTAGGACTATTTTTCTATTTTTAAGCTTTCCAAGATACTTGAAAAGATAGCCGTAAACTTTTAGTTTGTAACAAAGGTTCTCCTTGTTTCTTCCACCATGAGGTAGGTAAAAATTGATTAAAACAAACTCGGGATAATCCAGCCTTAACATCCGCCCTTCTTCATCAAATCTCGCAAGTCCCATTTTCTGTTCTGCTGATAAGGGGCTTCTCTTAGAATATATTGTCACCCCACTGTACCCCTTTCTTTTAGCGAGGTTGAAGTAGGAATAATAATTTTCAGGGTTAGCTAGTTGGGAAGGAATCTGTTCTTTTTGGATTTTTATTTCCTGAAGACAAACAATATCTGCGTCCGTCTTCTTCAGCCAATCCAGAAACCCCCTTTTGTAAACCGCCCTTAAACCATTGACATTCCAAGAGATAATTTTCATCACAATCAATAGCGCGTTTTAGGAGAGATTATTTGTTTATAACCTTAAACACCTTAAGGTAAACGTTCCTGACGCCACTGTTTTTTTCTTTTTCAACAAAATCTCTGAATTTGGGGACAAGGGTGTTTCGGGTTTTGGGATTAGATTTGGCAATTTCCGTTAGAGCATAGGCAGCGCACCAGCGCACGACCGTACTTTGATCCCTTGTGTTTACTAAAAGGCTGGGGATGGCTAATTCTACCTTTTGGGGAAATTTCGGGGAAATATTAGCGATTGCCTCTTGGGTTCCCCACTTTACTCTCGGCGCCTTATAAGTAATATGTGCAATTATTGCCTCAAGATAGGGGAGGGCATACTCCGGCCTATCTTTAGTTACGTGCTTGAGTAAGTCTGCACAGGTTCCTCGTTCCACATCTGAACCACCGGTTAAGCCCTCAATTAACTGGCCGAACAAAGTCTTATCTTTCTTTATTTCTTCTGTCAAATAAGCGACGAGCTCTTTAGGTTTCTTTTTGGAGTTTTTTATTTCCTCTAAAAGATTCATATTTAATCTATATTTGGGCCAAAATTACCACAGAATTTTTGCCGTATAAGTTAAATAAGGCCCTCCATAAATCTCAGGGTAAATAAGTAAATAAAAAACAGTAATAGTAAAAATATTCCAACCCACTTTGGAATTGGCCTGCCGCGGTAAAACCGCAATATAAAAACAAAACAAATTGTTGCAAAAATTAACCACATCCAGTCCATAATTGATATAGTCGTGACAGCAGAAAAAAGCGTAACTATTCCGCCGATAAATAATAAGTTGTAGATGTTGCTCCCGATAATATTACCAATGGTAATTTTTTCTTGGTGTTCTTTCTGGGTAAGAATAGTAGCTAATAGTTCCGGTAGAGAAGTGGCTACCGCCGTTAAAGATAGTCCTAAAATCGTAGTTGAATAGCCAGTAACGAGAGCTATCTTTTCCACCGAAGTAACAACTAAAACACCCCCCAAAACTATTCCTGCGATTGATAACATGAATGACATTATTCTTCCCAGGGTGAACTTTTCTTTTTCCTGGTTCCTGAATTGTGTTGAGTCTTCATGACCTCGTCCCCAAACCCCTAACTCGTATTCTCCGATAGTGACCAAAAGAGCCAGTGTAAGAAGAAAGAGGCCGGAAAATAAAGAAGGAACCCTCACTAACTGTAAGATTAAAAAGAAGATGGTTGCGCCCAGGAGAATCAACGCGTTGCGCTGGGTTTTAGTCGTGCCAAGACGCAACCCTCCGATTAAAATGCCGGCTGGCAGTACCATAAAAATATTGACGATGTTTGAGCCGATAATGTTACCAAACGCCAGGCCAGTATCATGTTTTAAGATCGCAATTGTTGATACAGCCAACTCAGGTAATGATGTTCCCAGGGCAACAATTGTTACGCCGATAATAAGGGGGGAAATCCGAATGGCCCGAGAAATTTTTTCCGCTAATTTAATAAGCGCTTGAGTAGAAAATAGAAGAAGGATAACGCCAAGACAAAACTTTATCAACAAAACGTACATACAATAATTATTATACGGTATTTTCAGAAATGCGAATTACAGGCATTTTAATTGGAATTCGAACCAACGCAAAAGCTAAACAATGGATTCCACCTCGGAGGTAGAACACCCCTGACACCTGGGGGAGTTAAGTAGAAATGCAAGAAGACGACACCTCCCAGGTGCGCCAGCTTGACACCTTTGCTAAGGGCCGTAGGGGGCGGAATGCTTATGACGCCTAAAAAAACTCTTCAGTTTAAAGGACGCACAAATCAGTTCCGCGAAGAATTAATCTTACCAGTCAGGCGGCCTTGGAAGTATAACCTCTTTATCATGGCAAGATAACACTTTCTGCATGAAGTGGTCAGAAACATCTAGATAAAGAACACAGTGATCACCAGAATTAGTAATTTTCTGGCTTTCTTGTTGAAAGATAAATCTTTTTATTGAAGTTTCATCGACATTAAAACCGCACTTCTCATAAAAGCCTTTATTTTGTAGGCGACAAAAGCCAACCCCTGTTTTGTTTTTAGTAATGAGGTAGTCTTTGATTGCCGTCATAATCTGTCTTCCGTATCCTTTCCTTTTTTCGTTCGCCAGAACGCCGCCTATTCCTAATATAAAAAAGGTTTCGCCGTTAAAGTTAATGGGCCTAACAGAAATTAGTTCTCCAACCGCAAGAATTTTTTTGTCACCAAGGAGTAAGAAAAATAGGCTGTCCTTTAAGTCCTTTTGTTGTAGTGGGGGGACTTTAAATTCTCTGGCTTTCGCCTGGTTTATCTCCTTAATTTCGTGACGACTTAACTTTGTGCCTATTTTAATAAGTAATTTGTTCATGCGATTATTAAACTTCAAAAAATGTGGTTTTTCGCCTTACAAGATGGAGCGTCTTGACACACGACCATTATTATACATGGACTGTCGAATATTTATGGAAACATTGCGGTTAACATTGAAAAAGTATTTTGATTTAGAGAAAATGTAAGTATGGATAATGATAATTCCCAAACAGTAACAAATGTCGAAGCTAACAGAATACTTAAAGAATATAGAGAAAAATCAGATAAAATCGTAAGAAAAATGATTGGCGTTCTAGTTGAGATTCATAAAAAAATCGATGAAGCCTCATATAAAGAATGGAAAAGCAAAATAGATATTAGAACATGAATGTAAACCTTTCCCCGGAAAGACCCTTACCACGTGTAGAAAAAAATAAACCCGCCGCTGGTGAAACTTTATCACCCCTACAAGTGTTTGAAAGAGAAAAGACTAGACTTATTGCCCTGGTACATGGTATAACCAGCGGATTCAACGGCACAGTTGCGCAGCTCCCACAAGGAATAGAGGTAGCGGCGCAGAAAAAATTGCTACAAGTACTGACGGATGACTTTGATGCTCTCACTCAAGATACAGAAGCAACACTTCACGCAACCGCGACCTCCCCTGACGAGAAAGGCAAAGTTGCAAGAATAAAAGCGATACTAGACGGGGATGGCTCAATAGAACAGTTATTAGACACAGGAACCGTCCAGCTGGCAGAATCGCAAAAAGGGTGGATTCAAGATGCGGACAGAAGATTAAAAGAGGTTAGGAGAAAATGTATAGAAGCAAAACACGGTTGGCCCGAAGGGAAAATCCCAAAAACAGCCAGAAGAATTAGCGTAGTAAGAAGGACCGACGGTAAAGTGAGTAGAGTTCCCTCTTTTGATGAGCTCTTGTCAGGGAAATCAGACGTAATTCTTCGAAGAGAAGTTGATAGGTTGATATCAAGCGCATCTGAGACTATAAGAGCTGGGGGAGACTTAGAATTGGATACAAAATTGGCTGGACAAATTAAACAAATAGAGGCAATTCCTGAAGCGATGGTAACGGCAAGACAAGACTATGTTGATTATGAGCAGAAAGCCATTCCGGAAATAAAACGGGCAGTCGGAAAAATCAATACCCAGGCAGAAAAAGAGCTTAAGGGTGGTACCTATAAGGGCGAGTGTTTTATTGGGAAGGGAGCAGACCCAATTTTTTGGGCAGTAAAAACAAGCCGTTGGGGCCGCCAGCTGGGCGAGAGAACCCATGCCGTCGTAATTGATATCGGGACAGCCTTTCTATCATCGAAAGGTTATTCCGTCAGCCAAGGATATGAAGCCCGGATCGATCATAAATTCCTAAGCCAGGTCCAGAAATTGTTGAAGCATCTCGGTGTACAGGCAGACGGAAGGTTTATTGATACCGGTTTTGTAGGTAGCGTCCCCGCGGCTCTTATCAGAGCACTAGATCCCCATGGAGAAAAAGTATCCTTTGGGCAAGAAAATAGGCATATAAGCCTTTTATGCATAAGAAGTTCTTTAGAAACGATGAAGATAAACTTCATGGCTGGATTTTTCGGAGGGGTTACTGACTCACAGAGAGATACAGTCGGGATAGAGGAACTTGGGTCAGGTGGAAAAAAAGGCTTTAATATAGCTAAATATATAGAGGATGCTCCACGTAATACTCAATCGCCAAGAAAATTTATGGAAGACGCCGGGAGAGTCTTCACAGAGTCGGTATCAAATCCACCGGCAGAAAGAATTAGGGCATTTGCCATACAACAGTCAGTAATAAGATCATTCCTTCCAAAACCAACTATTAAAATCGGCCATATAATAATTACTTAAAATGTCCTTCTGAGTCGATTGTCTCAACTTTGTTTAACTAAAACTTCATCTTTCTTCAAAGATAATTTCGGCCTAATAATGAGCAAGACCATAGCCAGATTAATCAACATAATATAGATAGGGTAAGAAAACTCCTGGGGCGACCAGCCTTTTAGCGCCAGCAAATTAAAACCCGCGGCAAATACATCCAATAAATAAAAACTCCAAACTTCGGTTTTAGGATAGTAGAAAGTTTTGACTAAAGCCGGAACCATTCCGGTAAAATCAGCAAAGATGGCCGAATATAAGGCAAGCGTCGGATTGCTGGTCGTTTTCCATAATAAAATGCCGAAAAGAGCGATAAAAAGACAAAGCAAATCTGTTTTTGCCCATCCGCCCATCCCCCGTTTAATACTTAGAATAAATATTAAAATTGACTGGAGGGTAGAAACACCAGCCAGCCAGATAGCAACCTGGTCATGCTGGGCAAAAAGCGAAGCCGTTGTTAAACTGGTAATAAGCAGTAATACAAAACGGGTAGTCCGATGGGGTTTTGCTTCTCCCCTTAAGATCGCCTTTGTATAAACGAGTGGGGAAAATAAGGCAGTTAAAATGCTTAATACCAAAAAAAACTTTTGCATGTCCAAGCATTATATCACGGAGGACCTCTCTCGCTTCTCAGGGGCGGGATCAGTCCAAACGGGGCGTGGGTTAACTTGACACCGCTAGGCTCGTTTTATCCACTTTACCATTTTTCTTTGTTCCCATACATCCAGCTTGTTAAATTTCCTTGTTCGCACCACTTAATTGCTTTTTGGACTTCATATTTACACAAATAATTATCATAACTGCACTTTGTTTGTTCGGGCAAAGACTGATTCAATTCCTGAAGATATGGTAAAGATTTCTTATCGGCAATTTGGCCCAAAGCCCAAATGGCCGTATTTCTCAACCGGTAGGAGTTTTCGTCTGACTGGACGAACTTGATTAAAGAATCGACACAGTCTTGAGCATACAAAGCTTTTGCCTTTAGACAAGCTACTTTTACGTCTTTATGGATTTGAGAAAGGGAATAGGCAAGGGTAAAAATAAAAATAAGTAGACCGGCGATAATAAAAAATGGTGCTCTTCTTTTAATTTTATTCACACTAAGATTATGATAAATCGGGGATGGGCAGGCCTGACAATTCGGGATTAATTATTTTTTCCTATTTGAAACCTTTTCCTGAGCAGATTTTTATATTTTCGTTATTCTTCCTAAATATTATATTACAATTAATCCGCGCAAACCACTACCTAGGGTTTGAGCTAATAATTGACAAGCGAATTAAATTAATCTAACATCAACATTAAAGAAACTTATGGGGAAAATCTTTATTTTTCTGCTAATCGTTGTCATCGCTATTCCTCTCTTTATTTTTGGATTTTTGGGTTTTGTACCGGGCTTGTCCTCAATCTTGGGAGCAAGCCGGCCTCGGGATTTGGGTATAAAGTATACTCAGGCAGATTTAAGCTCAATAAGGGCAAAAAGCCAGGTACGGTACGAAACAATGCCAGAGACTTCTTCTCCAAACCAAACCCGCAAATTCTCCGGCCAACGAGCGGGAACAGGAGAATTCACCTCTGCGGAAATTACCGCTACCATGAATAATCAACCATGGAAATACTGGCCCTACAAAAATGTCCAAGTAAAATTTAATACCGACGGGTCAGGAGAAATTTCTGGGGTTTTAATTAAAAATAAGGTCCCGGGTTATGCTGCCACCATCGGCATTCCCGTAGAAGCGGTTACCTTTGCCATGAGATATCTGCCGGCCGATCCGGTTTTTTACGTTAAAATGAGGGCTTCGCTTGAGAATAATGAAGTCGTCATTTTTGAGCCGCAAGCCTTACAAATCGGCAGAATGCCAATGCCCCTAGGCATGTTTTTATCTTTAGGCGGGGATCAGTTAGTGAAACAGGCGTTCGCTCAAGATTTTGGTGGAATGACAAACGAACTTTCAAAAGTTCAAAATAAAAAGGCTCTCATAATCAATTATATCAACGGTCGTCTTTCTTCAGCTTTTGGCAGTTTTTATGCTAAAAAAGCTTATGGCGATGAAGAGAAGTTGTATTTTGAGGGAACCCTTCCGGAAAAAATTTCCTATACCCCTTAATTAGCGGTAGTAAAAACATTCTTCCAGTCTTCACTTATCCGATTTACGCCTCATACAGCTTTTATCACCTGAAAGGTGGAACAGCTTTGCATAATTTATCTCCACAAATCTAAGGTAAAAGACAAACCTTCTCTACCCTCATTTTGGTAAAAATAATTCCCTGCGGACTCGTTGTGTTTTACCACCTTCTCGTAACTTGTAATCAGAATGTGCATTGCGTGAGCAGTCTGAATAAATGTTGGTAGCAACCTAATTTCTTCAGGCGTTAACGGATTTATAGTCTGGTATGTAGCCAAAACTAGGTCAAAAGTTTTGATGAAATTCTCTTTATGCTCCTTATCAAAAAATAAATCACAAAGCATTACTGCTAATTCTTGGATTCTAGGGTAAGTATTAGATACCGAGTAATCAATGATGTAGATTTTCCCAGCGTCATCTTTTATAACATTGGTGTTTATGATGTCTCCGTGGACAAAGCATTTGGGTAGCTTATCAAGGTTTACTTTTCCAAACCTTTCGTAAACTTGTCTTAATGGTTCAATGTCACTGCTTTCAAGATATTTGTCCTTCTTTTCGTATTCGTTAGTAAAGTTAGCTACCGCCCACTCGTCGTAGAAAAAAAGGGGTTTAAAATCGATTTTATTTATCTTTGCCGCCTGACGAGTAATTTCCTTAATTTCTTCTTCTGAAGGACGAACTTTGAGATCATAGAAAGTCCGACCAGATAGATAATCCAAGACAACTAACCTAACCGTCGCACCATCAAAGTCTTTGACATAGAGCAAGCCATGCGGCGATCGATGAAGGCTAGGATGATTTACTCCTGCCTTAAGAACTCTTTCGATAATATCAACATAACGCTTACGGGTAGCAAGATCTTTAAGGTCTGAAAAGAATTTGAAGAAGAACTTATCCTTGTCTGTGGTGACTATAACATTGAAATCTTCATATCCAACCTTCCTGATCTCATGATCCAAGTAGCTACCGATGTTATAGTCCTGGCAGATCTTAGTAAGGAGCGGTATCAAATCGCCCCGATAGCTAATTCTTCTTTGAAACTCATCGATTGTTTGTGTGCGTTTCATTTTTTAATTGTTTCGTGGTGGAATATGAAACAACGGCCCTTTAAAGGACCGTCCCTGTTCGCGCCCCCTGAACATCACTTCTTATAAATATGCTTTTGCCAAATCTTTTTGAAGGAAGGTAAGGTTAGTGTTGAAAGTAAAAAAGCAATGCTTGGTATTATAGCGTTTAGCCAAGGCGACGGAAGAGAAATTGCATACATATAAATACTTATTGCTAAATAGGTAAACAGCGCCAAGAGCAATCTTCTTGTCCAGCTTGTTTCCCAAGTCTTTTCGGATTCAACTTTCTTATTTCTCTCTTGGATACGCTTTATTTCTTTTTCTAAATCTTCTATTTTTGTCATATCTGATATTTTATCACAAAAAAAGGAGTGTTGTAACGCTCCAATTTATTAGCTCGAGAAACGTAGCTTAAATATAAGCAAAGCTTGATTTCTCGCAAGCTCGAAAATAAGCAGAGTTTGTTTCTCTACGCTAGCTGACGGATCGAAATAACCCCTCAATTAGCTTGTATTTATCCTGAGCCCTTCGGCAAGCTCAGGGTAAACTTGTTGAAGGACTTGTCCTGAAGTTATATCGAAGGATTATCAAGATTTTTGAGGATTTTAGGCTAGTTCAGGAAATAAAAGGGGAGAGGAAACCTTAGAAAAAATGGCCTTGTAACTTTATAAGGCGATTGCACTTGTAGTCATGACATTCCTTACAATTCTTTATTTCCTTCTTAAGTCCGCACTGCCTTATTTTGCATTGGTTGCAATATAAGTAAATCAGTCCCTTAGATAAGCAACCATTACAATTAATGTCTTCCGGTTTAACTGGGGGCCTATTACGACCATCCTTTCTGTATCTTTCCGTCCATTCTCTCGCCGTCTTTTCTCTCAAAACATCATCATTGTTCTTAGTGGCAATAAATGCAGCGCAAGAACGACAATTTAATCCACACATTGCAAAATGTTCGTTTTTTCTCATAATAAGTCACGCCCACACTGGGCATGTGCTGGTTTGTACTTCAAAATATAGCCGTCGTTTGAACACACCACTCGTCCTGCGACGGGGCTTGCAAAGTGTGACCCTATAAGGAGAGTATCCGTGCCAGCGATTTGATCCAAGATTTTCTGGCGTGTCTCTTTAGCTTTATCTGGAAAAGTATCAGCTCCTGTTGCCCATTCCGGTTTGGCAATTTGGCAAGGATGGTGAAGAAAGTCTCCGGATATAATCGCTCGCTGGTTCTTTGATTCAATCAGGATACTGACATGAGCGGGGGTGTGACCGGCAGTTGGGATAAAGCTGACATGTTGGTCTATCTTATAATCCATGTCGACAAGTTCGGCCAATCCAGCTTTCATAATAGGACTAACTGAGTCATCAAAAGCAGCCTTATCATCGGCAATCTCTTTCTCCGGCTTTTTTAGCCAATACTCGTATTCTTCTCGCACGAAAAGGTATTTTGCCTTCGGAAATGTTGGCACCCAAGACCCGCTTTCATATTTAGTATTCCAACCAACATGATCCATATGAAGATGGGTACAGGCGACAATATCTACTTCCGACCCGGCCACTCCGATGTCGTCCAATTTCTTTAAAAAATCACTCTGTAAATTTGCCCACTCGGGAACATCGGTACGAGTTTTACCATTGCCATTACAAGTATCAACCAGAATGTTATGGTGATCTGTTTTTATTAAAAAACCTGCTACCTGTGCCTTAAGGTTTCCTGATTTATCGGCAAAATAAGGATAAAGCCAATTTATTTTTCGAATATTCTCGGGTGTCGCGTTCTTGATGACGCCTTGAATTATCCTTCCAGCCGCAATTTCCGCGATTTGAAAAACCTCAACGTCACCTACTGTCCACTTTAGATTAGCCATTAGCAGATTATGTTAAAACTTATCTTTTAACCCTTATCCTCAAGGCTTAATAAATAAAGGCTAAAGGCGGCAATTGTCGGGGAGTCCTTTATAATTCCCTTCTTAACCATCTCCTTAACCTCTTCTAAAGTAAAAAACCCTACTTTCATATCCGTTTCAGAGCCCTCCAAACGATTATTTTCTTGGATACATTCTCTTGAAACAAAAACTGTGTAGTGCTGATTGCTATATCCCGGTGCTAACCAAAGAGTGCCAATTTCTTCAAGCTTGTTAGCTAATAATCCTGTTTCTTCTCGAAGTTCCCTTATTGCCGCATCTCTCAAGTTTTCTTTTGTCTTATCTTTAAGACCCTCGGGGAATTCCCAAGACTTAGATTTGACTGGATAACGATACTGCTCCACAAGAGCGACCTTATTTTCCACAAATGGGATAACAATAACAAAAGCGTTCTTTTCGACGACTCCATAAACCCCTTTTTTACCATTAGGAAGTATCACTTTGTCTTCGCGTACAGACATCCAATTATTTTTGTAGACGACTTTTGTCGATAAAGTTTCCCAACGATCACTATTTGTCATGGGGTAATTATACCAAAAGTCCAAATTGATACCCACACCGGGCGTGGGCGGGCTTGATAGTGAGCCAAAGGAAGCCTTTCAGTGAATTCAGGGTAAACGAGAGAAAGATTAAGACAAATAAAAAGTCTGACTAGAGTTACGACTATATAAATTCCCCATCGTGACGGAAGTAAAAACTGGGTTTAGGAAATAAATGAATCCAAACGGTATGATATCTTACTATTATTGTTTAATTCCAACAACTATAAAACGACTTGTTAAACCTAAAGGTTTGTAAATCTTTTTTTTAAGGACCTTAAACCCTTTTTTCTCAAAGTAGTTAAAAAATTCGTCTAATTTATACATTGATTGATAAGGATGGTCGCAGAATATTTTATTTATTTTTCCAAATGGGGTATTAAAGGTTTCGTAGGAGGCGTCTTCTATAAATGCTTGTCCTCTTTTTTTAAGAACGCGATAAATCTCATCTATAGATTTTTTCCAGTTGGGAATATGATGAATAACGGCAAAATCAAAAACTCCGTTAACTGAAGCGTCTTTAAAAGGTAGTTTTGTTGCGTCGCCTACGCTAAATAAAACGTTAGGTAATTTATTCTTCTTAGCAAGATATATCATTTTTTCATCAACATCAATTCCATATATTTCCTTTGGTTTGAAATAATGGTTAATCAGTTTTGTACCATAACCACTTCCGCATCCAATCTCAATAACCTTACCGTTTTTTACATAATTTGGGACATCAAGAAATCCTTTTATCTCAACTTGGTTCTGAATTAACTTTCTTAAAGGGTTATTAACGAGATTAAATTCAATAAAGTTTAATTTCATAATTAACTGACAGTATATCAAGTACTTGTCCTGAGTTATATCGAAGGACCTGTCCTGAGCCAAGTCGAAGGATTATCAAGGCTTTTCAGAATCCAGGAGTTTATCCTAAGTGAAATCGAAGGAGGCTGAATGGTTCGTAAACTCACTATAAATGATTCGGCAGGTTCACCACAGGCAAGCGAGAGAAAGACTGAAGAAAATTAAAACCTTAACCCAAGCTGCATTTATTTGAACATCTTAAGGTTTCTTAGCGAATACAATAAGATGTTTCTCTACGCCAGATGTTTCAATTGTATCGTAAATAATCTGAAACCCTGCTTGTTTTACTAATTTAACGTTTTTATCTTTGTCGTAATGACTCCAAAACATTTTTACACCATGGAAATCGTCTTTTATCCCCTCCCAATCACTTGAACCCATGGTTATTAGCAAATAACCGCCTGTTTTCAATAGAGTGTGCATTCTTTTTAATAATGGTAAATGCTGCTCTTTTGGTATGTGGAAAATTGCATAAAAAGATACGACTGCGTCAAAGGTACCTTCGGGGAAAACAATCTCCGTCATGTCTTGTACCAGAAACTGACCACGAGAGAGATTCTTCCTAGCGAGCTTAATCATTTCTTCTGAAAAATCTATACCTGTAACTTTAAACCCCTTATCTAAAAGAAACTTATCTATCGGTACGCCAGGACCGCAACCAACATCTAATATTTCTGCTCCAATGAAATGAATAGTTTTTTTGCTAAATCTTCCAGGTGCTTCTGATTTTTGAATAAATCTCGATTATCAGCGTAGTCTTTAGCGCATTGGTTGTAACCTGTTTTTACTATCTGTTTTTTATTGTCCATATATCTTTACAAAAGAGCCCCTTTTAAAAGTCTAAATTCTCTCTTTGTTTCCCAGATATTTTTAAGATGGTCAAAATTTTCATCTGGCTTTTGCATCAATTTAGCCAAGTCATCAATTTCCTGTAATTGTTGCTCTGATAATTTATCAAATTTCCCAAAATGGGCTATCTCGGGAGTATGCATATAAATAACTTCATCATTCATCAAGCAATGGAAGTCATAAAATAGTTCCCAGGCCACCACTATTAAACCGCCATTACCACCAGTGTTCCAGAAATGCTGACCATCAACTTTCCCGCTTCGCACCGCCAACCAAGCGTCAGGGGAAAAGTCAAAAGTGCCATTAGGAATATCGTAAGGGTCAAATTTTAAATAGCCCTCTATGCTTCCATCAACATCAATCGTAACCCATCTAGATTCTTTGTTATTCCAATACTGATTTATCCAATGGTCATCACTTTTTCCGCCAGGCAATCCTTCGACAGTGAAGTATGGAGCAAAACCAGAACGTAATCTTGCAGGAATACCCTTAATTTTTAGTAGAGAAGCCATCAATATCGAAGTACATCGACAGGTAAGAATTAGTTTATTTTCTGATGCTCTATTTAAAACTAAACCCCTCGTGTCTCTCCTGAATAATTCAGCAAGCATACTTGAAGCTGTAGTAAACACATCGTCTTCAGGTTGTCGATACCAAGGAACTTTGGTCATATCACCATACCTCAAGTCTTTGTTTGACCCTGTATTTCCATTTTTTAAGGTCATGCGATGAATTATTTGCTTCCTTACCAACAGTCCAATTTCTTTAACATTATCAGGGAGGCTCTTTCGCAAAATTTCTCTATACAAACCTGGGTTTGTATACTGACTAAATTGGAGGTAGTGATTTAATATCTTATTGTTCATATTTTTCCTAATTCTCTTCCTCTATTTTACTAAATAAGGCGTGTGTTTACGAATCTTTAGACAAGCGTTTCTGCGTTTCTTTTTAAGGCTTTCTTTGTCAAGAAATTGAAGGTCCCAAAAAGGGCAGTGTAGGCGAGAGAAAGATTGAAACAAATAAATATTTTAAATAGGGTGCGATTTTATAAGTTTTCTGTTGTAGAGAAGGTTAAGATCTAATATTTTCGCTTTCCAACACTGATTTGAGTTTTTCTAATATATTGAGAGTAAACGGCTCTTCTAAATCTCCCTTATCTACCCATTCATAGTATTCCAGTTCTGAATCATTTTCGTCTATGGATTTAAATGTATATCGACAATGATAATTTCTATCTTTGGAAATCCATTCAACATATTCATTTTCTTTTATAGCTGTTACCACCACCTCGGAATCTTCGCCATTTTTATTTTGTAGTTTATAAATAGTACCAATGCGAATTGGCCATTCATTAGTTTCTTCTTTTACTAGAGAGCTAGTCCAAAGAGTTGAATTTGGTGGAGTAATTGTAAATGTAAAAACTGTATGAACAGGTTTATTTATGCGGATATTTAATTTATTTCTTTTCATCTTTTAATTGATTATATCAGAAGTTCTAACCGTTCTATGAGGTTTAAGGTTTGGATTGTTCTAATAATGTGCTCCGACTGGTGGTTTACACTGAGCTTGCCGAAGTGTTTACACTGAGTGGAATCGAAGTGACTATGTGAGGAACTACTTTCAGAGTCTAATTTACAACACTGCGTTGAATAAATATCCAGTAAAAATTATCCCTGCTGTCAATACCGCAATATAAATTCCAAGAAGTTTTGGTTTCAAGACCTTTCTCAGTATTATCATTTCTGGAAATGATAAAGCTGTAACCGCCATCATAAATGCAAGTGCTGTACCAAACGGTAATCCTTTCTCAAGAAGAGATTTTACAATAGGGACTGTTCCTGCTGCATTGGAATATAATGGTACGCCGATAATAACAGCCAAGGGAACTGCCAAAGGATTGTTTTTTCCGGCAATTCTTGCTAAGAAATTCTCCGGCGCATACCCGTGAATTAAAGCACCAGTAGCCACGCCGATTAAAACATAGGGATAAACCTTCCTGACTAAATCAAGAGTATATTGATAAGATTCCTTTATTCTTTCTGAAAAAGATTTTTTTATCTCAATTGCTTGGTTATTAACTTTAATTTTCCAAACATAATCTTCAACTAAGTGCTCAAGTCTTAATTTTCCAAGTATAAAACCGACAATCACGGCAATCGTGACACCAGAGGCAATATAAACTCCCGCAATCATCGGACCAAATAACCCCAAGAGCATAACCGCCGCCACTTCATTAACCATTGGCGCGGAAATTAAATAGGAAAATGTCACTCCAAGCGGTACGCCACTTTCAACTAAACCAATGAACAACGGAACGGCACTACAGGAACAAAACGGGGTAATAATTCCAATGAGGGAAGCTAAAACGTTTCCAATAATTTGAAAGTTATTAGTTAATAGTTTTTTTGTTTTCTCTGGGGGTAGATAAGATCTCAGGAATGAAACAACAAAAATAATTGAAAACAAGAGGATGAGGATTTTAATGCTGTCATACACAAAAAAATTTACCGCTCCACCAAAAACCGTTTCTTTGTGTAATCCCAAAAGACCAAAACTAAACCAGTCGGCAAATTGTTGAAATGGGGCAAAGATGTCCATATCTTACTTTTGTGCTTCTTTTAATAGACTTTTAATTTTCTCAACATCAGGGACAAATCCTGTCATTACCGGCTTACCGTCAACTGCCAAAACAGGACTGCTCATCACTCCCATTTCCACAATTTTGGATATATCAGTAATGTATTCCACTTCTTCTGAAAGGTTTAATTCCTGAACTGCTTGTTTAGTCAGCTCATATAGTTTTTTGCAGGTCGGACAGCCTGAACCTAATACTTGGATTTTCATAATAGTAAAATGAAAATTGATAATTATTCTTCTTTATCCTTTTCTTTCTCCTCCTTTTCTTCCCTTTCACAACATTTGTCATCATTACAGTGGCAATCGCAGTGACAACAGCAGCAGCAACAGCAACCGCATTTTTTATGGTGTCCCATATTTCTTATCACCTCCTTTCTTAGATAACATAATAAGTATTGCGTCTAATAACCTTTCCCCTTTTTGAGTCAGATAGAAATCAATATATTTTCCTTCTCTTTTGCTTTCTACAAGATTAGTATTGGTTAAATCTGAAAGATGATGAGAAATAAGGCTTTGGGACATATCAGTATGGTTTATCAAATCACATACACAGTGAGGTCTGTCTTTTAGGTGAAATAATATATCAAGCCTAGACTTAACAGAGAGAAGACTTAAATCTTTGCTAAGTTTTTCTGTGTCTTTATGAGACTTACAGCATTGACTAAGTTTTGAGAAACAATTACACCTTTTTGATATGAACACATTTTCATATGTTATAGGGAAAAGCAATTTTTGTCAATGTTCTTAGTTCTAACCATCCTGCGGAGATTAAGAAGCTTGGATTGTTCTAATAATGTGTTCACCAGGTAGGATGATTTTAGAAATTTTTAACTCAGACAAAACCTTACCTTAGAGTATTAATGCTTGCCCAGTCCTTTTTAGCGTATCCCTTCTTAACCGCCATCTTGTAAATTTTCAACACTTGGTCTAGTAGGGGCACCTTAATCTTTCTAGCAAATTTTTTTGCATAACCTAAATCTTTCGTAATCCATTCGATGGAAAAATTAATAGGATTTGGTTCCTTCTGATAATCCCTCCATGATAGAGTCGTAGTGATACCGCCAGGTCGATCTACCAACGCATCTCCAACTTTCTTTAAGTCCATTTTATTTTCTTTGGCTATTTTCATAGCTTGTCCAAATCCGATCATGTGGACAGCTTGTAAGAAATTAAGAATGAGTTTATATCTCATTCCATGCCCAGCGGGACCAAAATAAGTTATTTTTTTGGCAATAGCTTTTAAAACAGGGGTCATCTTCTTTAAAATCTTTTCATCTCCTCCGCAAAGAAGTGTCAATGTTCCGGTTTCTGCTCCTACTCTTCCGCCCGTCATGGGCATATCAAAAAATGTATAACCTAAACTTTTACATTTCTGGGCCAATTGATCTACCCAATCAACAGATAACGTAGCGTTTGTTATTAAAATCTTGTTTTTATCTGCACCTTGTAATATACCTCTTTTACCAAGCCAAACTGATTTTGAAGATTTATCATTTGCCGTTACTTCAAATATTATGTCTATCTGTTTTGAAACTTCCCTAGGAGAATTGCATACAACAGCACCCCTTTTGGCATAATCTTGGGAAACAGTTTTAGTCCTATTCCAAACATAGACGGGATAACCTTTTTTAAGGAAATTTGAAGTAATTCCTCCGCCCATTATTCCCAAACCAATTACTCCTATCTTTTTTGCTTTTAGAACCATACACAGATTATATCAAATCTTGAAGCTGAAAACCGTGGTTCCGACTAGTGGACTATGTGGGGAACTACTACTCAAATCGTTTAACTTCTACAGCATCTATGGTGAATTTATCGTAGGGATGGATTTTTTTCACCGCTTTAAAAACCTCCTGCATTTTTTCTTTCGGACATTCCATTTCAATTTTTACTTCTTCCTCTTTACTCAATTCTCCCACTTTACCAATTGCAGGTTTTGCACCAGGCTGTGGATACCAAGTACCATAGCCTTCTGTTATAAATGCACAATGAGTATAATTTCCTACTATGCCAGCCCCTGCTTTTGTTGCAGCATCGATAATGGCCTGAATAATCTTTTCATCATTCGGAGAAAAAATATAAAACTTATACATGAGAGAATTATATCAGAAGTTCTAACCGTCCTATGAAGTTTAAGGTTTGGATTGTTCTAATAATGTGCTCGAGAAACGTAACTATAATATAAGCAAAGCTTGTTTCTCACCTTCGCTCGGAAGAAGAACCTTTCCCCGCCAACTGGCGGATTAAGAACCTTCTTTCTCTCCGCCAGCTGACGGATCGAAATAACCAAGCAATTAGCTTGTACTTGTCCTGCTTGCCCTGAACGCAGCTGAAGGGAGCCTTGTCGAAGGACTTGAAGACTTAAGACTTGTTGCGTAAATCAGGGAAGAAATAGAAAAAATAAAATGTGCTATTATTTAATTTGAGAATATATCTTATGAAAAAAATAACGTTAATTCTTATTATACTGATAATTGTTATTATCGGACTTATACTTTCTAACAATTATTTACCAGTATTTCCAGTAAAATCAGTACTATATAAATTAGATAACCCTAAAAATTCCCAGATACAAAATAAGTATCCTTATTTGCGAAATTTATCCGAAGTATCTTACTGGCAGACTCTATACGATGGTGAGAAAGTTATGGCTATAAGTAGTAAAAAACTAAATAAAGATGACTTTATTACAATAATTGATGATTTAGTAAAAGGTGGTTATGTTCAACAGGGTGGTTGGAATCAGACGATGGAAATTACTCAAAGGAAAACAGCAGAGGATGAAAAAAGCATACTAATTACTGATGAAGGAATAAATTCAGTTTTTAATGATACACCGCCTTTTCAAACAACAAAAAGTAGAATAGTTTTAGAGTATAGATACGATAAAAATAGCAATACTATTTTCTTCAAAGCTTCAAAGTAAAAAAATGGGTGACAACGTCATGAACAACAAGGTATATTAAGTACCAACTGGTTTACACTGAACGCAGTGAAGTGCTCCGTAATCCTAGTTTTAATCTGACTGACGTTTTAGCACAAATTATAAAGACTTTTCAAAATCCAATCTGGGCTGAACAGGCGAGAGAAAGGTTGAAACAAATGAGTAGATGTAAACAATTATGGCTATTAACTAGTTCGTATCAACCTTCTAATTTGCGGTAATATCACTTACTTCATAAATATTTGGAGGGCAAGCCATACTAAACTTTTGACCAATTACTTTCCCATAAACCACAACAAACTCGTTATTTTTAAATTGTGTAATTAAGTTGTTCGCTATCTTTAATGATAATATGCCGTTATATTCTTCGGTTTGGGTAGATTTGTCTTCTTCAAAGTGTAGTGTCCAACAACCACCTTCTAGCGAATTGTAGGTAAGCTTTCCAGCTACCCAAGAAAAATCTTCACTATGTCCATACTTTGGGTAACTTCTATTAATTAGTGGAGGATAATTATTTCGTGATAAGTTTTGTAATTCTGTAATAAAAGTATCTTTTTTAGCTATTAAAAGAAATATTAGGGAAATTGAAACAAGAAAAAGTAAAGCAATTATCGTTTTTGGTATTCTCATTATCAATTATTTTATCAAAAAAAGTATTAAATAATCAGATTGGTTAGGTTAAGAAAATTCAGCTCAGCTATACTCTTTTTTGCTCCTAGTCTCAAGAAATTCTTTGGTGTATGATAATTACAATCTAAACATTATAAATTAACCCGCTGTCTTTATCGAAGACCCCCCCACAAAGCTTGACAAAGTAAACATAGACTGTTATACCTTTGTATGTGATTATGAAAAATAAAAATATCGTTATCATCATCTTGGGACTCATACTGACGGCCGGTGTACTTTTCTTTTTTAATTTCCAATCGCAGCAATCACCCAAATTGGTAGAAAAACCTACTGTCACCGAAACGGAAAAGAAAGATGAAAAGACCTCAATGGCCAATCCCGCGTCTGTCAACTGCGAAGAAAAAGGCGGGAAGCTGACGATCGAAGAGAAACCCTCCGGAGGAGAATACGGCGTCTGCGTTTTTGAAGACAATAAACAATGTGAAGAATGGGCGCTTTTCCGAGGTGAATGTCCTGTTGGAGGAATAAAAGTGACCGGTTATACTACCGATGCCCAAAAATATTGCGCCATCACTGGTGGAAGTTTCATCCCAGACAAGGAAAAGACGGGTACAGAAAAAGGAACATGCAAGCTATCCGACGGAACTGTCTGTGATGACCAGGATTATTATGAAGGCACATGCAGTCGGAAAGCCGAGCTTCAAAAAGACCTCAATCCTTCGCCTATAAAAGCGATATTTACCTGCAAAGACGAAAAATCCATAGAGGCTGTATTTGCGGGTAGTAAAGTCTCATTGGTCTTAAGCGATGGAAGGAAACTTGAGCTGGACCAAACTCTGGCAGCCTCCGGTGCTAGATATGCCAATAAGGATGAAACATTGGTCTTCTGGAACAAAGGCAACACCGCCTTTATCGAAGAAAAAGAGAAAACCACCTACTCCGACTGTCTGCAGAAATAATTGTAACATCAAAGCAACTATAGTTTCACACCTTCGAGGCGTAATAGCTTCACACCTCCAAGATTTTGGGTATATTAAGTGCCAACTGGTTCGCACTGAGTTTATCGAATGTGTTTATACTGAGCAGTTCGATTTGACTCACTATAAACTTGCCGAAGTGCTCCGACTGGTGGTTTATACTGAGCTTGCCGAAGTGTTTACACTGAGTGGAATCGAAGTGACTATGTGAGGAACTACTATAACCACCGGGGGATTTTCTTACAGTACTCAATATAATCTCTTCCAAAATTTTTTTTCAACGTTGGTTCTTCATATAGAGTAATGAAAAGGTGGGAAAATAGGGCAGCTAGAATTAAGTATAAAAGTAGTAATAAATGACCAAGAAGAAAGAAATATCCAAACAAAATTATTAATACACTTAAATACATCGGATTTCTTGAGTATTTATAAATTCCCCTTGTCACTAATATCTTTGGCGGATTTGTAGGGACAGGCGTTCCTTTTCCAAAGGAAGAGAATAGAGTAATACAATGAAGCCATGTTACTATACCAAAGAAGATAAAAATCATGCCTACTATCTTAAATACTAATAATGAGTATACGGGTAAAGTAAAGAGTGAGTTTAATCTGATAAAAATTAAAGGAAAAATAAGTAAAATAGATAATCCATATATTAAAGCAATTAGATAAGTAGTTATCCTCACAACCCAATTATATCAAGAAGTTCTAACCGTCCTATAAGGTTTAAGGTTTGGATTGTTGCAACAAAGCATTCCTAATCATTTGTTTCAGTGATGATTTCCCTTTATCTATTTTGAAATACTTTTCCCTTTAAACTACCTGAAAGTGCGACTATGCTTGTAAAAAGCAGTTGCTACCATTCCTCCAAACAGATATAATTTACGCAATAAAAGATTATGGTCGCAGTTAAAAACGAGGGAATAATTTTAGAGAAAACAAACCTGGAATTTGAAAATAAGGGTGTTTTCAACCCGGCCTGCATCCAGGTGGATGACATTACTCACATGTTCTATCGGGCAATTAACCATAATGATATTTCTTCCATAGGTTACTGCCAGCTGGTCGATAATAAAATTATAAAAAGACTTAAGGAGCCGGTTCTTTTCCCAGAATATGATTACGAGAAAAAGGGCGTAGAAGATCCAAGAATTACTCTTTTAGAGGGAATATACTATCTTTTCTACACCGCCTATGACGGTAAAAACGTTCTCATTGCCTATGCTACGAGTAAGGATCTTGTTCATTTCACCAAACAGGGCCTTATCTCGCCAAAAATCTCTTACGATGAAGCGGAAGACATTTTTCGCGGGTCAAAAGTCAGAGAAAGATATACTATGTTCGAGATGTTTTACAAAGAGAGATGGGGGAAAGACATCTTACTATTTGAAAAAGATGCTTCCCTCTTTCCCCAAAAATTCAATCATAAATTTGCTCTTCTCCACCGTATTTTACCCGGAATCCAAATTGTTTACTTTAACAATTTCTCCGAACTTACTGAAGACCGCTGGCGCGATTATTTCAAGAATTTAGGTGATTTTATTGTCCTTGACCCTCTCTTTTGGTTTGAAAACCGCAACGTTGGTGGCGGTTGTCCCCCTATTGAAACAAAAGACGGATGGCTCATTATCTATCATGCGGTGGAGGATACCCCTTTTGGAAAAATCTATCATGCTTCCGCTGCCCTTCTTGATCTCAAAAATCCCCTAAAAGTTTTGGGGCGATTAAAAGAACCTCTATTTTCCCCAGAGGCTTCCTGGGAAAAAAAAGGCGTTACAGACAATGTTGTCTTTCCCACGGGAGCGGTAGTAAGAGACAAAAGACTTTATATTTACTATGGTGCTGCCGACAAGCTGATCGCCGCGAGATCTGTTGACCTTACCGAGCTGTTGACTGAACTCAAGAAAAGCCCCCTCAAACTATGAGCACTGACCAGCAAAGCAAATCTTGGGTTGAAAATTAGTGATATACTATGGGGCTACCGATACCTTAGATGAAACGCAAATAAGGAAAGGCTCGCAAGTATGGCAAAAAACTTAGAAAAACTTTTAACGTCAAAGTCTAAAGAAATTAGGGTTATTTACCTTTCTTCATACATACCCCGTAAGTGTGGTATTGCCACTTATACAAAAGATTTAACCAACGCGATCAACTTACTCAATCCTCACGCTTTGGCAGAAATTATGGCCACCACAAGGCTAAAAGAGCGTATAAATTACCCGTGGGAAGTAAAATACAAAATTAAACAAGAGGAGTTACATACTTATCTTGAAGCAGCTAATTGCATTAACCAATCGGGTACCGATATTATCTCACTCCAACACGAATATGGCCTGTACGGCAGTCAATGTGGTGAATACATTATTCCTTTTGTAGAATCGTTAAAAAAACCGCTAGTAACAACCCTCCATACAGTACCAGATGATTCGAACAGTCGGGAAGGAGCAATTCTAAAAAGGTTAATTAAAAAATCGGATGCTGTAGTTGTTATGATGGAAAAAATTAAGGAGAAATTGGTCAATAAATATAGCGCCCCTAGAGAAAAAATTATAGTCATCCCGCACGGAACGCTCGATCTTCCATTTGCGTCGACAGATACATATAAGAAGAAAAAACAACTTAGTGAAAGGATAATCCTTGGTAATATTAATCTGTTATCTCCAACTAAAGGAATTGAGTATGCTTTAGATGCCGTGGCTACTATCGCTAAAAAATATCCAAATGTTTTATATCTAGTAATCGGACAAACACACCCGGTATTTTTACAAACTAAAGGCGAAGAATACCGCAATTTTCTTAAAAAGGAAATAAAAAGACTAAAAATAGAAAAGAATGTCAGATTTATCAATAGGTACTTAACACTTGATGAATTAATCGGTTGGTTAAAAACCATTGATTTTTATGTCACCCCTTATCTTGATCCCCAACAAGCTGCCTCCGGAGCGCTTGCTTATGCCGTAGGCGCAGGAAAATGTTGTATTTCTACCCCATATTTATATGCGAAGGAGGTTCTAGACAATAACAAAGGTATTCTTGTTCCTTTTCAGGACGCTGATTCGATTGCTTCTGCGGTAATAGAATTGTGGGAAAATCAGGATAAAAAAGAAAAAATTAGCCAAAAAGCTTACGATTGCGGGAGGTTAATGACCTGGTCAAATATAGGACTTCAATACCTCGATCTTTTTAAAACAATTACTTTTCCAAAAAAATATATTTAATGAAGGCAGCGTTTTCTTTAAAGCACGTTTCAAGGATAACCGATAATATAGGTATAATAGAGCATTGTGTTTTTTCTACCGCGGATCGCAAGGAAGGATACTGCGTAGACGATAACGCCAGAGCCTTGTTAGCTTGTCTTAGGGTTGAGGGGTATGAGAAAGAAACAGCACAACAATTAATCCCCACCTATCTTAAATTTCTTGTTCGGGCTCGTGATAAAAAAGGGTTTCACCAGGACCTTAATTCGGATTTAACCTGGAAAGATGACGCCGGTGTTGAGGACGGATTTGGCAGAGCGATGGTAGCTTTGGGCGAGACGACTTTATCGGCGCTACAAGATAATCAAAAATTTACCGCTGCTTTCATTTTTGACCAACAAGCTTTTTTAATTCCTACCATAAAATATCCAAGAGTTATGGCTCAAACAATAATTGCTATCAGTAAAAGAATCAAATTCAGTGAAAAACGAAAGTCTAATTCCTTTAAAGAAAAACCTCTTGATTTAAAAAAAGAATTGATCGTTTTGTCCGATAGACTTATAAAAGATTATCAAAAACACTCTTCCGAATCGTGGAGATGGTATGAAGATATTCTTACTTATGAAAACGGCCGACCCCCTTTTTCTTTATTCTGCGCATTCCAAGTGACCAAAAACCAAAAATATCTCGAGGTCGCCAAGGGGTCTTTAGATTTTCTTATCGAACAAACATATGATCATTCGAAAAACTGCTTTTCTTTCGTGGGAAATAAAGGCTGGTATCAAAAGGGTAAAAAACCAGCCATTTTTGACCAACAACCCATAGAAGCCGGCAGTATGGTTGAAGTTTGTACTAAGGCTTATGAAGTACTCAACGATCCTAAATATCTCCACTTTGCAAAAAACGCTTTTTTGTGGTATTCGGGGAAAAATATTTTAGGTCTTCCAATGATTGATAATTTAACCGGAGGAGTTTATGATGGCCTTGAATCCCAAAAGGTAAATCAGAATGAAGGCGCGGAATCAGTTTTAAGTTACATTCTTGCCTGTTTGGCTCTAAAAGAAATCGAATAATGAAAATTGCTATTCTTTCATCAATTCATTGGAGAACCCCTCCGATTAAATACGGCCCGTGGGAATTAATTGCCAGTCGCATTACGGAAGGAATGGTGAAATCCGGCCATACTGTAACTCTTTACGCAACGGGAGATTCAGAAACTACTGCTCAGTTAAAATGGGTATGTCCTAAACCGATAATGGAAGACTCCAGTTTAGAACCAAAAGTTTATCAATACCTTCATACGGCTGCGGTTTTTGAAGACGCAGATCAATACGATATTATCCATAATCACTACGATGCTTACCCGCTTGTTTTCTCAAAACTGATTAAAACTCCCGTCGTTACTACCATCGAGGGTTTTTCCTCTCCGCAAGTTATCCAAATTTACAAAAGATATTCAAATACCCATTACGTTTCAATAAGCTATGCCGATCGAAAACACGCACCGGATTTAAATTATATAGCCAATATTTATCACGGTATTCCGGTAAACGAGTACCCATACAACAATAAACCAGATAATTATTTTTGTTTTATCGGTCGAATATCTCCGGATAAAGGTGTTCACAATGCGATCAAGTTGGCAAAAAAAATAAACGTTAACCTAAAAATTGCCGGCCTTATCGCTTCAGAAAATAAAGAATACTTTGAAAAAGAAATCAAACCTCATCTAAATTCTAAAGTCCAATATTTAGGATTAGTCGACGAAGAAGAAAAGAAAGCTCTGTTGAAAAACGCTTATGGTTTTCTTCATTTAAACACTTGCCCTGAAGGTTTTGGCTTAACTTTAATTGAGGCGATGGCTACCGGGACGCCTGTTATTGGAATGGAATTGGGTTCTATCCCCGAAGTAATTGATGATCGAAAAACGGGCTTTGTGGTTAAAAATCTCAAAGAAGCAGAAAGTGCCATGAAAAATATTGACTTAATTTCTAGGGAAAATTGCAGGAAAAGAGTTGAAGAAAACTTTACTCTTGAAAAAATGGTAAGGGAATATGAAAAAGTTTACTTAAAAATTTTTGGGGGAAATAAAATTACCAAGGTTTCTTGTTAATATGTGGTATTCGATCTCGTCCTGATGGCTTTCTTTGAGAGCTTTCTTAAGCCAGTCGACGATACGGCTGTTTTTTATCTTGAGGTTGTCAAAGTCGCCGAGAAGTTGTTCTTCTACCTCCATCTCCTGTAACCGCCACTATTTCACCATTTGCCTGCAAAGCTTTCAGCAATCTATATTTATGTTCCGGTGTGCTTCTGGCAAAGACAGAAACCTCTGTCACTATTTTTTGTAAGTCTTTATCGGAAATTAAATCTAGCTCATTCCCTGTTAAGGCCTTATTGCACCAAAAAGTTGTATAAATTATAATTAAAGATTAATAATTAAAATGCAAATGTCAAAATTATTACTTAAAATTCGTAATTTAATAATTATTTATTATAAATATTTTATCTTCCTAATTATTGCCTTTTTTTATTTATATAAATTAGGCAGTATCCCCTTAGGAATATTTTGTGATGAAGCGGAAATTGGCAATAGGGCTTATGACTTACTTCTGGGAAACTATAAAAATCTACTTTCGGTATTTCATCATAGACTTGAAAATTTTATTTTGGGTAATTTACCAATTTATGCTACTTTTCCTTTCGTTCTCATGCTAGGATTAAATGACTTTTCTTTACGTTTAGGTTCTTGTTTTTATGCATTATTAATTTTCATAATTTTATATATCATTTTAAAAAGTCTAAAACAGAAGTATATAATGTTTCCTATTTTGCTACTTGCTTTTAGTCCTGGTTTTTATCATATTTCAAGAATTAATTGGGGGCATTTACCGTCATTATTTTTAGTTTCTTTATCATACTTATGCTATATTTTTTATGATTTTAAGAGTACAAATTGGTATTTAATACTATCAGGAATTTTTTTGGGAATAGCAAGTTATGGATACGCTGGGTTTACCATCTTTGTTCCTTTATTTTGTTTAGCACTCTGGTCTTCAGAAATAATAATTAATCGGTTTAATATTAAAGCTTATTATAAAATATTTGTTGTATCCTTAATTGTTTTTTTAATCTATCTACCCAATATTAACATTCGTAATACATATCCTGAGGTAAGAGAACATTTTAAAATAAAAAATGGAGGGAAAGATTTTGTTTTAAATGTAGAAAAATTTAGAGAGGTTATCCAAAATTATCCGAAGTATTATTCTTTTGATTATTTGTTTATCAAAGGAGAAGAAGATGTTGTAACTAGGCCTTCGATAAGGGGAAATGGTTTATTGCTTCCGATATTTTTAGTTATTTTTCTTCTTTCCTGCATAAGATTATTTACTGATAAGAATTTAGATAAAAAATATTTTCTGCCTTTTTTTATTTTAGTTTTATTTTATCCGCTGCCTGATGCGATTTTTACTAAAGCAGGCAGATCTCCTTCAACTTTTCCTATTTCTGCATTCCTTATTACCGTTCCCTTTCTAGCTTCCTATGGTCTTAATATATTTAATTTTTTTAAAGAAACAAAATGGAAATATTACATGGGGACAGTATTTTTTGCCTTTTTAGTTTTAATTTTTAGTTATCAAGCTGTTAATTTTATTAAAAATTATCAAAAGTATCCTTTATTTTCTTCTGATTACTGGGGCTGGCAATATGGGATGAAGGAGATTTTAATAAACTATAAGAAAATAGAGGATAATTACGATGAATTATATTTAACGAATGCTTATAATGCTCCATTAGAACTTTTTAAGTACTATAATACTCAAATTGGGTGTAGAAAATGTTTATTTATGGGGGATCCGCCAGATCTGCTTAATTTTAATAAAAGACAGTTGTTTTTTATGCGAAGTGATAATAAAGATGATTGGGAGAAAAAAATTCCCCAGTATAATTTGCAGGTAAAAAATATTCTTAAACTTCCTAATGGAAAAATAGAATATTATCAAATTTATATTTACAAAGATATAAGATGACAAAAAAGATTAGAAAAGAAATTATTTTAATTTTAGCAATATTATTTCTTTTTTTGGGGTTGAGAATTTATGGGCTGAATTGGGATAGCTTTCAGCATTTACATCCGGATGAGCGGATGTTGACCATGGTAACCGGCGGATTACTAATAATGAGTATGACAAGCTTCATCAGTCGTTAGGGGAACAAATAGCAGATATTGATACCCGACTAGATATGTTACAAGAAGTAGAAGATAACTACTATATTACGGCTAAATACCTGCTGGAACTGGCTAATAGAGCGTATGAGCTGTTTGAAAGTTCTGAAGTTGAAGAAAGAAGGCAGTTAATCAAGCTTGTACCTCAGAACCTACGTGTAGAAGGTAAAAAAGTGCGATATGACGGAATAAAGCCCTTTGATACAATACTAAATTACGCAGATAATCAACTTTGGCTCACCACCCCGCCACTTACACTGTATCAGATATTCAATAGGGAAACGATCGCTAAGGTGCGTATTCAGCTCGAGGTGGCTCGAAAACTAGCCAATAATCCGCTTGCTTATCAAATTGTGGAGGTAACCAATGGAAGATTTTGCCAACTACCTGTACCGGCTTAGAACCAAAAAAGGGCGCTACGTGAGCCAACAGACGCTTTCTAGGCTATCCGGTTATAGTCAGACGTATCTGTCGCTCTTGGAAACCGGAAAGGCTAAGCCATCAAAAAGATGTCTACAGTCTGTCTTGATTGCATTAACTGTCCCTGGCGTTGAGTGTATTAAGAAGTGACTGCTTTATCGACAAATTGTAAATATTTGTTAACGTCTAAAGCAGGAACGGACCCTAAACCACGTAGCTTTTCTATAAGTTTTAGTAAAAAGAAGGCTAATATAGGTTCTTTTTCTTGTACTAAGATAGTTTTTTTGTCAGAAACTTTTATTCCGCAATCTAAGCACAATACAAAAGCCAGTTCGGACCCCGCTTTAACACCTTCATAAATCTTCTGACTGCCATTTTCCTTCGTCAATATCCCTCCAACCACCTCAAAAAGTTCCTTTTTATCTTTTCCTAATATGTGAACAAAACTGGCAGAAGTCCTTTTTAAGCGCTGTACACTTTTTAGCTTATTTACTGCATAATCGTAGTTAGTTTTACTAAGTTTGGGTTTAACCTCAAAAACAGCATAAATACCTTCTGCAGGAATATAAACGACATTTTCTCCCCTAAATATAAAGGGAGTAAAATGTCTGTCATAGATAATAATGTCTATTTGATCGCTAATATTGCCTTCATGGTCGACAATAAAACCGGAATCTACACTATATCTTTCAGGAAGATAATTTCTTAAAAGACCGATCCAGTTTAATTCCGTTTCACTTCCTTTTGCGGTAGGGTGGTAAATTTCGTCTATCTTGCTCGAAAGTTTTTGACGCATTTCTTCGTCAAGTGCATTAAATAGCTTCTGAATGTTTATTTTCTTTTTCATATATTTACCAAAAAATTTGATTCCAATCTGATTTTTGGACCGCTTCTTTTGCACTACTAATAATATTGTTTTTTTCCACCAAGGTTACAAGATCAGAAAGGATATTTCCAGAATTTGCTGGATCAATAAGTTGGACATTTAACGGATTGTCGGTAGACTTAGCCAGTTCATTTAAGGCATGCCATACATTGCTTCCTAATTTTGCCGGATCGGTTGGATAGTTTCTTAGTATGTTATTTATGACCAAATATTCCAGGTAGATTGAAGAAAATTCTAGCCCGTTCAACTCCCGCCATATTTTAAGTAGTTTAATCTCATTTGTTCGCCCAGATCCGGATACGTCATTTATATGGCGCTGAATGTTTGTCTGTTTCCTAGTGTTCAGTTTAGAAACATATAGCCAGTGGTCGTTAGTGTTCCCCGTTTGCTTTCTAGCTGGTGTAACATCTACCATTAATCCATTAAGGTTTAGCCTAACCGAAACGTTTTGTTTTCTTACGCCGTTGAAACTGTTTTTTAGCTTGTCGTAAAGCGACTCATAAATACTTTCTAGCCCTCCGCAGTTTTCATTACAGTTGCTAGTCAATGAAACCAGATAGTCAATGTCTGAAGCTAGGGAAATTGCTGTACCCTTTGCCCGGGAACCTGAGATTAAGATATCTACGTAACAGGTATTTGCCCATACTTGAAGTACGTTCTTCAGTTGATAAATAGCTGTCGAATACGGCGACAAATCTCTAGCCTGATATTTCAGTAAAACTTGCTCTAAGGTCATATTTTACCCACCTTCCTTCGGTTTTCGTGAATTTGTTTATGCTTTGTCTTCTTGATAACACGAATATTGCCCGAGGTATCCTTTCCGCCTTCTTCTACCGGCCTGACGTGGTGGACGTCATAACCCCTGGGTGGTTCACCATTTTTATAACCTCTTTTTATCAGTATTCTTTTAATTTTTTCTTCGTCTACTTTGCGTTTTGCCATATTTATCTCACCTCCTGCCAAAAAATCTCAACTTGACATTATAATAAATCTATCATAAACTTATCATAAATGCAAGAGAATAAACCGTTAACGGAAAAACAAAAAGAGGCGTTGGATTTCATCAACTCTTTTTATAGAGAAAAGGGCTACTCTCCCTCATTAAAAGAGATCGCGGTCTTCCTGGAGACAGAAAATTTGAGTACGGCACAATACTATGTCGAGCAACTCGAAGAAAAAGGATATCTCCGAAAAGATAGCAACAAAGCAAGGGGAATAACTCCGGTACCTAACCAACGCGCTATTCCTCTTCTTGGCTACATCGCCGCTGGCCAACCAATCGAACCAATTGAAAACCCCGAAGAAATTAGTATTCCGCCTAACATCGAAATTGACCCTAGATACCCTCACTATGCTCTTAAGGTCAAAGGAGATAGCATGATAGATATGGGTGTTCTTGATGGAGATATTGCTCTCATAAAACACCAACTTACGGCTGAAAATGGTGATGTAGTTGTAGCTGTTACAGAAAATGGCGCAACTCTGAAAATCTTTAACAAAGAAAACGGAAGAATAATTCTAAAGCCAAGAAACCACAAGTATGACCCAATTATTCCGAAGCGACTTGAGATTAGAGGAGTATTTGTAGGTTTAGTTAGAGGTAGTTTTTAGTTACAATTAAATAAGTAATATGAATAACGTAACAATTGCCAAATTAGTCAAGAAGTATAAATCTAATAGAGACACTTACTTAAAACCCAGCTACAAAGAAGCACAATTAAGAATTGACTTTCTGGATCCTCTCTTCGAATTATTAGGTTGGGATATCAAGAATACCAGTGGTAAATCCACAAATGAAAGAGAAGTGTTGGTTGAAGAATCGCTTAAAGAAGATTCTTATTCAACTACAGAAAAGCCTGATTATACATTCCGTCTTTTCTCCGAAAGAAAATTTTATTTAGAAGCAAAAAAGCCCAGCGTTAAGATTGATATTGATGACGAACCAGCCAAACAAATCAGACGATATGGGTTCACCTCGAAATTAAAGATTTCTGTACTATCTAACTTCGAATATCTAGCAATTTATGACTGCTCGGGGAAAGTTGAGGAGACTGATAAGGTCTCAAGGTCTCGAGTTAAACTTTATCACTACACAGAATATGAAACTGCTTTTGAAGAAATTAAAAAGGAACTTGGACGGGCTAGTGTTTATAGTAATCAATTCGACAAAAATTGGGAATATATTGAGCAGCAACTAAAGCTTTTCAGTGTTGACAATCTATTCCTGTCTCAAATCAACGAGTGGCGGTTAATCCTCGGTAAAGAGATTTTTGCACATAAACCAAGCCTAAACGAAACAGAATTAAATGATTTAGTACAAAAATATATAAATAGCATTATTTTCTTACGAGTATGTGAAGATAGGAACCTCGAGATATATAAAACTCTTCTTTCTAGTAATGGTAATTACGAAGCTTTAATAAAACTTTTTAAGGAAGCTGATAAGAAATATAATTCAGGACTTTTTGATCACGCCTTAAATGAAGAAATTATCAGAAACAATAGCTCAGCGTTTTGGATAATTATCTCTCAACTCTATTACCCCGAGAGTACATACTCTTTTGCTGTCTTTGCATCTGATATTTTGGGGAATATCTATGAAATTTTCTTAGGCCAAAAGCTAACCATTAATGATGGTGAAATTTCCCTAACAAAGAAACCTGAACACATTGATAGAGACATTATAACGACCCCTACGTTTATTATTAGAGACATCTTGAGACAAACTGTTTTACCCTTCTGTAACGGCAAGACCGATAAAGAAATACTTAGTTCCTCATTCGCCGATATTGCTTGTGGATCGGGAGCGTTTTTATTAGAAACGTACCAATTAATAATCGATTTTCTAGTTGATTATTATCTCAAATACTCTCCCGGCGTCTTAATCCAAACAGGAGTAAATACATATAAACTCCCTCTCAAAATAAAAAGACAGGTCCTAGTAAATTGTCTTTACGGGGTGGATAAGGACTTCAATGCCGTTGAGGCTTGTAAGTTTGGATTACTTCTTAAATTACTAGAAGACGAAAATAATAGTACAATCCCCACACCTGCATTGCCGTTACTAAATAAAAACATTCAGTTTGGAAACAGTTTAATCGATACAACTAGAACCTCAGGCAAAACTCGAGAAGTAATAAATCCATTCGATTTTGGAGAAATGAAGTTTGATGTCATCGTCGGCAACCCTCCATATATGTCAACAGAACATATGAAACAATTAACCCCTCTTGAGCTTCCAATATACAAAAACACCTATCTATCATCTTTTAAACAATTTGATAAGTACTTCTTATTTATTGAAAGAGGTCTCAAGCTCTTAAAAGAGAACGGATACTTAGGATATATCGTTCCGAGTAAATTCACCAAAGTTGGAGCTGGCCAAAAGCTTCGACAATTGCTTAGAGAGGAAAAATCCGTTGAAGAAATTGTTTCTTTTGGAGCAAACCAGATATTTCAAGACAAAACAACCTATACATGCTTACTCATCATAAAAAATAATCCACAATCCTTTCTGAAATACCTTGAAGTTAAAGACCTGAGTAGTTGGAAAACTAGGAATATTGAAGCACATGATTACGATACGGTTGATTTCAACGAATTAGACGACGAAGTGTGGATTCTTGTTCCAGGTTACCTTAAGCTAGCGTACTTAAATATTAATAAACAGAGCATTTCTTTAGAACAACTCATTGGCTCAGACAATATCTATAACGGCATACAAACAAGCGCCAATAATATATATATTCATACAGCCTTAAAAGTGGATGAGAAATATATTTACTTCTCAAAAGATGGGAAACAATGGAAAATCGAAAAAATTGTAACGAGACCTTACTTCAAAACTTCTAATGGTGAGGATAACTTAAACTCCTATCGGTCATTCAAACCAAATTCCTTTGTTATTTATCCCTATTTAAAAACATCCTCTGGAATAGAACTTGTCAGAATAGATAAACTTAAGAAAAATTTCCCTTACGCATATGAATATTTAATGTCATACAAAAGCCAGCTCAGTAATCCTAGTAGAGATATTAAACCAACACCTGAGACAGATGATGAGTGGTATCGGTTTGGAAGACATCAAAGCTTAGACAAGTGTGATGTTCCTGCCAAAATTATTGTCGGCGTCCTATCGCAAGGAAATAAGTATGCTATTGACTACCATGGAACCCTAATATCATCAGGTGGAACAGCTGGTTACTGTATGATAACTTTACCCGACGATTTACCTTATTCCATTTATTACATCCAAGCCCTCCTCAATTCAAAATACCTTGAATGGTACTCTTCCCTAATCGGTGAAGTATTTAGAGGTGGTTATATTGCCAGAGGAACTAAAGTATTAAAAAGGCTTCCAATAAGAGTTATTGATTTTACTAATACTAATGAGAAAGCCACCCACAACCAAATTGCCTCAATTCAAAAAAAATTAATAGGAATCCAGAGTGAAATCGATGACAATTCAGGAAACCACAGAATTGTCGATCCGCTACAAAGAGAATTTAATAAAAAGAAGGCTGAGCTAGGCCGTGCTCTTGCATATTTATACAAACTTGGCGATATAGACGACCAAATTCCTTTAATTTCAAAAATGTATGAAGTTAATTAATGAAATAACTAAAGAAAAATTGCGAGGAGGATTCTATACTCCTAATTCGATCGCTGCATTTATCTTGAAATGGGGTTTTAATGGCAGTAAGGAGAATGATGTTTTAGAACCAAGTTGTGGAGACGGTATTTTCTTAAAAGAAATCAGAGACGGCGGCTATCAATATAGAAGCGTCACTGCTGTTGAAGTTGATCCCGTCGAAGCTGAAAAAACAAGAAAGATACCCATTTCTAATAGCAATGTTATTACATCTGACTTTCATGAATTTTGCCTCAAAACAAACCAGAGATTTGATCTAGTTATTGGAAATCCCCCATATATCAGGTACCAATTTTTTGATCGCAAACAACAAAAAGCGGCTGAGGATATATTTATAAAGGCTTACCTGAGATATTCAAAGTTAACTAACGCCTGGGTATCGTTCGTAATAGGTTCAAGTCTGCTATTGAAAGAAAAAGGGAAGATCGGGTTTGTTCTACCCGCCGAACTGCTTCAAGTATCTTTTGCTCAACAACTCAGAGAGTTTCTTGCTCACTTTTACAACAAAATAAATATTATTTCATTTAAAAGATTAGTGTTCCCAGAGATTCAACAGGAAGTAATTCTCCTTCTTTGTGAGAAAAATGGTTCAGATTCTCATCTTATTGAACATCTGGAGTTAAAAGACGCACAAGAGCTGGACAAACTTGATGTTACGACTTTAAGGAGTCCTAAGAAAAAAATTGATTTCAAATCAAACAAATGGACCTTCTATTTCCTGGATCAAAAAGAAATAGATTTTATTGAGCATTTTCAAGAAAGCAGAATTATTCCTAAACTCGGTAAGTTCGCAAAAGTTGAGGTCGGAATTACCACAGGCTCAAACCCATTTTTTACAGTCCCTTTTTCAACAGTCAAAGCCTACAACCTTGAAAAGTTTGCAAAACCGTTAGTTGGCAGAAGTGTGCAAGTTCCTAGCGTAATTTTTACCAAAAAAGACTGGTTGGAAAATAAAAAGGCAGAAGCAAGAACACATTTATTAGTATTCCCAAAAATTTCAGAGTTAAGAAGTAATGCAGGAGTCATGAAGTACATTAAGTGGGGTGAAGAACAAGAAATAGATAAAGGCTATAAATGCAGAATTAGAGATGAATGGCAAATAGTTCCTTCACTTCGAACATCCGATGCGCTTTTTATAAGAAGAAATAATTTATACCCTAAATTAATTATTAATGAGGCTCGAGCATATACAACCGACACTATGCACAGAGTCACTATAAAACCAGGTGTTGATATAAGAGCTTTAACGGCGAGTTATTACAATTCCTTATCTTTGGCATTTGCCGAAATCTGTGGAAGGAGTCATGGCGGAGGTGTACTAGAGCTAATGCCAAATGAAGCGGAAGAAATACTAATTCCATTCAATCAAAGTAATGGTGAATTACTGGGTACGATTGACAGTATGATAAGAAACAAAACGGATATATCAGAAATATTGGAAATTACTAACAAAAAAATCTTAAATGACAACTTCGGACTATCCTCTAACGACATTAAAATTGCAGAAAGCATTTGGAAAAAACTATCTGAAAGAAGACTAAATAGAGGTAATAACAACAATTTCCCTTGACATTAATCTCTTAAGCCTGTTACCATAGATTTAGTTTTCTTCGGAAAGTAGTATTAGTTTTAGTCCTCCATTGTGAGAGCACTGGACTCAAGTCGAGTCCTGAGGCTCTTTTTTTATGCCTCAGCCACTTGAGAACCGTCCGACCGGGAGTTAAATCTGGGGGTGTCGGATTGAACACAGAAAAACCCTAGAGCTAAAACTCGTTATAGTTTAGTCGCTTGGTAAGAGACAAAAATGTGCGAGGGTCAAGGTTATGCACCATGCCTACCTCCCTTCTGAGGCAATAGCTAGAGTTTGGGATCGATGGTGAGCTTAGACAAGTCTGAGAGAAAACAGATAAAACTTGTCGACACAAAATCTCCACGGGAGACTTTCTCGCCGTGTCTGTAAACAGCCACGGTCATAAATATAACCATGTAAATAAAGTATATATTTGAAGTTGGTTATGTCGACCTGACATTATAGGCACGTTAATTGCTTATTTACATTTGCGAGTACTCGCAAAGATTGTTTAAATTGAGTTGTCGCTTCGAATCGACAAGTTATTTAATTGGTGTGCCTATATTGGTATCGTGCCACCAGTAATTTCTTATAATTTTGATAAATATATATCTTTTCTTATAACTTTAAAAACCATTGGCTGTTATTCTTAAAGATATAAACAGCCGTATTTAGCCTTAAATCATAAGAGCGGTTATAAATTGTGGCAACTCTGCTTATGATTCCCACAACCCCCTTTTTGATAATTGTTAGTGCAAACGTTTGCACTGTGGATTTTCTACTTGATTTGTCGAGGCGCCACGACAATTGCGGATATCCACATAAGTGGTATTCATAAGGACGGTTGTCAACGAAAAAGCTACTTTCTACACTCTTTAGCCATCTGAAATCTTGCTCTCTTCATTCTAATATTGACAACCGCCGTCTTGCTCTTGACAACCCCACGGGGTTCTGTACCCTAGGGGGGCGATGTTCAAAATAGCCCTTGCAATCGATGTAAATCTTTACTATACTCTTATTAAGTATAAGATAAGACTTCTAAAGTCTTTATCAAGTTTTAGTTTCAGTAAAAGGTTTATTTTTAGGTATAGTTTCAGAGGCACTTTTCGTGCCGAAGACTATACCTTTTTTTGTTATTTAGGAGGTAAAAGTATGCAGTATATAGACGACAATAAATCTGAAAACTATCTTGATCTTCTCGCTACACGTTTAGCCGAAGTAAGACTTTCGGAATTGGGTTTCAGATATATCCCAGGAATTTATCCAGTGTTTAGGCACTTTAAGCGGTTTATAGAGGCCAGAGCTAGAATCATTAAGCCAGAGGAAGGAGGTAATTTCGCATGTCTCAAGCAGTGATATACTCTCGAGTTTCGACTGAGGAACAAGCGAATGAAGGTAAATCAATTGAAGTCCAAATTGACCTTTGCCGTAAATGGGCGATAGAAAACAAATACTCAATTGTTGGCGTTTATCCGGAACCCGGTAAAAGTGCCACAACCCTTAAAGGTAGAACTGGTCTTCAAGAAGCAATTGTCCAATGCCAAGACGAAAAGATTGATGCCCTGCTCGTTATGGACACCGATAGACTTGCCCGTAATCCTTCTGATCATTTCTTGATTAAAAATTCTCTTGCTAAAGGTGGAACAAGAATAGTCGCCGTCAACCAGCTAATGATTGATGATTCTGTTGAAGGAAATCTTATTGAAACTATCATGGCCGGAGTGAATGCTTTTCAGTCTCAAATCACCGGTAGAAAAGTCAAAAAAAGTTTAGAGAAAAAGTGCCAAATTGGTGATTGGCCAGGATGGGCACCACTTGGATATATCAATGTCAATAAAGGTACAGATGATAAACCAGTAAGAGTTATTGAAATTGATCCCGAACGGGGACCTTTAATTTCTGAAATGTTTCGATTGTATAGCACTGGTAATTTTTCGATTGACGCACTAGTCGACATGTTATTTGATATGGGTCTTCGTTCTAAACAAGGCAAGCGGGTTTATCGCAGCATTCTTTACCATGCCATCAAAAACATCTTTTATACTGGTATGTTCAAATTTAACGGCCAAATTTATAAAGGTAATCATCAACCGCTTACCACTCCTGAAATTTTTGAAGGCTGCCAAAAGATCAGTCAAATACACAATCAAAATGCTTGTAGAAGGAGGAAGTACCGCTGGCTTTTGACTGGTTTTGTTTACTGTGGTCATTGCAATAAACGATTCTATACCAGTTGGAATCATAAAAAGAAGAAAGCCTACTATCACGGCAGTGTTAGAAACGGTTGTAGCCACTATATTCCACTCGAAGAGCTGGAGGAAAAAGTAGCTAATGAACTAAAAACTATTCAATTTTCAGAAGAGTTTACTCAACGTGTAGCAAATAAAGCGAAAGAGCTTGTCCAAAAGTCTCGGGAAGCACGAGAAGTAGAAATACAGACGCTACGTAATCGAGTCAAAGCACTTGAAGTTAAACGGAACACACTTGAGGATAATTTACTTGACCAAACGATTGATAAAGAAACATTTAAACGAAAGCATAATGAGTTAGAGATTCAAATACAAAACCTAGAAAATGAAATTGCAACGATTGAGAATCAGTCAGGCTTTGATATTGACGTTATATCAGAAGTTCTTAATCTTACTAAGAATATCTATGAAACATACCAAAAAGCTAACTTTGAAGCCAAAAAACATTATCTGTCGATTTTCTTTGAGCGGATCGAAGTAAAAGACAAAGAGATTTCTAAAGTGACGTATACCCAACTTTTCAATCATCTTCGTGAAGCTGAAAAAGTTAGAGTAACGCCTAACTGGCTCCTCCGGTAGGATTCGAACCTACAACCTTCTCCTTAACAGGGAGCCGCTCTACCATTGAGCTACAGAGGAATATATTTCTTTATAAATTGTCTCCCTTGATAACTTTTTAACTGTTTTTCTCTTTCTCGCGAAAGACTCGTTCTACCTCCGCCAGTTGGCGGAGAGCTACAGAGGAATATTAATGTTAAAGATCTGGAGCAATTATATCACCCGTTCGCCTAAAATTCCAGCAGAATCCTGCCTATCTTGCCAAGGTTAGGCCCCAGACAAATTTTACTCCGGCCCGTTTTAAGGTGACGCCGCAAGTCCTAAGGGTGGCGCCGGTTGTCCAGACATCATCAAACAGAAGAACGCGAGAAGGCACTGGCTCGGGATTAATTCTAAATGCCCCAGCAACATTTTCTTTTCGATTTTTGCCTTTGAGTTCTGCCTGGGGTCTGGTTTTTTTGACCCTTCTTACTAAGTCGGTTCTAACATTAACTCCTATTTTTTTAGCCATAAGCCTGCCTAGGACCTCAGCCTGATTAAACCCCCGCCAAAGACGACGAAGCCAATATAAAGGGACAGGAACAATCACTTTTTCCATGGAAAATTGTTTTATGGTATTTTTTAATAATTCTTCTGGGATAAGATTAACTAATTCTTTAGCGCAGTCGAACATAAAAGGTTGGTATTTTATCTTTTTAATCGCTTTTCTAACTGGCCCGTCATAGACAAAAAAAGAAGTCAGGCCGTCTAGGGAATAGCGAGTTTTGCAGGCGGGATGAGTTTTCCCGTCGATGGCCGGTCTTTCACAGACAGGACAGATTGGCGGGCCAGCGAGCCTGATTTTTTGCCGGCATTTTTGGCAAAAATATCTGCCAAATTTTCCGCAAGAAAGACAACGCCGGGGAAAAAGAAAATCTAAAATGCCCATGGTTTAATTTTCTACCAATAAAGGACTCATTTCAACCGAAAATGATATAATAATCTTAGGACGCGTAGCTCAGCGGTAGAGCACTACTCTTATAAAGTAGGAGTCCTTGGTTCGATCCCAAGCGCGTCCACTAATGGAAAAAGTTGTTTTAGTTGATGAGGAAAATAGGCCGATTGGGGTCGCCGATAAAAGCATAGTCCATACAAAAAATACTCCTCTTCACCGCGGTTTTTCCCTTTTTTTATTCAATTCAAAAAAAGAACTTTTCGTAACTCAACGGGCCAAGACAAAAAAGACTTTCCCGGGGATTTGGACTAATAGTCTCTGTGGCCATCCCAAACAAGGAGAGAAAATTGTTGAGGCGGGGAGAAGAAGACTTAAAGAAGAATTAGGAATTGTCGTTGCCGATATCAAAGAAGTATCTCCCTATCGCTATCGTTTCCGCGGTCAAAATGGAATTTTGGAAAATGAGATTTGCCCAATCCTGGTCGTCCATGCTGATGTTACGCCCAAACCAAATCCCCAAGAGGTAGCGAATTGGAAATGGATAAAATGGAAGAAATTTTTGAGAGAGATTAAAAAAAATCCTCAACGATATTCACCATGGTCGGTTGAGGAAGCTTTGATTCTAGAGAAAATTTTAAATTTATAATTCTTCTAGCCTAACGTTTTCCTCAGGTTTTTCTTTAACCAAGCCAAGGTATTTTTCTGTCGTTGAAAGCCTTTTGTGGCCAACTAGCCTAGAAATAACGGTTAAAGGAGTTCCGGCCGCCAAATGATGGGCGATAAAAGTGTGACGAAGATCGTTAACCTTGGCGTCTTGAATTCCAGCAACTCTAAAAAAACGGTCTATTGAAGTCCTAATATTTCTTATTAAAAGGGGCCGGCCGGTTTTAGTGACAAAAAGGGCATCGTCTTTTGTTGTTGGTCTAACCTGAAGATATCTATCGATAGCCGACTTGGCCGCTTTATTTAAGGGGACAGTTCGAGGCTGATGTCCCTCCTCGCCAGTTACATAAAGGGAGTCTTCTTTAACATCCTTTAACTTTAGGTTAGCAAGTTCGGCAATCCGCAAGCCTGTTTGAAGAAAAATCTCAATTATTGCCGATAGTCTTGGGTCAGCTCGGCAGGCGTCGCGAAGGGCTCGGTATTCCATCTTCGTTAAGATTCTTGGCGGTTTAGACTCAATCTTGGGATGGACGATTTCCGAGGCTTGGTCAACCGTTAAGTACCCACTCGCTCGAAGGAATCGGTAGAAAGTTTTGATAGAATTTATTTTTCTTGAGACTGACTTTAAGGTGTAGCCATCCTTGGTTAATTTGGAAAGAAAAGCCTCAAGATCCTCCTTTTTGACCTCGTCGGCATTTTTCTCCCCCATATCGGTTAGGAACCCAACCAATTGGTCGATATCCTTACCGTATGCTAAAATGGTGGCATGGGCTCTTCTTTTGTCGGTTAAGTACTGGATAAAGCTTTTATGGGCAGTTTTAAGGTCAAGATTTACCATAGATTATTTTAGGCTTAAGCTGTATGTAAGCTTTAGGCCCTATAATAACATTTATCAGGTAGTTTTGTCAACTAGCATGAAAAGAAAAAACCTCTTAAGCCTTACTATAACAATTTTTGGGATTATCCTGGTAGTGAATCTTGTTCGGTCAATAACTAACCTTTGGCAGAAAGGGGAAATTATTGATGACTATGTAAAAAGGCTCTCCCAGGTTATAAGAAGGAACGAAGATCTTAAAAAAGGGTTAGCTAGGGCTCAGAGTCCGGAATATATAGAAAGGCAAGCAAGGGAGAAATTAAATTTAGGTAAAGAGGGAGAGAATGTAGTCATTTTACCGCCGATTACTCCTTCTCCTACTCCGCCTTTGGAGGAAAATCTGTCAAATTGGCAAAGATGGCTTCGACTTTTCTTCTAATCCCGTCTTGGATTCATTAAAAAGTGGCAGGGGAGAGGATTGAACTCTCGACCATTATCTTATGAAGATACCGCTCTACCACTGAGCTACCCTGCCTTGCCGGCAGACAGACCTGTCTAGCAAAAGCAATTTTAACAAAAAGGAAGAACTAAGTAAAACATGCGTTTTCTTGCCTCCAAAATTTTAGTTATTCTGAAAGAATAATTGAGCACTCCTTTGGATGGAGTTGGAATAGGAATAAGGCCTAAGGTATAAGGCCTAAGGTATAAGCAAGTGCAGGTTTTATAGTAGTAAAGAGAGTAGTTTAAAAAGGGTCAACTTTTGACGTATTTGTTTCTGAATTCTCTAGATCTTAGGGTCATTGAGGCTGAAGCACTATGGCCTTGGTCTGGCAATAAGGAGGCAATCCTATTCCACTTTGATTTAATCTTATTTATATCTACCTTATCTGGAAAAAACTGCGCTTTAGTATAACCGCTTGGATTTGTTTCCACTGTTACCCCTAATTTTTCCAGCTTCCCAGTGGTTACCTTGTCAATTTTGAAATCACCCTCAATCATTTGACCATCGGTTTGTTTGGTAAATCCAGATTTATCGGTTGAATAACCCTTCCTGTTCATTGTCAAAACAGCCGCTCTTACTTGGGGCTCGAGCATTTCCACGAAAATTCCGAGGTTCCTCTCAATTTCCGTGAGCACGGGGTTAGTAGCAAATCGCTTTTTTATGCCATTTACCATTCTCTCTTGGGTCTTTTCCCTAAGACGCTCAAATAATCGTTGCCTTCTTAGCGTAGGACTCTGGGGAATATATCCACTTCTGAATCTTGAAGCCTCAATGCTTTTTGCTTGTTGAATAGCTTGTTTTCTATCGGGCAAAATGGCGGTTATTTTTTTTAACTTGGCAAGGATTTTATCCATATCCGCCTCCTCCGGATAAAACAAAATTGATTTAATGTTATCTCGGATGTGGACTTTTACTTTGAGACCACAGAGTTTACTCTTGGTAACTTCATTAACGGGAAAATATCCGTTTATTGCCTGGAGTTCGCCATAATTACCGCAGAAACCCGAGGAAGTGTCAATTACATAACCCTTTTTGAAGAGTTTATGGACGGTTGATTTTAAGTAGGGCGCATACATCTCAATAAACGCACCAACGATGTATTCAAAACCCGTAGGATGGGGATTAGTTGCTACTCGATGCTTAATCGTTTCGTTCCTTCTCTTATCTTCTAAATCTCGCAATGAGGAAAACTTATCCAGGACTCTCTTTCCATAGATTGGGTCATTGGAGTTCATAAAATAAACCCAGATCAACCAAAAGTTTTAAACCGCATTCATTCTCCCAAATACACTTCAGAATATTGGATTAAAGCGAGCTCTCTTAATACCTTCGATTTCTGTCTCCTCTGTATCCGCCGCTTGATCCGCCGCTTGAGTATCTTCTTTCTCCACCGCCTCCGGTATACGTAGGCTTAGGAAGTGCTTCTTTAACGACAATATTTCTGCCCTCAAGGTTAGAGTTGTTTAGCTTCTCGATTGCCTTTTGGGCTTCCTCATCGGTTGCCATCTCTACAAATCCAAACCCACGGCTGTTTCCAGAATATTTGTCTCTAATAATATTAACAGACTGCACTTGCCCATGCTGGGCAAAAAGCTGTCCTAGGGCATCTTCGGTAACAGAAAAAGGCAGACTGCCTACAAAAAGGTTTTTAGCCATAGAATTCCTCCTTAAATAAGAAAAAATAATAATCTAACCCTTTCGACTCTGCCCAGGATTAGACTTCGGCTGAGCTCAGCCGAAGCCATGCTGAGTAAAGTCAAAGCGTTGAACGAATAAATCTGCCTAAATGAGAAGTAGTTTTGAAGAAGTGGAAAAGATACGGAAAACTAAAAAACTAGGGTATCTTTATCTTGACTTAACTTAAAACAAAATCAAATTTAAACAGATTTATTAGTTTAAATCTGTTAACTTACGCGTAGTATACCAAAATCTTAGCCAATTGTCAATGGATTATTCGAGACCACCGGGGATAGGAAGAAATCATAGCTTTAATTCTAATATCTTTATCTTTTTTTCCCTATTCCAACCTTTTATTTGTGTCTCCCGTTTTAATGCGTCATTTTTAGATGGTAATTTCTCGATGTAAACAATTTTCATCGGCTTATGTGATCGTGTATATTTACCGCCCCTTCCATTTCTATGTTCCCAAAATCTTCTTTCTGGGTTGTCAGATATTCCGGTGTATAAACTATTATCATCACATAAGAGTATATAGACATACCACATAGAATCTTGTCCTTCTACTGACTCCGGTCTTCGACTGTCTTCGTCCCGAGCTCAGGCAGAGGGGAGCTCAGCCGAAGTCTTCGTTCAGAACACTTCAGCTTCGAATTTTATCATAATTAAGGCATGTTGTGAGATGAAGAATACGATCGTTAAATAATTATATTGGAAGTGCTTGCACTGAACGAAGGGCCGCCTTACGACGGCCCGAAGCTGAAGTGTTGCGGGGCCTCAATCAAGTCCGCACCTATTTTCTCACTTAAAACCAGCCCATATTTATACCAAATCTTAGGTAGATCTTTATTTGGCTGTTAAACTCTTATTTAACTAGCCCAATCGCTACGTTTTATACCCCATACTTTTCCACTAAGAAAACCAAGCCCACAAGGGTATACATTGTTAACAAATTGAAGATAACTACTTAAGGTTCGTGTCCTTCCGAGGGAGATCTTTCAGCTAATCTTCAGCTGTACGACTTATTTTATACAAATGATCCGTATAAAGTTTGAAAATATATATTTTCAGTCCAGGGTAATTAAGGTTGTTTTATTATTTATCACTATAATCTTTGTTTCCTCATTTTCAATCTATCTTTCCAAACTGCAAAAACAGGGAACCGGCATTTCAAATGAATCTAATACTGGAAAATTTTCAAATGAAAAATATCCTGATTTGTCAAACTGGAAAAGGCCGGATGGCCCCATAAGAGTGGGATTGCAGGCAGGGCACTTGAAAATCGATGAAGTTCCCCTAGAACTTGCCAAGATCAAAAATAACGGAGGGACAAGTGCAAACGGATTAGATGAATGGCAGGTAAACTTAAGCATTGCAAATAAAACCAAAAAACTGCTGGAAGAAAAAGGTGTAGTTGTTGATATACTACCGGCTACTATTCCTACCGGATATTTTGCAGATGCTTTCGTTGCTATTCACGCTGACGGATCAGATGATTATAAAGCTTCGGGTTTCAAAGTTGCATCTCCTAGGCGTGATATGAGCGGCAAGGCAAACCGGTTGCAGCAAGCAATAAGTGATACATACGGCCAAATTACCGGATTACCCAAAGATCCCAATATCACCGGAAATATGACCGGATATTATGCCTTCTCCTGGAGAAGATTTGATCATTCACTTCATCCCATGACTCCGGCTACCATATTGGAAACAGGCTTTCTTACAAATCCGCGTGACGCAAAACTTCTCACTCAAAATTCTTCAGTTCCGGCAGAAGCAATAGCGGATGCAGTGCTTCAGTTTTTGGGGATTACATAATATCCGATATCCGAAAGCATTAAGAATCATCTCAGTTATTCCATAAACAAATTCAGACAATAAGTTTTTCTAATTTTTGATTCAGTTTCTTCCTGTCCTGTTTGTAAGCAGATCTGTAACAGCCTGCTTGGCCCCAGAATTTCCTGCGGTGGTTTTTCCCCATCCGCATGTCCTACCCCCTGAGCAATTTTTATATTACTCGAACTTTAGTCTCGTCAGACGTCCTCTTTTGAACCTACTTTTGAACGGCTTGGAAGGCCAGTTTTAGAAAACCTCCTTCAATAAATTTTAGGACAAACTTGGCTTTTTTTCTTGCCTTGAACTCAGCGTAGTTTAGGGGTTTGTGATAAGATAGAAAAGAGAAAGGAGGTGATTATTAATGGCAGATGAAGATAAACAAGTAACTGATAAACCGGTTGAAGAAACCAAGGTTGAAGAACCGAGAATTGAGGAATCCAAAGCTAAAGAACCTAAGATCGAAGAAGTTAAGGTCGAAGAGACTAAGGTTGAAGAGCTTGTTAGTAGTCCGACCGCGCCAACAGACGATGCAGTTACACCGGCAAGCACTGACCAGCTTGGTCGCCAGCTTTATAATGCAAAATGCGCTAAGTGTGGTAAGCAGGCTCAAGTTCCCTTTAAACCATCTGGGGACAGGCCAGTTTATTGCCGAGATTGCTACATGGAACAGAGAAAGGGAGGAATGGTTGGAGGATAAAGAGGATAAAAGACGTTTTGATACTTTTACTCTTAAGTTTTTAAGGTAATTTGCTCCTGCAAACTAGTTCTAACCTCGTCCATGATGGGGAGCCAAAGTTGACTATCGGCATAATTTAAGATTGTGTCGAATGGTTTTATCACATCACATCGGACTTTTCTGCCTTCTACTCTTAGGTTCGATGGTACGAGCTTGATTAATTGCCGTCTTTCTTCAACTTCTGAACGCACAAATAACTCATAAGCCCGATTGGCCAGTTCCAGTAGGTATTTAGCGGTGATGTAGTAGTTGTCTTCGGCTTCTTGGAGCATTGCTAGACGGGCATCAATTTCTGCGATTTTTTACGGAAGGACTAATAATACTTGTCATACTCAGCATCAGTAATTCTCCTGTAAGTACTTCTTTGAGTTGTGTTATCGTTTCCGGTTTATATATTGACCCTCTCAATACTATTTTCTTCATATCAATACAGTGAACCAGGATTTTTGTTTTTTCGATATGTTTGAGAAACTTTATCCCCAATCCTTTACCGTTTGATGCTCCTTCAATAAGACCCGGAATATCAGCAATCGGAAACTTTCCGAACATACCTATATTAGGCTCTAGTGTCGTAAAAGGGTAATCGCCAACTTCCGGAGTAGCATTGGTGAGCATCCTCAAAAGACTGCTTTTCCCTGCGTTAGGAAATCCTATTAACCCAATGTCTGCAATAAACCTTAGCTCTAAATGAATAATTCGTTCTTCACCTTTAGTCTTCACCTTTAGTGCCTTTCTCGGCAAATCGTGGCGTCCTATTGGTTGGAGATTTGAAAGCTACATTACCCCTTCCACCGGTACCTCCGCACACCAGAAGTATCGGAGTTTTTGTATTTTCGATCTCAATATGCCTGCCAGTTTCTAAATCTGTAATTTCCGTACCTAGCGGCATAAGAATTGTTTTATGCAAAACGTTTTTTCCAAATCCATTGTGGCGAGATCCGTTTATCCCATTTTCTGCTTTTACTTTCTTTTTATATAGAAATTCCCGAAGATCATTGATGTTTGTAGACCCGAGCACGTAGATATTCCCGCCATTACCCCCATCACCACCATCTGGCCCACCATGAACAGTTGTGGCATCTCGTCGAAACGTTGCGGCTCCATCCCCGCCGTCTCCAGCTTTAACAGTGAGATTGATATCGTCAACTAACATGATCGCATTGTATCATTCTCTCTTCTTTCCTTTATCATACTAATCATACCTTTAAATTTTTTTAATGTTGATTCACAAAAAAAATCTCTACAGGATTGTGGCCTTCTTTTATGGATGGAACATAAATTATTTTTAAGATATATACAACTCCCGTCCTTTTTCTGACTCAATATATTTCCACCGTACCGTTGTACGGTATCAAAATCATCATCTAAACCAAATTCTTTCAACTGTGTTTTATACCCGCCAGACATCCACTCTTCTTGAGTTAAATTGATCAAAAACAATCTGCAGCATATTCCGCATTGAGAACATGATCGAATTAATATCTCCTTCATATTTTTGGGCCATTTTTTGAGTTCTGCTTCCCGTTTCATGGCCTCTCCTCTTGTCAAAAATTTTTCTGTATATACAAGTTTAAAATCAGAATATAGTAATAGGTTCTAACATCATCCACTGCCCGGAGCAAAAAAATTTACTATTGAGAATTCCGTATGTGGATTATTTCTTAGCTCTTATGCTTCCGGAGGCAATACGGCTTTTTTAGGGGTTTTTTTCTTCTTTTCAACAATAATCACCGGGTCTTCAGAGGGTAATGGTAGATCTTGGGGTATTTTAACTTCTTCCACCACTTGAGGTTTGGGTGTTGGGGCGACTTTTACTAAAGAACTAGAGGTTAGCATCGCCAAAATTTTATCAAGCTTTGCATTGAGCGTATTGTATTGTTCACTATTTTGAGGCGATCTGTTATTCCTGTCTTCAAAATGAGGTTTTTTAAAATTCCTGTCTTCAAATCTTCTTGTATCAGAGCCTCCCCTGTTCTTTTCAAAACAATTGCTGCAAAAAACAGGCTTATCCCCTGATGGTTTAAAAGGCACCTCACAATCCTTCCCACAACTGCTGCAAATCGTTTTATGCATTTGTCTGACCCCGCCCAGACTGTCAAAATCCCGTCTTCCAAAATTTCTTCGGCCAAAGTCTCTTCTTGACCCCGATTTGTCGTCTCGATTAAAGTTTCCCATGGATTCGCATCTTAACACACTATATGGTGTAATAACAAGCACCAATAACCGACTATGAAAAGCGGGTGTGATATAGCCCTTTTTGCTATAATGCCATATTGTGATTAATCACGAGTTTTGGTCTGATTACAAACACACTGCTTCCGATGCAAAATCGGTGGGTTGTTTGTTGTATAAGAGCATAGTATTAAGCTGATACAGCAAGACAAGGCTTCACTTTTTCGATTTCCTCTCTGATTTGAGCTACAAGCCTTAAGTCTTCAAATCCTTCGACAAGGCTCAGGATAAATGTCTTGAAAATCCTTCGACTATGCTCCCTTCAGCTGCGTTCAGGGCAAGCAGGACAGGTACAAGCTAATTGAGTGGTTAATACGAGCATAGCGAAGTATCAAGCTCTGCCTTATTTCGAGCGAATGCGAGAAAGAAGCTTTGCTTATATTAAAGTTACGATTCTCGAGCACTTCGGCAAGTTTATGGTGAGCGTAGTCGAACCGCTCAGTGTAAACACTTCGATTTTCTCAGTGTAAACCAGTTGGCTATTAATATACCTAAGTTTTATAACCTCGGTGATTGTTTAAATTGTCTGGAATTCCAATCAATTGCTCTATTTTGAAATATATTTAGTTAAGGCTAGTATTTTAGCTCGTTCAGGATCACTTTCAACAAACCCCTTCTGTTTTATGAATTATTGTCTATAATTTAAGAGAGATTAGATTGTTAAAATTTGTTAACCCCCCCCCAAGGTTATTCATTCGCATAAAAATTCGGCCGGTAAAATAAAAAATGATTAAAGAACGGTTCATGAATAAAATAGAAAAACTGGTTTTTTTTATAGCCACCCTTTTTTTGTTATTCATTATTTTTTTACCTGCGGTTTATGTTCTCCGTTATTCTTTTTTGGCAAAAAACTTTTTTACTCCTGAAGCTATAAAGGCCATATTGGTATCGATTGAAATTGGACTATTGGTTACATTTATTGACGTTATTTTTGGTTTGCCTCTGGCATGGACATTGGTAAAAAGCAAATCAACAATCGTTAAACTGGTTGACAACTTAATTGATCTGTCTTTAGTGGTTCCCACGGCAGCTTTGGGCTTTTCCATATATTTATATTGGGGTAGCAGGCTGGGACTAGCACAACTGTTTGGTTTAGAAACTGGAATTTTTTCCAAAGGTCCGATTTTAATTATTCTTTTACACATTGTGTTTACCTTGCCTTATATGACGAAATCCATTGCCGCTTCAATTGCAGAGATAGACTTCACTTATGAACAAGCGGCTTTAACTTTGGGGGCAAATTTTTTTACAATTTTTCGGACGATTTTTTTCCCATTATTTAAAGATGGCATCATAGTAGGTTCTATTTTGTCTTTTACCAGAAGCTTATCAGAGACTGGTGCGACACTGATGGTGGCTGGTGCCTATATGACGGCTCCGGTTTTAATTGTCGGGTTAAAACAGGCAGGGCAGATTTCTCAAGCTGCCGGAGTAAGCGCGGTTATGATAGCAAGCGCAATTACAATTTTATTTTTATCAAAGCTGTTATTGAGAAAAAAGACATATGGTTTTGAAAAAGCCTATCCCCGTTTCGAAAGATCTCTTTTAAACTTGAAAATGCCGAAAAACATTATTCTGGCATTGTTTTTTATTTTTATTTTCTTTTTACCGTCGATATATTTTATAATTTTCAGCCTGATTAGGCTTGATATATCATTTAGCCGTCTTTTGCTAAACAGCCTGATTATTTCTTTTATGGTTGCCTTTGTGGCTACTTTAGTTAATCTAATATTTGCGGTGCCTCTGGCATATTTAATTGCTCGTAATAAATATGGTTTAGGAAATTTATTTGACAGCCTTAGCGAGGTTGTGTTATTAGTGCCAACTAGCGCTTTAGGACTTTCTATGGTTATATTTTGGCAACAAATTTTTTCTTATGAAATGCTGATACTGATTTTTGCCCACTTGAGTTTTACTTTTCCTTTAATAGTCATGCCGATCACCGCCGCTATTAGAAACATTCCTCTTTCGTTAGAGGAGGCATCTTTATCATTAGGTGCCACTAAGATAAAAACTTTTTCCGCGGTTATATTACCCTTGATTAAACCAGCTCTAATTGCCGGTTTATCGATGGCGTTTATGCGCAGTCTTTCAGAAACAGGAGCTACTCTAGCCGTATCAAACAAAATCAAAACGGCTCCGGTTTTGATTGTTGAACTGGTTAAACAAGGACAAGTTAATCAGGCTGCTTTTACCTGCATGGTTTTATTTATTATTGTTTTAATTTTTCTGATTATTTTAAAATATAATAAGTTCAGCAGAGAGATATTTTAAAGTTATGCCTGAAATAAGAGTCGTCAATTTAACAAAAAAATTTATATCCTTTAAAGGCGGCAAGATTATTACAGCTCTGGATCGGGTTAATTTAACTATTGAGAATAAAAAGTATAATACTTTACTCGGTCCTTCTGGCTGTGGAAAAACAACTCTTTTAAGAATTATAGCTGGTTTGATTGCCCCAACCAGTGGTCAGATTTTCTTCTCTGGTAAAGACATGGCCAACGTACAACCTCAAGACAGAAATATTGGTTTTGTTTTCCAAAATTTTGCGATTTTTCCTCACCTGGATGTTTGGCACAACGTGTGTTACGGTCCGGTTGTTAAAGGTTGGTCTGAAGAAGAAATTAAAAGAACTACAGAGAAGAATCTCCAGCTGGTTGGACTACAGGAAAGACCAACAGCTTTACCCAGCGAACTATCTGGAGGCATGCAGCAAAGATTAGGATTAGCCAGAGCTTTGGCAACAAACGCCGATCTGTTACTTTTAGATGAACCATTATCTGCTTTGGATACGAAGATCGGCACGTCTTTAAGATATAAGTTAAGACAAATTGCCAAAGACCAGCAATTGACCACCATTCATGTGACGCATAATCAGGATGAGGCCATGACTGTTTCAGACAATATTATTTTGATGAATAAAGGCCAAATTGTACAAACAGGTTCACCGGACAAGATTTATGACAAGCCTAATTCCATATTTGCAGCTGATTTTTTAGGTAAATGTAATTTTTTAAAGGTCCGAAAAGTCTCAGATCACGAAGCTGATTACCATGGTAAAAAAATTAAGGTGGCTCAAAAAATTAATTCTAGACATGTAATTTTGGGGGTTAGACCGGAAAAAATCCGTCTGGAGTCGAAAATAAAGAAAGATATAATTTGTGGAAAAATTGCACTGATTCATTTCTTGGGACATCTTTTTGAATACAGAATAAATGTTAATGGCGATACAATTATTGCTTATAAGAGACTTAAGGAAGAGAAAATTAAGAAGCTGTTTCATGTCGGGGATAGAATTTCTTTGTGGTTTAATCCCGAGGACACATTTTTATTTAAACAACCAGAGAACTTGGATGAAAAATTAATTCTGGAATAGTCGATTGGATACTTTTGGCATGATAACACGTAAATGTAAATAACCTCAATTACGGAGCAGATCGGCAAGCTCAATGATTTATTAAAAAAATATTCCCTCAATTTTTCTAGAGCGTTAGGATAGTTTAAATAAAATCAAAGCTCAGCTTTGCGAAGCCCGTTTCTAACTTTGCTTTGGGAATAACGTTCAATAATACCCACTGCTTTGTTTAAGATTTCTATATTTTCAGTAGCGGGATGGTAAGCAAAAACTACTATATTGTTAGGAGATAGTTGATGCAGTTCCTTTTCGTCGATTAACGTATCTTCACGGACTTTTCCGTCAAGCGGTTGAGTCCGAAAGTAGGAAATGTTACCCGGATAGACTCTATAACGCAGTCTCAACGCTTCCTCTAATCCTCTGCGAAACACGTACGCTTGCCAAGGGGGACCATTTATACTGTCTGGGAAATTGACAGCATATATTTGCATTTTAGGGTTAGGATTTGGGTAGAGTTTTTGAAATTGTGTAAGTATATTTTGAGTAACGCGAGTATTTTGTATCCAATACTGTTTTTGTCCCTGAAGAAACGTAATCCCGGAAAAGACACTCATTAATACCCAAAGTCCACCGGCCAATTGTAAATGACTGATTTTAGAGTGCAAAGAAAAAGTTTTTAGTGATTTAGCAGGTTGTAGCAAGGAGATAATCAATAATATGGTTGGGACTGCGGAAAGATAAAAGTAGCGGGCTTGCGGTAAGCTGGTTAGCGAAAAAACCAATGCCGTTCCAGTTATCCATAACAACAGAAACTGACGGAGTTTATTATTTAAACTTAACCTTATAAGAAAGGTAATCAAGACAAAAAATCCTACGGTTAAAACTGGTTTCGGAAGCGAGTTAATTATGTGAGGTAATGGGATAAATAAAAAAAGAAAGGATTTAATTACAGAAGCTAAAAAACGTACTGGAGATGGCGAGGTAACTACCAGCGAAGCTTGGGCAAACAGGATTTTAAGTACAAGCAGAATGCTAATAATGCCCAGTGGGATAAGGCTTAATTTTATTATGGTGCTTTTATTAAGGTTGCGTCCAAATAACCATCCGTAAAATGGTGTGATAACTGCTAGGCTAACCGCATACTCATGTGAGAGCAGACTCAAAATAAACAACACTAAAAATATAAGGTAGTTTGGCGGTTTTGAGTCATCGGTAAAACGCATAAATACAAGTAGGGCCAAAAGGTAGAAAAACACCATTAGAGATATGGAGATACCGGTAATCCAGTAGACCACTTCATAATGAGAAAAAAACACGGCAAATACTCCGGCTGCGACTAAACTTGTGGTAGGCTTTTTAAGTAATTTTTGGGCAAGTAAAAATACGAGGCCTGTATTTGCTAAATGAAGTAATACCGTAGTCAGGTGAAATACCTTCGGATTTACGCCAAACATTGTTCTTACGCTCCACATTAATAGCCAGAACACCGGATTGTAGTGGTAGAGTCCGCTGTAAAAACGAAACGTATCGATGAGGTGAGTAAAGCTGATATGAAAAAAATCGTCGCTGATGAAATAATAGTTCAAGGTGGAGCGGAAAAAAAGAAACGTGATATATAAGAGTACAGATAGTAAAATAAGCGCTTTTCTCATTTATATAAGTATATCACTCATAGCCGTCGCGAGGCGCAGTTTAGAAGTTTAGATAGGTGCTTCCCGCTCACATCGCTTTCTTGGAGTTGATTATTGACCCAGCCTGCTCAACTGTTTTTGAATCAGAAAAAGAAGACCCGAGAATAATGAAAAGACCGCCAAGAAATCTCCGCCAGCCTATGTTTAACCTAAAGACAATAACAATTGACATGCTACAGGGATTGGGTATTTTATTGGCCACCTTTTCCTTCATGTGGAGGAAGAGTTAATTTGCCAGATTTTACGAAAAATGATAGATTTCGCTTGATAAATAAATAAAATTTAGAATGAAGTGATAAGACATGTGTGTTAACCATAGATTTAAACGTTTTATAGCCGGTATGCTAGTTTGTACTTTATGTGGGATGGTTATTTATGAAACGATTGAAAATAGGAAGTCACAACCCCATAATCCTGAATATAATTTCAATAATACTGTGAATCCTAACCCAATAACTACCATAGCATCAGGAACAGCTAGCACAGTTGCAGGAACTATTGCGTTCACCCCAGCCTGATCGGGTCGGAAGAAAAAGCCACCAATATGGTGGCTTTTTCTTTAATGACCTGAGTTGCGGGGCCAGGAGTCGCGCCTGGCCTAGGAGATTATGCTTATGTTACTCCGATTACTCGAAGGTTCGGACTATATCATCATCCTGTATGACAGGAGTTCGGCGTATAGTCTCTACGGGTTTATCCGCTCTAAATACATAATTAGCGTGATAGCTTCCCTCGGTATTGTCCTAACAATTATTGATGGATTCTACCGATATAGCCAAATTCTCAGACGGTAATTGCTTACCGGTGGGCCCATACCTTTGAGCCTCCTGTGCAACTCTACACTACCCCGCATTTTAATTTTAGCAAATTTGCCTAGATTTGACAAGGCTTGTATAATATAACTAATTAAATTAAAAGCGTTGATCCGGAGGGTTGGAACCGGGTCCTTCGACAAGCTCAGGATAAAGAGCTTCAAGAAGCGCTGACCCTAATAGGGTATAGAGGCGAAACTATATAAAGTCAGCAACGAGTGTTGCTTCGACAAGCTCAGCACAAGCGCGAGGATAAAGCTCGTCATGAATAAGCCACAAGCATGTAAACTGCTTGTGGAAAGCAAGGTGGCACCACGGTAAACCCGTCCTTGAACAAAGGAGGGTTTTTTTATGGCAAAAAATAGAGATAGAAAAGCAATCGGTATTATCGGCGGGATGGGACCAGAAGCATCCCGGCATTTTTATGGGTTGCTGATTCAGTATGCCCAAAAAGATTATCAGGTAGCGAGAAATGAGGATTTTCCGGAAATATATTTAGCCTCAATTCCCGTACCCGATTTTATCAGTTCGCAAAAGCGGAGAGAGGAGGCCTTGCGAATGCTTTTAGACAGAATAAGACAACTAGATAAACTACCGATTGGATTTTATTGTTTAACCTGCAATACCGGTCATCTTTTGATAGATAAGCTTCGGCAACAGACAGATAAACCATTTATTTCTTTATTAGAGGAATTACCAAGATTTTTAAAAAGCCAGAAGATAAAAAGGATAGGTTTACTGGCCAGCCCAACCACTATCCGCACAAAAATGTATGAGAAACCGCTTAATAATTATGGAATAAACCTTATAACTCCTACCAAAGGGGATACAGAATTTTTAGGAAAAATTATTCTGGATACGGTGGCCGGAAAAAACCTGGAAGAAAATAGGATTCAGGTGCAGAAAATTGCCCGGAAACTTTTAGAACAAGGAGCGGAAGGAATTATAGAAGCCTGTACAGAAATCCCCATCATTTTTCCCAAACAGCATCTGGTTCCAGTTTTTGATACGCTGGAAATTCTGGCTCAAGCTGTATTAAAAAAATACTATCTGTTAGAATAAAAAAAGGAGAAAATATGATTAACCAAATTCGAACTAATAAGAAGAGAATCTTAACCGGTGATACACCAACTGGAAAGCTTCACCTTGGTCATTATGTGGGAACACTGGAAAATCGGGTGAGGCTTCAGAAAGATTATGAAACTTACATTATTCTTGCTAATGTTCATGCGTATGCGAATTACTATTCCATTTCCGAAAGGATAAATAGGGATATTTATGAGGTTTTTTTAGATAATTTGGCGGTGGGAATTGATCCCAGGGTGGCGACAATCTTTCTTGAGTCCGGCATTCCCGAGCTATACGAGCTTTATGCCTTCTTTTTGACCATGGTTAAACAGGGAAGAGTGATTCGTAATCCTTCAGTTAAGGAGGAGATTAAATACAAAAACCTTGATCCTTCAATAGGTTTTGTTGTTTATCCCGTTCTTCAGGCGGCTGATATTTTGGGATTCAATGCTAACTTAGTCCCCGTAGGCGAAGATCAATTGCCCATCATCGAGCAGACAAGGGAAATTGCTCGAGATTTTAATAAAGCTTTTGGAGAAACATTTGTTATTCCTGGGGCGATGGTTGGTCGAGTCCCCAGACTGGTAGGGATAGATGGCAAGATGAAGATGAGCAAAAGCGGAGAGAATGCGATTTTACTCTCCGACAACGAAGAGATTTTGAGGCAAAAAGTTATGTCTATTTATACGGATCCGAATAGAATTCATGTCACCGACCCGGGAAGAGTCGAGGACAATCCGGTCTTTATCTATCATGATAGCTTTAATCCCAATAAAGCCGAAGTGGAGGATTTAAAAGCAAGATACAAAACAGGTAGAGTAGGAGATATCGAGGTTAAAGAAAAACTTTTTATTGCTCTTAATAATTTTCTTTCCCCTATTCGAGAAAAAAGAAAATATTACGAAGAAAGACCAACACTGGCTAAAGAAATTCTGATTGAGGGAACAAAACGAGCGCGAGGAGTAGTAACTCAGGTAGTTAAGATAGTCAGAGAAAGAACAGGAATAAACCGATTGGTCGAGTAGGAGTTGCCCATTAGACTCTAAAAGAAGTTAAAGAAAAGGAGAACCTAACCTTCCCGTTTCCTTCCCAAATTATTGTCAAGATGAAGAATAAGTGATATACTTTTGGCCTAGTGGTTTTATGGATAACAAAGGGGTAAAAATCAATAATAAGGGGAATGGCGGTCGGCAAATTCGAAAGATTTTCGAGCTTCGACTGAACTTAAACCTAAAAAATATTATTTTGTGGGCCTTAATTTTTCTTTTTGGCCTTTCATTCTTTCTTTCTTTCCAGAAAGGCTCTAAGTCTTACCAGGAGCGATCATTAACCACCGTTCTTTCCGATATTAAAGCCGATAAAGTTTCTAAAATCGAGATTGAGGAAAGGAAATTGACAGTTTTTTATAAAGATGGCAAAACCTTTATCACCAATAAAGAACCCCAAGAGTCTCTAGTTAAGATTTTAGAAGCCTCAGGGATTGACCCAAAATCAGTTGAGATCGTTGTCAAAGATACTACCGGGTCCACTCTTTGGTTAAATCTTATTGGTAACCTCCTCCCGGCAATCCTTATGGTGGCATTCTTTGTTTTCTTGTTTAGGCAAGCAAGGGGAGCCCAAGATACTCTTTTTTCCTTTGGCCAGTCAAAGGCAAGAGTCTTTTCCAAAGACATGCCCAAAATTACTTTTCAAGATGTGGCCGGCGTGGATGAGGCAAAACAGGAGCTTTCTGAGGTGGTTGACTTTTTGAGACATCCGGAGAAATATAGGGCCCTAGGAGCGAGGACTCCCAAAGGGGTGCTACTGGTTGGGCCAAGCGGTACGGGGAAGACCCTTTTGGCGCGGGCGGTGGCAGGAGAGGCCAAGGTAGCCTTTTTTTCCATGGCTGGCTCAGAATTTATGGAAATGTTAGTGGGGGTTGGCGCAAGTAGAGTCAGAGACCTCTTTGCTACTGCGAAAAGACGGGCTCCTTCTATTATATTTATCGACGAGATAGATGCCATTGGCAGGATGCGGTCAGTTGGAGTAATGGGAGGACATGATGAGCGGGAGCAGACCTTAAATCAAATCTTGGTAGAAATGGATGGATTTCAGCCAAACGAACATGTTCTCGTCCTGGCCGCCACAAATAGAGGAGATCTTCTTGACCCAGCCCTTCTTCGTCCCGGCAGGTTTGACCGGAGGGTAGTTTTGGACATGCCCGATATTGAAGGGAGAAAGGCGATTCTTAAAATTCATATGAAGGGCAAACCCTTCGCTAGCACGGTTGATTGGGAAAAAGTAGCCAAAAGAACAGTCGGGTTCTCGGGAGCAGACCTTGAGAATATGCTTAATGAAGCGGCTATCTTAGCGGCCAGGCTTGGAAAGAGAGTAATTGAGATGGATGATTTGGAGGAGGCGGCTACCAAGGTAAAATTAGGGCCAGAGAAAAAAAGGCTTCAGTCTGACCTGGATAGGAAAATGACTGCCTATCATGAGGCGGGACACGCCGTCGTTACCCATGAACTTCCCCATATGGATCCGGTTCATCGCGTGTCTATCGTTTCTCGTGGTTTGGCCTTAGGTTTTACCCTAATTCCTCCGGAGAAGGATAGACTTCATGAAACACGCTCTCATCTTTTAGAGCAGATAATCTCGATGATGGGGGGGAGGGCGGCAGAAGAGTTGATCTTTAGCGAAATGACAACGGGAGTAGCTTCTGATATTAATCAAGCCACCCGGTTGGCCAGGGAGATGGTTATTGAGTATGGAATGAGCGAGCTGGGGCCTACAAATTTTGGCCCCCAGATCGACTATACCGATTGGGGAAAGACCTTTTGGGAGCAGGCCCAAGTCTCTCCAGAGATGCAGGCTAAAATAGACTCTCAAGTTAAGAACATTATTGATGAGTGCTATAAAAAGGCAACAGAGATTTTAAAAAAACTTAAGGACAACTTAGATTTGGTGGCCCAGGAGCTTCTTAAAAAAGAGACGCTTGAGAGAGAAGATTTCGAAAAATTGATGGGATACTCCCCAAAAGCGCTCGCCAAGGCTCGTGTTTAATGACAAATGTCAAATTTCAAATATCAAACAACGAATGACAAAGAAGCAGAGCTTGTTTTTTCGCAAGCTCAAAAATGAGAAATTTGTCCTGATTGACGGCAATGCTATTTTGCATCGGGCCTACCACGCTTTACCTCCATTGACAACCTCAAAAGGCGAGCTGGTTAATGCGGTTTTTGGATTCTGTTCTATGCTTTTGAAAACCATTCAAGATTTTAGGCCTTCTCATTTAGCCGTTTGTTTTGACCGGCCAAAGCCCACTTTTAGAAAGAAAATGTTTGCTAACTATCAGGCCAAACGGCCAAAAATGGCCGAGGATCTAATCCCACAGGTTGCCTTGGTTCATAAAGTTTTGGAGGTGATGGAGATTCCCATTTTTGAGATTGATGGTTATGAGGCGGACGATGTCATTGGCACAATCGCCGCTCAAGCGGCGAAAATCAAAAATCTGGGAACTATCATTGTTAGCGGCGATCGGGACATGCTCCAGTTAGTCTCCGACAGAGTTAAAGTCTATGCTCCGGTTAAGGGGCTGTCCGAGGCGAAATTATATGACGAGAAGGCGGTTTTGGAAAAATGGGGAGTTTTGCCTTCACAGGTTCCCGATTTAAAGGCCCTAATGGGTGACCCTTCGGACAATTATCCGGGCGTGGCAGGAATCGGGCCAAAAACCGCTGGAGAATTAATTAAAAGATTTAAGACGCTGGAAAAATTATATGAGGAGATTGAGAAATTAGAGAATGAAAAAACTAAAGAGAAACTTATAAAAGAAGAGAAAGCCGCTGTTATAGCTAAACAGTTGGCCACCATTGTGACAGATGTTCCCGTAAGTTTGAATTTAGAAAAATGTGAATTGTCAAATTTAGACAGGGAAGAAGTGAGAAGATTAATGGAAGAACTAGAATTTAAGATCCTAATTCCAAGACTAGCTGACAGGCCGGATAAGAAGGCAGAAGGGCAAAAGGTTCAAAGGAAAGAAGAAAAAAAAGAAGCAGAACAGATAAAACTTTTCTAAACCCTATGAAAATAGCCTTGGTTCACGACTTTCTTAAAGAATACGGGGGGGCAGAGAGGGTTTTAGAGGCCCTTCATGAGATTTATCCCGGCGCGCCTGTCTATACCGCTTTCGTTAACCCAGTTGGTTTAGGTCCCCATTGGGAAAGAATAAAAAAATGGGATATTCGAACCTCGTGGGTGGAACAATGGTGGCCGGTTAAGGCCCTACATTCACCTTTACGGTTTTTAGCTCCTTTAATTTGGGAAAGTTTTAATTTTGATGAGTATGAAGTGGTTATTTCTTCCTCTGGCTGGTATATCTGCCGGGGAATATTAACCAAGCCAGAGACCCTGCACATTTGTTACCTTCATCATCCCCCCAGGCACTTATATGGTTATAAAACGGCACTTGAGTGGCAAAGATTTTGGCCGGTCCGGGCTTATGGATATTTAGTAAATCATTATTTAAGAATGTATGACTATTTAGCGGCCCAAAGAGTTGAGTATTTTATTGCTAACTCTGAGGAGACGAAACGTCGGATTGCCAAATTTTATCGAAGAGAATCGGTGGTAATTTACCCACCGGTAAAATATCAAATATCAAATATCCCTTCGGCCCGAGCTCAGGGCGAGGGCAAATATCAAATATCAAAACCAAAAAAATATTTTCTCTATGTTGGTAGATTGGCCCGGGCGAAAAATATCCATTTAGCAATTGAAGCTTGCAATAAATTGGGTTGCCAGTTATGGGTGGTGGGCGCTGGCCGGGAAGAAAACGACCTTAAGTCCATTGCCGGTCCGACAATTAAATTCTTAGGGCAGGTTTCGGATAAGGGCTTGCCGGAAATTTATCAAGGCGCCAAAGCCTTAATTTTCCCGGCCGAGGATGAGGAATTTGGTATTGTTCCGGTTGAGGCGATGGCGCATGGTTTACCGGTGATTGCTCTTCGGTCTGGAGGAGTAGTAGAATCGGTAGTTGATTCTTCGACAAGCTCAGAACAAGGGGCAACCGGAATTTTCTTTGATAAGCCGACGGTTGAATCATTGGCTAAGGCCATCAAATCACTGGACAGACTTATGGTAAAACCGGAAGATTGTAAAAAACAGGCGAAAAAATTTTCTAAAACTATCTTTAAGCAGAAAATAACGGACTTTGTCGAGGAAAAACTTAAGGAGCACCATGCCAGAATTACCTGAGGTAGAAACAATTAGGAAAAGCTTACAAGAGGCCATTGTCGGTAAAAAAATTAAAGACGTGACTATCCGTTTAGCAAAGGTTTTCCATGGAGATAAAAGAGAAATACTGGGGAAAACGATTGAAGCGATTGAAAGACGCGGCAAAATTTTGATAATAAAACTTTCTGGGGATAAAAATCTTTTAATTCACTTTAAACTAACCGGCCAGATGGTTTGGATAGAAAAATCAAAAATCATCCTTCGACAAGCTCAGGATGATGCCGAGCAAAGTCGAGGCATCAAAAATCAAAAATCAAAACTAATAACCCTTGGCCACCCGATACCGTTTGCGGGGACAGAGTTACCCGCCAAAACGACCCATGTAATTTTTGAAATCGATGGTCCGCCTTCGTCCGCCTATGGCGAGACTTCGGCGAGGCAAGGCGGCAAATTATTTTTTAATGACCTAAGGCAGTTTGGATGGATAAAAGTAATAGAAAATAGAAATTTGAAATTAGAAATTGGGAAATTAGGAGTAGAACCATTTTCTTCCGAATTTACCGTTGATTACCTTAAGCAGATTTTTTTAAAGACTTCAAAGCCAATAAAACTGGTTTTAATGGACCAAGAAAAGATTGCCGGGATTGGTAATATCTATGCTAATGAAGCCTTGTTTGAGGCGGGAATAAAGCCGGATAAACCGGCAAAGAAATTGAGAAATGAAGAAATTGAGAAATTGAGGGAGGCTACGCTGCGGGTTTTGGGGGAAGGTTTAAGATACGGGGGTTCCTCGGCTTCGGATGAGGCTTATATCAAACCAACCGGCGAGCCGGGTTCTTATCAGGAGCATTTTCGGGCCTATCAACAAGACGGCCAGAAATGTCCAAAATGCGGGGGGATGATTAAAAGAATCGCCCTAGGCGGCCGGGGAACCTTCATCTGTACTGGTTGTCAAAGATAGAGGGACTTAAGACACTCCTTCTTCTTGCGGCCAATAAGCCTCAATATCGCTCTCGGAAAATCCTAACTCCCCAAGCCGGCCTTTTATTTCTTTGTCAAAAAGAGGATTCGTGTAACTTTTCCAACGCCTGACTAGTTTTCCAATAGTCTCTGCCACTTCCCAAGAAAAGATGGCCCAAGTAGAATCAGGAATTCTCTCTTTATAATAGTTAATTCCAATTCCTCTTGCTAAAGCTCTTTCCTTAACAACGAGGGAACAAAGTCTAAGCTTGTTTTCACCGATACCCCATTTTTCCCTGATATTTTGGAGTACTTTTTCTGCAGTGAGTCCGTCGTCAACAATTTCCTCAACGACTAAAACGTTTTCTATTCTTTGATTTTTACCAAGAGAATTGATTGTTCTAAGAGTTGCTTGGAGTTCCTCAAGTGGAGGTATATCCTGATAGACTTGAGGATCTCTTCGAGAGCGATCAGGACCATAGTCTGATCCTATACCGACGGTTATCATTGGTAGATTTCCTAGTAAGTCCGAAATCCAGCGACCGGGCACTGCGCCACCTCTAAGAACGGCAATGACAAGATCTGGTTTACTCCAATTGCCAGCTTTTATGTCTTCTTGTATATTTTGGGCCAGAGAGTAGGCAAGATAATCTGTCGCGCCTTGGCAAATTACCATGTAATCCTCAGGTTTTTCCTCACCAGGAAAAGTATGGAGGCGGATTTCGTTGCCCGAAAGACTCAAGCCATCAACTGAAAACTCTCTAACTTCTGTAGTTGCCATGTGCGTCTTATAGCACTTTTGATTATGTTAGTCAAACTTTCCATTCTTGGCGTACCCTCTTTACTTCAGCAAAAGACTTTGCCATCGAGAAAGCAAAATTTACATTCTTAAATAAATTCAATCGTACTTGGTGGTTTAGGAGTCAGGTCATAAAGAACCTTAACTACCCCTGGTACTTCCCCTGTGATTTTTTGGCAGATTTTTTCTAAAGTCAACCAAGGAATTTTAGTAGGAGTAGCAGTAAGAGCATCTGTTGACTCAACTGATCTTATAACCACAATTTCTCCCAGAAGTCTTTTTCCGCCCACCATGCCGGTTGCCCGATCAAAAAGAAGGACGGCAAAACACTGGAAAGGTTTAAAATTGACGAGTTCCTCCTCGATGATTTTTGAGGCAAGTCTTTCTGTCCTCACCCTTTCGGGAGTAACCTCACCCACGATCCTTGTAGCCAAACCTGGGCCCGGGAAGGGTTGTCTCTCAAAGACTTCTTTTGGTAAACCAAGGGCCTTAGCAATCGCTCTTACTTCCGGCTTGTAAAGCTCTTTTAATGGTTCAATTACGGAGAAACCATATTTTTTGGGGTCAATTCCTATTTGTTCTAAAACATTGTGTTGGGTCTTTATTCCTCTTTTTGTTTCTTTGATATCGGCGGCAATTGTCCCTTGAATCAGAAAACTTGCCCCCTCTATTTTTACTATTTCGGCCAAGGCCTGATAAAAACATTCTCTAAAGGCCCACCTTTTTTCTTCAGGATCAATCTTTCCTTTTAAGGCAGTAAAGAATTTGTCAGAGACTCTTGCGACTTTAACAGGGACTTCCATCATTTCCCCAATTTTTAAAACCTCTTTTTCGTCTCTTTCTCGCATCAGGCCGCTGTCTAAAAAGACGGCAATTAAGTTTTTCCCCAATGCCCGATAGGCTAAAAATGCACAGGTTGTTGAATCAACCCCGCCAGAGAGAGCTACTAAGGCCTTTTTGTAACCTGCAGCCTTTTTAATTTCGGCAATTTTTTCTTTAATGAATTTTTTGGTGTTAAATTTCATTTTTTTCACCCCCTTCCCTTTTCAATTTCCATAATTTTTTCCCCCGAATCAGTAATTAAAATGTCATGAGGATAGCTTTCTACTAGGGAGCCATGGGTAATTTTAATAAATCTTGCCTTTCTTTGAAGTTCGGCAATGGTTTTTGCTCCTAGATAATACATTCCTGCCTTCAGTCCGCCAATAAGCTGAGAAACAAAATCGGTTAATTTCCCTCGATAGGGAACTAAACCTTCTATTCCCTCGGCAATCAATTTTTTCTCCTTGCCCTTTTGATATTTTTGCCCATAACGGGCGGCCCCGCCTTCTTTCATGGCTGAGATTGAACCCATACCCCGGTAAGATTTATATTTTTTGCCATTAATAATGACTAGTTCTCCTGGCGCCTCTTCAGTTCCGGCAAAAAGTGAACCGATCATAACGGTTGAGGCGCCAGCCGCCAGGGCTTTAGTAATATCTCCCGAAGATCTTATTCCTCCATCAGCGATTACTGGTATTTTAGAGGGCTTTGCCGCTCTGACGGTTTCTAAGATTGCCGTTATTTGGGGAACACCCATGCCGGAGATGATTCTAGTAGTGCAGATTGAGCCTGGCCCCATACCGACTCTTAAGGTATCAGCACCAGCTTTTATGAGTGCTTTTGCTCCTTCATAGGTGGCCACGTTACCAGAGATCAAGGGAACTTTAGGATAATTTTTCTTGATAAAAGAGGTTGCCTCGATCACAGATTTTGAAAATCCATGGGCACTATCAATGACGATAACACTAACCTGGGCTTTAATTAATTCCCTAACCCTTTCCTCGAAATCTTTACCTGCCCCGACCGCCGCACCAACGAGCAATCTTTTATCTTTTATTTTTTTCACCATTAAAGCCTGTTGATCGATAGGAAGATTCCGATGAATGATTCCTATTCCTCCTTCTAGGGCAATGGTTTCGGCTAAGATTTCTTCGGTTACGGTATCCATCGGTGAGGAAACAAGAGGAACATTAAGTTTTATTGTTTGGGTTAAATAAGAAGAAAAATCGATTTCCTCGCGTTTAAGTTCGGTGTAATCCGGCAGAAGCAAAACATCATCAAAGGAAAGACCCTCAAAAGAAACAAATTTGTCAAAAGTAGCCATTTTGACCTCCTTTTGGGATAAATGTTGACAAGAAAGCGATCTTATTAGCCCTTAAAATATCTTCTTCTTCCAAGATTTTATTTTCCAATAGAAGTTCAATTTCATTAAGCAAATTCGTCTGGAAAACCTCGGGACCATCGGTATTAAGGCAAAATTTGACTTCTTCTTTTTTGAAAGTTTGGAGAATAAATTTCAGCTCTTCAAGGTTTTTAACTGCTCCGGTTGAGAGGTTAGAAGCGGGGCAAATTTCAAGAACAATGCTAAATTTTTTAATTATCCGCATCAATTTTTTATCGTAAGCCGCTTTTATTCCGTGGCCGATTCGCTCTGGGCGTAAGAGTTCAATTGCCTCTTCAATGTCGTTAGCCTCCTTTGTTTCGCCGGTATGGATGGTAAGTTTTAAACCTGCCCGTCGCCATTTGGTTATTTCCCTTTTATAGTCAGAAAATCTAAAACCAGGGCACTGTGAATTAGCAAAATCCAAACCAACTACACCACGATTTTTGTATTTAATAGCCTTTTCTGCCATAATACAATTTTTTTCAAAAGAAAAGTGCCGGTCCAGACAAAAAATCAAGCCACACCTAACCTGAGGATACTCAAGAAGAGCTCGGTCCATGCCTCTAAGGGCAGCCATAATAATATGATCGAGATCCTGCTCGCCACCGCGGTTTCGTTTCATCGGGTTAAAACGAATTTCCAAAAGAGTGATATTATTTTTGCGGTAGGCGCCACCGATAACTTCATAAACCGAACGTTCCACGGCATATGGACTTGATTGAATAACCTCGGTCCAGTTATGAAGAATGGAAAGGTAATCGCTAAAAGTTTTCATTTTGTCCCCAGTGACGGTGATCATTTTAAAAAACTTCCAGTAGTCTTTGGTAGGAAGTCTGAGACCTTGATCGTGAGCCATACTCCAGAGGATGGCCGGATCAACCGCTCCACCCAGATGAACATGTAGTTCTGCCAATTTTAGATTTTTGGCCAACATAACCTTTTCCTCCTAAAACAAAAGAATTCTTCCTTTAGTAAGCTCATGGAAAAAATTTTTCATATTAGGTGATAATTTGCAATCTGAGAGCTTTTTGGTCGGAACATATTTGAAGTGGTCAAACATCTCCGGCTCGCCAATTTGAGGAGTTTGACCCTTTTTAATTTTTGCCAAAAACCAATGGTAGGTCATTTTTATTTTTTTCTCTTTGAACGCCCTGACTCCAATTTTTCGAATAATTTCAACTTCACACCCCAACTCTTCTTTTAATTCTCTTCTAGCCGTTTCATCAGGTGTCTCAGCGCTATTCAATTTCCCACCAGGAAGTTCGTACCAACCCGTCTTTCTCCGTTGAAGAAGTAAAATTCTTATTTTTTAAGATTACGCATCCAGCGAGAATGACTTTATCCATAGTAATATTTTTAAGTTATCGGCCTTGACTGTAAAATGTAAATCTTACCTTTCATTATCGCCCATTCAATGTCTTGAGGTGACTTATAAAATTTCTCAATTTTTAGGGCAAGAAGACTTAAGTCTTTTATTTCTTTGTCGGTTAAAACCCTTCCACTTGGTGAATCTTTTTCTAAAACTTCTCTTGAGGTTTTGCCAACAACAATTCTTTCTGGACTAACAAGGCCGGAAACAATCTTTTCACCAAGCCCCTTGGTAGCCTCGATTACTAAACAGTCTTCATAAGCTCGGAAAACATCTTCGGTAAAGATAACCCCGCCTTTTCCCGCAAAAATCATTTTTTGAACAATGACTGCTATTTTAATTGATTCAAGAGGAATACCATGGTGGGTAGCATAAGCTAAAACCCGCTCACTTTTAGTTGATGCCCAACATTTTTTGATTGTTTCCATTAATCTTCCTCTCGGAATCGCCAGATAACTCTCAAATTGACCGGCGAAAGAAGAATTTTGACTATCCTCACAAGTTGCCGAAGAGCGAACAGCCACATGTCGGCAGGCAAGTTTGTCAAAGCTCTCTAAAATTTCCTCCTCGAGGTAGAAAGAAGAGGAATTAGACGCCCTCGTGGTAATTACAAAAAACTTGGGGATGTTAAAGTCGTGCTTAACAAGTTGGATTAATCGCCAGGCCTTGCCTCCAACTAGTTCTGGTTTAATATTTTTCTCGTTTGACCAAACGATATTTTTCATCTTATCTTTAGCTCCCCATTTTCTTTGATTTCGATATATTTTTGGTTTTTAATTTTAAAACCCTGAGCCAAGACAGAGGGAATTTTAGCCTCTCGGATAATGGTTGTGGCGTGGGCTGTTAAAGATCCTTGGGTAAGGACTACTCCGTCAGGCCTGGTCTTATAAGTGAGGTTAGTCATAAAATCGATATTTAGATTATCTGTAACAACTATCTTTCCAGTCAGATTTTGGCCATCCTCAAATTTTCTTAAAAATATTAGCTCTCCTTCAGCCTTTCCTGAGAAGATGGGAATATTTTTAGTGGGGATACCTTTTAGTTTTTTAATTTTGGCATTTCGAGTTGACTGAAAAATAAGTTGACCAGTTCGTAAAACTGCCCATTCAATTTCTTGAGGGCCATACTTTTTTTCCATTCTAAGAGCATAGTCAGTCAGTGTTTTGATTTCGTCCTTATTCAAAACCTGACGTTTCCGTTCGGAAGAGGGGAGAGGAACCTTAACCAGGCCTGTCTTTGAAGGTTCAAGGGTAAAATTTTTATCAGCAACTTCTCGAACAATGATTTCACCAGTACTTTTGTCAAATTTATAAATATCAGGTTGTACTTCGCCTCGGGTGATGACCATCGAATGTTCGCCAAAAGCGGCCTCAATATGGATATGATTAGTGCCATCCTCACTTTGGGCAAGGCCGCAACGATTAGAGGTATAAAATCCTTGAATAATATAGACAAACTCAATATCCTCCGGGTTTTTGGCCACGGTAATAATTTTCTCATAACCTTCTATGATAGCTGTTTTTACTTCTTTAAAAGTTGGTAAATTAATTTTATTGGGAACAATAAATTCAAAACCGGGAATATTGAGAGCGAAAATTGATGGTCGAACAGCGATAGTATAGCCATGTTTCTTGATTTCTTGAAAAACTGCTCTTAGTCCTTTTATTGCTTCTTTTGGGAATGATCGATTTTTTAGATAAAAAAGATATGCTTCTTGGGTTAAGAAATGAGGATAAGGAACGGTGGGAATACCGAGTTTAGTAAGGCGAGCAATAGAATTAATTTTCTCGCTATTGTAGTTAAAGTGATATTTTAAGAGAGAAGCTACAAAAAACTCGGCTTTTTGGCCGAGTAAACCTAAGGTTTTCGATTTTTTACTCTTAAATTGGTGCCTTTTAGCAACCATATTCTTTTATATCACATCTTGTCTTTTTTGTCAAGGGTTGCTAAAATTTGCTCATGGAAAAGAAACCTTGTCCTAAAAATAGCGATTTTAAGTATAAAAGCATTGCTATCTCGGGAAAACCGGGGGTTGGACGGAGCACTCTTTTGATTAACCTAAAGAAAGTTTTAGAGCCTTTGGGTTTTAAGTTTTTTTCAGGCGGTCAGTGGTCCAGGGAGTATGCCGTTAAACATGGTCTTCATAACCCCGATGATCCAAAACATCATTCGGCCACAATTTATGGCGGCGAGGTTGACCGTCAAATTGATATTGATATGCGGGAAAAACTTGAAAGGGGAGAAAAATATGTGGTTGAGTCTTGGATTGCCGGTTGGAACATGAGGGGACTACCTCATGTTCTTAAGGTTCTCCTAATTTGCGATGATGCCCTACGGGTGGATCGGATTGTTAACCGTGATTTGTTAACCGTTGAGGAGGCTAAAGAGTACATAAGAAAGCGGGAAGAGGCAAACCTGACTAAATGGTCAAGACTTTATGGGGTTTCTGACTTTTGGGACTCAAAATACTATGACTTAGTGATTAATACCTATTCTCATGGTCCAGCAGAGACCCTAAATATTGTTCTTCAGGCCCTGGGATATTACAAGGGATTGCAATAAGAACCGCTCATGAAGAAAAAGTTTTTCGGTTTTTCCCAAAATGTTTTTATTCTTTCGGCGGTGTCTTTTCTAAATGATGTTGGCGGAGAGACGATTAAAAGAACGATTCCTCTTTTTTTAACGAACGTTTTGGGGGTTAAAACAGGAATTGTCGGAATTATCGAAGGAGTGGGGGAGGCAACGCCGCAGATTTTTCAATTGATATCAGGCAATCTTTCCGACAGGTTAAAGAAACGAAAAGGCTTAATCTTATTTGGTCAAGCCCTTCGATCTTTAATGGTTTTCTTATTCTGGGCGGGCAGT